>SXGS01708632.1_pt1 | contig 28339 bp, 22 predicted proteins | sample 3174681 | NCBI WGS metagenome assembly SXGS01 (sample SAMN11356861, study PRJNA531348) | freshwater metagenome | isolation source: freshwater sample F1-80 | place: China: Fuxian Lake, Yuxi | collected 2017-12-25 | reverse complement strand
TTATCCGTCGCCACATAAGCTCGGACTCCGATTTGTTGAAAATGTTGACAAAATAGCGTGACGTCACAATTCGATCTCGGATTCATCGCCAGATAAGTTCGGACTCATGGGGCGGGTCGCCAGATGAGTTCGGACTCAAAAAAATGGCAGCAGAATTCTGGTATTAGTCCGCCTCAATCCCAGCCAGCTCGAACATCTCGCCGTCTACATTTCGGGCATGAGATTGGAGAAACTGGCTTTTGATCTCGTTCAGCATCTTCCACCTCTTCAGGGGTCAACACCTCGATTTCGAACCGCTCGCCGCAGCTGTGGCATCTGAATCGCTTGCGCTCACTCATATCGGATGTCCGCGTGGCTGATGAATTCGGTCCAAAGGTTTTCGGCCGCTTGGGCGGCATCTAGCTTGGCGTCATCAGAGCTTCGGAAGCCGAAGCCCATCACCAGAAACATGTTGTAATCGTCTGCCTCGACCCTGATAGCTCCGTTTGAGGTGTTCATGCCAGCGTGGGGTTGGAACACGTAACTGATCTCTCCGAGACTATGGGAACGACCTTTGCCATTATGCACAGTGATGTGTGCTTCTCGTCCGCCTTTGATGGCTCGGTTAACGACTGTGCAGGTGAACGCCGTGTCGCTCATTCTGGTAAATCTGGCCTTGAGGTCATCGATCCCGTCCAGCTCTGAGCAAGAGCGTTCAAAGTAGTCGCGGATATCGGCATAAGACTGGTCGGCGAAATCCTGTCTTTGGATCGAGTCGAATTCTTGTTTGATCTTGATCCGACGAGCACTGGCGGGAGTGCCAACTGCGGCTGTCGCTGGTCGGACTTCGCTTCCTCCTTGGCTGGATATCAATCGCCTAAGGCCCGTGACCACGTCCAGGAATGCGACGTTTGCATTTGTCCATTCGGATATCGGCTTGCCGTCTTTCGGCAAGGCCATGATGGTTCTGAACGGGGAATTGAGCCAGTCACAGGGCTCTATAATTACCGGCACTATGTGAAGCTTGCCCTGATCTGAAAGCCGCTGGGCCTCGGCAAACTCCTTTTCGTAGCAATAGTTCGACGCAAGATAGTCCGGGCTCACCAGGGCGATGAAAAACTGCGCGTCTCCCAGGGCCTCCATTACTGTCCGATCAAGGGCGGCTCCTGGATTGATTGCGTGATCGGTCCAGGTTTCAAGAAAGCCATCACGCATGAGAACGGCAAGATGTTTATGAAGGCGATCAAGGTAGGCTTCGTCTGCGTGGGAATAGGAAATGAACGCGCGTGCTGTCACTCAGGATCTCCGTCGTTACCTGAGGGCTAAAATACGCCTACCGCTACTCACGGCCAAGTGGCGTGCGCCATCTACCAACACTTTTAAGGCGTGCCTACCCGTATACTTCGTAGAAGCTGACCTTCTTGATTTATTGATGTGACCGCGTCATCCCGAACATCTGATCCCTGGTTCGGTGCTAGTGACCTTAGGATTCAGCATTGGAGATGTCGGGCGTGTTCCTTTATCATCTGGCTCTGCGTTGAATGGTTTCAAATCAACAATGCTCAGACTGAGGTAATCATGAATACACTGCTCAAAAACTGTCGTGAATACCCTTACGGTTCTGTGGGGCCAGGTGGTGGGGGAGCACATCATCGACATGAAGGTGCAAGAAAACTAAGCGTCAGCCGAAAGGCCGTAGAGGCGGTTCGAGTCCGCCACCCCACACATCAGAAAGCCAACAGATTGCTAGATGCAATTTCTTCCAAGTAGGCTGGCGAGCTGTTGCAAGTTGTCAGTTGGAAACCTTATCAACGGGGATAGCCGTGCACCCCTTGTCACGCCTATCGCAATATCTACCAGCTTCGCGCTCACTAGCTGGGTCAGAAGTGCTCGATCAACTGTAATAGTTGCGAACCCGATGTTTCCATCCTGAGAAAACTTATAGGTAGCATCAACTAATTCGCCAAACTCATCTTCGTTGGTTTTGAGAGTCAGAGTCATTGAATCTGATTCGCGGTTGCCTATCCCGTCTATCGTCCAAGGCCCTTCGGTTGGAGGGGGAAGTTCCGATGAGAAGACAAGGCGCAGGTCTCTGCCGACGCAAACAAGCGTAACCTTTCCGCTGGTGTCAGCGGTTTCAGTACGTGCCAGAACGCCGCTTTTGTATGGTTCGAGGCGCAGAGGAAGGGCTCGTATGGGATTCCAAACAATTCGTAATTGGCGCATCTCATCGCCTGTAAGAATGCGCATGCCGCTGTTATCTTGCTTGGCAGCCCAATCTATCACAAGGGGATCAATGCCCATTCTTTGGGTGTATTCGAGAAGAACCCCTGTTAGCCTTTGAACTGCCGTCAACTCGAGACGTGTGTAAACGGGTGCGTCTACGTTGGTCTCTGCTATGTCACCTGCGAACGCATGAATTCCGAGGGTGGAGCCGTCTCGCACTTCGCGTTTTACCCCGCCGAAGAATGCGTAGACACAGGCTGACAAGCATTCCCCACTTGGCATCTCATCATAGAACGATGAACCTGCTCTTTGCTCGGCCTTGTAGACACTTACGTCTACTCCACGCCTTCTAAACTCCTCTCCGAGCGCGATTGCCCCCTCCAGACTTCCTCCCTTGGAGTTAATCAGAACTCTTGCGCCTCCGACCTCGCGAAAGTCATCTACAGAGTCTATGGCGATATCGCCGTCTGCGACGATAAACTCGCACTCGTTGCAGTTTCCGCCATTGCTTGTCGAGATAAACGTCATTCTCTTCGCATCAGCTGGCTGAATCTGTAGACATAAAAGAACGCCAGCTGCCAAAGCGAAATTGACAAATTTCATTCTACTGCTCTCAGTTTGACTTCAAAGGTCGCTGGATCATCATCGGGGCGCAGTCGGAGCAAGACGTTCGCATATCCGTTGCGTCTAATGAGCAAGCTCTCTGTGGAATTGGCTGATTTATTTACAGGAACGAAGAACTCGACGTTTGTCCGGAACTCAGTTCGAGTGCCGTTGAACCAGACCTCAGCGTTACCAGGTTCACTGTCTAGCTTGACCTTAATTCTCTCTGTGCCCGCCTGCGGAACCGTCCACGCTGTCGCGCGTAAAATTGGTGGTATGTTCGTGATCTCGCCCGTTGAGGGGAACTGGTCGATCACAAGTTTTACTCCACGAGCATCTGTGACCAAGTTGGGATCAACTCGCTCTATGCGTGCTTTGCCATTGCCAAGGACCGCGGATACGATGGGCACCTCAAAGCTACGCTCAATGACCTCACCATTGTCGGAAATCTGGATGTCGCAGTAAGCAATCGCTGGTGGGGATGTTTTATCGTCCAAGAACTGCAGACGATATGTGCCTCTGGGGAGGACAACGTGGTCAGAAAACAAACCAACGAAAAGGTCGGCAATAATCTGTGTTCCTTCAATTCTTTGGAGGCGAACTTGGCCATCGCCTGGCATGTCTAATTGCACTACCGCTTCGCTCGATAGTGCTGGTGTTGCCACTAAAGATAGGAGCAGAAGCATGACCGGCTTAATCATTCAGGTGCCTCCAGATAATGGAACCTGCTACGAGGAATGCAGACAACAGTGTTGCCCAATATTGATAGGTCATAATAATCCAAGACCAGGAGTTATCTAGAGGATCTTGACCAATACGAATGTCGTTGACCACCGACTGATGCAGAAGCTGCCCAAAAAACAGTGATGCGAGCGAAGCGCCGCATACGAAGACGAATATGCAAATTACTAGCTGAGATCGCTTTCCGTCATTTACCAAAACAACCCAGCAGGCAACCATCAGGGCTATAGACCAATTGGAAAAGGAACTGGATTGCGCGAGAAGGCCAGCCACCGCGGTTTGATAAAGTCCTGCCTGCACCTCTGGGGCTAACGCCTTAACTATTCCCGAAGACGACAACGTCCCTTCGAACAGAACAAGGTAGCCCACCGCCAGCAATGTCAGCGCCGTGGCCAGGCTCACGAAGCCGCGTCGTCTGAGAAATTCCACGCTTTATGCCCCACCCTGGAGAATCCGAAATCTCTTGTTGGCAGTTTGAGCAAGCCTCGGTTACGGCTGCAAGTCTTTTAACCGCGCCAACTGTCCGCACGTTTTTGGAAATCAATGTCCTTCCACTGTTCTTTCCAAAGCGTGAGATACTTTATGTCCGAGGACGCCGGTTCGGGTTCACACTTTTGGACGTATACGACGCAGGGCATGATGACTGCATCACCGATTAACAGCGCTTCACCCTGCTCAAGTGCGGGCATACCCTCGGTTAGATTGCCAAGCGTGTCGGGAAGAAGTCTTCTCACATAGCTCTGGTCATCTGGGTTCGTTAGACGCATTGCCAGGAAGTTGCTACACTGCGAGAAAATGGTCTCGGATATCTCTGACGGTCTCTGGCTTGAGATGAGAAGGCTAATTCCGTACTTCCGCCCTTCCTTAGCTATGCGTTCGATCGCGCTCAAAGACGCCTTGTAACGCGCCAAGCCGCTTCTGGGAGCGTATTTGTGCGCTTCTTCATAGACCATCAGAAAGGGCTGCTCGGTCCGACCGTCGACACGCCTCGCATAGTAGCAAAAATCGAACATTAGTCGTGAAATCAGCGAGACCGTAATGCTGAGAAGTTCGAACGGAATTCCGCTGAGGTCTATGATCGTGACGTTAGACTTCGCGACTGCGGCATAGCCAGTGAATTGTTCGAGTACCTGTTCCAAGGTCGCGGCTTTAGCCTTGTCGCCAAAGATGAAATCGAGCCTCGGGTTTGATATTTTGGACCTGATGCGTCGATCAAATTTATCAATAGTGCCATCGGCATAGGGGCCTTTGTTGATCTTGCCCCGTTCAGGAGCTGTGAACTCGTGCAGGTCCTTGCAGTAGAACTGCAACTGACTTTCGACATCATCGAACAGATGAGGTGTTCCATCTTTCAGCTTAATATGCAGGGAGTTCTCTGCATCCTTCGTCTCTCGGGTGAGGTTACGAAAGGCATTTGCAACATGCTGAATGTCATACCGTAGCGGGCTGTCGAAGTTGATTTTCTCAACGTCGGGATTGGCGATCTTTTTCGCGATGGTGATGACCTGCCGAAGGAGCGCTTCTTGGTTATAGTTATTGTTGTCTCCAGATTCTAGGAACATGTCCTCCATCTCGTCTTCATTCAGAAGCCAGTAGGGGAGGACGAGGTCATCTACTGTGATGATGTTCGCATTGGGAAACGCAGTTGAGTACTCCGAATGCAAATCGAAGACCAAGATGTGCGAGTTATTGAGGCCTTGGTATTCTCCAGCTTTCGCGGATATGGCCGTCTGAAGGACGGTTGAGACGCTGGAGGATTTCCCAGATCCAGAGGCACCCACAATTGCAATGTGCTTGTTGAAGAACTTATCCCCATGAACGGGGACTTTGATATCACGTTGCCGGGTCAGTGATGAGAAACAGAAGCTATCCTCGGGCTTGAAAGCGTCGGCATATATCGCCGCAATCTCAGCCTTGGTTGCTGGAACGACCTTCTTGGGTGGAATGGCAAGCTCGTCGCCACCTCGATTGAATTTGCCGTCCTTAAGTGTCCCCAAGGGGTAGGCGTCAATCATGTAGACGCGTTTCGTGTCATCACCTCCATCGATCCTTCTCAACTCGATAGAGAAGCTTTCAATGATGCAAATCAGCGAAACGTTGTCGTTGTCAGACACCTTCAGAAACGAGCCAACTCGCAGGGAGTCAACGGCTTTCTGGAAGTCCAACAGATCGTCGACGGATACACGGACCTTGTTTGGATAGACGGCAATTACCTCAGCGTTCGCAACCTCATTTTCTAACATTTCTTCCTCCTCAGATTATTTTTTTGATCAATGATAAATCGGTGATTGGGATGGAGTAGCTTTGAATATTATGCGCCGCTAAATCGATCGCCGTCGGTGTGCTCGTAAAAAAGTCATAGATTTTTCGCGACTTGCGCGGCATTCCATCCAAGGCATCTGCCAGTTGGTCAAGCGTATCAACGAAGCGCATCGCTATTCGTCTTTCCTTCGTCTGCTCTGCTCGGACTTGTTCTGTTCTGAAAGGAGAGCCGCGGTATGGGTGCCCATCCACGAAGTCGACACCTTGTTCATGAAGCGAATGCTTCACCTCTTGGTAGAATTCTTCCTTCGCGTTGCGTAGCATCACGAATGGCGCATGTCGGTCTTTCTGGGGGGCGTTATTCAAGTGGGCGGAACTCCACTTCTTCTGAATTTCAATCAGCTGATCCGTCACTGAGTTGCTGTTGCTGTTATCATCAACCTCAAGGATAAAGGCTCTGATGACGCCGGCCGTGTTCTGCTGAGAAAAGTAGAGCTTTCGCATGTAGCGCCCATAGGCAGTGGCTTCCTTCTCCCTGAGTAGCCAAGCATGATGGATAGCCTGCGAGCCCTTCAGGTGCTGCTGCAGCTTTCGCAGTGTGGTTGAACGTTCTAGGTGATCTTTTTTTGTAGCGAGCGATGCGACGAAATCGAACGCTCTTGGATAGTGAAAACCCTCGGCCTCAAGCTCGCTCGCTTGTTGTTTGGCTCTAATTTTTTCAATCACTTCAGCGCGTTGCGCGTCATATTCTTTTGCAGGTCGGATTTCGAATAGCCCGCAGAACTGGTTTATGACGTCGTCTGCGACATCGAGACCATCAAGATGAGACTTCTTTGTTCGCGACTTATCTTCCTGGACCTTTGAGAAGGTCATGACCTCCTTGAAGCGCTCAACCGTTAAACGTTCGATCCCGATCTTGTTCTCTTTGAAATATCCATAAAGGACGTACTTGCGACCAGCTCGCTCTTCGTTTTTCAGCCTGTTGAAATGTAGGAAGAGCTTGTGAAGCGGTTCCCTCAGCACGGAGTCGGTTAGACTCTGTGCCTCGTAATATTTAACCTGGTTGTAGGTGACCCCGTCCTGAGAATATCGATCAAAATCTTCGATACCCTCTATAACGACTTCGTCGTCAGGCTCGGCCTGCAGGATGTCTAGCAAGGCGGCGTCAAGTTGATAAAAGTAGCCCCTAATCGAAGCCGTGGCTTCGCGCTTTTTGTCGACGTCTGGCACAGTTCCCCCGAAGCAATCCTCGATTGGCATCATAGTGCAAATGTTTATGAAAACGCGAGTCGGGTGATACACGCCGGTGGGGAAACCTGTTCAGGCTTCACATTCTGGCAGAGATGAAACGTTATGGGGTGATCTTCAAAGTGGCGTCTGTAACTCGCAGTTGGGATGGCGACAGAAAGTGCCGGCTCAACAGGACCGTTGCCCATGCGGAGTGGGTTAAGTGCTACAATAGAATTTAAATGGAATAGCCCAGGTGTCCATCAGGAGAGACTGGGTTGCGGCCAAGACCTCAAGTTGTCCTTTATCCATCTGACGGATTGCCTCATCCTTTGAATATCCAGGTTGCACGGCAGTCATGTCAAAACGGTAATCAAATTCGCTCCACCGATTATGCCAGTTGATGATGTCTGAGACCTTTCCCTTCTCCAGCCTTGAGATGCCATTTTTCTTTAGGCTCTCCGCCTCTCTCTTTCGCAGGCGAGCTAGCAGGAGGCCAGGGTGTTCACGCCACCGAATTGATTTCTGGGTCTGGCCGCAAACTTCGTAGAGATCTCCAACGCGAGCGCCAGGCTTTGGGGCGCTGGAATACTTGCAGTGGAACATTGACACTTTAAGCGTATCGCCCTCTCTCTTGATGGCGACGACGTCTGCCGTCTCACCTGCACCGTCATCATCAAAGACGATGTCGTAATCGCCATCAGCAAGGAGTTGCTCGATGACCCAACGTTGAATGCTTCTGGCGTCTTTGCTTTTTCCCTGCGACTCTTTTCTCAGGTCGATGCCGCTCCAGTCCTTAGGAATTAATTTGTCGGGATCAAATGCAGGAGCATGATCATCTGGTAATTGCAGCATCTCCGATGCAAGAAGCATATTCCCGTCAGCGTAATAAATATGCGGAGGGTCTTCCTTAAACCATGTGCTGAAATCCATGGTCTTCTTGCCGATCCGGACGTGGCCAACCGTAGTTCCTGAATAGTGCGCGCCCATAGCGTCCACTCTCATCGTTAGGTCTGCAAAATGGGAGTCATTGCCGACTCTCAAGACGATCTCGGAACCGAGAGTTTGTCCAATAATCCTGATGTCGCAGTCGTATATGGGGAGCGTTGTGTCCCCGAATATGAGATCAATCTTGTCATCGTCGGTATGTAGTATCGCCTCGGGCCAGCCTACTGCGATAGCGTGTTTTGGTGGTAGCGATTCACGCTTGACGGGCTTTACCAATCGGCGAAGAATTCCGTCTTCTGTGATGCTTGAATCCTGTAGCTTCCTTCCGATGTCCTTGCACCAATCTATCCAGCTCGCAAATCCTTGGACCGCCTCATAAGACCAGATCTTTCCTTTCATGGAGCAGCCAATCGTGGACTTTCCAGCGCTTGTGTAACCTTGTCCAAACAAATTGGTCTTCATACGACTACGGTTGGCGGGGTCGTCGGTCAGCTGTGGCGCGATGTCGGTGCCCATAAACTGTGAATAGCGGATCGGCTTTCTAATGGCTTCGGATAGACCGAGATGGCTGAGGATAAGCCGCTTGTATCCATCGAGAACCCTGAATATCTGACTGCCTCTAATGCGCTTGACGTCGGGTCCAGTAATTGTTTCTGCGAGTTTTGAGTGCAGGTCGCTTAAATCAGAACTGCTGATAAACAGCAGATTGCGCTCATCGTCCCAGTGGCAAGCGTAAAGGTGATGAGAGGTGTCTACTGGCTGTTTTAAAGAGGTCCATCTGAGTTTTTCTTCTTTTCGCAGAACCCAGATCGCGAGGCGTTCGCTTTGGTTGATCGACGGTCCTTCGATGATCGCGCCAGCGGGGTAGGCTTCTTCAATCTTGTTAGGGTCCCAACGGTCACATGACGTCTCATAAACAACAGCGCTCAGTCTCGGACGTAGCTGTTCCAACGGGAACGTGGCTGGTAGCGTATCAAAGCCTTCAAATACCTCCTGCCGCCGCTCCTCTCGCGCGGTGTTGCGACTTCCGAGACCCTCAAGGATGAAGTTCCAGTCGGCATCTTCGGCGTATAGCGCTTGAAGGCTCTCTTTCATGCCCACTGCGACAACGTTGGCTATGATCGTCGCTTCTCCGAGATCTTTGCGTGTTCTTGTGAATCTCCCCACAAACTGGACGGTGATTGCTTCACTTTTGTGCTTGTCGTGTAATGCCGCAACCTTCAGTTCTGGCAGGTCGAATCCCTCGCCAAGCATGTCAACGCATACAACGATCCGACTTTCGCAAGAGCGAAGTTTTTTTAGAACCTCGGCCTTTGCCTTCGAGGAAAGCTTGCTGTGAACGACTTGAGGCCTGAACTCAGGTGCAATTTGGCAGTAGAGCGCATGAAGCTTGGTTGCGATTTCTATTGTGCGGCACCTGGCCATCGCCAAATGAACGTAACCTCGCTTCTCGTCATCACGCAGCGTTTCACAAACCGTCTCAATGATCTGCCTGTCGCCTGTTTCTCTGTCGAGGCCGTAAACGGGCTTGAAGTGGATTTTCCGAAAATAGCCCTCTGAGTATGCCTTCTTTAGAGGGTATACATATATGAATTTTCCATCGACGCGTTTGCCATCTGTTCTGTAGGGAGTTGCGGTGAACTGCAGAACAAGGCTGTTATTGAACTGTGCTTTGAATTCTCGCCAGGTTTTAGCTCCGATGTGATGCGCTTCGTCAACGAAAAGGTGGCTCGTTAGTTCGGCCATACGGTGCTGGATGTCCAAGTCAGCTTTGGCGACAGCATCCATCGTTGTAACTATGACATTCGAGCGCAGGAAGATGTCAGATACTGCCTCAACCGACTTTGGGATTTCTTCAAGACTGGCAACAACCGGAAGGTCAGCTGTTTCCAAAACGCTACCGCATCGCTTTAGGACGCCAAGCTCGAGGAATTTGTCCGAAATCTGCGTCCGAAGAGCGTCGCTTGGCACGATGACCATGAGCCGTTTGATTTGAGCAACTACGAGCAGGGCGAGCATAGCTTCCGTTTTTCCAGTACCCGTTGGCATCACGATCGTTGCCGCACTATTTGACGAGGTCCAATGGCCGAGGGCGGCATGGATCGCGCCAATTTGCGGGGTACGCAGCCCTTTCTGAACGATAACACCATCTTCCAAGCGTTCTTCGTCATATCGGAAGGCATCGCGCCATGATTTGTGGACCGATGACAGTACTTCTTCGAATTGAGGCAGTGAGAGCGCGTTCGGGTCTGTTGGTAAGGGGGTTACCCAAATGCCTTCTTGGGGCGAGGCTCGCATTGCAGCCAGCGAATAAGCGTCAGGGTGACGAAGTACTTCGGTGACGTTGAGCTGAACATCTGTTTTCCGAGGAATAACAGCAATTTCTTGTCGGCCATCTAGGGATTTAAGAAAGACCCCCTGTAGGCGATTTTTAGTGAACTCGTTCGCGGTTAGCAGACATGTCTTCTTCGGATGCTTTAATTGTCGGACGATTGCACCGTGCACCTTTCCGGCAATGCAGAATTGCGCCGGTAGGATGAAATCCATCTCCTCTCTGAATAAATTCTCCACCCGATCTCCAAATGTGCATTCAAGTTTAGCTAATTATGATTCAGTATTTCGATGGAAGCAATTAGAGACGAGCGCCCTCCACGAGATGCTCGGTAAAATTGTCGATAAATGTCTGCGTTGAACGTCAAACCAACAGAGGATAAAGGGGGGCGACCATGTCCGATGCCGTATCCGCAGCCGTCAACGACGAGCGAGAATTCTTGAAGCGATTGGTGATCGCCCACGCAGACATCCAGCATGCCCTGAGTGCCATCACCTTCTTGGGCGAGGAGGTTGATGAGGATGCAAAGTATTCGAAGGTGGAGCTACGCCGTATTAAATGCTTCGAGACAGCGTTTGTCGTGTCGTATGGCCGTGCCTTCACGAGCAGTAAAGGCAGATACGACAAGCTTTCCCTCAAAAAAATTGGAATTCGTCTTACTGAACCCGAGCGCGAATTACATGAGTTGATTATTCAACTTCGGCAGAAGGTATACGCTCACTCTGATGAAGACTATGCGCATGTGAGGCTGGATGTGTGGACCATGGATATGCCAAGTGGGTCCTTTCCCGTTCCTCATATGCAGTTCGACCATGGCCTCGAGTTCGCAAGCCTTTACAAACGTGACGCCGCTATAAGCCTAATGCGAAAGATAATGCATGGGCTATTCAGCACGGTCCAGGCGCTTGCATCCCGCCAACCTGAAACGTCGCTCTATGTTCAGCCATCAGCGAAAGATCCTGAGCCTGATTGGGAGGAAGTGGCCGTACAGGTCAACCAGGTCGCAATCGTAAGGTCATCTGAAGAGCTGTGATGTCACCTCGGATGGGGTAAGGTTCCTCAATCGCATTCCTTGTAACCAGAAGTCATACATTTAAGTCCCTTATGCTCAGCATCAGAAATTTGGACTGTATCCATTTTCTGTTCAAGCCAATCCCGGAAACCGCGTGCTTCTTCATGTCCATTGGCAGCCGCAACGTTTGCCCAGAGATGTGCCCTGACAAGATTTTTCGGAACTCCTTCTCCTGTGTTGTACATCACCCCAAGATTGTATTGCGCTTTAGCGTGACCTTGTTCAGCAGCTAGTCGATAAAGTCGAACGGCTTCTGATGTATTTTTCGGAACACCTTCTCCAAGATCGTACATGACCGCGAGGCCGAATTGGGCGTCTGAAAGACCTTGTTCAGCGGCTAGACGGTAAAGCCGGAACGCTTCGGACGGATCTTTTGGGAGCCCATCTCCATGATCATATCTGAAGCCGAGGTCATATTGGGCTTCAGCGTGGCCTTGGTCGGCGGCAAGCCGGAATAGTTTAACGCCTTCTGACTCGTTTCGAGGGACCCCTTGTCCCAAAACATAGATAACACCCAGTCGATACTGTGCATCTGCAAGTCCCTGATCAGCCGCGAGACTAAGAAGCCGAACTGCTTCTGATGGGTCTATGGGAACGCCATGCCCTGAATCATATTGTAAACCAAGGAAGTACTGGGCCTCGGCGTGACCTTGATCAGCGGCAAGACGAAAATATCGGGCTGCTTCCGACGGGTCTGCGGAGACCTCTTCTCCACCAATATACAGAACACCGAGGCGGTGTTGGGCGTCCGCCAGGCCCTGTTCAGCGGCAAGTCTGGTCCACCGAAGCGCTTCTGACATGTCCGCCGGGACTCCAGAGCCTGTCGCATATGACACAGCAAGACCATACTGAGCTTTCGCGAAACCTTGTTCGGCGGCGAGACGGAATAGTCTCACCGCCTCTGAGAGGTCTGGAGGCATGCCGTCTCCGCTGGTGTACATTACGCCGAGTTTGTATTGAGCCTCAGCATTCCCTTGTTCAGCTGCGAGGCGATAAAGTCGAGCAGCTTCCAGTTTGTCTTGAGAAACACCGTCGCCAACTTCGTAAATCTCACCTAGAGAGGTTTGTGCAATATCCGAACCTTGGTCGGCGGCAAGGCGAAGAAGTCGTACAGCTTCTGACTTGTCTTGGGAGACGCCTTCGCCACGATAGTACAAGAAACCTAGAAGGACTTGAGCGTCAGCAAAACCCTTTTCAGCGGCCAAACGGTAGAGACGGGCGGCTTCTGATTTGTCTTGGGGGACGCCTTGGCCGCGGTAATACATTGCGCCAAGTCTCGATTGCGCATATGCGTCGCCGCTATTAGCAAGAGCCTGAAACTCTCGAGCAGCCGTCGCGTAATCCCCACGACCATAAGCCGCCATACCAGCATCATGGTCTTGTGCAGTGACCGTTGCTGGTGCAAGCAACAGCGCCGAAGCAAAAACAAAAATTCTGAACGTGGAAATCTTCATAGCCAAAATACCCCTGCTTGAAACAAGGGTAAGTTGCGACATGACCGGCGGCAAACAGTGACGCCTCCCGTAAAGACCGGGACTAGCCGAAATACCCGACCGCTGTCGACAGGAAATCGCCCGCCTCTTTCACCTCGTCTTCGCACCGAACATCCTTCACGAATGCGGACGATGGTTCGTCATCGAGACGCCATCCAAGGTCAGCAAACAAGCGGCTGATGGTGTACTTGTTCTTCTCAAACATCTCCCACCGCCGTGGGGTCTTGTTCGGATCAAGTTCGAAAAAGAGCTTGAACCCGTCGCCTTCAAGCAACTGAACGTCGAGCGTCAGTTTCCTGTTGGTACTGCGAATGGTAGACCCATCAGGTGGCACCGTTTCGGGAACCGCCAGATTGGGACAGCGCTCTGCCACCTGCGTTCGAAACGATCGCCACATCTCGTTGCTGGCAACAGAAGGGTGGTCGGGGTCAACCGATAATCCCAAGGCCTCTTTGACAAGTTTACGTTCAACAAATGTGTTGATGTGGTCGTGGGTAAAACTCGGGATCACCTTAAAATCAGCCAACAAGGTCAACACTTCATGAGGCTGACAACTGAGAGCATGTCGATAGATTTGGTGGTTCGCATATTTCTCATGGAAGGCCATCACATCAGTTCTCGAAAGGCAGTTCTTGGTGCCGGCCTCCGCCAGTGCGCCGATTTCCATCAGACGCTTGAGCCTGACATGCGGCACACCCAAAAGGACGGAAGCTTCACCCACACTGATGAGCTTAAGGGCGGCATCGTTGGCGAGGATGCGATTTCGCACGGGGCGGCGGTTGTCAGCGATGACCCGAAGGCTGGAGAGCTTTCCGTCAGATGCCTCGTCTCGCCAGGATGAAAGCTCACCTCTGAGGAGTAACGACAAGACGGTCGCGACATCCAGCTTGTGCTGACGGGCATAGCTGCGCAACGAGACGCTCTTGGTCCCGGGTGTTGTGCATGCTGCAGACAATACCTTGTGAACCAGCGCCTGGACCTCCATCGCCCGAAACAAGCGCTTGGTGCCAGAGGGGCGGTAAAAGGTCAGATGACCATCTTCCACAAGACTAGCCCATTCCCAACTCGAAAGGCCGAGCTGTCGATCAACCTCTGCCGTTGTCAGAAGTCCTTGAATCTCGTTGCGAACAACATTCATCTGCTCGCTAGTTAACTCCCAGGATGCACCCGTCATAGGGTCCAGACCCATGGCACGATTAAGCTTGATAAAGCCCGCAATATCCCAGCCGAGTTCCTCTGCCAGCGGCTTCAGAGCTTTTCCAGCGAATAGGGAACATGGTTCTTTCGGGGCCTTCCGACCGAAATGGCCAACGGTCTCGAAAGCGGTGTTGGAGGCCTCCTGGATGACATCCCAGATGCTGCCCTCGGACGTGCCGATCCGATTTTTAAGAGCGATATGCGCCCATCCCATCGCCTCGAGCTTGCCGGCTTTTTTCAGGTCTTCGCTAACATGTTCAGCGAACCATGTGCGCAGGCGCTGAATGAGATGGTCGAGGTTATAGGCAAGTGCCTGCATGCCGAATTCGGCGTCGTTGGTCCGTTCGGCCGGTGCCGTTTTGGCATATGGATTTCGGAGCCAGCGGCCCAGGAATTCACAGACGTCGATAACGTCGTAAAGTGGCACCTTGTCCAATAATGGGCGCGTCTGGGCATGTTTATCTGCCATGCGCTCAAGGATCAGGTATTCCAGGGAAGCCTGAGGTGCTGCCGACAGCAATGGAAGATGACGGGCAAGAATGTTGCCCTTGGTGTCGGTGCTGATTTCACTCCACCACCAGCCGATTTCCTCACCAGCTTCATCATGCTCATGCAATGTTACACCGTGATCAGGGCATGTTCTGAATGACACGATATCCCACCATGCGCGGTGATGGGCAGATTGAGCAAGGCAACCTGGGCAGAAGCGGCGGGTTGAAAACGACATCTGTCGTTGACGCAGACGTTGGCCAGCGAGATCGTGCCAAGCCCCATCCGATGCCGCGCTGAAACGTCTCAGGCTCTCTTTTTTCGGGTCGGGAATGGGTAGGTCCAGCAGGACATCAATTGTCTCTTCGGGGCCTAATACCCTTCCGTTCAAGCCAATTTCATTCGCATAGATAACCGCACTCGGCTGGCCCTCGTTTGCGACCAGCCGCAGAAAATAGCCATGGGCTGGCTCTCCGAACTCAGGATGCAACGACCAGCTTGAGAATGCATATCGACCGCCAAAGAGACCTGCCAATGTCACGACCTCCGAAAGTATTGGCGGGTGTCGTTGACACGACCGAGTAACGTTGATGCTTGACGGAAATGTTCAAGGAAGATGCCGCTCGAGTTGGCATTCATCGCAAGCGCAGAGGCCTCCCGAACAAGGTTCATCACCCGTCCGATCGAGCCGCCTGTAAAGGCATGAACGTCAGCCGCCACCGCGATACTGTCCGCGAGAACCGAAGGTTGACGGAAGGGAAGGCGAGCATCGATCTTGCTCAGGAGAAGACGAAACTGGTTGAACTCTTCGCCCTCATCACCCAGAGGTGCGAGGACTTTGTGTTTAAAACCACCACGTCCTTCGATGTAATCAAATCCTGCGACAACAGTTCGAACCTCGTCGATACCCACGAGCAGAACATTGAGCGTTTTCATGTCTGCGAGATCTTTCAGAAGGCTCAAGAACCCTTGAACCTGAGAGCGGGTTCTCTCGAGAAACAGAAATTGTGCGTCATCGAGAATGATGAGTTCCGTTCGTACGGTCTCCAGGCGACGAAGCACCATGTTCACCCGAGCCTGAGTTTTCAGCTTGGCAGGGATCGACCGAAGCCCCGTTTTGGCGGCGATTGTGTCCGTCAACGAAGACGGCGTCGTCTGGCTGGTGGCCGTAACATGGATGACACGATAGGTCTCCCCGAACTCATCTGGTTCGGGGTTCTCGATACCCGAGGCATAGAACTCGCAAATCGTTGACTTGCCGACCCGTGAAGGTCCAAGCAAGCCTCCAATCGTCCCCTTGCCATAGGTTCCGTTGTCAAAAGGGAAATGGAAACGGCGAATGAACTCTTCGCCCGCTTTGAACAACGGGTACTTGTAGAGAAGGCGCTCAATCATCGCCTGACGTTCATGGACGGGGCGAGATGCCGCCGCCTCACGTTCTTCTGCAGTTCGAAATGGGGTCTCGTGAAATCCAGTCATATCAGTCCTCCCAATCATCATTTTGAACTGCAATGTCATCGATAGACGGCACGCCAGGGTGGCCGAAATCACCGCCATCAGGCGAGGACAAGGATGGTGTTTCATGCTGATCGAAGATCAGCCGGTCATTCGTGTCGAGATCGAAGTCATCCGTCTCCTTAGGCGTTTTCGGAGCAGGCATACGCGCCCTTGCCAGCGGCGACCGAGGTTGCTTGCGCTCGACCTTTTTCGGGTGGGCAAGGTTCAATCGTGCGCCTTGTTCTTCCTCCGCCAGGATGACCGGCCGAGAGAACTCGATGCGCGCGGATTGTTTGGCAAGGAACCGGGCAAGCTTTGTCGCTGTCCCATGCTTCTTGCGGCGGTTATGAACGTCAACGAGCGTCTGAGTAAGTTCCGCTTTTGCCTTCATCAGACGAGTGGCATTGGCCGCCTCGGTTGACTTTTCGCGGTAATGTTTGACGATCATGCGATGTTGCGAAAGCGTCAGTCCGCGGGCGTATTCTGCATACGCTCCAGACACTGGCACCTCGATATGTTGACCGAGCGCACCTGGCACTTCCACCCAGATCCGGCTCATGTCTGAGGGATCGCGCGTTGCACGGTATTTCGTCCCGTGAAACTTGCCCTGACCAGGCTTGTGGCTGGCGCTCAGTTTCAGGGCATTCAGCTGGGCCGACTGATATTCAAGACCCCATCGCACAAGTCCGCTGTCGGTGATGCCAACTTCCCTTGCTTCACCAGCAAGTCGTGCAAGGATCGTGTAGTCCTGGATCGGACGGGCAGGCATGCTTGAAATTCCAGCCTCCCAAAGGTCGGCCGGTACCGCAGCAGTGCCAGGAACTGGACCGAGGCCAAGGTGCGGTGTCTGATGGTCGATTTCTGCAAAGTAATAGGCGAGAAATCCGTTCAGCTCGGCCAGTTCGATGTGTGGCAAAGCCAGGTTTTTGTCCTCGTCATATTTCTTGCGTTCATCTGGCGAATTGGTCGTTGTCCCTGGAAGCTTGTGAATAAGTTGGATGTTCAAAATGCCGAAAAGTCGTTCCAGCGCCCCTTTTTCCCACGGATGTCCAGGACGATAAGCAACAGTCTGCATACCGAGTTGGCGTGCCGCGGCCTTGGTGTCGACGCCGATCAGGTGCTTAGCGTTGTCGACACCAAGTCGAAGAGGCAGGCCATGATAAGGATAGCTTTCAACAGACGCCGGGAGGCTCTCGGGATCTTTCGGTGAGATTGCGTGCAAAAAGCCGTTGAGGAATGTTTCATAAGACGGTGGTCCAAAGCTTACATGCCAGCCAATCTTGGTCCCCGAGAAGCGATCTCGGAAGATGATCAGATCAGGTCGGCCAAAGGAGATACCCTCGCCGAAAACCACAACGTCCAATGTCGTGTGGTCAACATCGACAATGTCGAGAACATGCCGCGGGCGTAGCTGTGTTAACCGATCCGCATATTTGCGATCAGCATACTCGTCTCCATGGCGCAACACGTCTCGCGTATAGCGATCAACTTCTGCCAGACGACGCTGGATCGTTCGGTCAGAAAAGACAGGGTCAGCGACCCCTTCGGATCTAACCAGATTGGGAAACTCGGAATATTTACCGTCAGGCTGTGACCACGCGTAGAGAAGTGCCTTCACGTCATGCCAATTGCCGTTGATGGAAATCGCTTCCTCTACGGCTTCCCGAATGGCAGCCTCTGCCGAACCTGGCTTCCGCTTCGAGCGGTTGCCAGGTCGCGCCTCGTCGGCAACCGCGGCAAGTGGGTCGAAGTTTCGGTCGATACGGAGCTTCTTCATCTTGTCATAGATTACCGAGATCGAAGGAGGGGCTTCCCCTCGCAAAGCGGCTAGGTCTTTGACTGCTTGGGTAAGGATCTTTCTGGAAGGCTTGCCATCGTTCTTGTCGACAAGGTGCTTCTCGGCAACTTCGATATATTCAAGATAGCGAGATGCTTTTTCGGCAGGCTTGCCAGTGAGGCTCAAACCGTATCCAGGGGTTCGCCCGTGCTCGCCCTCAGGTGCGACTGCGCTGACGGGAATGATGCGACCGCGCTTCTGCAGATAGTCGATCTGCCAGTATGTCAGGTGAAGCTCGAGAGCCTCTGTCGGGGCATGCAGGCGAACAACTTTCAGCGGCTGTTCGCCACCAAGTTTGACCCATTTCTGAACCTGATACGGCGTGTATGTCAGCCGCCGCTCATCGAAGATGTTGTAGACATCGTTCGTTCGCATATCAAAAGGCTGAACCGCTGCCGTTCTTGGCGGTGTTTGCGGAATGTCGTCTTGAGTAACTCGTCCTGGAAAAGGGCGAATGGTTTCAAATCGCTCCATACCCATGATCAGGCTCCTTTCAACTTGCGCCGACGCACTTCGGACGTGCCGGCAAAAATCCGCGACAAGTCGATGTCGAGTTCGCCCGAGATGCACATCTGCATGATCGCTGCGAAGACGAGATCGTCACCCTGATTGAGATATGATGCGATGAGGTCACCAACCTCATCGTCTGCCAGACAGGCGTTCCGAAGCTCTTTGATGGTTGACGGAAACTGGCAATACCGAAGCGATTGGAGAACCAAAGAAAGACCTGCCACATCCGCAGCCGTCTGCTTATGTCGCCACATGACCTTGAGATTCTGAAACAACGGATTGGCCAGAACACACCGTTCGTCATGGACGGCATAGAGGCATCCCATGGCGTTTTCGCAGTGGCGTTTTAACGCAAGCGTCCGTCGTTCAATCCAAGGATTGGCCTCCTGTTCGTTGCACGGAATGTAGTCGATGAAGATGATCTGCCCGCCACGCATACGGGCGGCCACATCAGGAACATGGGCTTTCTTGACGGACTTGAAGTCCGTGATAGGCGACAGATACTCGATCGACATCGGGTATGCCGAGATCGCCTCCACCTCTGGGTCGGTATCCAGGTGAATGAGGCCGTCAGCCATCAAGGGCAGGCGTGCAAAGACCTCGAGTTGGGCACACTTGGTGGTCGGAAATGTAACGGGCAAGGTCCGATACATGGTGCCCCATTTTGGTGCCCACAACGGACTGTGAGCTACGGTGAAAACTTGCCTGGGGACGCCACGAATGCCAAAATCCCAGTTCTCCATGTCTCACACCTCCCAGGAAGAGGGGGTGTCAAATCCACCCAGTGAGAGGACGGACGCGAGGATGTCTTCGGGGAGCTGGCAAAGCTCACGAAGTGACGACGGCTCGATCGCCACTGCTGTTTCCAGCAGTTCAAGAGTATTGAATACCATCTCGGTCTCCATTCCAGCGCAGCCCTTGGCGCAAGCGTTGACGGTCTGAACAGCGGTTCAGAGGGCTATCTCGGAGACGATCTGGAATGGAGATGCAGTAACGCTCGCGCTGACGCACGAGGCTTTATTGGAGGTCAGAGCGTGACATGACAAAGCAGCGTGTACGTCACCGTTATTCGCGGTTTCGCGTTGGGTGCTGTGCTTGCTAGTTGTGTGATGTTTGAAATTCATTCGGGGCTCCTCGACATCGGAAACATGACCTTATCCATGTCGCGGATTCCTCCCTTGAGAGGTTCACCTCGAACCCGAACCAACCCTTTTCAGGTGATGCGGAGAACCAGAAGACAACCTTCTGGCCATGAATAAATTCAAGTTGCCGACGGGACCATCCCGAGCGGTGAAGGAAAAAAGGACAGGTGCCCCATTTCCAGACTTTCCAAGATCTATATGTAGATCAAAGATCGCCTCTACGCCCCGGATACCGGTTAAGTTTTAAGAAATCGTAAACAGGACGCAAAAACGCGTCTTTTGTTAACTTTTTGCCGACCGCCTGCTTTTCGGCGGCCGGCATCAACCGATTGTGGGCTAACTGGCCATGCTCGCCATTGACATCTCAGGTGCATGGAAAAGTTCTCTGACCTGGTCGCCAGAGACGATCTCTTCTTCCATGAGATGTGACGCGAGGTCTTCCAATTTCCCAAAGTGTGCTTCGAGAATGTTGATCGCCCTGTCGAGCTGGGCCTTCAGTCGCTGATCGACAAGCTTTCGCAAAGCAGGGTCAGCCAACCTCATCCTTTCAAGACTTTCATCTCCGTTACCGAGTTCAACGGACAACGACGACCCCAGGCCAAGATGCCTTTCAATCCGAGTTGCGATGTCACTCGCCAGAAAGAGGTCGCTACTGTGAGCGCCACCTGCACCAGAGCCGTAGCATGAGAGCATGATGTTTTCCGCCGCGATGCCACCCAGCAGGAAAGCGATCATGTCGTTGAATTCGGCAACAGTTGTCGACGGCTTCTGTGGCAGTCTGATCTGATTATGGCCCGCGTTTACAGACCCCTTGCCGACCTCTCGTTTGACACGGACAAATCTGAGATCACCCACTTTCAGCGCAACCGAGATCAGAGCATGACCTGCCTCGTGAACTGCCGTGCGCCAACGAGCCTCATCCGTCAGTTTGACTGTCGGCGGCAGCGCCTGAAGCAATACCGCTTCCGACATCGCGACCTTCTGTCTGCGAGTAATCCGTCGAGCCTCACGAACAAGTCGAGCAAGATCGGCACCCGACCAACCTTCGGTGAAGTCCACGACATCGGCCAGGTCCCCTGCAAGAACATCCTTCTTTGTGTGATGTCTGATGATCGCGGCCCGAGCTTCAGCGTCAGGCAACGGGATCTCGACAACAGTTTCAAGACGGCCCGATCTTAACAACGCTCGGTCGATGCCCGAGGCATTGTTTGTTGCGCCAAGGACCACAACACCTTCACGACCTTCAGTCGGATCAAGGCATTCAAGGAGTGTGTTGATAACTTGGCGACGATAGTCGACATGATCTTGATCGCCAGCGGCATCACGATCTCCGAATGAATCGAACTCGTCGATGAAGAGCACGCAGGGCTTCTTTTTCTCTGCCTCGTCAAACGCCGCTCTCATTGCTTTCAGCATGTCGCCGAGATGCCCCTTGGCCTGCCATCTTCCCGCTGACGCAGACACAAGCGAAAGTTCGCACTGATTGGCCAGGGCTTCTGCATATGAAGTTTTACCGACACCCGGAGGGCCAACAAGCAGGGCACCTTTGTCAATATCGTCCCAGCCGATATTGCCTGCTCGCCAGTCTTCCAAATCCTGCGCAAGTTGCATTCCCCAGTCCTTTGCTGGCCCATAACCTGCAAGGTTCTCGAGTTTTGGGCCTGGCCGTTTGACCACCTTTTTGCTCGGTTTTGGTGTCTCTTCCTGCCTTGCCCTTTTCAACTGCGCAACAGCTCTCAACAGTGGTCGAGCCTGGCGAACAACAGAAGATACATCGCGCAATGATGCGGTCGCCAAAGTTTCGGCGATAGCCCTATTCATACCGTGCAACGTGAGCTTTCTTGCCGCGGCCATGTAATGATCTGCCGTCGGGGCCTCGAGCTCCGTTACAAAGTCTGCCGCCCTGATGAGATCGTGAGAAAGCTCAGTGGCGTCTTCTGCGATGACGACCACCTGGCGTAGGTTTGCAATACGCTCAAGCGTTCTGTTGGTGTCGATCGGACCCATCGGAGTGGTCAAAACCGTAGCCACCTCGTCGCCATGTTCATCAACGCGATGGGTTGAGCCGATGAGGGTTTTGACTGCTGACTTGAAGTAATCGTCGGTATCTTTCGGAACGACGATGATGGCAAAAAATGCAGGCATGTTGTCACGCAGGTAATGCCTGAGTGCTTGTCTGGCGACGCACATGGTTGCAGCAACGGCAAGGGTGGGACGAGAAGTCCTGGAATGAAGACGGTAGGACATAGTGATCTCCTGAAACGACGGGGGAAAACGGCTGGCTATGGGGTCAGCGCGCTATTCTTCGGACTGTCGTTTCGGGCCCGATGGGTGCCTCATCGAGATCGATCTCGACGTATCTCGACAAGATCAGGGCCGAGATGCCAGGGACTGGGTGGGTCTCAGAAAATGCCTTGAGACATTCAGCAAGTGGCATGCTGCCGAACTCATCGAGAGCCGCCAAAAGTCTTAATCTGTCAGCCAGCGTCACCGTGCAGTCGGCATAGCGAAGAAGGTCCTTCGCATTCCTCAATCGGAAGCCGTCATAAACTTCTTCGCGAGCAAGCACGCGGTAAGACAAACCGACTTCGGATGCGGCTTTTGCAATGTTGTCGATACTGACCGGCAGACGCCGATCAGGGGCGTCGATCAACATCGAGCGGCCATCTTCGTTGAAAACATGGAAGTCAGGAACATGTCCTTCGGTGCCGCATCTGATTGACAGCGACATGCATCGCCAAGCCGTCACAGACGGATTTACGTCAAGGATGCATGCTGTGTCTCGTGACACCTGGGATCTGAACATGGCAGGTCCCTCGCATCGAACAGTACCTCTTGGAGGAAACTGCCTGATTGCGCCAAGGGAACGGGTCGCACGAAGGGTTTTCGCTTGTTTCGCGATGCTCATCTTGCCTCCAACGCACAGCAAACAGCCGCCGCGGGATTGCGACGGACAGGTTTAGGCTGTGCGTATAAAGATGAGCTTGTTCTGATGCATAGGCCAACAAATAAAGATCGTTTTTTGAAAGTCAACACCCGGTTCTGAAAAAAGTATTCATCGAGAGGCTGCTTGACAAAGAATCTTTGTTCGCTATGTGTTCCTTCGTGCATTCATGATGAATGCCTCACGGACAAGAACCATGACAGTTCAAGCGACCTCTATATGAAGCATATGACAGCGGGCTAATTGGCCCGTTGAATGTCCATATGCAGGAGGGATGTCCCATGTTTCCGAAAATCGATTTTCGAATAGCGTGAAGGCCCAAGGCCGACCTCGTTCATCTCGTCATCAACCTTTCAAGCCTCGTGAAATCGCGCACGAGGACAGGAGACTTCTGTCATGAAAATCAGAACACGCCTTAACTCAGACTTTGTCGGCACGATCGCTGACCTGGAAGACTACGGCAATCAGCCCATGTCCGTCCGTGAACTCATGGATGAATTCGACGGGTGGGTGATGCGCCCAGATCTGGAGGGGCTGGTGGAGATTTGACATCTTCCATGTCTGTAACGGCGTCTCAAAGTGCAAAAGCCTTCGAAGCTGGCACCTTGAGACGCCGTCAATTGTGCCAATGAGTGTCATTGTCTCTTGTCGGTGTGAGTTCTGCCGCTGACCTTCACTATCCTCGTCTGCCCTAGACGATGTCCCGGTGAGGCATTTGGAAATGGACAAAAAAATGAAGTCTTCGGCATTCGTTTCGGTGTGGCGGTGCCGTGCCCCAAGGGGCTACTGAATGGCGATTCAGAAAAATTCCGCTTCGTGTCCACGCTCGGATCTTCTTAATGAGAGAAGATAGCGCACCGATTCGTGGGTGGCTGTTGTGAGGCATCACTGCCGTGTTCGGTTTAGGAATTGACTGTTGTCTTCATGCGGTCAACCATTGAAATAATGAAGATGACGGAGACAAGTGTTTTGAAATTTAAGAAAGACGAGAGCGCTGATAAGCTTAGAGGGGGATATTACACTCCAGAAATACTATCTGATTTTTTGGTGCGCTGGGTTCTAGCCAAGAAACCTGGAAAGCTGTTGGAGCCTAGCTGTGGGGATGGGTCTTTCCTCCGGTCTCTTGTTCGCCATGTCGACTATAGCGCGGATGTCACAGGGGTTGAGATTCACGCAGTTGAAGCAGAAAAATCAAGACGTTCCGCGGCAGGCAATCCCAAATTGAAAGCGGTCATCGAGAACGCAGATTTTCTAGACTACGCTTTGAAGAAAATTGAAAATTCTGACTGCTTTGACGCTGTATTGGGAAACCCTCCGTACATCCGATATCAGTACCTAAGTGCGGTGGATCAGTTGCTTTCCGAAAGGATATTCGCATGGAACGGTTTGCCCTTCACGAAGCATACAAATGCGTGGGTACCCTTTGTGATCGCAAGCCTCGACCTACTCTCTCCTGGTGGGAGATTGGGCATGGTGATCCCTTCTGAGCTTATGCATGTTTTGCACGCAGCTTCACTGCGGTCGCATCTTTTGCGTCACTGCAGTCGAGTTCTAATGATCGACCCTACCGAGCTGTTATTTGATGAGGCTCTTCAGGGGACCGTATTGTTAATGCTGGAGAAAAAAATATCGCATGACACCGAGCGCGGCTCGGTAGCTGTGACCGCTGTCCCTGATGTTTCGTTCGCAAAATTAGATCCGACTGAACTTTTTGAGAACGCCAACTATGTCTCCGGCAACGAAGTCAATGGCAAATGGTTGACTGTTCTGCTCGAGAAGGAAGAACTTAAGGTTCTAGAAAAAGCTCGCGGACTTCCCACGGTGCGGAAGTTCTCAGACGTTGCCAAAGTCGACGTTGGCATCGTAACCGGTGCGAACAAGTTCTTTTTAGTGAATGATGAAACGGTAAAGAGATACGATCTCTCAGACTATGTGCACCCCATGTTTGGCAGAAGCGAACACTGCCCAGGCATTGTCTATGACGAGGCTACGCACAAATCGAACGTCATCCGTGGCCTACCTGCGCACTTCGTCTATTTTGGCGGCGTAACCGACGAGAGCCTGACGGAAGGAGCGCGGGAATATATCGCTCTTGGTGAAGATCAGGATCTTCATACTCGTTACAAGTGTCGCATACGGAAGCCATGGTACGTCGTCCCTTCCGTCTACAAATCCCCGATTGGAATGTTAAAGCGGTCACACCATTTTCCGCGTTTAATTTTGAATTCGGCTGGTGCGTACACTACGGATACAGCTTACCGAATTCGGAGTCTGTCCGCAGAAATCAGTGATGAAGGGCTCGTCTACTCTTTCATAAACACGCTCACGGCACTCAGCGCTGAATTGGAAGGCCGTCATTATGGTGGCGGGGTGCTTGAGCTTGTTCCATCTGAGATCGAGAAGCTGTTGGTGCCGTTGCAAGATGCCTCAGCTAGCGACCTTGAAGACCTCGATGTCAGGCTTCGTGAAATCAAAGACCCCGCAGAAATTCTGAAAGTTCAAGACGAGATCGTGCTAGCCGGCGCAGGTCTGTCGATCTCAGAAATTGAGATCCTTCAGAGGGCGTTGATCCGAATTCGTTCTAGAAGGCATCGATTGCAAGAGGCGGCGGACGTCAAGGAGGAGAAGGTGGATGACTGATCTGCGTGCTGTCCAGCAGTTAGTCGAGAGGTTTCAGGCGGATCATAAAAAATTCGTGGCCTCAAATAGTCGCTACACCGAAACTGAGGTCCGAACCGAGTTCATTGATCCGCTGTTCGGGATGCTTGGCTGGGATATGAACAACAGCTTGGGTGTGTCGAACTCAATGAAGGATGTGGTTCGGGAAGAATCTCAAGCATCCGAGTCGTCCACGAAGAGGCCTGATTACACCTTTCGAATTGCAGCTCAGCGACGTTTTTTTGTCGAAGCAAAAAAGCCATCGGTTGACATACAAACCAACCGCGAAAGTGCTGTCCAAGTTAGAAGTTACGGTTGGACGGCTGGACTCCCGATATCGATCCTGACTAATTTCAAATCGATCAGGGTCTACGACACGACTTTCGCTCCGCACAGCGGAGATGGCGTAGATGTCGCTCTGCTGTTCGAGATCAATTACTTGGACATCCCCCAACGATTTAACGAACTGCATGAAATATTTTCGCGAGAAGCTGTTGCTGACGGATCGATAGAGAAAAAGTTCAACAGCTTGGTAGACCGATCCATTCCATTGAACCGTTTATTTCTCAACAAATTCAATGAGTGGCGGCTGGCTATCTCAAAAGATCTACATAATCGGTACCCTGGGATCAGAGTCAGTGAACTCAATGATATCTCTCAGAAGATCATCAATCGTTTCTTGTTTGTAAGAATGTGCGAAGATCGAGGTATCGAGGGGCATCAGACTCTGGGTTCCGCTGTCAGGACAAAGAATTTTGTAGACGTCCGGAACTTATTTATACGCCTTGATAAGCGTTACAACACGGGGCTATTTAACTCGGCTGCTGATTTATTGCAGACAAATTATATGATTGGCTCCGATGTGCTTTCTAGCATAGTGGACGAGCTTTATTTCCCTCAGGCTCCTTACAGCTTCAGCGTTCTGGACGCTGATTTCCTTGGCCAGGTCTACGAGTTGTTCCTTGAAAAGCGGGTAGAAATCGACGCAGACGAAGGGGTCGTGTTGAGATCTAAGCCCGCATACCAAGGAAGGGAAATCGCAACTACTCCTCAGCCCTTGGTGGATGAGGTGGTACGTCGCACGATACGTGGACGCCTAAGGGAAAGACCCGAAACCTTTGCTGAGCTAAAGGCGTTGCGCCTTTTAGATGTGGCGGTTGGGTCCGGTCGTTTTCTGCTCCGCTCTTTTGATGAACTGGTTGATAACGCTATACAAATCATCATGTCGACCGGAGGGGTTGGTGATGTTTACCAAAGGGCTATTGGTGACTATCGCCTTTCTTTCCCGTTAAAATGCGAAATACTTAAGAGTTGCTTGTACGGGATAGATGTCGATTACAACGCTGTTGAAGTCGCGCGGTTTAGACTCTTGATCAAGTTGCTGGAAGATGAGTCCTCTCATACGCTTCCTGGTGGCTCGAAAATCTTGCCTGACATTGATGGCAACATCCTATGGGGGAACTCGGTAGTCGGGGTCGATTTTGTGGCCGAGAATGATGCGATAAAGTCATCCGTGATGCCCACGGACCCTGTTGCGCATGGTTTCCCACATCAATGGGACGTTATCGTCGGCAATCCTCCGTATGTCAAAACGGAGGACATGAATAAAATCTCACCGCATGAGCTTAAATATTTCAAGAAAAAGTACCGTTCAGCCTATAAGCAATTCGATAAATACTTCGTGTTCATCGAAAAGTATCTGGCTATGGCTAAGTCCGATTGCTGGCTCGGGTTTGTGGTGCCCAACAAGTGGATAACGCTTGAGTCTGGGAAGAACCTGAGATCGATTTTATCTGACAGTGGTTCTATCTCTGACATTGTAGATTTTGGGAATGAGCTTCTATTTGACGGGAAGTCTACTTACGTCTGTATTCTCATACTATCTTCGAAAAATGGCGACGAATTCAGTTACCGCCGCGTTGAGAGTTATCCGGACTGGATTGCGTCCCCATCCGATCGCGGGCGAACTTTGCCCAAGTCGCTTTTATCGCGTCCACTCGGGAGCCCTTGGATACTTCCAGCAGACGATGCAGAAGCCACGGTGCTGGAGGTGTTGTCTGAGCGATCTGTTCCGATGTCCGAGGTTGCCGACGTTCTTAACGGTATTCAGACAAGCGCTGACTCGGTATTTGCCATCAAAGACGGTGTAGTCGAGGGTGATCGGGTACGCTTTGAAAAAAATTCCCGTAGCTGGGAGATAGAGTTGGCGATTACCAAGCCGTATCTGATGGATTCGACCAAGGGAGTCAGGTCCTACCAGGAAGTAAGGGGTGATGCGGCAATAATTTTTCCTTATTGGTACAATGAGAAGGGCGAGGCAGTCCTTTATACAATTGAAGAGATAAAGGAAAAATTCGGGCTTACGTGGCGATATTTTTGTCATTTTGAGGAAAGGCTGCGGGAAAGGAGCGTATCTCCAGAGCCGAAAGGTGGAGAGTTCTACGCGTATGGCAGGCATCAGGCGCTAGGAAGTGCCTTTTTGCCTAACAAGATTATCTATTCAGTGAACCAGCTCGGTGATAAGTACGGAATCGATAATATTGGGGTTGGTTTTGCTTCTGGAGGAACTGCGGGAGAGGTCTCGATATCTAATCCTGCGTCGGGATACACAGTCGAATTTCTTTTGGCTCTTCTCCATCAGCCCGTGATAGAATTCTACCTGCGAAAGCGGGGGAGTGCATTTCGTGGCGGCTATTATAGTAGGGGGACAGCTGTGATGAACGATTGCCCCGTTCCAAATTTGTCTATGGGGGGTGTAAGTCACCAGGCAATCGTTGATTCAGTCACGCAGCAAGTGAGGCAGATTATAGAGTCTACAAGAAACGCTGCCACGTCTGGGGGGAGCGAGCGCGAGCGGCACTTGAACGATATATCGAACGCAAAGTACACGATCAGTCAGGCGTTTGGTCAGTTCTGGGAGTTCGGCGGGTGCGATGGTGCTATCAGGTTGCCAGGCACGCACGTGGTGGAAATGCCTTGAACTCGAGCGGCAGATGCCGAATCACAGCCATCGCATCAAATGCAAGACGCCGCATGATTTCTGGATCTATCTTAGATTAAGGGAAGTGAACGGACGGAGGTAATTGTTGTAATTTGTGCAACAGCTGAGTCCGGATTTGTCTGGCGATGAGTCCGGTTTTTTTGGCGAGAGTCCGGACTTATGTTGTGCAGATGATGAGTGG
>SXGS01692612.1_pt1 | contig 28340 bp, 17 predicted proteins | sample 3174681 | NCBI WGS metagenome assembly SXGS01 (sample SAMN11356861, study PRJNA531348) | freshwater metagenome | isolation source: freshwater sample F1-80 | place: China: Fuxian Lake, Yuxi | collected 2017-12-25 | reverse complement strand
CAGTTCGTGACTCATCGTTGCCAGGAATCGGGACTTGGCCTGGCTGGCCTCCTCCGCCGATGCCCGCGCTGTTTCCAACTGAACGTTCTTTTCTAAGAGCGCTCGATTCAGGCGGCTGATTTGAAGATGCGTCTCCAAACGAATGAGGACTTCCTCGGCTTTGAAGGGTTTGGTCACGTAATCGACGACACCCTCCCGTAGACCCGCCACGACCTCCTCGGTGCTGTCATTGGCGGTCAGAAAAATGACGGGGATGTGTTTCAACGACGGATCCTCCTTCATCGCTTCAAGAACTTGATGGCCGTTCATCTCGGGCATCATCACGTCCAGCAGCACAATATCGAAGGACGCAGCCCTCAACTGGTTGAGCGCCTCTCGCCCATTTGTGGCGGTCACGACCTTGAATCCATGGGGCGTCAAACGCCGCCGCAATAACTCTCGATTGCTTTCGTTGTCTTCGACGACCAGCACATCGGCCGAGGTGTTGGCTTTGACTGGGAACACCGGAATGGCGGCGACGCTCGCGGGGAGAGGCGCACTCACCGTCACTCCAGAAGGTTCCAACTCGACGGCACCGGTCCCGTCTTCCAATCCCGCCAACAAAACCGGCCCCAGTTCGCGCAATCGGATGGCCGCACCCGCGATGCGTTCTAAGTCTTCGCTAAAAGTTCCTTCCGATTCCGCACTGCCCCCGGCCCGGATCGCATCGGTGACGCTCGTGATCGCATGAGTTTCGGAGAAGATGCGTTGCTGAAGTTCCCCGAGCTTCACCGGATCTAACGCGATCACCTCCACGTCCAGCGTCTGGTTGACGCGCTTCAACAATTCGGTGGCCGATTGAAGAATCTTCGCAAACTGCTCCGTCAGTTCCAAATGCCCGGCGGCCATCGAATCCTCGCTCAAGATTTCGGTGAATCCGAGAATGTCACTCAGCGGATTCCTCAAATCGTGACGGGCTTTACCCACGCGGCTGCGATGCGTCGAGGCAGCGCTAGAAGTGGCAATTCTCATTCGAGGGGGCCCACTCTCCGGGTTGTCGGACAATGGCTTAAGGTGTTCATAAGCCGGCAAGAGGAGAGGGCTTTCCAGCAAGCAGTGAATCGAGCTTCTCAAACAATCGGGTGAAATCGATCGGCTTGGTTTCGTAATCGTCACACCCCGATTCGCTGGCCTTCTCGCGATCCGTCGTCATGGCATGCGCGGTGAGGGCGATCACGGCAATGTGCTTGGTGGCGGGATTGTCTTTGATCCTGCGTGTGGCGGTCCACCCGTCAATGCCGGGCAACCCAATATCCATTAGAATCAAATCGGGCAGCTCACTGGTGGCCATTAACACGCCTTTCTCACCATCGTCCGCCGTCAAAATCACATGCCCTCTAGGCTTCAAACGACGGGATAGCAGAACCCGATTGTTTTCGGTGTCTTCAATGATCAATATTTTTGCCATGTTGGTACTGTTTAATTTAAATTATTTAAATGAAACCTGATTGCGTACAATCATATCGTTTCATTAATTATATAATATTCCCCGTTAAAGTGCCGGCGCTATTTTAAAACACCCGACTTAGGCTCGTTTTTGCTAATTAACTGTTTTATTTCGCGAAGCAAATCGTTCTTTGAAAGCGCGCCTTTCTGCACGATCGCGTCGCTCCTGCGGATAATCTGCATACGGTCCGCTTCGCTCAGTTCTTTTGCGGTCACCACCACCACAGGAATTCGCTGCCACTGCGGTGTCCGGTGCAACTCGGCTAGGACGGCAAACCCATCCATCACCGGCATCATCAAATCTAGAAGGATCAAACCGGGAATGCGTTCCTTGATTTTTTCAATTCCAATGGCGCCATTCTCCGCTTCAACGACGTCAATGTTTTCAGCCTCCAACATCCGGCGCAGCAATTCGCGCAAGTTCGGATCGTCCTCGATAATGAGAACGTGATTTCCATGCGGTTCGGGCAAGTATTTCTTTAGCGCCGACAACAACAGCCCGCGATTTACAGGCTTAATGAGGTAATCCGACGCTCCTAGAGCAAAACCCAACTCCTTGTCCCCGATGATGCTCAACATGACGACCGGAATATTGCACAAGTCCGGATCCGATTTGAGAGCCGACAACACAGACCATCCATCGGTATGCGGCATCATTACATCCAAAGTAATTAAGGCGGGTCTGAGCTCACGCGCCATCTTGAGACCCGCCCTCCCATCCATGGCGCTGCGGATGATAAATCCTTCGGGCTGCAGCGTCCGTTCGATCAACCGATGCACATTGGGATCATCATCGATCACCAGAAGGCATTCTCCGAGTTCAGCGGTGCGCTCGTCCCCCGGCAAGTCCGTGGGTTCGGGAGCGGAAGGCGCCTCCACTTCCACCGGAAGGGTCAGCGTAAAGGTCGAGCCTTTGGCCAACTCGCTTTCGACGGACACCGTTCCGTTCATCATCTCGGCGAAATGCTTGGTAATGGTCAATCCCAGTCCAGTCCCTCCGTACTTGCGGGCTGTGGAGGACTCCCCTTGCGTGAATGCTTCAAACAATTTCTCGAGTTGCTCCTGCGACATCCCAATGCCCTCATCAATCACAACAAAGCTTATGGTTAATGCGTGAGAGTTGAGAGTGGTTGCCCCATCGTTGCTGTTCGAAACCTTCTTTACTTCCAACCGGATCGAACCCTTCTCCGTAAACTTATTTGCATTACCGAGCAAATTTAAAAGGCACTGGCGCACCTTGCTAATATCGGCATGCATCTCGCCAATATTTTCAGAACATACAATGACCAACCGGTTTTCTTTTTTGTCCACGAGCGGCCGCAACATGCTGGCTACATCGTTAACCAGGTCCTTGATGGGAAAGGTCTCGAGATGAATTTCCATCTTCTGCGCCTCAATCTTTGAGAGGTCGAGAATGCCATTAATTAACCCTAACAAGTGTCTGGCAGAATCGTAAATGCGACCTAAGTCCTCTTCCTGTTCTGCTTTACCGTCGGCCTTCGCCTCATCTTGCAGGATTTCAGTAAACCCGATAATGGCGGTGAGCGGCGTGCGCAGTTCGTGGCTCATGTTGGCGAGGAACACGCTTTTACTCCGACTGGCGGTCTCAGCCAGGTCGCGGGCACGTTCGAGTTGGCTGTTTTTATTCTCGAGCGCGACGCGCGTCTTGCGTTCCTGTTCAAGCATTTGAGTTCGCAACCGCTCAGCCTCACGCCGTTTCCCCGTGTAACGAATGCCAAAGAACAAGGAACTACCGATGAACCCCATGAAAATTCCGCAGACGGGGATCACGATCCAAAGGTTTTTAATCCAGGGCAACGTGATGTGCAAATGTCGGATCGTCGGATCCGAATAATTGAGGTCGCGGTCTACATACTGGATGGCGACAGTGTAATCACCCGCCTTATCGAAAACCCACTCGGACTGCGTTGAACTCGTACCCTCCTCCCACTGCCCGTCGAGCAGCGAGGTCGCAGTCAGGATGCCCGGAGTGACCTGACGTCGATACCGTCGTGTCTCAGATCGCGTCCGAAAATCTGTCACACTGTATTTAAACGTGATGCGCTGATCGACGTCGATCGACGGGAGATCTTCGCGATCTTTAAAGTCTTGAGCGGCGGCGATTTCAATTCGTGGTGACGAAGGCTTATTTGTCGACGGTTGGTATCGAGTGAGGCCATTGTCCGTTGCAAACCAATAAATTCCATTAGGCCCTTCGCCAATCCAGCGAATCTCGTTCCCACTGAGTCCGTCCAGAGTCGAGAGGGTGGACCAAACCTTTCCGTCCCACCGGGTCGCGCCTTGCGGACCCGCGAACCAGAGAACTCCCTTGTGGTCTCGGAAGATATTAAATACACGATTATTTGGTAGGTGGTCTTTTGCCGCTGTGAAAACAAATTCAAAACGCTTTCCATTAAAATCGGCTACTCCCTCTTGAGTCGTACTCACGAGGTACGCCCCCTCCTTTTGCTTGAAGATAGCATTTATTCCGCTCTGCGGCTGGTTGGTGTAGGCCTTGAGAACGTTGCCATCATAGAGAAATAGGCCGCTCCAGGCGGTAATCCAAAATTCATTTGTGCCATACATCTTCATTTCAAATGCATGTTTGGGCCACTCTCCTGAGGCCAGAAGCATTGGCTTAAATACATTACCATCATATCGAGAAATTCCACCTTGGTAATGGTTGATATACATATTGCCGGCTGGGTCCCAAGCCAAACTAGAGGAAGCATTGTATTTTAATCCATTGGTCGAAGTGATGTATGTGACAGCCTCTCCATCGAATCGCATCAATCCATTGTCAGTTGCTGTCCATACCGTTCCATCTGGCGCAGTGGAAACAGAATTGACATCAATATGATCGCCCATCGGAGGGTGGTTGGTGACTCCCGAGATACCGATGGAATAAACTGCTGTTTTCCCCGGAGCTCTCTGATACCAGTTTCCTGTCCAGACCGTCCCGTTTCTGTCCACCGTACCAGCACCTAAGCCCGGCAGCATTCCATCTGCCAGCCCATAAATCGAGAAGGTCTTCGAATCATAATAACAAACTCCGCCGTTCATGCAGCCCACCCACAGAATGCCGTCCGGCGAGCTCGCTAAGGTAGCGACCGCATCCTGCACCAGTCCGTCTTTCGAGACGTAGTTCACAAAATTGGTTCCATCGAAATGGGACAGCCCCGCTTCTGTTCCCATCCAGAGCGTGCCATCGGGCGTTTCGTGGATCGTCGTGACGCGATTATCAATTAAGCCGTCGAAGGTCGTGAGTCGGGTGATTTGAATACCATCATCGCTCACGCGAGCCCCCTCCATTTTTCCAAAGCGCAACCGAACCGCTCCCAGCGACGTTCCGCACCACACCGAGCCGTCCGCCGAAATCATCACCGAATTGGCTGCCGAGATATCGCTACCGGCGATGGGTAGAAAGCGGTGGCCATCAAACCGCAACAATCCCGCAGGAGTGGCAAGCCATACCGTGTTCTCTTTGGAGACACTGACTTGATTGACCTGGTCCACCGGCACCCCGTTCGTGCCTGTAAAGCGCGTGAATTGGCCCTCGGCGTAACGCGCCAGCCCATCGTCTCCGCCAAACCACATCGTTCCATCTGGACTTCTCGCGATCGTCCGAATAGCGCCCGGGATCAGGCCATTGGTTGCAGTGAAATTGTGCGCGGCCCCGTCCCAACGCGTGAGGCCGCTCTCTGTGCCAAACCACATCGTTCCATCCGGTTCGCGAAAGAGACTTCTAACCCGACTATCCACCAGTCCATTCTCATAGGCGGTGAGTAAGAGACCTGAGGTATCGCGGCCATCAAATCGCGTGGCACCCACCGAAGAACCCGCCCAGACGAGCCCGGAGCTTTCAACCAGAACCGCGGCAGAGTCTTTGCTTGTTCGTACGCCTTTGAACCCTTGTGACGTTTGCGCCTCGCCCGCACTGAACGTGCGCCATCTCCCACGCTTGAAGGGCCCCATTTTCAAATTCAAGCCCAAGACCGGTTTGCTCACATCCGCGGTGAACACTTTCCCTTTTTCGAAAAACTCAAACCCGGTGGCCGTCTGATAGCGCAACTGATAATCGCCGGGCTTGAGGTTGGTGAAACTAAAATTTCCTATACTATCGGTGTTTACTGTCCTCGCCACAGACCCGATTCCATCAGGCCCAACCCGCAAGGCTTGCACAATGACCGCCGCGAGAAAATCACGCTCGCCGAACGTGGATAAATTTCCACTGAAGTTGATATTAGGAACGCAAGAAAAGCTCTCGTTGCGATTACCGCTCTCGGATAAAGTAATTGTGCGTCTTGCGCCAATCTCGCCCTTCTGAATACACAAGTCATAATTGCCAGGTTTCACAGAAACCAGGAATCGGTAAACGCCCTTCGACTCAGTCACCCCGCGGGCCACGACTCGATCACCCGCCTCCAACAAGACCTCAGCGCCTTCTACCGCGGGGCCCGCTTCCGTGGCCACCCGCCCGTCGATCATGACCGTCAATGGTCCGATATTTGCACCCGGAAGGGAACCGGGCAGGCATTTTGCCGTTCCTCGCAATTGCGCGTGATGCGCGTTGGTCGTGGCATCGAGGACAAGCCCTCCCTCCACGTGGTCAAAATTTCAGAGCCCGAAAAGATTTTGCTCCCTGCCACTCAGTCGTTCGTTCATCGACGCGACAATCTCCGCCTGGCTGCGGGCCACGCTCCAAATTCGAAATTCATCTATCTGACCGTTCAAGTCGGTGACGTAGGTCGCTTCACCGAATTTCCAAAGGTTTCGACCAAGAAGATTTCGATTCTCTGTCGAGATGGCGGCCAACCCGGTTGCGTTACTATTAGTACCAGTCAGTGATTCATTGATAGAATTACGGTTGGTCCCAGCAACAACTCCATTGAGGTATAGTTTGCTTCCCTCAATGGATGATACGACTGCTATATGGTTCCATTGATCGAGTAGCAACTCATAGTTCGGAACCCGGGTATTTTGATCTATATTGCCTGCATTCCAAACCTCTAGTTGTAAACCCCGTGTACGATTGATCTGAGTGACACGAGAACCTGTTTGAGTTTTCCCAAAATCAAAGAATCTGGTCCAGTTTCCAAAAGACCGCCACCGCACCCAACCCTCAACCGTGATGTTTGTTAAATGATTGATCATGTTCGGCGGCAACTCCACATACGTACCGTCAGTGCCATCGAGATCGAGCACCTTGTTCTGGCGAGTCACCGAAAAGGGTGTTGCCGGCGTCGGTTGTATTTCCACAGTCTTGGCGCCCTTCACGAGTTTGCCGTGATACCCGTTGGTCGTCGCGTCCTTGCCAGGGTTCTGTAGGTCGTCGAAATTCCAGAGCGCAGCCAATCCGGGCTCCATCCCGGTCAAACGCGTGTTCATCGACTCCCGAATTTGCTCAGTGGACCGCGCGACTTTCCAAACCCGAAACTCATCCACGTCTCCAGTGAACGAGGTTAGCTGATCGAAACGCACCTTCAGCCCGATGTTGTTCGGACCATTGGTCGTCGAATGAAAACTCTTCGGCACATCATTCTTTGCCACCAACACTCCGTTCAAGTGAAGCCGCATCCCATTGGTCGAGCACACCGCCGCAACATGATACCAGCGGCCAACTCGGATGTCGTCCGGGACCGTAAGCGTGTCAAGCCGCCCACCCGAGGACTGAGTGTTGATGAAAAACTGGATTCGACGTTTGTCATTCCAGGTTCGTCCGAGACACATATCGCCTAACATTCCACCGTAACTGAAAAATCGAGTGTCATCCTGCGTCCCAAACTTCACCCACGATTCGATGGTGGCCTCTTTAAAAGAGTCGAACACGCCCGCCGGTAATTCTACGTTGCCGCCTTTACCGTCTAGATCCAGAACACGGTTGTTTGCCAAAGCGGGTTCCGCTTGAAGGACGGAGAGTTGCGCGAAAAACGCAGCCCCAATAAGCAGTCCAAAAAACAATATGGAGCGAAGTCTCATGGTTATATATTTACGCCTCAGATAGCCAAGAGATGACCCAATAACGTGGCCTGGAATTAGTAATTCTCTCATTAGGTGCATGAAATTAGATGTTCCTGTGTTTTAACCATGAATCGCTCGCGTTTTTTCAAGACTCGAAGTCCAAGAAAACCTGCTCGATTTTTGCTTTCGACCCCTCACGCTCAACCGCCGCAATTGGGGCCTCATCCCTGACATTAGCAAAACGGATCTGAAACGGATCATTTTTCTTTCGCCGAACCGCATTTTTTTCAGATCGCTGATAATTGGGGGTTCGACGCACCGTAATTCTTCTGGGCTCGGACGATCTCTCTCCTGATAAGGTTGGCTGTATTGGCGTCCTGGAGATCCTCTTAAAAGCGAGCTAAACTGCCTTTTATATGGTTTTTTACCCTGAAAAACCTATTTCGTTATCGATAACAATAAATTTTTGATCGGTGACAGTTGGGTGGTAAACTGATGAAAATCCCTGTTGGGAGATCTGAACTGAATCGGAAGTTCGAGTTTGTTCAGAACTGGACCCGTGTGGGAGGGTTCCGTCTGAAAACCGATATGAAGCACGAATTTTGGAACGAACGGTGGCAACAGCGACACATCGGATTCCACCTGGGTCATCCCCACGACTGGCTGGTGGCGGCCCATGAGCGATTTCCTGCGGCCTCCCGCATTTATGTCCCCTTGTGTGGAAAGACCGTGGATTTGGTGTGGTTGCGAGACCAAGGACACGACGTCATCGGCTGCGAATTCGTAGCCAGCGCCATCCAAGACTTCTTCCGAGAGCACGAACTCTCAGCCCAAACCGAACATCGGGAGTCCGGCGGCGCCTCCTACGAATGCCACCGGGCACCGGGCCTGAGCGTCCTGCAAGGCGACGCCTTGAATCTCAACCCGGAGCTCGTCGGCGGTGCCATCGACGTGATCTTCGATCGCGCTGCCTTGGTGGCCCTCGATCCGGCCTCTCGCCAACGGTATGTCGATGGCCTGCACCGATTGCTCCGACCTGGCGGCCACATCTTGCTCATCGCCTTTGCCTACGACCAATCCCGCATCGCCGGCCCCCCTTGGTCCATCGACGCCCCCACCATCGAGAGCCTCTTCGGCGAACGCTTCGCCATCGAAACCCTCGCCGTGCGGGCCGAAGAGGGAAACCCCCGCTTCCAAGCTGCAGGAGTCCCAGAAATGGAAGAACGCTGCTGCTGGCTGACACGCAAGGACTGACGGCCACACAAGACCGTACCAGCGGCAGCGGGATCGGGCCGGAGCAAGCCTTGGAGGCGATCACCATCACCCCTCGCGCATCGCGCGGATGCCTTGTCTTCTCTAAGCCTCCTTCGCGAGCGCAGGTCAGGTTCCGCGGAGTTGGTTTTTGGTTCCCCGGAGGCCGCCCGAGGACCTCCTGGGTGGGGACCCATCTCTAAAGCGGTCCGTGTCTGCAGACGCGGCGCTTTCGGAGAAATCGCCCTACCTCGGAAGTGCTTGGGTGAGGTTGGGTCCCACCACTCGCCCGTACCACGCGACCGCGGGATCGGGCTGGAGCGAGCCTTGGAGGCAAACACCCGCACACTACGCGCAACGCGCGAAAGCTCCTCCTCTCCCTGAGCCTCATCAGCGAGCGGAGGCCCGGTCCCGCAGAGCCCACACACACACGCATCAGCGAAAGCGGGATCGGGCTGGAGCGAGCCTTGGAGGCGATCACCATCACCCTACGCGCATCGCGCGAAAGCTCCTCCTCGCCAGAGCCTCCTCAGCGAGCGCAGGCCCGGTCCCGCGGAGCCCACAAACACGTACCAGCGAAAGCGGTCCTCTTACAGGCTCTTAACAATTCTCCTGATTCCGCCCATCAACGCTTAACACAGCGGGTGTTTATTGAGGTCGAAACAAGGGCAGACCCACTGCCCGAAAAACAACAAACAAACACACCTATGAAACTCATCCACAAGTCCCTCCTCCTGGCCGCCGCTGCAGCCGCCCTAAGCCTCGCCGCAGCCGACACCAACTCCAACCCTCCGGCTCGGCCCGAAGGTCACGGACGCCCCGTGCCCCCCATCATCGCCGCCCTCGACGCCAACGGCGATGGCATCATCGACGCAGTAGAAATTTCCAATGCGGTCGCAGTCCTCACCAAGCTGGACGTCAACGGCGACGGAAACCTCAGCATGGATGAACTCCGCCCAGCCCGGCCTGAAGGCGGCCCGGGCGCCCGTGGCGATCGCGAACACCGCGGCGGACCGGGTGGCCCCGGCGGCAAAGACGCTAGCAAGCGCCGCGGACCCGGTGGACCCGGCGGACCCGGCGGTCCGAATGGTGGCCCTGAAGGCCATGGCCGTGGACCTCGCCCGGAAGCCAACGCAGCCGAGTGACCCACCACCGCAGACCTGCAGAGGGCAGGACCCTCGCCATCACGCAAACTCTAATTGCAACGAGCGTGGCCACCAAAACCAGGGGGCCACGCTTCTTTTTTGAACATCAACACCCACGATTAAACAGTTGAATCCCCCTAAAAATGCGAAATTAATTTTTATTTAATATTTAAAAATTAAATAAATAACTATAAATTATAAAAAATTAACCACGAGCAATTCATTTATTAATTATATGTGTTTCTGGATCAAAAACGCAGACACCGGGGCGATCTTCGGACCCTTCACCCTCGACGAAATCCGCTCGCAAATCCAGGCCGGCACACTTAACTGGAAAGATCAAGTCCACGAAGACACAGGTTCGGAAGGACAATTGCTCAACAGCAGCGCCGATTGGATCCCGATCTCCACACTGTGTCCCCCCGACAGCCTCCACCGGCCACCCACCCAGCCTCAGCATTCCAAGGCCGAACCGGAATTGTCGGGCCCAGAACACCTTAAAGCCTTAAGGCAGAACACCTGTTATCCCCCGGCCCGAAGGCTCATCAAAGTCATCGCCACAGTAGCCCTCACCCTCAACGCGCTCGTCCTTGTGTTTAGCGTTTTTGCAGCCGTCTCTCAAATCAACCGAATGATGGCTATTGACGCGCCCTTGTTCAACACAGTGTTCACCACTGGTTTTTTCTCCGGTATCATCCTGAATCTCGCCGCATGGGTCCCGATCCTACTGCTGCGGGAAGGACTTCTAATCCTGGTGGACATCGTAGATACGATCGTCCGACAAAATTCTCGCTCTCGAGACGGCCTGAGATAAGCCGACACCCTTCCCCTCCTGCCACCTGACCCGACCCTGCATCAGGAATTCCCCAAGACTTTATTGGCAGTCAAACCGGACCGTTCCGTTGCAACGCAATCACCGCGTTTTCTTTTTTCCACCCCAGACCACTTCCGAATTCGCGGGCGAGGAAAGAACCCGAATGGAACCATTGAATTGGCTCCGTGGTGCTTGTGAGGTCTTCTTCTCCTAGAGCTTCGTTGGTCCAGTCGGGACGGCCGATTTCCCAGCGGCGGGCACCTCGATTTTGAAAATCCCGGTTGCCGCCCTTAGCATCGGAAGGTATCGCCAATATCAAGGGTAGCCCCTCTGGCTCATCCCCGCGGGGAGGGCAGCGGTTAAATGGATTCTCTCGATGCTCGCATCGGGCTTATCAATTCGACCCACGGATCCGTGTCGGTCAATCTTTAGCATCATGAACTCCTCGACTGGCTTCCTGCTATTCCTCCTAGCTCTCCTGTCGCTTGGGACCTCCGCTACCGCCCAGGAACCCCGCTCCATCCCTCCGGCCTTGCGCGAGTGGGAATCCTGGGCCACCTGGAACGACCCACACCGCTTCTGCCCGACACCCTATTCGGATACGAAAACCCACCGATGCTTCTGGCCCTCTCGACTGGAGCTTCAGGTGACCAACTCCGGCGGGATTTTTGCCCTGTCGGTGACGGCCTTCCATGAAACGTGGATCCCCCTGCCCGGAAGTTCCGAGGTCTGGCCGCAGGACGTTCAGGCCGGTGGCAGACCCATGGTCGTGGTCGAACGGGACGGAGTTCCTTCGGTGCGCGTTGTGGCGGGCGATACCCGGCTCGAGGGGCGCTACCGTTGGAGCGAACTGCCCCAGAACCTTCGGATTCCCGCCTCGCTCGGAATCCTCGCACTCAGTCGAGATGGCAAGGTGGTGGACAACCCCGCCTGGGATGCGCAAGGACTGCTCTGGCTCCGGCGTGATGGCACGACCGAAACCACCGAGCGCAATTTCCTGGGTGTGAAACTCTTCTCGGTCCTCGAGGACGGGATTCCCCTGTGGTGGCGCCAGGAGGTGGAATTGACCGTCGCGGGCAAGAGCCGTGAGGAAGACCTGGGGACCCTGCTGCCCGAAGGATGGAAACTGGCGGCGATCCAGTCGCCCATTCCCGTGAGCGTGGATGATTCAGGACACGCCAAAGTCCAGGTGCGGGCCGGTACGTGGACCTTCCGCCTCGACGCCTTCCGCTTGGACAATCCCCGGGAAATCCAGTTCGCCCGCGGGACCCGCAAGCCCGTGGCCGACGAGTTGGTCGCATTCCGAGCCCGTCCTGAGTTCCGAGTCATGGAGTTCGTCGGCCCCCCGGCCATCGATCCGTCCCAAAGCTATTTTCCAAAAGCCTGGCAGGGCCTGCCGGTGTACCGCTGGGATGTCGCCACCTCCCTCAAACTGGTGGAACGCATGCGCGGCATGGGAACCCAGAAGCCCGCGGGCCTGAGCATCGTGCGGGAGCTATGGCTCGACGAAGGCGGACAAGGCCTGACCTTTCAGGACCATATTTCTGGCCAAATGCAGCAGGTCTGGCGTCTCGATGCGGCCGAGGGGCAGGAGTTAGGATCGGTCCGCAGCGGTGGCGAAGGTCAACTCATCACCCGCAATCCGGAGAACGGCGCCATCGGTGTCGAACTCCGCTCCCGGACTGTCGACGTGGAAGCCATCGGTCGGTTGTCCCACCCGACGTCCTTGCCGGCGACGGGTTGGCGCTCGGATGCGGAATCGGTCCGAGTGCATTTGAACCTGCCACCCGGCTGGAGACTCTTCGCTCTCTTCGGGGCCGATTGGGTCCACGGTGACTGGCTCACCGCGTGGACGTTGCTCGATTTGTTCCTGCTGCTCATCTTCACCTTGGCGGTCTTCCGGATCCGGGGTTGGGCCACCGCACTCTTGGCCTTTGTGGCCTTCGGTCTCTCATACCATGAGTACGGCGCACCCAAGTTCTTGTGGCTCATGCTCTTGGTGCCCATCGCCCTCGAACCCCATATTCCTCAAGGCCTGGGACGGCGTTTGCTGCGCATCGCACAAGTACTTTCCGTCGGCACGTTGCTCTTCTTCCTCGTTCCCTTCCTGACGCGGCAAATCCAGCAGGCCTTGTACCCGCAACTCGAAAGGACCGAAGTCACACCCACGCCCATCCCCGGCGAGACGATCGACGGCCTCAACGCTGCAGCGGTGGCGAACAACGCTGGGTTGCCCCGGCGTGCGGGGGGGTTATCAAAGGAGCTAATACAACGTTACGGAATGACCACGACGGCTTCGAGCTTGTCCGATTCTCCGGCTGCCCCAGCCCAGTCGCTGGCGGCGTTCGAGAACCTCCGACAAGACGTCAAGGCACGGATCCAAACGGGCCCCGGGTTGCCGGAATGGACCTGGCGCTCGGTCAGCTTCGGATGGAATGGCCCGGTCCAAGGTTCGCAGCGGTTGCACCCGGTGCTCATCCCGCAATCGATCGAACGGCTGCTCACCCTCCTTCGAACCGTCCTGCTGCTGGCCCTCGGTGCCACGCTGTTGAGGCAGGGTCGATCGGGGCGATCGGAGGCCCGCACCACGAATCCGCCGGTCCCTATGGCCACAACAGCGGCCACAACAACCGCCATCACCGCGGCCTTGTGGCTGGCCTCGACGCTATTCACCGGCACGTCCTTGCAGGCTGCCGAGGCTCCGGTGCGGGTGAACCCACCGAGCCGGGCACCGGTCCAGGCACCTATCCAGCAATTGGCCGCTGCTCCGGTGGCGGCACCAACGACCCCAGCCGGGATTCCAGACGCGACCACCCTAGAAACCCTCCGACGGCGGTTGTTGGAGAAATCGGACGCCTTCCCGAATGCGGCCAGCATTTCGGCTGTCGCCATGAAACTCAGCGGCCAACAGCTCCTGATGGACGTCGAAGTCCACTGCGCCGCCGAGACGGCCGTCCCATTGCCTGGACGCCTTCCGGCCTATTCCCCGCTCTCGGTGGTCGTCAACGGGCGGTGGGCTGCCGCGCTGCGTCGGGACGATGGCTACCTGTGGACCGTGCTGCCTCCTGGTGTCCATCGGGTCCGCGTGGAGGCCTTGCTGTCCAACACCGGCGACTGGGAATGGAGCTACCTGCTCAAGCCGCGTCAGGTGTCCATCGATGCCCCGAACTGGACCGTAGTCGGAGTCCGTGCCGATGGGGTCCCGGAACAACAAGTCTTCTTCTCACCGAAACAGAAAGTGGCTGCAGCGGCCGCCACGTATGATCGCCAAGATCTTCAGCCGATCGTGGCCGTGCAGCGCCGCCTGGAGCTGGGCTTGCAGTGGCAACTCCAAACCGTGATCCAACGTCTTTCGCCCGTGGGCAAGGCGGTGTCGATGCGCATCCCTCTGTTGCCCGGCGAGAATGTCTTGTCGCAAGGACGGGTCGTGCAAGACGGCGGCATGGAGGTCCGCCTCGGGGCGCAAGACACTGCGTTTTCGTGGGAGAGCAGCCTGGCCCCGGTGGAGACGCTTACCTTAACCACCCGCCCCACCGACACTTGGATCGAACGCTGGCACTTGGTCGCCTCACCGGTGTGGAACGTGTCGCTGTCTGGCTTGGCTCCGGTTTTTGAATCGGGCAACGCCGAACTGGAGCCCGTCTGGCAACCGTGGCCCGGAGAGACGGTGAACCTGAAGGTCCACCGGCCAGAGGCCATCGCTGGGGCCACAGTGACCCTGAATCGAGCGATCCACGAAGTGACTCTCGGGCAACGCCAACGCCTTTCTACCCTCCATCTGTCCATCCGCTGCAGCCTTGGCGAAGATTTTCTCCTCGAGCTGCCCGCCGAGGCCGATATCACACGGCTCACCCACTTCGGTCAGGAAATCCCCGTCCGTCGGGAGGGCTCGAAGTTGGTGATCCCACTGCGGCCCGGCGAGCAGCTGCTTTCGGTCGGCTGGAAAGAAAACCTGCCACTGGGTTTCCAAGCCAACAATGGCACCGTGCGCTTGCCGGTCGAGAGCGCCAACATCCAGAGTTCACTGGGTGTTGGCGAAGATCGCTGGGTCTTGTGGGCCTCGGGTCCCCGACGCGGACCCGCCGTGCGTTTCTGGGTGATTTTACTGACCTCGCTCCTCACGGCTCTCGCACTGGGTCGCATCCCAAAGTCTCCGCTGCGTTCGCTGCAGTGGATGCTTCTGATGATCGGTCTGACCCAGGTGCCGCTTTGGGCTGCATTCACGGTGATCGGCTGGTTCTTCCTGCTGCAATGGCGTGGGCATGAGCGGTTCCAGACGTTGCACTGGCTGGGGTACAATACCTCTCAGGTGGGACTGGTGGCGCTGACGGCCACGGCTCTGGGCATCCTCCTCTTTGCGGTCAGTGCCGGACTCTTGGGCAACCCAAAGATGTTCATCCTCGGCAACGGTTCCACCAGCACCCTCCTCCGCTGGTTCCAAGCCAGAAGCGAAGGCACCTCCCTGCCGGTGTGCAGCTGTGTCTCGGTGTCTATCTGGTGGTACCGGTTTGCGATGCTGCTCTGGGCGCTGTGGTTGGCGATCTCCGTGCTGGGTTGGTTGGGTTCGGCCTGGAAGAGCTTCGCCTCCGGAGGATTCTTCCGACAACGGACTCGCCCAGCCCCCAAGGCGACCATTCTGGCGCCCCCGACGATCCCGCCGCTCGAGATACCGCCGCTCGACAAGGCCTCGCCGGTTCCTGCGCCTCCTTCGAAAGGGAACGGAAATTGAAGTAGCCACTGTCACGAGGCGGCACTGCCCGGATGTGAGCCCACGGATTAATCCACCGCGTCGGCCCTTCACTTCCGCGGAGCCATCGAAGCCTCACGGGCCGCCTTGAATTCACTGCCCCTATTCCACTGCGGAGTGCGACGGTCTTCGGCCAGACGCCAGAGGATGTCGTAATACAAGCGCAAGTCCTCGGCAGCACCGCTGAGATCCCAGTCGGGTTTCACCTGATCGCTGACCTTGTGGTAATCGCGCTCGATGTACTCATTGACCTTGGCTTCGCCATATCCGGTCGGCTTGCCGAGGTAGTCATCACCGGCCTTGATGTACAACGCCGGCACACCGCCCTTCATCAGCTCGAAATGATCGCTGCGGTAGAAGCCACCGCGTTCCGGATGCGCATCCGGCAAGACCACCCGACCCCGGGACTTGGCCACGGAATCCAGGACCGCATCGATCGTTGAAGCACCCCGGCCGATTTGGCGAAGGTCCCGGGTCCGGCCCCACTGGTTAGCCCCATCCATGTTGAGGTTGGCCACCGTCTTGGCCAATGGGTACACCGGCTGCGCCACATAATGTGCCGCGCCCAAGAGCCCCTGCTCTTCGGCCGTCACCGAGAGAAAGAGCATGGACCGTTTGGGAGCCTTGGGGGCGGTTCCAAACGCCTCGGCCAATTCCAAAAGGCCGGCCGTCCCGATCGCATTGTCCGCGGCCCCGTTAAAGATCTGGTCGCCCTCGAGGCTCGCGTTGCGGCCTAAGTGATCCCAGTGCGCGGTGACCACGACCCACTCGTCGCGGAGCTTCGGATCGCGCCCCCGAACCATCCCGAGCACGTTCTTGGATTTCAGCGCGCGGGACTCATTGCGCGCCTTGAACGCGGCCTTTTGCTTTAACGTCACCGGTCGAAAACCGGGCTTCCTGGCAGCCTCCTTCATGGCCTCATAGGTGGTGCCATTGGCTGCGAAGAGCTTTTGTGCCCGCTCTAAACTCATCCAGCCCGCGATGTCACTCCGAGGGGAGTGATTGGACTCCAAATCGAAGCGCTCACGACCCCAAGAGTTGATCACCACGAACCACGGATACGCCGCCGGAGCCGTCTCATGGATAATCAACACCGCAGCCGCACCCCGGCGACCTGCCTCCTCGAACTTGTAAGTCCAACGGCCATAATAAGTCATGGCCTTGCCACCGAACCACTTCGGATCGAGCTGGTCAGGATTGGCCGGATCAGGAATCGGCGGATCATTGATGAGGACGATGATCGTCTTGCCCCGCACATCCACATCACGGAAGTCATTCCATCCGTACTCCGGAGCGTGGATCCCGTAACCCATGAAGAGCACATCGCCTTCCGGCACCGCCACATCGCCACCCAGACGAGGGCTCCAGGCCACATAATCCTGAGGCCCCACCAGTGCTTCCCCGCCCAGGTGGAACTGTACCGAAGACTTCACCCCCACGATAGGAACATCCTGCGTCCAGGATCCATCAGGCATCCCTGGCTGAAGGCCCGCGCGGCGGAACTGCTGCACCAAATAACCCACCGTCTTGACCTCACCCGGAGTACCCGGACCACGCCCCTCGAACTCATCGCTCGCCAGCACCCGAGTGTGTTCGAGAATTTGTGTCGATTGGATAGAAGCCACTCCCCGCGGATTGGCCGCACGCCCCGGACTGGCCAACAATACCCACAGCGGCAACGTCAGCACCGCCACCCGAAGCCTCCATAGAATCGACAGCATGGTGGTGTCATGGAAATCACAACTCGCCCCCGAAGCAACCCTCCCTGCAACTAATGTCCTAACTCTTTTGAAAATGTCCCTGGATAGACTCGACAAGAACGACCCCTCGGAGCCGATCCCAAGGAGCCTACCAACGACAAACCACCCGCGCACCACCACCCTCCGACGACCACACACAATCAACCAATACCCCTTTGGACCGACCGCGCCCCTGAGACTTCGCCCAGCCGCAGCGGCAGCGGGACCGGGCCGGAGCAAGCATTGGAAGCGATCAAACCCTCCCCTCGCGCTCAGCGCGAAAGCTCCATCCTTTCCAGAGCTTCCCTGCGAGCGCAGGCGCGGTCCCGCGGAGCCCAAAAAAATACAGCGGAGCGGGATCGGGCCGGAGCAAGCATTGGAAGCGATCAAACCCTCCCCCTAGCGCTCAGCGCGAAAGCTCCATCCTTTCCAAAGCTTCCCTGCGAGCGCAGGCCTGGTCCCGCGGAGCCCCTGCCACGACAATAACAGAGTAGAGAGTGTCCCCTTTTGTGTAAATAGGTGGGACCGACCCCGGCAGTTTCGCAGGCCGGGTCCCGCGGAGCCAAAAAAAAATACAGCGGAGCGGGATCGGGCCGGAGCAAGCATTGGAAGCGATCAAACCCACCCCCTCGCGCATAGCGCGAAAGCTCCATCCTTTCCAAAGCTTCCCTGCGAGCGCAGGCCTGGTCCCGCGGAGCCCGGCACCCAAGACCCACCCAAGAGTCCCCTCCCCTCAACTCCAAAACTCCCAAACTCCGCAAGCCTCCAGAAACCCACTCAGCGTCGATAAGCCTCGGCCAGCAGAGTGACCGGATGAGCCACCCGCAGCTCAAGTCCCCGATCCCGACAACCGTTGATGAGTTGCAGCAAACAACCAGGATTGCCCGTGGCGACCACCTGAGCCCGCGTAGTAACGATGTGATTCACCTTCCGCTGCAGCAACTGGCCCGCCATTTCGGGCTGCGTCAGATTGTAGATGCCGGCACTGCCGCAACACCACGCAGCTTCGGTCAATTCCACCAGACGCACCCCAGGAATCGCCCGCAACAACGACCGAGGCTGCGCAGAGATCTTCTGGCCATGACAGAGGTGACAAGATTCGTGGTAGGTCACCACCTGCTGCGAGGCACCTGCGGCCGGCGGCGGCTCAATGCCAGTGAATGCCAACCATTCGTGAATGTCCTTCACCTTCGCATCCCAAAGCTTGGCCCTTTGGACATAGCGGGCGTCATCGGCCAAGAGTCGCGCATAGTGCTTGAGATGAGACCCGCAGCCTCCGGCGTTGCTAATAATCGCATCGAAGGATTCGGGCGGAAATTGGTCGATGTTCCGCCGAGCCAATTCCTGAGCCAACTCCCACTCACCGTTGTGCGCATGGAGCGATCCACAGCAATGCTGGTCGGGCGGGGTGATCACCTCGCAACCATTGCGGGCCAGGACTTCAGCCGTATCGCGATTGACGTCACTGAAGATCAAGTCCTGGGCGCAGCCAGCGAGCAACGCAACACGGTAACGACGAACCCCCTGAGCACGAGTCACAGGAGCGACCAAGTCCTCGGTCCACAGGGCTTGCACCGGCGGGGTCATGGCTTCCAATTCCCGCAGACGCCGCGGCAGCAGTCGAGTCAGGCCCAGAGCCCGAACCGCCGACTGAAGTCCTAGGCCCTGCCAAAGCTGCATAATTCGGCCTAGGATCTTGAGCCGGTTCAAGTCCATGAAGAGCCCCCGAAGGCTCAGGGCCCGGATCAACGACCGACCGGGAGTTGCCAAAACCCGAGAGGCCTCCGCCTCAGCCCGCGCCCGCTCGAAGAGTTCCGCGTAGTCCACCCCCGCCGGACAGGCCGTCATGCAAGCCAGACATCCGAGACAATAATACATCTCGTCGGCAAAGGTCTTGGTGGGCTCTAAACGATCATCGGCGATCGCGCGCATGAGGGCGATCCGCCCTCGCGGCGAATGCCGTTCGAGCTTCGTCACGTCGTAGGTCGGACACGTCGGAAGGCACAGCCCGCAATGCATGCATTGCTGGACGACCGAGTAGTCCAAAGATTTCAGGTGCGAGGACGACGACAGTGAGGAAGCCATGGGGACAGTGGTTCAGGGTTGGGCTGTTTCAAGACTGCGCGGCAGCGGCTCGGACCGCCTCCAATTCTTCCCAGCGGGAATAGAGCGTCGCCACCCCGGCCTTGGCTGTCTCCAGCTCGGCCATAAGCGTCTGCATCCGGGCTCCATTCTTGCGGATAAAGTCCGGATCCAAGAATTGCGCCTCACGCTCAGTCACCTGAGCCTCGGCCACCTGAATTACCGCTTCGATTCCCTCCAACTCCCGCTGTTCCTTAAAGCTGAGCTTCCGGATCTTACCCGCCTTCGGTGTCGAGGTAGACCCTGCGAGCTTGAATTCACGACCACCGGAACTCGAGGCGACCCGGCGCCGTTTCTCCAAATAGTAGTCGTAGTTACCCTCACTGAAGACGACCCGCCCCTCGCCCTCGAAGGCCAGGATGCCGGTACACACCCGGTTGAGAAAATAGCGGTCATGGCTCACCACCAGCACGCACCCGGGAAAAAACGTCAGCGCCTCCTCCAGAATTCGCATGGTCTGCAAATCGAGGTCATTCGTCGGCTCGTCTAGGACCAGGAAATTGCCGCCCCGCTTGAGCACTCGCGCCAATAACAGCCGGCTGCGCTCGCCCCCGCTGAGGTGCTTTACCTGAGTGGTGATGCGATCATCAGTGAAAAGGAACCGCTTGAGGTAGCCACGCAGGGAGAGTTTTTCCTCACCCCACTGGACCCATTCGGTGCCGTCGCTGACCTCTTCCAGGACGGTTCGCTCTTCGTTCACCCGAAGTCGGCCTTGATCGACGTAGTTAAACCGCGTCAGGGATCCGATGCGCACTTCCCCCTCGGTCGGCGGCATCTCACCCAGCAGGATTCGCAGCAACGTCGTCTTGCCCAACCCATTGCGGCCGGTCACTCCAATGCGAGTACCACCGGCGAAATTCAGACTGAGATCGGAGAAGAGGCGACGTCCCCCGAACTGCATGCCCACGCCCTCTATCTCCACGACCCGATTACCCAGCGGCGGCGGCGGTGGGATGACTAATTCCATCTCGGATTCGGTGGGCGGCGGACCCGCACTGTCGGCGGCGGAAAATCGATCCAGACGCGCCTGACTCTTGCTCGTCTGGGCCTTAGGACGACGACGCACCCACTCAATCTCGCGTCGCAGGAACATCTGACGCTTGTGTTCGGTGACCTCCTCGGTGGCCAGCTTCTCGGCCCGCTGGAGCAAGTATTCCGAGTAGTTGCCATCGTAGCGTTCAAACTTGCCGTTGCGCAGTTCGACAATGGTCGTGGCCACGGAGTCGAGAAAATGCCGGTCATGGGTGACCACCAACAGGCCGCCCGGATAGCCCGCCAGGAACTCCGTGATCCATTCCACCGATTCGGTGTCCAACTGGTTGGTCGGCTCATCGAGCATCAGGAAGTCCGGCCGGGCGATCAGGGCCCGAGCCAAAGCCACGCGACGACGTTCTCCACCGGACAATTCGCCGATTCGTCGATCATCCGGCGGGCAACCCAACTGATTGAGGGCCGTGCGAACCCGCGAATCGACCGTCCAGCCCTCGAGTTGCTGGATACGCTCTTCCAAATGGTCATGTCGACTCGAGTGACCCGGGAGATTCTCAAACTCATGAATGAGGGAAAGGACATGCCGTGCCCCATCTCGCGCGGCCTCGAGGACTGTGATGTTGAAATCCAGTTCAAAGGCCTGGGGCAAATAACCGGTGACCAGGTCCCTGCGCCGGGTGATCACACCGTCATCGACCTCGGCTTCACTGGCCAAGATACGCATGAAGGTCGATTTGCCAGCACCGTTGCGACCCACAAGCCCGATGCGATCCCCCGCCGACAAGGCCAGTGAGGCCCGATCCAATAGGGCTCGGTCGTTGATGTTCAGGACCAAGTCCTGAGCGGAAATAAGCACGCCTTCGTTCACAATGAGGAATCGAGGATACACGAGAATGGGCCGCGGAGCCATGCACGCTTTCAGCTTTCCCGCCGTCCGGATCCGATCGGTCCCAATTGGATTCCCAAAAATGATCCCATTTCACTGCCTCGACATTGATCGAGTTGGTGCGACGCTTTAAAGCTGAGCATGGCCGACCGTCCCACCATTAATGATGCTCCGCTTCGTTCCAGCCTCTATGAGGCCCGAGTGATGCATCATCGACTTGAGCCCCGCACGCACCATTTCGAGTACGGGATCTTCCTCGCGTGCCTAGACCTCGACGAATTGGATGCCCTCGATGCTCGCCTGCGGTTCTTCAGCCGGAATCGGCGCAACTGGTTGGAGTTCCGGGACTCCGACCATCTTCCCAATCCGAAGGAGTCCGGACCCAAGAACCAAGAAAACGAGCAACAGAAGCCCAACATCAAGCGCGCCCTCCAAGCTTGGCTCAGGCAGCAGGGAGTAATCCTTGCGGACAACGACCGCGTCCTGCTGCTCACCCTGCCCCGGATCGCTGGCTACGTGTTCAACCCAGTCAGCTTCTACTTTTGCACCAAGGCCTCGGGCGAAGCGCTCTGCGCTGTGGCCGAGGTGGGCAATACCTTTGGCGAATTGAAACCTTATCTGGTTCCCCTTCATGCCGCCCCAGACGGTCCAGACGGCCCCGGATTCCGCTGCGTGGTGCCCAAACACTACTACGTCTCGCCTTTCACACCGCTGGATGTCTGCTTTGATTTCCAGCTCCAGACTCCAGGCTCCCGCCTGCACATCGCCGTCAACGACGTGAGCGAGGGTCGTAACCTGCTACTCACCACCTTGACCGGATCCCAGCGGCCGATCACCGACCGAGAGATCCTCCGCTTGAGCCTCCGCTACCCGCTGGTGACCCTGAAGGTCATTAGCGCGATTCACTGGCAGGCCCTCCGGTTATGGTTGAAAGGGGTTCCTTGGTACGCCAAGTCTCAGGGCACCCACTTGCAAAGGGGGGTCTTCCGGGCCCACTCGTCGATCGCCCAAGCCCAGGCCCAAGCCCAAGCCCAGGCCGGTTCCGGTTCCGGTTCTGGACCCAACCCATCGACCGATCCGAGATAACGCAAATCCTGAGGGGCATACCGCAAATCCTGCGGTTGTGGTTCTGACAATTGAGTCCAACGTTAGAAGTTACAATTTCACCATGAGCCGCACCCATCCCGAGTCGATCCTTCCGACGATTGCCACCGCGTCCGGCGGAACCCCCTCCGGCGGTATCTCGGAGGCTGCCCTGAACCCGACGGCCCCGACGCCGCGGTGGGTGGAATCCATCGCCCAGAATCTGGTCACTTCGCTTTTCCAGCCCATGTCCGAGGGGCATCTGCGGATAGTGTGCCCGGACGGATCAACCCGCGAATTTGGCGCTCCCGGCCAGACTCCGTCCGCAGAAATTCACCTGCGGCGTTGGCGTTTCTTCACCCGCTGTGCCATGGGCGGTGACATGGGCTTCGGTGAGTCCTATCAAGACGGGGACTGGGAGACGCCCGACTTGGCCGCAGTGATCGCCTGGTTCTGCGCGAATGTGGAGCAGGCCCCCTCGATGTCGGGCTCAGCCCAGAAGCGACTGCGCTTCACGCTCCTGAATGCGGCCAACCACCTGCGACACTTCCTCAACCGCAACTCCCTGACGGGCTCACGATCCAACATCGCGGCCCACTACGATCTGGGGAATGCCTTCTATTCGCAGTGGCTCGACGCCACGATGACCTACTCGGCGGCCTTGTTCGAATCGCCCGATCAATCCCTGGAGGCTGCCCAGACCGCCAAGTACGAGCGGCTGGCCCAAGAGCTGCGGCTCAAGGCGGGCGAGCATTTGCTGGAAATCGGCTCCGGGTGGGGCGGAATGGCCAGCCATGCCGTGCACCGGCATGGAGTCCGGGTGACCACGATCACATTGTCTGAGGCACAGGCTGCCTACTGTCGGGAACGCTTCGAGAGAGAGGGCATCGCCGACCGAGCCCAAGTGCGGGTCATCGATTATCGCCTGCTGACTGGCCAATTCGACAAGATCGTCAGCATCGAAATGATGGAAGCCATCGGCGATCAGTACCTCGAGACATACTGCCAGAGCGTCCAACGCCTGCTCAAGCCCAACGGAATCTTCGCCGCCCAGTTCATCACCTATCCCGACTCGCGTCATGCCGAGTTGCGGCGCAGCGTGGACTGGATCCAGAAGCACATCTTCCCAGGCTCACTATTGCTTTCACTCAACCGGGTGAACCAGTCGATGCAGCGGACCGGGCGTCTCCACCTGCACAGCCTTCACGACATGGGCCTCGACTATGGTCGCACCCTGCGCCAGTGGCGCGCGCGCTTCAACCAGGGCCTCGACGCAGTGCGCACTCAGGGTTTCGATGATCATTTCATCCGCACTTGGAACTACTACCTGGCCTACTGCGAGTCGGCCTTCCTCTGGCGGAACATCAGCGTGGTGCAGGCCACATGGACCGCGCCCAACAACCGCAGCCTGATGTCGGCGTGAGTCCGGAAAGGCTCGACGCATGAACTTGCCCACCCCACTGATCCTGATCCTTCTGGGATTGGCGTTCGTGGTGGCGGAGATGGTGTTGACTTTCCAAGTCGCCCGTCGTCTTCGGAACTTCGGGATCGTGGACATCGTCTGGTCCGCGGGTTTCACCCCATTGGTGCTCCTCTACCTGCTGGCCACAGCCTGGCAGGAACGCTCGGCGCCCGCCGGAGGGATCGAGTGGCGGGAGGCACTCATTTCGCGACTGCCCCTGACCCTTATGGTCACTCTCTGGAGCCTGCGCCTCGGCCTGCACCTCCTCATCCGGGTCCGGGCTCACCATCCGGTGGAGGATGTCCGCTACGCCCAACTTCGGAAGGAGTGGGGAGCACAGACTAACCGAAAAATGCTCGGCTTCTTCCTGCTTCAAGGTGGCCTGCAAGTGGTCCTCTCCACGCCCTGGCTCATTAGCAGCCTTCGACCGCCCACAGAGTTATCCGGATGGGTGGGTGGTTGCTTCTGGCTCGGCCTCCTGCTTTGGGCCGTGGGCATCTTGGGTGAATCCCTGGCAGACCGCCAATTGGCCCGATTCCGTGCCGATCCCGCTCGTCGCGGACAAGTCTGCCAAGAAGGGTTTTGGCGGTACTCCCGTCATCCCAACTACTTCTGCGAGTGGTTGGTCTGGCTGGGCTATGGCGTCTTTGCGCTGGCCAGTCCCTGGGGCTGGATCGGGCTTCTGGCGCCAACGCTGATGTATCACTTCCTGGTCAACGTCACTGGCGTTCCCATGACCGAGGCATTGTCGGTGAAGTCCAAGGGTGAGACCTACCGTCGATACCAACAAACCACCAATGCCTTTTTCCCAGGACCGCCCCGCCGCGGATGACGTCCAGGGATCATCGTGTCGCGACAATCCGCGATGCAGGCTCTGCATCGGTTCCCATGAAACCGACCGCTCTGCCCCATTGACGATCGTCCCGTCGGGCCGGAGGTTTGGACGCACCTACAGCGCGACCATGAGCACCGTCACCATTGCCCCGCCTCCCACGACCTCGGGACCACCCCTGCAGCGGGAGACAACCGCCGGGAATTACTTCGTCGCCAATTATCCTCCGTTCGCCTTCTGGAGTGCCGATGCCGTCCCGGCCTTTCATCAAGCTTTGGATCAGGCACCTCAACCCGGAGTGCCGCTGGGGCTCTACGCCCACATTCCCTTTTGCCGGAAGCGATGCCACTTCTGTTACTTCCGCGTCTACACCGACAAGAACGCCGACGACATCAAGGCCTACCTGGATGCCCTGCTCAAAGACCTCGCTTCCTATGCCCCCAAGGCGGTGATCGGCGGGCGAAAACCCCGCTTCATCTACTTCGGTGGAGGCACTCCGAGCTACTTGTCTCCGGACCAGCTTCGCTATTTGACCGAGGGCATGAAGCGATTGCTGCCCTGGGATGATGCGACGGAAATCACCTTCGAAGCCGAACCTGGAACCCTTACCGACCACAAGCTCCGGGCCATCCGGGAGATGGGTGTCACCCGACTGAGCTTGGGCATTGAGCATTTCGACGACGCCATCCTGGAAATCAACGGTCGGGCTCATCGCTCCAAAGAAATCGAGAGGGCCTACGGCTATGCCCGGGAGATCGGCTTCCCCCAGATCAACATCGACCTCATCGCCGGCATGGTGGAGGAGACGCCTGAGAAGTGGCAGCAAACCGTCGCCAAGGCGGTAGCCATGGAACCCGACTCGGTGACCATTTACCAGATGGAGGTGCCCTACAACACGGGTATTTATCGGCAGATGAAAGCCGAGGGGAAGCTGGTGGCACCCGTGGCTGACTGGGACACCAAACGGCGTTGGGTGGATGAGGCGTTCCGAGCCTTCGAGGCGCGAGGCTACACCGTGACCAGCACCACGACCGTCGTGAAAGACCCCGCACGGGTGAAGTTCGAGTACCGACAAGGGCTCTTCAGTGGAGCCGACCTCCTGAGCGTCGGCGTGGCCAGCTTCGGGCACCTCAACCGAGTTCACTATCAGAACCACCACGACTTCCAGCCGTACGTCGATGCGGTCAGTGCGGGACAGTTTCCCACCCATCGCGCCTATGTCCTTCCGGAGGACGAGCGCTACCTGCGCGAGTTCATGCTCCAATTGAAACTGGGCGATGTCCGCACCGATGCCTTCACCGAGAAATTCGGAGAAGATCCCCGGACTCGATTCGCTGCTCCCTTGGCGACACTCAAAGCCTGGGGATTCTTGGTGGAATCCAGCACCCATCTGGGGTTGACCCGAGATGGGCTACTGCAGGTGGATCGCCTGCTCCAAGAATTCTTCAAACCCGAGCACCGCACTGGCCGCTATGCCTGAGTCCGATCCTGAAATCACCCACCCGACTCTGCCAGCCAACAGCGGCGCGCGCTTGAGCCATCTGGACGAGCGTGGCGAGGCGCGCATGGTGGACGTCTCGGCCAAGCCCGCCCTGTTCCGGGAAGCAGTGGCCTGCGGGGAGATCTGCGTGTCCCCCACCACGCTCGACTTGATGGAGTCCGACCGAATGGCCAAGGGCAATGTCTTGGCGACGGCTCGCATCGCCGGGATACAGGCAGCCAAACGCACGGGAGAGTTGATCCCGCTGTGCCATCCCTTGCCCATTTCCCATTGTGAGATTCACTTTGAAACACCCGAAACACGGGATCGCATCCGGATCACCGCATCGGCCCGGATCACGGCAGCCACAGGGGTCGAAATGGAAGCTCTGACTGCCGTATCTGTTGCTGCCCTGACCGTCTATGACATGTGCAAGGCGGTAGACAAGGGCATGGTGATCGGCGACATCCGCCTGCTCAGAAAAACCAAGTCTGCGCCCCGGACGCCCTGAATTTGGCCCGCTGAAGTTCATGGTCGATCCAGTCGCGGAATGTGGGCACTGCCCATACAGAGAGACCGAGAGAAACGCTCGCCAGAACCCATTGGCAAGCTATGCCCAGCGTAAAAATGCCCAGCGTAAAAACAAAAAGCCCAACAAGATGAAGAATTCATCTTGTCGGACCTGTCAGAAAATAGTGTCTCGAATTGAGACAGTTTAGATCAACGGAGGAGGATCACTCAAAGATGATCAAACCGCGGACCCTTTCAGATCACGGGCGGTTCGCATCCGCACCGGCGTAGGCGCTGATCTTCACGGGAGGCGCAACGGCGTTGCCCTTGCTGTCGGTCACCGGGGTCGTGGTCACAGCCACATTGCCCGGGATCGTGATCGTACCACCCTTGGCGGCGACAGAGGACTTGGTGGCTCGACGAGCCTTGGCCAAGGCGACTTCACCACGAACTTCGGATTGCTGGGTGGGAACAAGGCGATCGGCTGTCGCGAGAATGACAGCGTCCTGGCCTTCGGTGGCGAAGGTGGCGGCGGCAACAACGGTGCGGGCCATCTGAGGAGCGACCTCGAGGCAGGCAGCGACAACGGCTTCGGTGGCTTCAGGAGCCTTACGAAGGATGGCACCCACAACGGTGGAAAGAGCCGTCGGGTGGTTCTTGGCAACGGCAACCACAGCGGCCTTCGCGGTCTCGATGCGGTCGGCCTTGTCAGCGGCAACTACCAACTTGGCGGCGACCAAAGGCATATCAATGACCTTAGATGCCAAGATCTTCTGGGTCAGAACCTGCGACTCGGTGGATGTGAGAGCAAAGGCCGAATTGACGATCAGCGACGTAGCGGTGATCAGGACAGATTTTTTCAGGAGATTCATATACAAGGCTCGGTGTCTAACTTTGTGGGACGAATAAATCGAAGGATGGAACCCACGTCAACGCTTTAACCGAAAAAGTTTTTCACAACGGTGAACCGGCTTGCTCATGCCGCTTGACGTTGCTCTCGACGTTGAATCACCGGAGGCGTCTCTCGGCGGACCACCGCTCGATTGATTTCGACAGCCACCACGTCATCGCAGTCGGGCAATTCAAACATCAGGTCGCGAAAAAGTTCTTCGGTCAGGGCCCGGAGCGCACGGGCACCGGTCTTCTTTCGGGATGCCATGCTGGCCAACTCCGCGACAGCATCGTCGGTGAAGCACAACTCGACCCCATCCAGGGACAGCAGCTTGGCAAATTGACGGGTCAGTGCATTGCGCGGACGGGTCAGCACCTCAGCCATCTGCTGCTCGGTCAACTCATCCAGAGCGGTCACCACCGGCAACCGTCCGATGAACTCCGGGATGAAGCCAAAGCCCATGAGGTCTTCCGGCTCCACTCGGTGCATTAGGGGCTGGTCTGCCTGCGCCCAACCCGACTGGGTGGAAGAGGTCCCATCGCGGATTTCCACACCGAAACCAATGGATCGTCGTCCCAGACGCCGCTCAATGATGCGGTCCATCCCGACGAACGCGCCGCCGCAAATAAAAAGGATCTGGGTGGTGTCGATCCGGATGTATTCTTGCTGGGGATGCTTGCGCCCTCCCTGGGGGGGGACATTGCAAACCGTACCTTCCAGGATCTTCAGCAATCCTTGCTGCACGTCTTCACCGGACACGTCGCGGGTGATGGACACGTTCTCGGTCTTGCGGGCGATCTTGTCGTTGTCGGTGGCCTTGCGTCGCGCATTGCGTACCCCCGACTCCATCCAGTTCCGCTGCATCTGTGCCCGTGACTCCAACGCGGACTTGGTGTCTGCGAACTCGTCGTACTTCTCCCT
>SXGS01478324.1_pt1 | contig 28341 bp, 18 predicted proteins | sample 3174681 | NCBI WGS metagenome assembly SXGS01 (sample SAMN11356861, study PRJNA531348) | freshwater metagenome | isolation source: freshwater sample F1-80 | place: China: Fuxian Lake, Yuxi | collected 2017-12-25 | reverse complement strand
CTGGAGGTTTCAATCCCGTCCAAGCCGGGAAGGGTTCTGCAAGCCCTGAGCCTCCGCATCGTCAACGCTCTCCCGATGAGTTTCAATCCCGTCCAAGCCGGGAAGGGTTCTGCAAGGAGACGGCGCTCGCCGCCGCGGTGAACGTTGAGTGTTTCAATCCCGTCCAAGCCGGGAAGGGTTCTGCAAGTGCATACCCTAAAAACATAGTTTCACCCCCGAACCCTAGGGGCAGATCCGCAAACCTCGCGAGTTCGTCGCGAGACGTGTTCGCTCAGACCGTGTAGTTCGGCGAGCGATTTGGCGGTTTTCAAGGAACACCGTGGAAGTCTTCGCGTTCTAAAAGAGCTGGAAACCTCAACGGCCAGACGCCGGTTTTCGCCGACGCCCGGAGGTTTTACCATGGCGCGGCCGCAGCGCGCCAGTGGCCAGGTCGATCTCCACGCCCAGAACCCGCTGCGGCCATTCGCCTTCCGCCATGATGACCTTCGTTTTCTCGGGATGGAGGGCGAGGTGGCACCGCTCCACCACCCGCCGCAGCCCGGCCAGCGCCTCGGCGGGGCGAGGCGACACCAGCGCGAAGTCGTCGGCGTAGCGCACCGCGCCGAGCAGCAAGCCGCTCCGCAGCGAGCCCGCAATCCACGGGTCGACCTCGCGCGACATGTACACGTTCGACAACATCGGGCTCACGCACAGGCCCTGCGGCAAGCCCCCAGGCACCGCCCAGGCGTCGAGCCAACGCTTGAGAATCCCGAGCAGACGACGGCCGAGCGGATCGACCTCGCGCCCGTAGAAGGTCTCCGAGGCGGCTAGACCGGGAACGGTTCCGAGCACCGCGAGAGCGGCATCGTCCATGTACTCTCGCCGCAAGCTGGGGAACATGCGCCGGATGTCGGCGCGGATCAGCGCCCCACCGGGGGGCAGCTGCACGCCGGCCAGCGCGCGCGCGGCCGAGTGGGGTCCCCGCCCCTTGCGGAAGCCATGAACGTGGTCGAGCTGCACGCGCTCCACGCGCGCCTCGGCGAGCATCGCCCACGCCCGGAGCATCACCGCGTCGAGGCCCCGGGGCGACACCAGCTCTCGCCGCTTGCCGTTGACCTCCTTCACCCGGAAGCGCTTGAGGCCGGGCACGTACGACATGTCGAAGAACATGCCGCGAAGCAGGTCGACGTAGGCGTCGTCGCCCACCGGCTCGCCCGCCGCCCGGGCCGCGAGATGGAAGAGCCCTCGCGTGATGCCCAGGGCATTCATCTCGGCCTCCCGACGGGCCCGCCGGGCGACCTGAGGCGGCACCGGTGTAGCCCCGGCGGGCGGTCCCTGGCCGCCCCCTCCTCGCGACGACGAGAGGAACACGTCAAGCCAAGACTCGAGCCAGTTCATCGGTGCCTCACACGATGATGGGCTCGCCCACGTCGCGGAGGCGAGGCGAGCAGCCAAGGAGGGTGGACGTGCCGGCGCAGCCGCGGCACAGGTTGTACACGCGGACGCTGTCGAAGTCGGCGTCGATGGTGCGGTTCACCACGCGCAAGAGCTCGTTCCAGCGGTTCGACGGCAAGAAGCCCTCGAACACGCTCTCCTGCACGGGGGTGAGGAAGCCCTTCAGGCGCTTGAAGAGCTTCGCCCGCCGCTTATCGTCGTTGACGTCGTAGCAGAGAACGAGCACCATCAGGTGATCCGCGCCGGCACGTAGGCCTCGGCCTCGCCCTCGATCACCCGTCTGAGCTGCTGCGCCTGCTCGAGGAAGAGCGCGCCCGTCGTCCAGTCGTTGCCCGTCAGCGGGTGCGGCGACCGCTCGTTGCAGCGCACCGCCCACGCCCGCGTGAGGATCTTGCGCCCGAGCGCGGTGAGGTACACCGCCCCGTCGGCCGTCTCCTCGTCCGGGAAGGCCGCCGCCAGCGCGTCGGGGTCGGGCGGGCCGAAGTCCTCGGGGCCGAGCTGCTTACGATTGAACAGGGACAACACCAGGTTGTCGACCATCGGCCGGAACTCCTCGACGAGGTCGAGCGCCAGCGCGGGGGCACCGCGGATGGTCTCGTGCAGCAAGCCAAGGTAGGGGTCGAGCCCGGCCCGGCGCACCGCGTGCTCCACCCGCGAGCACAACATCGTGTAGGCGAATGATAGCGCCGCGTTGACCGGGTCGCGCGGCGGGCGACGGTTGCGGCCGTTCCAGGCGAACACCGTGTTGCCGAGGAGGTGCCCGAAAGTGCCAAAGTACACGTTGGCACAGTTGCCCTCGACGCCTCGCAGCGCGTCGAGGTCGCGTGCGCCCTTCGCGGGCTCCCGCTGCGCGCGCAGGACGAGGATGGCGCTGGCCACCTCGTCGCTGCGGACAGTCCTCTGCCGCACCGTGAGCTGGGTGATCTGGTTCTCGAGCTTGCCTTTCACCATCGCCCGGGCCACTTCCAGGCGCCGCGGCGCGTCGATCACCAGCCGATACTGCGCCACCCGGCGGGCTGCCCAGGCGCTCTCGTCGCCCACCAGCCGCCCGCGTACCCGGCCGTCGAGTGTCAGGAACACGACCTCCACGCCCCGCCCCAGCAAGAAGTTGCGGCCGGCCTGCGTCAGGTCGGCGCCACCGTGAAGGTGCACCTCGTCGATCTCGTGGGCGGCGACGGTCTGGATCACCTCGCCGCGGCGGAGCAGCACCACCGCGCCGTTGCGCACGCTTACCGACACGTCGTTCTCGAACACCGCGAGCAGCGCCACGGCCGCCTACCGTCGCTCGAAACGTAGATCGGCCACGCCGTCGTCGTCGACCAGTACCCACTCCCCTCCCCGCCCGGCCCAGCGGCGACCGGGCACGCGGGCGAGCTTCTCCGCCACCTGCGCCCGCAAGGCCTGCACCTCGCCGCGGATGGTGCGGAGGCGATCCTCGGCGCGGGCCAGCGCCTCCACCGCGTCGTCGAGCGTGGGGTCGTGCTTGTGCGGGTGGATCTCGCGGCGATGGAGCAGGGGATTCGGGTACTCGCCCGGCCGCTCCTCGAAGTGACAGTCGCAGCCCACCCGGCGAGCGTGACCCGCCGCGCGCTGGCGGATGCGCTGGCAGCTGATGGGGCTGCCCCGGTGGGGGCTCTGCATGCGCCCGTCGGCCGGCCACCCCGGCACGCGATCGAGCGCGTAGTTCACGCCGCGCACACCGTCAGCGCCGTGGCCGAGGCTGTGCTCGAGCACCACCGCCTCGTCCCGGGACAGTCGTCGCTCGCGCAACGCTTGCTCGACGATGGACCGAATCACGGCACAGCCACGGTAGACCGGTCCAACCTCGGCATTGGCCTCGTAGTCGGCCTCAGTCCAGTCCCCGGGGCCGGGCGCGGGGGCGAACGGCGCGGTCTCCGGCTCGCCGGGATCGACCACGGCGGGCAGCGGCTCAGGGGCAGTGGGCAACGGGACGCGGCGAACCTGCCGAAGTCGGGCCCACGGGTCGGCCACTGGCTTGCTGTCGGGGTCGAGCAGCTCCGCGCGACGCCCGGACACGAGATGACGTGCCAGCGGCAGCTTCACGAGGTTGCCCATGCCATCTTTCGAGACGGTGGCCTGCTTCGGGAAGAACTCGAGCGACAGCGACGTCGAGCGGGGTCGGAGCGCGGCCACCATCGCCTGTCCCCAGCGAAGCACGTCGGCGGCTGGCTGCGGCCGGGGCAGGAACACCCAGTAGTGACGCCCCTTCCAGCCGGAGTCCACGAAAAGCGGATCGAGCCCCAGCTCGCGCAGTCGGGTGTAGAGGTCGAGACCGGCCGCCGCTAGCTCCGCCCGGAGCGCCCGGGTGCGCTCCGCGTCGCCCACCACGGACTGGATGGCGCGGCGAGTGACGTCGAGGTCGAAGCAGCAGCAGGTGACGGTGTTGTCCACCCGCACCAGGTAGATCCCGAGCGTGTGCTCCCCCCGCGCGTGGAGGCGCGCGAGGTCGGGCGAGAGCGGTTGCTCCACCGGAGAGTAGCCGTGACTGCCATCGTCGCCGCGCCACATCCGGGCGTGAACCCCCTCGCGGCCGCTGAACAGCTCGCAGAAGCGGAGGAGATCGGCGTCGGTGGGGCCGCCCCCGTCGTTCACCACCGGCGATGGGCTCTCAACGGGCTCCACCCCGGCTCGACGGCGGCACTCGTCGGCCCGGGCGCTGTCGCCGCGGGCCTCGTGCAGCTCGGCGAGGGCCAGCCACGCGTCGCGGTCGAGCGGGTTGTCGCGCACCACCACCTGCAACGCGCGCAGCGCGAGCGTGAGATCGCCCTGCGCCTCGGCGCGCCGCGCCACCTCTCGGGCCGGGATGGAACCCGCCTCGAAGGCGGCGCGAAGCGTGTCGTCGGTCATGGCGTCTCCCAGCCCATAGACGCGGCGGCCTCGACGACCGGACAGCTACAGGGGCTCCACCCGGATCACGCCCTTGCCCTGAGCGGTATCGCTCCCGAGCCCGAGCACCTCGGCGAGCGCGAGCCACGCGGCTTGCGCCTCGGTGGGCCGCGCTGCGAGGCTCCCGACCACGCCCGACAGCGTGTAGTCACGCCCCTGCGCCGCGCTGTGGCGGCGGTGGTGGTACTCGCGGGCACGGCCGGGCACTTGCTCGACCTCGTCCTCGAAGCGCGGCAGAGTCGAGGCGTCGATCCCGAGCGCGCGCACCCGGTGGCGGGCGCCGTGGAGCAGGTCGAGCAAGAGCGGACGCGCGATCACCTCGTCGCGACGTTTCAGCTCCACCGGGCTCGCGAGGCGCACCCGCACGCCGCCCATGCGGAAGATCTCGCGACCGCGACCGTCGAAGTCGGGGGATAGCTCAGGCGAATGGGAGGAGGGGTTTTCCCCGCCGTGGGCTAGGGTGACCACGCCGAGCACCTCCTGGGGCACCCGGGCGTCGCCGAGCCCGACGGCCAGCGCCGTCTCGAGCGCGTCGAGGAGCGGCTCCTCCACCCCCGGGTCGAAGGTGACCAGCCGCAGTTGCCAGGTGTCGCCCGCGTGGAGCTCCTCCACCGGGCCCACCGGGGTGTCGAGCCGGAACGGGGGCGGTCCACCGCCGCGAAACAGCGCGTTGGCCGCCGCGTGACCGAGCTGGTCGAACAGCGCCGCGCCGAGGATGCCACGGATCAGCGGACCGCGGAAAGGCGGCAGCGTGAACCGTCCCGCGCTCTGGATACGAAGCGACCAGATCCTCAGGTCGTCGACCACAACGCCCCCTGCCGCTCCGTGCCCTGCATCCCGCGTAACACCGCCTCCACCAGCGCCTCGGGGGCGCGGTCGGTAGCATCCACTTGGAGGGTCCGGCCCATCACGGGGCGTCGTAACACCGTGGCATACCGGGCGCGCAGGTCGGCGGCCGCGAGCGCGGGGAGCGTGGCGCGGTCGTGCTCGGACAGGCCGCGTGTCGCGAGGCGGGACAGGCGGACGTGGTCGGCGGCGTCGACGAACACGGTGAACTGGGCCTGGATGACATGGTCTTCCATGGACTCCGCCGGGAAACTGCGGCCCCGCTGCCCCGCGTAGACCAGGGTCGACGCCCACCACCGGTCCACCACCACGTCGCGACCGGCCGCCAGCACGGGACGGATCTCGGCGCACGCCGCGAGCACCGTGGCGGCGTAGAGCGCCTGGAGTGCCATCGGGTCGTGCCCGAGGGCGGCCTCGGCTTGCTCGCGGATCGCGCGGAAGCCGGCGCTGGGCGTGGTGGTCCAGTGGGCCCCGAGCCGCGCGGCCACCAGCCGGGAGAGCGTGGTCTTGCCGGCGCCATCGAGGCCCTCGAAGGCGATGAGGCGGCCGGTGCTCAACACCGCCCCGCGCTGTACCGCCACTGCACCTCGCTCGAGAGGCGACCCGGCTCCACGTAGCTCCCGTCCGGCGCGGTGTAGCCGCTCATGCTGCTCGACTTGGAGAAGCCCGTGCTCACCGTGCGACCGCTGCTGTCGCGGTAGTACACGTCGCCGTTGATGAGCAACAGGGGGTAGGTGCCGTACTTGCCGTTTATCGAACCGACGTTCATGGGTGACTCCTTGCGCGGGGTAGACGCCCGGCGGCGGGCGACCGGACAGCGCCGTGGCGAAGGGCGGCTACGGGCGAAGGACTGCCCAGGTTCAGGACCGAGCCCACTCCTCAAGCGCTGCTGCCCTGTGAGTCAACGCCGCACCCTCGGCGCGCAGCGCCGCGACCTGCTGGTCCCTCAGCTCGCGCTCGTTGAGCGTCGCCTCCCGGTACCCGTCCCACCAAGACAGCAGGCCCGGCTCACCCGGGCGACCGCGCAAGACGCCGTCGGCCACCCCGTCGACGGCCTGCCCAAGGCGTCGGTCCGCATCGGCCCGCTGCAAGGCGTTGGCGCGCTCTGTCATCCACGCCCGTAGCCCGTCAACCATCGCAAGCGCCTCTGCCACTCGCGGTGCGGCGTCCAGAGCGCCCTCGCCGAGCTTACGCGTTCGGTCTGCCAGCTTCACCTTCTCCCAGGGCTTCGCCTTCCAGTCCATCCAGTCGTAGACCTTGTCGACGTCCGCTCGCGCCTTGTCATCCTTCTTCCAGCGCGTGCCCGCCGCCTGCAGGATGCCCCTGACGACGGGAGAAAAGTCGGCCCAGGGCTCGACGCGCGCGTCGCCCGGGGCACCCGTCCACGCCGCGCGCGCCGAGAAGGGGACGGCGAAGTCCACGGCGCCATCTTCAAGCGCCCCTTGGACCGCTGCGGCGGCCGCCACGCGCCACTCGACGAGCGGCTGAGACACGTTTCCCAACGCCGCGTCGAGATCGCCCGGCGTCAACGCCTCGCCGGAGCGAACCCGCTGGGCCACCGCCTCCACGGACCGGTGGAGCATGGACCGCAGGGACTCCGCCTCGCGCGCGACCACGGCACCCACGACGGGGAGCATCGAGGCCGGATCCCGCGACTGCAGCTCGGCGGCCAGGGTGTCGAGCTCGCTCGCGGCTCGACGCAGCTCGAGTGCCCGCCTCAGAGTGCGGCGACGGGCGTGCCGAGCGAGCGCCTCGGGTCGGGCGCGGGCTCCCGCCGCCGCGAGGGCATTCAGCGCCTCGACCAGCGCCGCGACGCCGTCCCAGGCCTGTCGCGCGTAGTCGTGGAGGGGCGCGTCGGTCCGGTTGCCCACAGCACCGAAAGGATCGGCCGCGACGAACCGCAGCTCGGGCGCCGTCACACCCCACGCCCCCAGGCGACGCCCGATCTCATCCGCCTTCACCCGGCAGGTTTCCGCGAAGCCGACCTCGTCGTCGATAGGCGAAGGGTTGAGGCGATCCACGCAGGTGACGACGATCAACGCGGGTGGCGCGGCCTCGCCGCCCCAGGCGCTGCCATCGAGCAACGAACGCGCCAGCTCGATGTCGCCCGTGAACAGCGACACCGGGAGCGCCAGCACGAGGGCATCGGCGTGGAGGGCCTGGTCGTGGGCCACGTCGTCGTGGCCTTCCTCGCCGCCGCCGAGCCCCGGGGTGTCGACCACGCACAGGCTGCCGAGCCGAGCCTCCCCAGGCCGGTCGGTGGTGGGGTTCGCCGCTATCCGGCTTCCATCCGGCAGCTCGCCACCGAGCTCGGCCCGGAGTCGTGCCAGGAGGGACGTTTTTCCCGCGTTGTACTCCCCGAGGAGCACAAGGCGAGGGCGCTCGCGGCGCTCCCAGTCGCGAAGCTCCGCGCGCAAGGACTGCACGAGTTCGGCGTCGATGGTGGCAAGTTTGTCGAGGGCAAGCATGTCAGGAACTCCCGCTGGCGGTGATGATGTCGTCGATAGCCACGTTGATGGCAGCGATACGGCGGTCGAGTGCGTCGCGCTCCTCGCCCGCCTGGGCAGCCTGGGCGACGAGTCGACTGGCCTCGGCGTCCAGGGTCGACGCGATTTGCTCCAGCCGCGCCTCAGGTCCTTCGCCACCATCGCCCTGGAGCACACCCTGGGCGATCTGTCGGACCGTGGCGGACAACTCGCGCAGCGCTTCCTGCTTCGTGGCCTCGAACTCGCGTCGACGCTTCTCCTCGATCACGAGCGTGACCACCTCGATCACCACCACGAGGGCACCGAGCGCTCGACCGAACTTCGCCACCTTTGGTGCCCACACGTTGAATCGCTTCGCCAGCTTCGTGGCCTCCCAGGGCTTCCACTTCTTCATTGCGCCCACCGCCACCTTGATCTCCTCCCGCAAGAGCTTCGGATCGGTGGCCATTTTCTCGGCCGCTTTCGTGGCGGCGCGCGCAGCGCCGCCGGCGCCCCCCGCGAATTCGCGCGCCTTTCGCGTGTCGCGGGGCGCCTCGCGGGTGCCACGGCGTTTCTTGCCGTGCTCTGCAGCCAGTTTGGCCGTCGCCGAGCCGAGCGTTCGCCCGATGCGCGCCTCGAGCGTCTCGAGCGTGTTGGCTAGGCGCGACGTCAACTCCACCTGCACCGGTGCGACGGCGCGGGGCACACCCTCGGGCCAGCTCTTGTGGGCCTCGAGCGCGTCGATCAACGCGTGGCTATCACCCGCACCGATGATGGACGTGCGCGCGGGGGCGGCGAGGGCATCCACGGCGGACTCGACCGCCTGGCGGAGCTGAGCCTTGTGGCCCCTCAGGACCTGTGCTCCTCGCTCGATTTGGCCACGGAGGATGTCGTCCAGGCTCGACGAGGCGTTGGCGGCGAGCCGCTGTCCTTCGACCTCGACACGGCGGCGGGCGAAGGCCGGCCCGAGCGACCGGACCCCCGCCGCCACGAGCGCAGCGCGCGACTGGCCGTCCAGCGCAGCGTGAATGGCCCCCCGGACGTCTTCGAAACCGTCCCAGTCACCCGTACCCGCGTAGTCGGCGAGCGTCGCATCGTCGTTGCCGCTGGCTCGCTGGAACGGATCCGCCGCACAAAACGACACCTGCACTCCAGCAACCCCCCACGCCTCGAGGCGCGTTTGCACCTCGCTCCGCTTTTGCTCGCGGAGTTGACACCAGCCCGCCGGGTCGTCGACCGGCGAGGTTCCGAGGGCGTCCGCCCGGGTGACGAGAACCGACCACCGGTCGCCGCCCGGCGCCGTGCCCGCTGCCGTCGACCCGGCAAGAAGCGCGGCGGGGAACTCGGCGGGGCCGGTGAAGAGGCTCGGCGCCAGGCAGAGCAGCCCGGCCGGGGCCCCAGCGGCCGCCTCCCGCGCCGCCTCGTCATGGCCGCAGAGGCCTGACCCGAGCCCCGGCGTGTCCACCAGTTCCACCCCGGGCCCGACGCCATATGCGGTGACGCTCGCCGTCTCGGGATGGGCGGCCACCCGCAGCGACGCAGGCACGGGGAGGCCCTCGGCCAGCAACAGCCGGCGGACGAGGGAGGACTTCGCGGTGTTGTACTCGCCCGCGAGCACCAAGCGCCGCCGAGTACTCCCGCCGAGGGCGAGCGCGGCCACCCGCTCGGGCTCCAGCGCGGACTGGTCGTCGACGTGGAGGCCCAGGAGCGCCCTGTCGATGGTGGTGAGGTCGGACCGGGTCGCCGGGGGCAGCGGGGAAAGTCGCGACAGCCGGGGAGCGGGCTCGATCTGCGCCGACGTGGACGCGGCCCCCGCCTCGCCGGCCCAGTCGCCACCGACGAAGATCCAGGCTTCCGGGTCGGCGCCGACGGGCACCGAGGCGGCTCCCAGCACGTGACCACGGGCCGCTCGCTGGATCTCCGCGAGAGGGGGGGGCGAGCCGCGGCGCGCCGCGATGTTCCGAACGCGGGTCTCTTGAGCTCGGAGCGCCGTCGACACCCTGTGGAGCGCCACGAAGCCCCGAGCCACCGGCAGGAGCACGTCGGCCGCCACGCGGGCGGCAAGCTCGGCCGCGCGCTGTTCGACCTGAGACCTCAACTTGCCGCAGGCGTCGCGGACAGCCCGCTCGGATCGCTCCAAGTTGCGACGCTTTTCCCCCGCGCGATCACGCTGGGCGCTCACGCGGAGTTTGCGACCCAGCCAGCCGAAAAACGCAATCACCGCCGTGGCGATGAGCAGCGGCGGGAAGCTCAGCTCGGCAAACAAGAGCCCTACCCCGGCCAGCGTCGCGCCGATGCCCAGGGCCCATCCGCCGGCCCGCTTCCAGAAACCGCCCTCGCCCGAGGTGCCCGCGCCGTCGAGAACCGAGCTCAGGTCGCTCGAGAGCTCCGCCCTCACGCCCGCGAGGTGCTGTCGCACGTGCGCCTGAAGATCAGCCTCGATGCTGGCGAGAACCTCCGCCGCCTTCGCCTGGGGCAGGACGCGCGCGCCGAAGGCCGCGCCACTGAGCTCCTCCTCGGCATCCACGATGCGGCGCGACTCCGCGAGCGCGGCGCGCTCCAATTCCCCCACTCGCGCGGCCGCGAGATCCCGGGCATAGGCTACGATATCGCCGGACGGCGTCCCCGGAAGCGGCACCCCGCCGCGGGCCCCAACCAGGAGCCGCTGCACGTCGTGGGACACCCGGTCGCGACCCACGAGGCGCATCAGGACCTCCACCTGCGGGCCAAGCGCCTCACGGGCGAGCCTCTCGGCGGCCAGCCGGGCGTCGGCCATCACGTCGCCAGCGGCCGAGGCCGAGCCTGCAAGCTCACCGGCGAGCGCGGCGATCCGAAGCCGAGGGCCGCCCTGATGCACGAGAGCCGCGAGGTAGGTGGCCAGCCTCGGGAAGTTCGACATCTCGAGCAAGGCCTCTCGACCGTACTTCTGGCGCAAGTTCTCGCGCGCGCGGGCGCTGTGAGCCTGGCGCCATGGGCCTTCGCTCCGGGCAAAGAGCGCGCGTTGCGCCTGCAGGGCCACGATCACGAAGTCCTCGAGGCCAAGCGCCGCGAGGCGCCGCCGGACGTGGGCCGCGTGCTGCTCCACCTGCACTTGGAAACCCCGCCGTTGGACGGCGGTGACCAGGAACTCGGGCCGCCGCCACGGTTCGCCAAGCACGTTGAGCACCGCCACCAGCGGCTTGTTGTAGCGAGTCACCCAGTCGGCGATCTTCTCGAACTCGGTCACCTTCTGGTTGTTGGTGTCGAACACCAGCATCACCACGTCGGCGGCGAGCACCGCCTCCTCCGCCACGCGCTCGTCCGCCGCGCCGGCCTCGCCGAAGGCCTCGAGCCCCGGCAGGTCGATCACGTCCAGCGCGCCCCGCTGGTAGACCTTGGCGGTGCGCGTGAATCCCGTGCGACCGTCTGAGACGGTGGCCCCGTCGCCGCATACCATCGCCTCCACCAGCGTGCTCTTGCCCACGTGCGTGCGCCCGAAGGCGGCGACGCGGAGACGCCCCGCAGTCGCCGCCCGGTTCGCGGCCATCCGCCGCAGGGCCTGCCCACGGGTGGCGACCTCAGCGGTGAGGGCGGTGATCGCCTGCTGGAATCCAAACAGCGCCGACGTGCCCTCGAGGCTGGCGACAGCTTCCTGGGCATGCCGAGCCGCGAGGTGGAGGGACTCGGCGATGGCCTCGATATCGGCGCGGGCACCATTCATCGCCTCGGCTCCGACGTTGGCGGCCGCCTCGGCTGCTTCCTCGAGGGTGGGGAATGCACCGTCGGCGCGCTGGATCGACATCAATGCCCCCTCTTCGTTCGCTTGGCCCCGCCGATCTCCTGCGACTTCACACAAGCGGGCAGTTCCGACACGTAGTCGAGGTGCCCGAGGCCCAGGGCACTCAGGTCGCGCCGCGAGACCGGTGCATCGCGCGGCGGGCCCGCCAGTCCCACCGGTTCGCCAAGCTCGAGCGCACCGGCGCGGTAGACGCTTCGCAGGACGAGATCTTCGCGGCTGAAGGCGACCACCGGCCTCCGCTCCACGCCACTGGCTACGTCGTCCCAGTCGAGATCGTCCGGCGAGATCGCGGCCGCAAGGCTGTGGACCGACCGCACCCCGGGTACCTCGCCGCGGCCGGCGGCCTCGGCGTAGCGCAGTGCGATGCGCCCCCCCAGGGAATGACCCACGATCGCCACGGGGCCCGCGCAGGCCGCGACCTCCTCACCCAGTTCCTCGATAGCCGCGTCAGCCTCATCGAGTGCACGGCGGAACGCGAGGAAAGCGTTGGCCGCCGCGCCACCGTAGAGTGCACCAAGGCCCCCGAGCCCAAACAGCGGGCCGCCGCCCACCCCTGGCCCGGCGACGAGGTCGACCGGCGCCCCGGAGTGCCAGTTGAAACTCGTCACCTGCGCCCCCATCGGGGCCACCGCCCGCCCGGCCGCGTGCCAGTCCGCCTGTGACCCTCCCCTCGGGCGCGACCGGCAACCCTTCCCATCCACGCTCGACTCGGTCAGGAAGCCGGGCACCACGATGACGGTGAGCTGCCCCGGGCGCCCGTGGGAACGCCGGCGACGCGCGGGTCGCGAGGCAGAATCCTCCTCGTCGGATAGCCAAGCACACGCGGCGCCGAACAGGAGTCGGGTCACGGAGAGATCGACGATCACGCCCCCTCCCACGGCCACTCGCACCACGTGGAGCAGTCCTCATCCCGGTGCTCCCAGGCCGCGTCGCAGGCGAGCAACTTCACGAGCAACAACATGGATTCCCCTTCATGGATGCGTTTGAAAGCCGAGCGAAGCGCCACCCCGAGGCCAATGTGCACGACAAACCTAGCGGGCTCGTCCGGAGCGTCCCTGGACTCCAGGGGTTCGGAGCCTGGTCAGAACATGCTGTCGTCACCCAGAAGAACATCGCCTCACCTCGTGGCGGGTAGACGGCGCCCCAAGGCCAAGTCGGACACCTACAACACGTCGCTCTCCCCGCCGGCCCCCACGATCTGCTCGCGCACACCGGCACGATCGATGGCCTGGTCGAGCGTGAGCGGCCAGGGCGCGCCCGCCAGTCTCAGCACCGGGCGCGGCTCCTTGTGGCCCGCCAGCCAGGTGTAGAGCGCCGCCACGCCGTAGGTGCGCGCGATCCAGTCCACGACGAGGTAACCCGCCTTGTACTCGGTCCACTGCTGTCCGTCGTCGGCACGGTAGCTTGGCTCGTTGCCCACCGACATACGGAACTGCGTGTCCACCCAAGTGGCGTGGCCCTCGATCACCAGCTTGCCCTCGTAGTAGGCATTGCCCGGCGAGCCGGTGCGATGCCGGCCAGCGTCGAAGCGACCCCCCTCCCACTGCCAGTTGTGGGTGTACTCGTGGGCGATCACCTCCGCCACCCAGTCGTCGTCAGCATGGGGACGCACCCGCACCTCATGCTCCGGCCCGGAGCGGTAGAAACCGGCGGAGAGGCGCTCGGCGCACTCCTCGGGGGTCATCCACGTGATGGGCGCCACCCGCGCCTGCGGGATCACCTGCAGGGCCCCGAACATCTGCGTCACCCAGCCGCCCGTCCAACCGGGGGGCTCCCCCAGGATCCGCCGCCGCAGCCGGTCGAGACGATTGACGTCGCGCTCCTCGGCGTCGCGAACCTTCACCTCGGGCAGAACGCCCACGCCCACGAGCCAGTCGACGGCCGCCCGACGGCTCACCCGGAAGCCCTGGGCGCTGGGCTCGATGTCCGGCTCGACGCGCCCACCACGAGGCAGCGTCAAGAGCACGGGCACGTCGCCGAGGCGCGCGCAACACAACACGCAGCCGTCGAGGCAGTGACAGGCACGCAGCCGCTTGCCCAGCCGGGCCAAGAGTGCCCGCAGCTCGTCGGCCGAGTTGGGGTGGAGCGCAGAGAGCTCCGTCCACTCCCCGGAGGCGAAACGACGGAAGAACAACCACCGCGAGGCACCTTCCTCGCCGTCGAGCATCTCGGCGTCGATCTCCTCGCCGAGGCCGAGGCACGCTGCCTCGAGATCGAGCCGCCACGCGTTGAGAAGCGCGCGCGAGGCCTCGGGCGACAACGCGACGCTGGGCGTGCGAATGTCGATCGAGAGCGAAGCCGCGGTGAAGGCGTGGGTGTACGGGGGCACGTCCACCGGGTTGCCCACCAGCCGGCGATCGGCGTTCAGACCGTGCGCCGTGCTGAAGACGCCGGACACGGTCTCCCTCACGCGCGACAACTCGCGCGTGAACCGGAAACAAAGGCCCGTCGGGAGGGAGAAGTCCCTTGTGCGCACGAGCGCCTCTTGCCCGATCGCGAGCTGGCGCACCGAGCGGTACAACGCCGGCGACGCGGCCACGCTCGACTCCGGCGTGAACACGCCCACCCGGCCACCGTCGATCGCGGCAACTTGAAGCGAGTGGCCCTCCCCCTCCACCCGGGTGGTGGCGATCCAGTCGACGAGGCCCCGCTCGGCATCGACCTGGGCCGACCGCCCGACCTCGTCGTGCGCCGCGTTCTCGCTCTGCACGAGGAGGCGCTCGCTGGTGACACACGACCAGGGCATCGGCGGCGCCACGGGGCGCGGCCAGGTGGCCGGCGCGACGAAGAACGGTTCCGCCCGCACCTCGCCCGTGGTGGCGTCGCGAACCACGCCGGCTTGCACGCAGCCACCGAGCCCCTGCGCAGGCGCCCCCGCCAGGAAGTCCGCCCAGGGCTCGCCGCCGTGGGTGCGCGCCATCTTGGAGCCCGCGAGGCAGGTGCCCGGCTTCAGCCGCTCGAGGAACTGCCACAGGCGCGCCGTGACGAGGTCGTCGCTGAGCCCTGGCGGGTACACCACCACCCGGCGCCGCGCCGCAGCGGCCTCGACGTCTGACACGGCCTCCACGTCGTGAGCACGGGGCGCCGCCACTACGAACAGGGTCCCTCCGGGCGCGAGGAGCCCGCGCAACGCGTCGATCTCGGCGCCGGCGGTGGCACCAGGGCCCGCGTGCACGATCACGGGGAAACCCTCGCCGTGCGCGGCCGGGGCGAAGCCGCGGGAGAGCTCGATGCGCGGCACGAGGTCGACCGGGTCGGCCTTGAAGAGCTCCGACCAGTCGGCCGCCACCTGCTTGACCGCCTTCGACAGGGCCTCGCGGGCCTCGGGGCTGAGCAGGCCGGTGGCGTCGGACACGAGCACCCGTGGACGAACCCGGGCGCCGAAAACACCACAGAAGCCGGCGGCGCCGATGCTCGCGAGCAGCACGGCCAGCTCCTCGGCGAGGGGCGTGCGCACGATGTAGCGCTCGTCGTGAGGCGAGAGCATCGTGGGCGGGAGCCAACCCACGAGGAGCTGCGTGGGGGCCGCCCGGTCGAGGCGGGCCTCGCGCGTGTCGGCGCGGGCGAGGAGGTGCTCCACCAGCGCCAGCCGATTGTCGGCGTCGTGCACCAGCGCCGCCGAGGCGAAGTCCTGCCCGCGTGCGCCCACGAGCATCCGCAGGCGGATGAGCGCCTCGCGCACGTGGAGCCACTCGGCGCGCGCGAACCGGTGCGGGTGCATCACCACCACCAGCCGCAAGCTCCAGGTCCAGGCCGGTTGCTCGTGCGCGAGCAAGGGGAGCAGGCTCTCCACCAGCTCCCTGCCCTGTGTCACGACCACCGCCGGCGCCGCCTCCGGCAAGGCGTGTCCGGCAGGGCCGGTGGGCACCGACCACAACAACTCCGGGTGATCCCCCTGCCGGGTGACCAGCCCGCTGAACCAGCCCGGCAGCACCTCCTCGCCAGTGGGCGTGACCACGAGCACCCGGCCGCCGCGGATCTCCGCCACCCAGGTGGCCGCCGCGAGCACCGCCTCGGTGCGCCCCGACCCGGGCAGGCCGCACACCGCCACGCTGCCCAGCGGTCGCTGCGAGGGCGCGCCGCCCGAGAGGACGGCCTCCGAGGCGGTCAGCACGGCCGCGACCCCGTCGAGGTGGTCGCGGGTGGGCGACCGGACGCCGGACGCCGCGAGCAGGGCCAGGGCGCCGGGCCAGGCCGCCTCGAACTGGGCGGCCTCGTCCGGCGTGGCGAGAACAGGCTCGCGGCCGCGCAACAGCGCGAGGGAGCTCACCTGCCACCGGTAGGGGGTGGACTCGCGGATGAACTTCAAAAGCGGAGAGTCCGGGCGCTCCTCGGCTGGTTCCCCGGCGACGGGGGCCGATGCCTCCACGTCCTCCCACCCCAGCGGCAGGAACACCGCGACGGCCAGGAGGCTCTGCGCCAGCAAGAGCCCGAGCAGGAGGCCGCCGGCCACCGCGCCGCCGGGACCCGCGAGCACCAGCAGGGGCGCCACCGTGGCCGTCGCCACCCCCACCGCCAAGGCACCGGCCAGGTACACCAGCGCCGACAATCGCGGGAGGCGGCTCATCATCGCGAGGTCCCAGGCGAGGCCCTGCGATTGCCCGGCCGGGAGCGCGCTCGCCAGGCCGAGACCGCCGATGAGCGCGATCATCGCCCCGCCGCCGAGCACGGCCACGTCGAGAACGGTGACCGCGCCGGTGGCGAAGGCGGCAAGCACCGCCGGCGCGAGGAGCGGGACAAGCGTGCCGAGGAGCACCGCGAGCGTGGCCGCCAGCACGGCGGCGGCGCGGAGCCGGACGTGCATCGCCACGGGACGGCGCGCCGTCATGGGTTTGCCTCCCAGCGGACGCGGGCCCGAAGGACCACGCCCGGCGGCGTGCCCCCCAGCGGCTCGACCGCCCGGAGGGCCGGTGGCGGCTCAGCGACCGCGGGCGGCGGCGCCGGTAGCCGCGCCAGGGCCTCGTCGATCCACCCGCGCTGCCGGTCCAGCAGCAACATGCGCGCGTCGAAGGGCTCCGCCAGCGCGGCCAGGAAGATGCGCGCGTCGATGGCCGCCAAAAGCGCCGACTCCGCCGTGACCTCGCGCCCCGGCACCTCGCCCACGACCGCCCACGCGGCGCTCCGTTGCGAGGCGATCGCGTCGAGGTCGGCGAGGTCGCCGTCGGCCTCCACCTTCGCCGGGATCGCGACCAGCTCGCGAAAACCGCGCCGGGCCGTGTCGATCATCTCGAGCATCGCGGCCGCCCGGCCCTGGGCGTCGGCGCCGGCCGTGGCCACCAGGCGCGCCGTGGCCGCTGCGCGCCCTCGCTCCACGCTCTCGCGGAGTCCTCCGAGGTCGGCGTCCATCCCGGCCTGGATACTCTCGGCGGCGTCGAGATGCTGTCGGCGGACCAGCCGGTGGACCGCCTGGACCGCGAGCCCGGCCGCGGCCCCGGCGACGGCCGCGATGGCCAGGCGCGGCGGGGTCAACGGCAATCCCAGCGCCAGGAGCGCCCAGCCCGTCAAGGGCAGCGTGGCCACGAGCGCCGCCAACGAGAGGCCCGCGGCGAGGGACTGCAGCCCCCCGGCGGCGCCACCCGGCGCGAGGATGGCGCCCTTGACCCAGCTCGCCTCCTGGTCCGTCCACGACCCGGCCAGGGCGCGCGCGCGGGCGAGCGGCTTCTCGCCCGGCGGCGTGTAGTCGCCCGGCCGGCGGTCGGTCGCCAACTCCACCAGCTGCGCGCGTCCCGCGGGCACCGGCAGCGTCCCGTTCTCCACCTGGTTGCGAAGGCTGGTGAAGAAGGCCTGCGCGACGCGCGCGCCCTCGCCACTCGCGCGCGCGGCGAGTTGCCGGGGCAAGGACGTGCCGGCGCGCGCCACCTCGGCCTCGAGCGCGGCCACCTGCACCGGCGCGGTGAGGCCGAGGCTGTCGATCTTCGCCGACGGCGGCTCCGGCCAGCGAGCCAGGCTGGCCGGGAGCACACCCTCCTCCGACACCTCCACCCTGATGTCGCGCAGCTGCTGGCCGAGCTGGCTCGCGTCGCCCGGGATCGCCGTGGCGGTCGGCGCCGCGGGGGGCACGCCGAGCAGGTGCGCCAGCCGCTCGAGGTGGGCGCGGCGGGCCCCCGCGGGCGTGCGGCTCTCGGCCACGGCGACGTCGAGCAGGCGCGCGACCGTCGAGCCGTCGTAGTCGAGCGCGCTGATGTCCCGGCAAAACTCTGCGTCGTCGAGCAGCCGGTGGAGCGCGAGGACGGCGCCCAGCGCTGGGAGGAGCGCCGGCCCGGGCCCGGAGACGACCTGGAACAAGTGATGACTCGGCGCCCATTTCACTGCGACGGCCCGGGGAACCACGGCGAGCACGATCGACCGGGGCATGGTGCCCACCAGGCAAGCCAGCGCCTCGTCCAGCGTGGGTCCCGCCACCAGCACGCAGGCGCGGGCCTCGTGCCCGGTGCGCCGGTCGGTCACGGTGATGCCATGCGCCCAGCCCTGCCGCCGGGCCAGCGAGGCGAGCATCGCAGACAGCGCGGCGCGCAGCGCCCCGTCGGGGACGACGACGACCAGGCCGATCATCCGCGCCGCCCCGTCAAGCGTGCAGCCAGCTCGGGAGGGCGCCCTCGGCCAGGGCCTGCGCCATCGCCTCGCCGAGCTTCTGCGCCGCCGAGTCGAACACGTCCGAGCGCTCCTCGTCGCCTCGCGCCGCCGCGCGCGCTTGTTTCTGCCAGTCGGCCTTGAGCTTGGTGAGCTCGCCGGCCACCAGCCCCTTCCAGCCGCGCTCCCTGTGGTGCCGCTGCTCGAGCTCGGCCCCGCACGCCCTCGCGAGCAGGCCCAGCGCCCGGGCGCCGTCGTGACTTGCAAGCCACTCGGCACAGCCGACGAGGCTGCGCGGCCCGATCACCTCGTCGCTGGCGATCCCGTGGCCGCCGTCCGACGCCGCCAGCTCCGCGCGGCACTTGACGATCCCGGTGCGCGACACCGCGACGATGCCCAGGTGCTGCGCCAGCAGGAGCACGCAGGCCGCCTGGCCCGCGCTGCCCGCGTCCCAACGGCTCGCCACGCGCCAGCGGGTGCCGTAGCGACGGTCCACGTGGGGATGAAACGTCTGGTGCGGTAAATAACGCCGATAGTTCAGATCGAAGCCCTCGGGCACGTGCACGTGGTCGAGCGCCACACCCAGCTCGAAGCGGAGGATGGCCAACTCGCCATGGCCGAAGCCGGTGTCGCCCTCCACGTACACCGCGCTCCCGAGGCGACCGGCCAGCCGCAGGGCCTCGACGGCCTGCCCCGTGGCCGCGTTCGCCGGGTGGTAGGCCACCACCGTGTCGCCCCCGGGGGCCTTGCCCTCCTCCAGCCGCCACAGGGCGGCGGCGAGATCGAAGGCGCGGGCCACCGGCGCGGCCGCGAGAATGTCCGTCGCGCGGACCATCGCCGCGTTGGTGTCGCGCGTCCAATCCAGGTCGTTCACCGCCTTGGCCGTGGTCTCCCCGTAGATCGCCATCAGGCGCGACTGGCACTCACGGTTCACGCGGGCGTCCTTCGATTGGCGGGCGCCCTCGTACCAGTCCTCGAGGTCGAGCTTGGCTGCCTCGCGGAGCGCGTTGTCGAGCGTGCACAGCTCGAGCGCCGCGCCGCGAAGGTTGGCGCTCACCACGCCCGTCATCGCCAGTCGAAGGCTGTCGGCCCGGCGCTCCAAGTTGACTGGCTTCAGGGCGTCGGCCCACTTCGCGTTGTGCGCGTTTGCCGCGAGCAGCTCTCCGAAGGCCTCGGCCAGCCTCATCCCCACGCTCTCGGCGTTGGTCGCGGCGTCGAGCTTGCCCCGGCCCTGCATCTGCGCCACCAGCCAACGGCGGAACGTGGCACCGGCGCCCACCACGTGCCGCCCGCCTTCCACTTTCTCTGCCGCGCGCCGGGCGTCATCGGCGTTGGACACCGCCTTGGCGATCGCGTTGCCGCGGATCACCTGGTCGGCGAGCGCCGCGATCACCCGGGACTGCGCCTCGAGGTGCCGCTTGAGGGTGCCGTACACCGTGTTCACGGCGGGCACTGCGGCGTGCCAGAAGTACCAGTCGAGCTCCTGGGCGCCGAAGGTCTTGATGGCCTCCACGTTGCCGCGCGACGCACGCTTGAAGCCACCACGGAGCACGACCAGCCAGTTCGCCGCCGCCTCGTCGATCTGCTGGCGAGCCGCCTGCTTCACGCCCACGTCCTGCCGTTTCCCGGGATCGGCCTCCTTGGCCTCGTTCGCTGCCACGTCGGCCCAGGCGTGGTCGATGTGTTGGATGAGGCCCGCGACGAAGCGCCCTGCCACCCCGAGCGCCCCCTTCTCAACGAGTCCACGCACCTGGGCGTCGGTCTTCACGATCAGCTCTCGTTGCACCAGCTCGCGCGCCATCGCGTTGAGTTGGTCCGGGAGGCGGTCGAGCTCCTTGAGGAAGCGGTCGAAGTCGTCGAGGTAGCCCGGCAGCTCTTCCTTGCTGGCCTGATCGAGCTGGCCGTTGAGCCGGTCGAGCGTAGTTTCGAGGGTGTCGCGCACCGTGCGGAAGCGGTCGAAGAGCTGGTTACGCTCGCGACCGGGTCGCTCCTCGATGCGCAACACGTCGGTGAAGAAGTGGCGCGCCGCGTCGTCCACGCTCGGATGCAGGGCCGCGTAGCTCTGGTCCACCAGGCCAAGGCGGGCGTTGTGTTCGGCCGTGCCCTCGCCCACCACCCACTCGAGCACCTGCTTCACCGCCTCGTGCTCCACCCAGTCGGCGAGCGCCGGGCCGGGCACCGTCAACAACGATGCGCCCAGCGAGCCGAATCGACGGTCGGGCGGCGCGGCCACGAAGGTGTCCAGCGTGCGGCGCGAGCGGTCGATGCCCTTCGCCCACAGCGCCAGCGCCTTGCCGAGCGCACTCTCGAGCTGCTCGCGGCTCCGCTCCACCCCGCGACGGTCGAGGTTCTGGATCACCAGGTTGTACTCGATGGGGGCGGTGTCGGGCGGCAACTCCACGTCGAACCAGCCGTCATCCTCGCCGCGCACGCGAACCGAGTACCCCTCCCTGCCGGCGGCGGCGCGGCTCCACGCGTCGACCTCCAATAAGGCGGCGATCGAGTTCGCGGCCCGGCGACTATTCACGACGTCCTGCTGGGTGGCGGACCCGGCCCCGGACACCGCGAGCGCGTCCATTTGCACGCCGAAAATGCGAACCGTGGTGATGTCGCGGGCGGCCGCGGCCCGCCGGACCAGCGCCGCGGTGTCCATGAATGTGCCGGACCCCGTGCCGTTGGTCAGGCTCGAGGCGATGAACACGTCGAGCGAGCTCCGCGCCACGTCGGGCGGGCAGTTGCGCATCAGCGCGCCGATGGCATCGTTGATCGCCCGGATGAACCACTGCGCATGATACACGAGGAAGAACCGGCCGTAGGCGCGCGTCATGCCGCAGCCGTCGGAGTAGTCGACACTGGCGCTGCCCTGGAGCTGCGCAGGCCACCAGTCGGCGATCTCCGCCGCATTTCGACGCAGCTCGTTGATCTGGTTGATGGGGTCGGGCGGCGTCGGGTAGAGCACGTGGGTGAGCGGCACGTCCGGCACCAGCTTGGCGTCGAGCGCGATCATGCCGATGGCGCGGCCCGCCGGGTTGCCGACTTCCTTCTCCAGCGCCGAGAGAATGCGAGTGCCGGTGCCGCCGAGGCCGATGAATAGGGTGGGCTTGCTCATGGTGACTCCAGTGCTGTGTTCACTTTGCGGATCGTTCGATGCGGATGGTGCGGGTGCCCGGGTCGATCTCGGAGAATTCGAGACCGTCGCCGGGTCGGTTGAACTGCTGGGGCTTGGGCATGGGTTCGAGGCGACCCGCGCCGAGGCGCCAGCCGCGGGTGAGAGGCAAGAGGACGAAGGCACAGGCCGCCGGTGAACCCGCGCCGGGGCGCAGCTCGGCCACCGCGCCCACCTTCGAGCCGCGAAGCCGCAGCTCCTCGCCGTGCCGGACAATGTACAACGGTCGCCGTGAAAAACGCGCCCAGTTGGTGTGGAGCAGGGCGGCGCGGTCGTTGCCGACTTTCAGCGCGGGATGAAACTTGGGCCGGGTGAACCACGCGGTCAGGACCGCCAGCCCAGCCAGACCGGACAGCCACGCCCCGAGGTGCGGCCGCCAGGACACGCGCCCGGGGATCGACACGCAGCCCCGCGCGTCGGCCTGTCCCGAGCAGTCGGCGCAGCTCACCGCGAGTCCCGGCGACGACGCACACACGCGCAGGCCGAGCTCCCCGGTCGCGACGCCAGGGTCGGCGCCGAGCCAAGTCGAAAGTGTCCACGGCTGCGCGCGGGGGTGCACGCGCAGGTCGATGGGAACAGGCTCGTCCCCGGCAAGGACCGTCAACTGCCCGCCGCACTGGCCCCCGGCGCAGAGCTCCACGTCGCCGGGGACGGCCACGCCCCCGGCCGTCTCGACGGCGAGGGTGACACTCGCCGTGCCCTTCCCGCCCGGCGCCGCCACCGCCAGCGGCCGGTCCACCGGTAAAAAAGCGCCAAGGAGGCCGGGCACGAGCTCGGGGATGGGCGCGTCGAGGGCGCCACTCTGACCGGAGAGCACCACCGAGGCCGCGCGCGTGACATCGAAGCTGGCCGCCGCGCAGCTCGGGCCGGTGGACAAGGGCGAGAACGCCACCCCCGGCCCAACCGTGGAGAGCGCCGCGCACACGTGCGACGGGCTCGGGGCGAGCAGGTAGCGCCCCTCCGGCAACTCCGCCGGCAAGGTGACGCTTCCCGGCGCCCAGCGCGCCTGGAAGGGCTGCATCGACGCCGGCGCCGCGCCCTCGACGCGCCAGCCGGGCTCGTCGGTCGCCTCGCCCCTGGGAGAGAGCAGGTGGAAGGGCACCTCCGGGGCGGAGGCCTCGGCGATGGCCGGGCACGCGGCCAGCTCGGGATTGCCGAGCAAGCGCGGGAAGAAGGTGATCGCAGGCGGCGAGCTCACCTCGATGCTGTCGCGACGACCCGCGCTGAGGTTGACCACGCCCTGGAGCGGGGCCGTCCACGCGTAGAGATACTCTGGCCCGCCCTGCGACAGTTCGCCCACGCCGCCCTTCTGCACGGGCCAGATCACGTGCCGCAGGGCCTCCCGATTGCGGTCGAGCCACGCCTTCTCCGCCGCGGTGTCCGGGCAGTTGTCCTGGCCGTCGGTGAAGACGAGGAAGTCCCAGGCAGCGGCGGCCCGGAGGTCTTGCCCGGTGTCGCTCACCCCCAGCCGGGGCGCGGCGAGCTGGTAGATCGACTTGTACAAGCACGTACGTTGCTCGCCGTAGGCGGCCGGGTCGGAAGGAAAGAACTGGTCGAGCGCGAGCTTGGCGTCTCGGGGCGACCCGCCGGGACCCTTCGTGGGCCAGGTGGCCACGAGCCCCGTGCCGAAGGTGGCCAGCGTGACCGCCACCGCCTGGTCGCCGTAGCCGGCCAGCTTGTCGAGCAGTGCCTCGGTGCGCGCGCGCGCCGCCTTGATGCCCTCGGGCACCTGCTTCATCGAGCCGCTGCGGTCGACGAGAAGCACCACCTGGTAGCGCTGGTCGAGCGCACTGGCGTCGCCCGCGCACGGGTCGGCCCCGTGGGCGAGACCGCTGGCCAGGAGGAGGGGGAGCATGGCGGCGGCATCCTAGGCCCGGGGGCCAGGGCGGGTCAAGGCGAGGTCTCCGCCCGCGCCTCGTGGTACACCTCCGGCGGAGGAGCCCACCATGACCGCCTTCGACCGCGCCCGTTCCCTGCTCGTGGTTCGCGCCCGCATCAAGTCAGGCGAGGGCCGGTCGAACCAGATCCGCCAGGCGCTACCGGGGATGAAGCTGCCGGGCCAGGCGGCGCCCGCGTGGCGCGAGCTCGGCCCGGAGGCCGACGACGAGGGCACGCGCGCGGCGATCGACGAGCTCGACGCCGGGCTTGCCGACGTGGTGCGCTACTCGGGGAGTGGTCGCGACGGCAGAGAGAAGACGGGATGGGTGGCGCATCGATACCGCCTGACCGACGAGGCCAAGGCGGCGCTCGGGCTGCCCGAGTGGTGGTTCGTAGAGCGCGAGGGTGGTCGCAGCCTGCAGATGCCTTCGTGGGGGGCGGTGGATGTCATCTTTTTCCCGCTCGAGGTGGCTTTCCTCGTGATCCACCTCGACTGGACGAGCGGAAAGGGCGCCGTCGACAGCGTCGAGGGTATCTGCAAGGGGCTCGACGAGGCCCGGCACCTGACCATCGCCAACGGCGGGCGCATCCGGGTGGACACTGTCAGCGTGGGCCAGAAGGCGCCGCCGGCCGCCGTGGAGAAGGCGAACGAAGGCGCGAGGGCGCGTGCCGCCGCCCTCCGCTCGCTTGGCCTCGCGATGACGGCCAGCAACGAGTTCGACCTGTCCGCCGTCACGCGGCTCTTGCTTGGGGAGCGACCCGGCGGCCCAACGGAAGCAGGCGAGATCGAGTTCCTGTCACACTACGCGTTCTGCGTGTCGGCGGTTCACCTCGCGGCCCCGGTCGAGCCGGCGTACCGGCGACAGCTCGCGTTCTGCCTTCGCCGGGGCTACGACCCGGACCGGTACCCCGTGGGCCCGGAGGACCGTCCCGACGAGGTTTTCTGGCCCCGCGCGGGGCGCAACATCGGCGTGGCACGCGAGGGCGTGGCCAGCCTCGGCGATCCAGAGGACTGGGTAGAGTTTCCCAACCGCTTCGCGACCGTCTACTCGCGCCTCGCCCTCCACGCGCTCGCGGAACGCGCGTCGCTCAGCACGCTAAGTCGACGTATCTCCGCTATCGCCCATGCGAACTGGGAGGGCGCGGACGCCGAGGCGAACCTTCGGAAAGGTGCCCGCGAGGCCACCCGCTACACGTTGACCATGGTGATGGAAGACCCGGGCGGTCTGACTGATCACGCCCACTTCTTCCGCTCCGCCCGCGAAGCGCTCGGTACCCCCGAGCAACTCGAAGAAGTACGGGAGGAGATCCGCGAGCTCTTGTCCACGGTCGGTGCCGACGCCGACCGGCAACGTGCCGACGAGACCCACGTGCGTGACGAGCGAGAGCGCACCTTCCAGCGCCGCATCAGCAAGGTGGGCGCCTACGCCTCGGTGGGCGCGGTCGCGACCGGAGTACTCGGGATGAACGCCGCCGACTACCTGGGCACGCTGGCCGCGTTCCTCGACGTTCCCGCGACCGTCCTCGCGCCCGCCCTGGTGTTCCTCGTGACCGGGCTCGGCGGATTGTTCGTCCAGCGGCGCCTCACCGCGGGACTCGAGGCCGAGCGGACGGCGCTCAACGCACCCTCCGATCCGTAGGCGAGGGTCTACCCCACCCCCGTCTCGCTCATCCCCCGCCCGCCAAGCTGCCACTCCACCCGTGACACGCCCTCGAGATCGCGCGCGGAGTAGCGCCCGGTGGGAAACAACAGTCGCTGGTTGCTCGATCCGAGCAGCACGCCGGTGGACGGCCTCGACCGGACGTACGGCCCGGCCACCACGACATCACAGGCGTCCCTCAGCTCAGCGAAGCCGGAGAGCGCCGCCTCGGTCCGGCCAGTGAACATCACGACGCTGAGCCCGAGCGAACGCGCGTGACGCGCGAGGGCCAAGGCCACCTCCGGCTGCTCGGTGGGCTCCCCCCCCGACAGCGTGATGCCGTCGATGGCGGGCGCGCGCTCCGACACGAGCGAAACCAACGACCCCACGGGCAGCTCGATACGCCCGCCGTGCGCGAGGAACTGCGGGTTCGTGCACCCCGGACACCCAATCGAGCACCCAGTGAACCAGTACACGTCGCGCAGCCCCGGCCCGTTGGCGCGACTATCGAGCATGATCCGGCCCATCCGCGCCATCATGGCGACGGTGCCCGGAAGCGGTCGAAGCGCTCGCACTCGGCCTCCATGCGAAGGTAGGCCTCGGTGCGCTTGTAGTCGTCGCGGAAGGCCGCGAGGACTTCGGCGAGCAGGTCGCCGTCGAGGGCCCGCTCGCGTCGCTGCGACCGGCGCGCCGCCTCGGTCACCACCAGTTCGATCTCCGCCCCGACCAGCCCCCGGCGGGCGCACGCGTCACCGAGCTTGTCAAGGTCCGACCTGCCCACCTGGTGCGCGAAGGCGTGGAGCTTCTGCGCGAGGATCGCGGCGCACTCCACCGCCGTGGGCGGCGTGAACTTGACGATGAGGTCGAAGCGACCGGGGCGGACCATGGCCGGGTCGATCTGGTCGGGCCGGTTGGTGGCCGCGATCCAGAGCACGTTGCCGCGGTGCTCGGGCTTGGACATGAACTCCAGCAGCTTGCCGAACACACGTTTGCTGGTCTCGTGACGGCCCTCGCCACGGTTGCCGCCCTCCGACTGGTCGATCTCGTCCATGAACACGATGCAACGGCCGAACGTGGCGATGAGCTCGAGCGCGCGCGAGAAGTTGCGCTCGGTGCTACCCACCCACATGTCGCGGAAGTCGCCGAGGCGGACGTACTGCACGCCGGCCGCCTTGCACCGCGCCGCCAGCGCCGACGCGAGGTAGGACTTGCCGGTTCCCGGCACGCCCACGAATAGCATGCCCATCGGCACGCTCTCGGTGCGCCCCTCGGCCATCGCCTTCGCCACCCAGGCGAGATCGTCGGCGAGCTCCGCGAGGCGACCCGCCAGCGGCACCTCCTTCGCTTCTTCAACCACCAGCAGGCCCTCGGACTCCGCGCGCAAGAGCCGCTCGCGCGCGCTCACGGCCGACTCGATCAGCGTCTGTCCCGGGGGCACGGTGAGGAGGCAGGCCTCGAGGCCGGCGAGGTTGAGGCCCGTGGTCGCCTCCGCGATGGCCGGGATCTCGGCGGCGGACGGGGCCAGGGCGAACAGGCGAGTGGACACGCGCGAGGCCGGCAGGGGGACGGTGTTGAACTCGCTGGCGGCGGCCGCCGCGCAGCCGAGGAATCGGCGTCGCTCCTCCCCGGACCGCGGCCGGGGCAACTCGACCATCGCCACCCCGTTGATGCGCTTGCGCAGCTCCGGGTGCACGTCGTCCGGCGACTCGGCCAGGAGTACCACGAGGCTCGACCAGCCTGCTGGGTACGACCGAGTCCCCCAGCGGAGCACCGTCTCCACGCGGTTGCTGCTGCGGATAGTGTCGCCCGTCGCGGGGAACAACAGGTCGGCCCGCTCCACGATGACGAGCACCGGGTGCGGCCCGGTGGCCAGCTCGTCGACCAGCGTGAGGTCGTGTTGCACGCGCTCCTCGTGGTCTCGCGTGCGCTGCGCGCGGCGGTGATCTTCCACCCGGCGCCGGATCTCGGCCGAGGCCTCCGCCGGGCTCGCCAGCTCCACCCCGGCCGCCGCCGACAGGAGGATCACGTCGTGCGACGGGCCCTCGCCGAATACCAGGCCACAACGCCACAAGTACCCGAGCACCTGCGGCAGCCGCGCGTAGCCAAGGCCGGGGTGGAAGGCGTAGTCGCGCACGTTGCCGTGCAGGAGGAACACACGCGAGGCTCCAGAGCGCGCCTCGCGCGCCAGCGCGTCGAGGGCGAGGTCGGAAGCGTAGGGGCCCAGGGCGGCGAGGACGACCGCCTCGAGCGCAGGGTCGCGACCGGCGTACTGGGCGAGGTAGTCCGGCGTGCCGTAGCTCCAGAGCTCCGGGGCGAGCCCGCCCGGGGCATGGGACGGGTCGAGGCCGGCGGCCAGGGCGAGCGTCTTCACGCGCGCTCCTTCTCGCCGCGGCGGCCGGCCACGCCGGTGCCATCGGGATCGGCCATGCGCACGGTGACGGCGATGCCGCGCTCGCGCAGGCGCTGGACGAGCTGCGCCACGGTGAGCGAGCAGGCCTCGTCGCCCTCGGGCGACTCGCCGATGAGCACGGCGAGGCGAGCGTCTTCCTTGACCGACTGGAGCTCCCGCGTCCGCGCGGCCGCGAGGGTGAACAGCCGACCCTCGGCGTCGCGGAACTGCAGCTCCCAGTCCTGTCCCTCCTGCCACGCGCGGGCGATGCTGAGCCCGGCGCGATCCGCCTCGTCCACCATCGCGTTCACCAGCACCCCTAGCGTGGCGTCGCGGTTCATCGCCGCGAGCACCGCGAGGTTGGCAGCGGCGCTCCGTTCCAGCTCGTCGAGCGTGGCGGAGGCGCGTTCCAGCGCCGCCCGGGTGGGGGCGAGCACTTGCTGGTCGAACTGGCGCTGGGCGGCCACCGCGCGCTGCATCTCAGCGCTCGCCTCGCGGAGCACGCCCTGGAGCCGGTCGACCTCGGCGCGGGCTGACTCGGCCGACTCGCGGGCAAGGTCGGCGGCGGCGCCGGCGTGGACGATGGTGTTGTGAAGGTTGCGGCTCAAGGCTTCGCTCCGGGCTTGAAGGTCTCGCAAGGCGGCGGCGTTGGCCGCCATCTCGCGCTGGGCAGCACCCACGCGAGCGGCGAGGGCCTGGGACTGTTGCTGGGCCCCGGCCATGGCGGCGCGGGCACGGTCGACGGCCTTCTGGGCGTCGGCGCGAGCCTCGGCGAGCCGGGCCGCCTCGCGCTCCCGCTCGCGCTGGCGCCGGGCCGCCGCCTGGCGTTCCTCGTCGCTCACCGCGCGCACTTCGAAGTCCTTGCGTCCGCTCATGGCTGGGCTCCCTGCCCGGACAAACGCCGGGCGTATGGTTGAATGGGTCGGGCCACCCCGTCGATGCCTTTCAGAAGGCAATACAACACGTCGGCGCTCACCGCGAGGGCTTGCACGGCGCGGGCTCGGCGAGCGGCCTCCTCGGAGCGGGCGTGCTGGGCCACGTCGAGCCGGGCCAGCTCCTCGGCCGCCGGCGCCATGTCGGCCTCGTGCTGCGCCAGCGCGGCCATGTCGAGCTGCGTGAGCACCTGCGCGTCTTGCTCCGCCGCCTTGCGACGCGCGGCGGCCAGGTGCGCCTCGCGAGCGGCCTCGACCTCGCGCGCCTCCGCCGCGTGAGCGCGACCGAGGATCTGCTCGAGGGCCGCGCGCTCGGCGGCCAGCTCTTGCGCCCGG
>SXGS01647572.1_pt1 | contig 28355 bp, 20 predicted proteins | sample 3174681 | NCBI WGS metagenome assembly SXGS01 (sample SAMN11356861, study PRJNA531348) | freshwater metagenome | isolation source: freshwater sample F1-80 | place: China: Fuxian Lake, Yuxi | collected 2017-12-25 | reverse complement strand
GGCGCCAAGGTCACGGTGCTCGAGTACCTCGACCGCATCCTGCCCGCGAACGATGCCGAGATCGCCAAGGAGACCCAGAAGATCCTCGCCAAGCAGGGCCTCGAGTTCCGCCTCGGCGTGAAGGTTACGGGCGCGCGCAAGGACAAGGACGGGGCGCTCGTCACGATCGAGGGTCAGGAGCCGATCCGCGCCGACCGCGTGCTCGTCTCCGTGGGTCGCAAGCCGCACACGGACGGCCTCGGCCTCGACAAGGTCGGCCTCGCGCTCGACCCGCGCGGCCGCATCCCCGTCGACGCGCACTACGCCACGAGCGCCAAGGGCATCTACGCCATCGGCGAGGGGATCCCCGGGCCGATGCTCGCCCACAAGGCCGAGGAAGAAGGCGTGGCCTGCGTCGAGCACATCGTCACCGGCTACGGCCACGTCAACTACGACACGATTCCCAACGTGGTCTACACGCATCCCGAGGTGGCGGGCGTCGGCAAGACCGAGGAAGAGCTCATCGCGGCCGGCATTCCCTATCGCAAGGGTGCCTTCCCCTACATGGCCAACGGTCGCGCCAAGGCCCTCGGGGCCAACGAGGGCAAGGTCAAGATCCTCGCCCACAAGGACACCGACCGCATTCTTGGCGTGCACATCGTCGGCGCGCGCGCCGGCGACCTGATCGCCGCGGCGGTGGCCGCCATGGAGTTCGGCGCCTCGTCCGAGGATCTCGCGCGCACCTGCCATGCGCACCCGACGCTGGCCGAGGTCGTGAAGGAAGCGGCGCTCGCCGTCGACGGCCGCGCGTTGCACATCTGAAGCCACCGCGCCCGGCGGCAGCTCAAGAGCGGCCTGTGCGCGCCACCGCGGCCCGCGCAGGCCGCGCGCGCTTGTGTGAGGGACTTCTCACGGCCGCGCGAGGTCCACTTCGATCAGGCGACCGCCCGTACGCTCGGAGAGCTCGCGCCAGCGCCGCACGGTCCACGGCGGCGTGTCGACGAGGATCGAGTCCACGATCACGGGCCGGATGCGCGCGAGTTCCACGAGCCGCGGCACGATCAGATCCATGTCGCTGTGCAGGCCGCCCGTCGGCACGCCATCCGTGAGCACCACGATCGTGTCGACGTCGGGATCGAGCCACGCCAGCCGCGCAGCATCGTAGAAGTTGCCGCGCCCCTTCTCACGGCAGCGCGAGAACCACTCGAGCGCCTCGGCGATGTCCTTGCGCCGCGCCGGCCGCAGCTCGGGGGACCACGGGATGGGGACGTTGGTGTACGCGATCAGGTTGAACGCCGTCGTCTCCGGCAGGGTCTCGAGCGCGTGCTTCAGCTTCTCGGTTACGACGTCCTTGGGAATGCGCCCATCCGCCATGGGCATCCACATCGAGCCGGAGAAATCGAACAGGAACGTCACGCGATCGCTGACAAGCTGCAGGCCCGCGAATCCGCTCGCACGCGTCGCCTGCGCCGGTTCCGCCCGCGCCTCGCCCGCCACGAGTGCTCCGCGCCGCACCACGCGTCCTTCGGGCAAGTCATCGGCCCACAACTGCCATGGACGCGGATCGAGCCTGTGCTTGAGCCCCGACGTGCGCTGCAGGACCTCGACGGCACGCCAGCGCAAGCGCAGGCGAGGCTCGTCCGCCATGCGCGACACGATCGCCAGCATGGATGCACGCGTCCCGAGCAGCTCGAGACACTCGACGCCGCGCAAGCGAACCATCGGCTCGCGGTCGCGCGCCAGGAGCAGGCAGCCGGACAGCGCGTCGGGCGACTTCAGTCGTGCCAGCACGTACCCCGCCGCGCAGCGGCGCAGCGGGGAGGAATCGCGCAACGCATCGGTGGCCCTGCGATAGGCGAGCTCCGGTGCCACCTCCGCCAGCGCACACAGGGCGGACGCTGACACCCACGGGTCGGAAGCCGAGCGCTCGAGCCGCTCCACGGCCTCCGACACGCGCTCGACGCGCCCGGTGATGCGCTGGGCACGCGCCAGCCTCTCGATGGAACCGAGCAAGGCCCGCACGCGCTCTCCATCGCGCGAAGCGAGCTCGCGCGCGAGCTTCTCCGCGTCGAGCGGCACCTGCACGTGCGCCAGCGCCTCCGCGACGCGCAAGGCCACACGCTCGTCCTTGGAACCCAGTCCCTGCGCACCGAAGAGCTCGAGCGCGATGCGTGGATCCACGAGCTTCCCCAGCGCTGCCTGCGCCGCGTCGCCGACCTTTGACTCTGGATCCGCGAGCGCTCCCAACACGAGCTCCCAGGCTTCCTTCCCGCCGAACTCGGCCAGAGCCCGAACCGCGCTGCGCCGTTTCTCGGGCTCGCGCTCGCATGCCTGAGCCGCCAGCGCCTCGAACGCTTCCTTCTGCTCGCGCTTGCCGGCTTGCGGAGTCCCCGCGACCAGCAACAACCACAGACCGCACTCCCACCACATGCATCGACCTCCGCCCTCCCGTCGCTCGGGGCGGGCGCTGGTCGCGCGGGAAACTCGAGCAACTAGCGCAGCACCGAGAGCTTGAGCTTCCGGAATCGCACCTCGGTCGCAGGCCCCGAGTGCAGCTGCAGGGCAAGCACCCCGGCCCGAGCTCCCGCCGGGTCGTCGAGGTCCACGCAGGTCGCGCCATGGATGCGCGTGACGATGCGAGACCCCCGGGCCTCGATCTCGTAGCGATTCCACTCGCCCGGCTTCACGTGCGACTCCCCCGACGTGTCCCATAGGACCGCGCGCCCGTGCTCCTCGTAGAGCTTTCCCCACCAGCCCGGTCCGATGTCCGCCTGGTAGCCGGCCACATCTCCGTCGGACTGTACCCGCGAGCGGAACTGCACGCCGGAGTTGCCGCTATCGCCGACGAGTCGAACCTCGAACTCCAGTCGGAAGTCGCGTACCTCGAGCTCGCTGACGAGGAACGAGTTCCGCTCCAGCGCCCCGCGCCCGACGATCTCGCCCTCCTCCACCTTCCACACATCGCCCGCAAAGCGCCAACCAGCGAGCGTCTTCCCGTCGAACAGCCGGGCCGCGTTGAGAGGAGTCGCCAGCAGGCTCGCCTGCTCCGTCCCTTGCAGGTACGCGAACAAGTCGACGAGCTCGTCCGGCGTCAGGGTCTCGAGCAGGCCCTCCGGCATCGTGGAGAGCTCGCTCGTGCGCTGCGACTCGATCTCCGACTTCGGGATCACCACACGCTCACGCTCCGTGCGCAGCACGAGCGACGACGCCGTCTCCTCGCGCACGATGCCGCTCACGAGCCGCTCGTCCGTCGTCCAGACCAGGGTCGACAGGTAGTCCTTGCCGACCACCGCGCTCGGATCGACGATGTTGGAGAGCAAGTAGTCGAGATCGGCCCGATTCGCACCCGTGAGCTCGGGTCCGACATCGCCGCCTATCCCAAACAGGACGTGGCACTGCTGGCACGTGCGCGAAAACACCTCGCGCCCGCGCGCCCGATCGCCTGCACCCACGACCTCGGGGCTCAGGCGCGCGCGATACGTCGCCATGCTGCGCTGCTTCTTGTCCGAAGTGGCGCGTACGCTACCCCACAGCGCATTCAAACGCGCCGTGAGTCCCTCGTCGCCGAAGCTCTCGATCTTTTGGGCGGCAAACGCGCCGATCTCGCCACGCTCGATCCTTTGCGCCTCCAACGCATCGAGCAGGATGCTCGCAAACTCCGCGCGCGTCGTGAGCGCCTCCACGAGCGTGCGGCGTTCCTCGACGGACAGACTCTCCTGCAACGCGAGCGCCACCTGCGCTGCCAACATGTCCCCAACGCTCCCCAAAGCGCGCAAGGCCTCGTGCCGAGTCGCCAAATCGGTCAACAGCGCCGGCAGCGCGGTCTTCAACTCCGGGTCGCGTGCGTCGGCTAGCGTGGCGAGAGCGCGCGAGCGCTCGTCGGAAAGCAAGCGCTTGTCGAGCACGATGCGCCGCAATTCCACGAGCGAGCCTGCCGCTCCAAATGCCGCGGCGATCTCCGCGGCAGCCTTCGTTGCGCGAAGCTCGCGTCCGAGTTCGATGCGGGCGTGCAGAGCCGGCCATGGCGCAGGCATCGCGAGCCCGCGCTGGTCCCGCAGCGCTGACGCGGCCACCTCGAGCTGCCAAGCAAGGTCCCACTCCTGTTCAGGCAACGAGAGATGCCGCACGAGCGCCTCGTGCAGGGTCGGGTCCGCAGCCGCACGGCGAACTGCGTTGCGCCGCACGAGGTCGAGGCGCGCCCTCGAAAAGATGGCGAGAGCCCGCGCTGGATCCGCGCCGACCAGCGGCTCGACGCCGTACCAAACAAGGTACGGGATGTTCGGATCGTCGTTGTCCTCCGCATGCGCCGCGAGGTTCTTCGCGATCTCCCAGCGCTGCTCCAGCGGCAGCCGTTGCAGGCCGGAGGCGAGGTAGCGCCTCACGATCGGCGACGGATCGTTCGCGGCCGCGCCTTCGAGCGCACGCAGCAGTTTCTCGCTCGCCGTCTTGCCTTCCAGCGCGGTTCGGATGGCCCAGCCCCGCACGTGCGGATGTCGCGCCTGTTCAAGACACTCGGCCCACCATCGTTCCTCTGACCAACCTGCGGCGAGCAAGCTCAACGGCATTCCCAACCGAAGCACGCGCATCGCGTCCTCGGCCTTCAGCTCATTGCAGAACGGATCCTGAGGCGAGAACGTCGCTCCCGTAGAGACTCCAGACGGCCAGCCCGACGAACTGCGGGAGCGCAAGTCGCCGTAGCGCAACCGATAGATGCGCCCGTTCGTTCGGTCCCAGATGCCGGGCTCGGTCCAATGGCAGGCCTGCTTGTCGTACCAGTCGATGAAGTAGATCGACCCGTCGGGCCCCTCCTGAAAGCTGATGCCGCGAAACCAGCGGTCGTTGGCAAGCAAGAGATCCGGCGCGTGCTTGCCCACGAAGCCTGAGCCTTTCGGCTCAACGGCATCGTGGTTGATGCGGTTGCCGTGGACATTCTCGAAGAAGAGTCCGCCGCGGTATTCCTCGGGGAACTGCTGCCCCTTGTAGATCAGCAAGCCACAGTGCGCGTGCCCACCGCCCGCATCGGAGGAGCGGTGGTTTCCATCGTGCGGATTCGCGCCGACGTAGTGCCGATGGTCCGCGATCGTCTCGATGTCATCGAACGTGTAGGGGTTGAAGTGGGCGCCCGATTGGCGTTCGTAGCGACCGCCCTGCACGATGTGAAACAGGTGCGGGATGACGCAGGCCGTGACGAACGCCTCACCGTTCTCGTCGAAGTCGACGCCCCACGGGTTCGATGTCCCATGGGCGAACACCTCGAACTCGTGCCGCGTAGGGTGGTAACGCCACACGCCCGCGTTGAGCGGCGTGCGATCGCCCTTCGGCGTGCCCGGCTTGCCGACGAGCGAGTTGGTGAAGACGCCATGGCATCCGTAGAGCCAGCCATCGGGACCCCACTTGAAGGCGTTGAGCGTCTCGTGGGTGTCTTCATAGCCCCAGCCGTCGAGCAGCACCTGCGGCGCGCCATCGGGCACGAGATCGCCGTTGGAATCGGGCAGGAAGAGCAGGTACGGCGCCGCACCGACCCACACGCCACCGAAGCCGACCTCGAGTCCACTGACGAGGTTGAGCCCACTTGCGAAGACCGTGCGCTTCTCGAAGGAGCCGTCGTGGTCGGCGTCCTCGAACACGAGAAGGTTGTCCTTGCCTTGGCCCTCGGGCGCTCGCACCGGGTACGTGTGCGCCTCGGCGACCCATAGCCGCCCCTTGTCGTCGATCGCGAGCGCAATCGGCTGGTGGATGTCGGGCTCCGCCGCAATCACGTCGACATGGAAGCCCTCGGGGACCGTCATCACGGACGCAGCCGTCTTCGCATCCAGCCCCGCGTGCGACACGGGATCCCACGGCCGGATCGCGGGCACGCCCTTCGGCAACTCGAAGCTGGGACGCTCGGCATGAAAGCGGAAATCATCAAAGTTGAGGTGCCCCCAGCCGCCCTTCTCTTCGTCGACGAGTCGAATGCGCAACCCTTGTCCGCGCCAGCGCGAGAGATCCGCCACGACGCGCTGCATCGATTCAAAGTCGGCGCCCGACGCCTTGAAGACCACAGCACCCGTCGACTCGAGTACCAGCTCGACGCGAGTCGCCGGACTGCTCCCGCCGCCCATCAGAAAGCTCGCGAACGGCTGATCCACACGAATGGGGCCGGAAGTCAACGTGCCGGTCGAACTGTCGCCGAGCTGCTCGTAACCGCCGATCCAGCAGTCGCCCTCGTGCAGGCTCGGCTCGCGCCCGCGCGCCTTCACCTTGTCGCCAAAAACGGGCTGCAAGGCGAACGCATCGCCATCCGCCGTCCAACCTCGCAGGTCGCCAGTCTCGAAGTCGAGCGTGGGCATCGTCGGGATGACTGCCTCACCTTCAATGACGCGCCTTTGTACCAGCACGAACGCTCCGCGCTTGTTGCCGACGACGACGTCAGGATGTCCGTCACCACTCACGTCTCCGACCTGCACTTGCGTCCCCACGCCGCTCTGTTCGTCGATCAGCTGCGCGACGAACTCCGCTCCCTGCGGCCCGCGCACGAGCCGGAACCAGTACACGCACGGCCGGATATTGGGCTGCGGATCACCTGCGTGCCCGTGCGACCACCAGCGCTTGCCGGTGACGACGTCCTTGAGGCCGTCGCCATCGACGTCCACCAGCTCGAGCGCATGCAGCTCAGAACAGCACACGCCCTGCGCATTATCCGCGGGCTCGTCGTCCATGAAGCGGTGCTCCACGAACGTGAGCGCCCCTTCGACGCGCACTTGCTCGAACCACGACAGGCCGTATTCGTGTGCCGCGAGACTCGTGATGACGTCGTTGTCGCCGTCCCCGTCGACGTCGTCCACCAGCATCTGCGCGCCGCCGTGCTTGGCGGAGAAACTGAACTCGTGGTGCGTCCACTGCGGATGGCCTGCCAGAGACTCGGGCTGCCGAAACCAGCCGTTCTTCCAGAGCACGTCCTTGCGCCCATCGCCGTCGATGTCGCCCGCGCCGAGCCCATGCACATAGGGACCGAGCTTGTAGTTCTCGGAGAACGTGTGGACGGTCCAGCGCGCTACCGGGTCCGAAACATCGCGCTCCGCCCACGCGAAGCGCCCGCCGGTCATGAACACGAGCTCGCGTCGACCATCGCCGACGAGGTCGACGAAGTGCGGGGACTCGTTGTCCACCGAAGGCACGATCTCGTAGCGCTGCCAGTGTTCCTCGGTGTGCTTGTGCTCTCCGAGCGGATTGCGAAGCCAGAATGCCGGCTGGCCCGGAAAGCCGACCACGACGACGTCGAGCCGCCCGTCCACGTCGAGGTCGTCGGTCCACGAGAGGAAGTTGTCCGAGTAGCCTTCGGGCCGGAAGGCCTTGGGCGGATAGAGCTCGTGACGTTCGCGGAATTCCGGCCCCCGATACCAGTACGGGCCTGCGACCACGTCGCTGGTTCCGTCGCCGTCGAGGTCTCCGAAGCTCGCGCCTTCGCAGGTGAACTCGGCCGCGAGCTGCACGCGCTCGAACACCACGCGCTCCGCAGCGAGCTGCGACGCACCGGGGCTTTCGCTCGTCTCGGGCGCTAGCGAGCAGCCCACGAGCAAGGTCAGTACCGCTGCGCGCTCAAGACGCATAGTCGAACGCGACCACGCCATCGAGCCCGCCGTCGAGCACCTTCAGCACCATGGCCTTGACGACCTCGTGGTCGGGATGCGGCAAGTACGCGTCTCGCGAGACCTCGTCCTTGAAGATCATCACGAAGCCATGCGTGAAGCCCTTGTTCATTCCCTCCGGCGACGTGTACGCCCCGCCGGAGAACGAGAGCAGTCCCGGAATCTTCATGCGCAGCCCGGCGAGCGCTCCAAACACCGCCGCGATCTGGGCCTGCGGGACATCGCGGCGGATCTTCAGCAACACCACGTGCGTAAACATCGGCTCTCCTCGGTTCGGATTCGCCCTCAAGATAGGGACGCTGGTCGGAGCCGCAACGTCCGAGGACTCATTCCAAGGTACTTTCGGCGCGCAGCGCGAGCAGGACTCCGCCGATCACCACGGCGCCGCCGACGAGCGCGAGCGAGCTCGGCGTCTCGTCGAGGAACATCCACGCCATCAGCGTGGCGCCGATGCTCTCCCCCAGCGACACGACCGCCACCGCCGCCGCACTCGCGTACTTCAGCGCGTAGTTGTAGCTCGAGTGCCCGATGATCTGCGGCACGATCGCGACGAGCGCCAGCCAGCCGAGCGTCTCCCATGAGTGCCCGAGGAGCGGGGTTCCGCTCGCGAGCGCGAACACGAGCAGAAAGGACGCCGCGCTTCCATAGCACACGGTCACGTAGGGCAGCAGGCTCAGGCTTGCTCGCAGGCGACGCCCCGCGAGCATGTAGATGCCGCACAGCCAAGCTCCCGCGAGCGCGAGCAGGTCTCCCCACAGTGCAGAGCCACTGAGCGAGAACCCCTCTGCGGACGCCTCGATGTCCGCGTAGCCGATCACGGCGCAGCCGAGCACGCTGAGCGTGATCCCGACCCACGTCGCCCCTCGCACCCGCCCCTGCGCCACGAACGGCGACATCAGCGCCACCCACAAGGGAGTCGTCGTCACGAGCACGAGGCTCGACGCCACCGCCGTGTAGGACAGGCTCGAGATCCACGCGACGAAGTGCAGCGCCAGCGCCAGTCCCGTGCCGACAGCGAGCAGACGCTCGCGCGGAAGTAGCCGCGGCAGCTCGCTGCGACACTCGCGCCAGCCGAGCGCACCGAGGACGAGGGTCGCGATCACGCAGCGGTAGGTCGCGACGACGAGCGGCGGCGCCTCCGCGAGGCGAATGAAGATCGCGCTCGTCGAGACCGTCACGACGGCCACGAGGAGCGCGATGCGGGGCGAGAACGGCGCGGCCTGGCTCATGTCGAGTCCGGTTTCGCGCGCGGAGCGAGCTACTTCGCTTCGCTGTAGTCGAGGTCCATGGAAGGCGGCGCACCCTTGGCCCCGGTCAGGTAGTGCTCGATCCACTGCTGCATGCGCAGGTTGTAGTCGAGGCGCGCGGCGGCCTTGCGGTTTCCGTGGCCCTCCCCGGGGTACAGCACGAGCCGCACCGGCGCCGCGCTGCGCAGCTTGAGATGGCGGTACATCTCGCGCGACTGGCCCGGGTTGACGCGCGGGTCGTCCTTGCCGTGCAGGATGAGCAGCGGCGTCTTGCACTGGCCCGCATAGAAGATCGGGCTGCGCTCGAGCATCTTTTGCCAGTCCTCCCAAGGGCGGTGCAGCGCGTGCACGTAGAACTCCTCATCGGGGATGTCCGTCGTGCCGACCTTCGAGATCTTGTCGGAGATGCCGACGAACATGACACCCGCCGCGACGCGATCGGAATAGCGCGTCGAAAGCCACGCGGTGGCGTAGCCTCCGTAGCTGCCGCCCGTGACCGCGACCTTGTCCTTGTCGACGAGGCCCGTGCCCACGAGGTGGTCGATCGCGTCGATTAGATCGTCGAACTCCTTACCGGCCGCATCGGCTTGGCCGAGCTTCGCGAACGCCATCCCGCGCCCGGTCGAGCCGCGGTAGTTCGCGTGCATCACCGCGAATCCGCGCGCCGCGGCGGTCTGGGCCGGGTCTCCGTAGTTCGTCAGCCAGCCATTGCGGTGGTGCGACTCCGGTCCGCCGTGGACGTTGAGGATCAGCGGGTAGCGCTCGCCCTTGTTCTCGTCGATCGGACGGTTCAGCAGGCCCTCGATCTCGACGCCGTCGCGCGCCTTGAAGCGCACGACTTCCTGTGGGGCGAGGCGGATCTTCGCCAGCATCGGGTTCGAGTCCGTGACGCGCTTGGGCTTCTCCTCGCCGTGCGCCATGGTGAACACTTCCGGCGGGTGCGTCGGCGAGCCCGCCACGAACGCTGCGCGCAGGCCATCGTCGGAGAGCGAAACCGTCGTGAGGATCGGGCCGCCCGTCGCGACGAGCACCTTCGGTTGCGCCTTGGACAGCTCGGTGATCTCGACCTTCTCGAGCGACGCCTCGACGCCGCGGTGCATGACGCACAGGATCGAATCCGCGCCCTTCCATGCAAAGGTTGCCGTATCGCCTTCGATGCCGGGGAACACCTCCACCGGCGCTCCGCCGCTCGCGGGCACGAGCATCAGGCGTGCATCCGTCGGGTCGTGGATGTCGCCCGCCGAGATCATCGCGATCCGCGCGCCGTCCGGGCTCCAAGCGATCTCGCCCAGCTTGCCGGGATTCTGGACCTTGGCCAGCACCGCGCCGTCCGCCGCGCTCACGACCTGCACGCGCTTGCGCATGTAGTCGTCGTCGACGAGCGGCGTCGGCGAGACCGTGATCGCGAGCTTGTCGCCCGCCGCGTTCCACTGGGCCGTGGAGACGTGCCCTTCGACCGCGAGCTTGGCGGGCTTCGTCTCGTCGAACAGCGTGCCCACCCACGGCTTCGAGGAGCGCAGGTCCTCCTCGTAGATCTCCTGTGCGAAGCCCTTCTCGCGCAGCTTCTTGCGTTCGGCGCTCTCGGGCTCGGACGCGATCACCACCACGCGCTGGCCGTCAGGGTGCAGGTCGTAGGCCGAGATCGACTCGTCGGCCGCCTCCGCGCGCCGCGCCTCGCCGCCGTCGAGCGCGATCATGTACAGCGCCGCGCCCTTGTCGTCGGCGCGCTTCTGCAAGAACGCGAGGTGCTTGCCATCCGCCGTCCAGGCGGGCGCCGAGACGTTGACCTTGCCAGCGACGAAGGCGCGCGTCGCCCCGCTCGCGACGTCCGCGACATGCAGCTCAGTCCACGCGCCACCGTCTTCGTCGACGAGCGGCTTGCGCGGTACCGCGAGCACGTACGCGATCTTCGCGCCGTCGGGCGAGATTTCCGCCGCGGCCACCGAGCGCAGCTCGGCAACCTTGTGGGCCGTGAGCACGTCGGACGGGGCTTGGGAGGGAACAGCGAGCGCCGCGGGCGCCGCAACGAGGAACATCGACAGCATCGCAGGAGTCTCCAGTCTGGAACGGACCGGGAGGATACTCGCCCGGGCCGGGCGCCGTCACGACGCGGCGGTCGCACGGGCCCGCGATGAGGATTTTGAGGAATGCACCCCCTTCTTGCGGCTTCAAGCTACCCTGTCGATCGAGTGCCCGTCCTTCCGGTCTGGCCGTACCATTGCTCCCGGGGCTGGGCGCGACTCGCGAGTTTGACCTGCCACCATTGCGCTTCCGACGCGGAAGCAAGAGGAGACAAGCGCCATGTCGAGTTCGTACTTGTGGCCCTGCGCCGCCCTGTGCGTCGCCTTGGGCAACGCCGCCCTCGCCCAGTCGTCGACCGTGTTCGTCGGTTCCTCGACCTCCGGCAGCACGGATCGGCACTACTTAGTGAACGCTGCGAGCGGCACCATCCTCAGCGGCGGCTCGAGCGGCTTCACCGACAACGTCACCGACGCCGTGTGGGCCGACTATGGACAGACGCTCTACGTGAGTTCGTCGATCCAAAACCGGATCAACAAGGCCGTATGGAACGGAAGCAGCGCTACGTGGTCGCTGCTCTACACAGCGCCCGCGGCCTGCTACGGCCTCGGTCACGACCGCGAAAACCAGCACCTCTGGGTGCTCGTCGGTTCTGGCTCGAGCGAGCTGCACTGCGTCGACCTCGATCCCGCGAGCGCGAACTTCGGTCAGCGCATCGCCGAGACCACGACCCTCGCCGGCCCACTCCGCGAGCGCTGGGAGCTCGCGCCCAACGGTCGCTACGCCGCCGTCCCGTACCTGCTGCTGCAAGGTGGCACGCTGGACCTCGTCGATACGGACCCGAGCAGCGCGACGTTCACGCAGATCGTCCAGTCTCTGCCCGTGCCCGATGCGTCGAGCATGTTCTCGTTCGCAGTCGACGTCTGCATCTCGCGCGACAGTCGCTGGGTGTGGCTGATGTTCACGGGCACGGGCTACTCGCGCGTGTCGGTGCTCGACATGTCGACCCTCGCCTGGCTCGACTTCAACCCGAGCGCGCCGGGCGAGCAATCGCTGCAGGTGCTCTCCACGACGGGCTCGTCCCTGTCGGTCTCCCCGGACGGACTCGTCGCGGTGGCGACCTCGAACTCGACCGCCGGTCAGGCCGTGCGCATCCAGATCGACCCGGCGCTGCCCGTCAACAGCGTCGTGACGGACTACGGAGCCACCAGCGGCAGCCTGCCGCGCGCCAACGGCTCCTCCATGTCCCCCACCGGCGACCGGGCCTCGATCGCGGCCACGCCGGGCAATCTGGTCGGACCGAGCTACCTCGTCACGTTGAACAGCTCGACCGGGCAGGTGGTCTCGAACGTCGCGCTGCCCAACATTTGGAACGTGTACACGAGCGCGTGGCAGGCCGAGTGCCCGCCCCCGCTCTCCTACTGCACGGGTGGCACGACCTCGAGCGGCTGCGTGGCGACGCTCGCGTCGAGCGGGGTGCCGAGTGCGGGTGCACAATCCGGTTACACCCTGACGGCGAGCTCGCTCGAGGGCGCCAAGCAAGGCCTGATTTTCTACTCGATCACCGGTCGCGCGGCCGTCGCGTGGGGCGCAAGCACGAGCTTCCTGTGCGTGAAGTCACCGACCCAGCGCACTCCCGCGCAGCTCTCCGGCGGCACGGTCGGACAGTGCAACGGCTCGCTCTCGATCGACTGGAACAGCTACATCGCGGGCGCGGCGAGCCCGCTGGGCGCGCCGTTCTCGCCGGGCACCAAGGTGCAGGCGCAGGCGTGGTTCCGCGACCCGCCCAGCCCCAAGACGACGATGCTCTCGAACGCGCTCGAGTTCGAAGTCTGCCCCTAGCGCCAAAAGCAGTCGCGAAAGCGCTTCAGCCAACGGGTTCGCCACGGCGAACTTCCGGTGGATCCACTGCCGGAGAGTCCAACGGGGCTCTCCGGCCTTGCTTCTGCCCCTCAGCAGCAATCCGCGTGCGATCTGGGGCGCTGGGCGGTGGACTCGGTCCTGGCGACGTGGTCGGAGACGTGCGCCAAACGGCAGGACTTCAGCCAAGCGCCGGTAGAGCGGCTCGGTATCGCTCTCCATGGCGGCGAGGTCGTCGCTCTTCACGCGGATCCCGATGTCGGCGAGGCCCGCCGCGCACATCCACGCGAGCGGCTCATCGAGCAGCGCGGCGCTGGCGAAGCAGCCGAGGAGCACCGCGATGATCTCGCGCACCGCATCCGGTAGCGGCTTGAGCAGCACGATGTAGCGCACCGCGACGCCACCGCCCGGGTGGAACATGCGCGCGATCTGGCGCCACACCCGCGGCTTGTCGGGCGAGAGATTCAGCGCGCAGTGAAAGACCACCACGTCGACGGTCCCGTCGGCGACCGGCAGGTACTCGATCTCGCCGAGCCGAAACTCGGCGTTGTCGAGCCCCGAGCACTGGCGATGGGAAGCGACGTGCGCGCGCGCCTCTCGCCCGTCATGTCGACACCGATCGCGCGGCCGTGCTCACCGACCTTGCGGCCTCAGCATCTCGTCGCGTCGGACTTCACGATCGCCGCGTAGCCCACCTTCCCCTTCGCGCGCACCTCGTGCTCCGCTCGCACCACGGCGTCCCGGCCGCGTGTGCGTGGCTGGATCCTGCGCGAGTGAGTTGCCGTGCCTTCGGCCGGGAAGCCAGTCTGGCCCGCAATACAAGCTGGTGCACGACGCCCAGCCCTGCCCCGAGGGAGCGAGCTTCTGCGCCGCGAACGCCAAAGCCGGGCCTAGCCCGCCGTGGTCTTCGTCATCGCGTCGCTCGAACGCGACGCCGCGTTGCCCGCCGTGCCGGTCTTGTGGCCGGGATCGACCCACGAGCGCGAGAGCTCGGGACGCGGGAAGAGCTTGCGCTCGATGCGGTTGTAGACGTCGAAGGCGCGCGCCTCGAGCACTCCGAAGCGCCAGTTGTTGTCGCGCAGGCGCGTCTCGGCGCGCTTCTCCCAGAAGCCAAACTTGCCGCGCGCGAGCCCGTAGCTCAGCGTCACGTAGTGCTGGTAGAGCTTGCGGCGCTCGGCCACGATCGGTGGGATCTTGCCGGGCCACGTCTCCTCGAGGTGGTACTCGCCGATCGAGCCCCAGTCCTCGATCTTCTGCGGCGACTGGTAGCCGAGCGCGATCGCCTCGTCCCACATCGCGGTGCCGGGAATCGGGCGGTAGGGCCAGACGGTCGGGCGCGCGAGCGGCGCGGCCACGTGCAGGCGCCGGCACTGGTCGATCGTGGCGAGCATCGAGTCCGGGCCCTCGCCCGGGTAGCCGATGATGTAGGTCACCGAAGCGCAGATGCCGCGCCGGTCTATCTCGACCGCGGCGGCGATGTTGTCGTCGTCGACGATCGGCTTGCCGATGCGCTTCATCATTTCGTTCGTGCCGGCCTCGGCGCCGATCTCGGCGACGTACATGCCCGAGCGCGCCATCGCGTCGAGCACGTCCGGCTTGTAGGTGAGGATGGAGTGCGTCTCGATGAACGCGTTCCACCACAGCTTCATGTCGCGTGCGAGCAGGCCCTCCGCGAACTCTTTGGTGCGCTTCTGCAGCACACCGAAGTTCGCGTCGTGGAAGCGCACCGTGTCGAAGCCCCAGCGCTGCTGGAGCTCCTGCAGGTCGTCGAGCATGCGCGCGGCCGGCATGGCCTTCCAGCGCCGATCCGTGACGATCGGCGAACAGCAGAAGGTGCACGGCTCGGGGCAGCCGTAGCTCGAGAAGTACGTGATGCCGAAGTACGGCTGGCGCGCGCCGATCGCGGGCGGCGTCGGCATGCGCAGAATGTGCCTGTGACTGCCCTGCTGCAGCTGGCGATCGCGGTAGGGCGCGATGTCGAGCAGGTGCCAAGCACAGTTGACGACATGGTCCCAGCCGACGACGTTGCGCTTCTCGGTCTTGACGACCTGCCCGTCGCGCCACAGCGCGAGGCCCGGCACGGTCTCGAGCGACACGCCCGCGTCGACCGCCTTGACGACATCGCGGAAGGTGAGCTCGCCCTGCCCTAGCACCACCGCGTCGTACAGCCCGGTCGCAAGCTGCAGCTCGGGCCGCACGGAGGCGAACCAGCCACCGATGATCGAGGGCAGCTCGGGGAAACGCGCCCTGACCTTGGTCGAAGCACGGAACCCGTCCGTGACCATGAAGCCGAGGATGCCCGTGGTCGCGTACAGAAGCGCGCCTTCGCAGGCCTCGAGCAGCCGTCGATGCCCGTCCTCGGGCTCGTACAAGCTCGCGTCGATGATCACGATCTCGTAGCCGTCCTTTTCAGGAAAGGCGGCGATCGTGAGCATCTCCAGCGGCAGCATGTCGCCCGAGACCGGCGGACCGATCGTGGTGTCGACCTGCTGGGGCTGGTACAGGACGATCTTCTTCTTCATGCGGCGCGGGCCTTGTTGGGGAACTCTGCGCTCCCAGAACGGGCTGCTTCGGCTCTCCGATGGGAACCAGTGTAGCCTCCCATGAACGGAAGAATCGGGGGCGCCCAAGGTCGGGAAGCGACGCTCCCGGCCCCTCGCAGGCGCGTGCGGCGGCCCTATTCCACGCCGATCCAGCGGCCGAGGCCCCGCGGCCGCGCGAGCACGCCGACGCGTCCCGAGCCGAGCTGCGACGACAGCCAGCGCCCGCCCGCGACGAGCGTCGCTCCGGCGGCCGCGCCGAATACGAGCTTTCACGGTCCGCGCCCGAGCGCCCGCTCGCCGCGTTGGTGCAGGGCGAGCAGCCACCCGCCGCTGCGGCGGCGCAAGCGCGCCTCGAACTCGTCGACGTAGTCCTCAGGCCGCTGGCGGCTGTGCGGAGGGTTCGTGCGTCTCCTCCCCGTGCTCCTCGCATTCCCCGTGCTCCTCGCATTCCCCGTGCTCCTCGCATTCCCCGCGCAGCCGCGCGAGCTCGCGCGCGTCGAGCGCGCGCATCCACAGGTGTAAGCCCAACGGCAATAGGACGGGGAGCCCGGCACCCGCCGCGAGTTCGCCGAGCCACGGGGCACGGGCGAAGATCGCAGGGCCCCCTTCGACAACGTCGCGCGCGAAGTGCACGCCGGCGAAGCTGGCGACCGTCCGTCCGAAGGCCAAGAACGGCAGGGCCCCCAGTGCCTCCAAGAATCGTCGCTTCCAAGCCAGTCGCGAATGCTCCGCGCGCAGCTGCAAGCGCCTCGCGAGCTCGAGCCCTAAAGCTCAAAGATCGGCGAGCTCGGATCCTTCCGGCGGGGTGTCTTGCGGACGCACGCCCTCTCGCGCGCCCGGGCTCGCGTCCGCGGCCGCATCCGCTCGAGGTGGCTCGTGCCGGACCACGGTGCACGCCCCTCGCGCCGCGCGGCGAGGTAGCCGATGAGCAGGCCGGCGCCGATGCTTGCCGCGAGCGCGACCGAGCGCACCGGGTGCTCGCGCGCGTAGTCCTCGACCTCGAACTCGACCTCGAACTCGAACTCGACCTCGAACTCGACCTAGAACTCGCCCTAGAACTCGACGACGAACTCGACGGCGCGTTCCTTGCGCCGCTGGTACAGCCCCTTGGCCCGCGCGGTGACGTCCTCCACGCGTTCGCCGAGGGTGGCGTTCTCCACGCCGCCGCAAACATGGCGGTCCTTTTCCAGGATCGTGCTCATAGCGGTTCCTCGTGGCGACTCGCCGCCGTCGCATGCGCCACCTCGCCCGGAATCCCGGCGAGCTGCGGCGTCGGTCCGTCCGCGAACAGGCTCCCCTAGCACGCCGCGGGAGGCGCTCCCCTCGCGCCTCGTCCGCAGCGCGAGCACAGGGGAGTGCGCAGCGCGTGCGTACGGAGCTAGCTCTCGACGACCGCGATCGGAGAGCCGCTGGCCCAAGCCGCGGCCTGCAGGAGCGCCACCACGAGGTTGCGCGGCGAGGCGAGGCCCTTGCCCGCGATGTCGAAGGCGGTGCCGTGCGCCGGGCTGACGCGCAGGAAGCTCAAGCCCGCGATCACCGTCAGGCCCTGCTCGGGCAGGTGCAGCTTGACCGGAATGAAAGCCTGATCGTGGTACAGCGCGAGCACGCCTTCGTAGCGGCCCTGCGAGGCCTGCAGGAACACCGTGTCGGGCGAGAGCGGACCGACGACGTCGACTCCGCGCGCACGCGCCGCGGCGACCGCCGGCTCGAGGATCTGGTGGTCCTCGGCTCCGAGCAGCCCGCGCTCACCCGCGTGCGGATTGAGGCCCGCGAGCGCGAGCTTCGGCCGCGCAAAGCCCCACGCGCGCAGCGTCTCGTCGAACAAGAGCAGGTGATCGAGCACCCGCTCGGTGGTCACGAGCTCGAGCGCGGCACGCAGCGGCAGGTGTCGCGAGAGCTGCAGCACGCGCAGCTTGCCTGCGACCGCCATCATCTGGAAGCGCGTCGCGCCGTCCCAGCGCCCGAGCAACTCGGTCTGGCCTTCAACCTTCTCGCCCGCAGCGTGCAGCGCCTCCTTCGAGACCGGACCGGTCACGAGCGCGTCCACGCGTCGCGCGCGAGCGAGCTCGACGCCCGTGCGCAGCGCGTCGAGCGCCGCGCGGCCACAGCTCGCCTGCACGCGACCGAGCTCGAAGCTGCCGAGTTCGCCCGTGTCGAGCCAAGTCACGCCCGCGGCGGAATCGAGCTCGCCTTCCGCGCGCGCCAGCGGCACTTCGCTCGGCCGAAAGCGGCCCGGACCGATCACGACGAGCCGGGTCGCGGCGCGCACGCGCGCGTCGGCGAGGGCGGCGAGGGCGATCTCGGGTCCGACTCCGGCGGGATCGCCGAGCGTCAGGGCCAGCAGCGGTCGTCGCGTTGCAGGAGCCATTGTGGCGACGAGTCTAGCAAGCGCGCCCACAGGGGCCGCGCCGCGCTCCTCGCACTCGGCGACGCTCTCTCAGCGACGTTCGCGCTCGCGGCGCACCTCGCCGAGCCACCCCAGCACCGTCGCCAGCGTGTCGCAGCTCTCGCCGTCGAGTTCGTCGTCGACATCGCAGCCCGAGAGCAGCGCCAGCGAGTCGAGGTCGCCCTCGAGCGGCAAGGCAGAGCGCCGCGCGAGCGCGCGAGCCTGATCGAGAGCCGCATCGACGGCCCGCACGACCTCCTCGGGGGCACGCGAGCTCTCTTCGTTCCAAGGCTGGATTCCTGCACGCGCGTCCACGCTCACACCTCCATGTCGACCACGTTGTGATCGACCAGCCACGAGAGCGCACGCACCGGGTCGAGCGCCTGCGGCGGCTCGGAAATCGAGACCGCCACGCTCGCCCGAACCGACCGGCCCACCTTGGACAGCTTGCGCTCGAGTTCCGGCAACATCGCTCGCAGCTCGCACGCCGCCGCCTCGTCGGCAGCGAGCACGCGCAGCGCAACCTCGCCCGCACCGACGAGCAGCTCGGCCTGCACGATGCCCAGCGAGCCGGCCTCGAGAGCGAGCGCCATGCGCCGCGCGGCCGGTGCGCCGCGCGGCGCATGCGTCGAGCGGACGTACGAGCGATGCACGAACACATGCGCGGTCGTGCAGCGCTCGTCATCCCAGATCGGCAGGCTCCAGTGCGACGAGAGTCGTGCCGCCTGTCGAGCGACGTTGATCCACTGCTCGGCCTCAATGGCCGCGAGCAGGCGCAGCACTGCGTCCTTCAGTGCGCCGGGCGCGAGCCCATCGCGCGCGAGCAACAACTCACCCTTGAGGTCGTCGGCGAGCGACGCGCTCGCGGAGTGCGCGTGCAGCGGGGCATCGAAGCCGCACAGCGCGCGGACCAGCGCCTCGCGCAGCGGTCTCGGGAGCGTGTCGAGCTCGAACGCACGCAGCGAGTCGAGCAACGTCTCGCGCAGCGTCGTGCCGCTGGTGTGCACGAGTGCGCGCTCGAGCAACACACCGACGCTGCGCGGCAGCCCGCCGACAGGCTCGCCCCGCAGCCAGCGTTCCAGCGTCGTTCGTTCGTCCGCTCCGGCACACTCGACCCGCAGCTCCGCGCGCAACCCGCGCTGGAGCTCGCGCGCGAAGTCCTCGACCGCGTCGCTCCCGAGCCAGTCCGCCAGCAGCGCTCGCGCAAGGCACTCCGCACGACGCTGCCCATCGCCGCCGAGCTCGATGAAACCGGCCGCCAGAAAGCGTGCCTCGCGACACTGACCACTCTCGCGCAAGGCCCGCGCGAGCGCCGCACCGTCCCGCCCCGCGCGAAACATGCAGCGCTCGAGGGCGCGCCGCAGGCGCTCTCGAAGCTCGCGCTCCGCCGCGGGCTGCGCGTCAAGTTCGCGCTCGAGTTGCGAGATGGCGTCGCCGAGCGGCTCTTCCGCACCCACGGCGGCGCGCAGCCTGGCGAGCAGGCTCGGCTCGCCCCCGACCGCGGCCTCTGCCGCGGCCTGAGCCGCTCGCTCGCCGCCCGAGAAGAGCGCGAACAGGAAGCGCCTTCCCGGCTCGGGCCCGACCCCATCGGCCGCATGGACCAGCTCGGATCCCAGCCCCGGCAGCCCCCCACCGGCGCTGCCCGGCTGAACCGCGCCGATCACGGAGCGCCCCCCGCGGCGCGCGACCCCGGACGCCCCCGTCGGTCGGCTGCCGGGACGCGGCAGCGGGCCCTGCATCGAGATGGGGTCCATCGTCGGCGGTTCTCGGACGATCCCCGGGACCCGTGAGCCCGAGGGGCTCGTCCACCGCCGCTCGCGCGGCGCGGAGCGGAAATTCCTGCCGTAACCCACTCACAAAGGAAGCGCGCGCCCGACCGGACGGACCGATCGGGCGCGCGCGAGAGCTCGTTAGCGAGTTCGGCAGCTAGTCGCTCTGCTCGACGCGCAGCACGTTGCCGACCGTCTTGATGTGGATCACGCGGTGGCAGTTCTGGAGGCTCACGGCATGCCAGCGGAAGACCTGATCGAGCACGCCCGAGGCGTCGAGCTGCTGGATCTTCAGGTCCCTCGATCCGAGCGCGAGCGGCTCGCTGGCGCGCGGGATGTTGGCGACCGAGATCGTCGCGACTCCGCCGACGAACGGCAGGCCCACCACGGTGTGCGCACGCACGCGGCCCGTCGACATGAAGGGGCGGTCGAGCAGCACGTTCATGCGGCCGAGGAACTGGTAGCGCACGCGGCCGTTGGGGAGCACGACGCGCTCGAAGCAGCCGTCCGGACCCGTCGGGTAGGCGTCCACGATGGCCGCGAGCACCTCGGCCTCGAGACCGACCAGCGCAAAGCCGGGGCGATCCGGACCGATCGTGTTGGAGAGCGAGCCCGTCTCGCCGGTCGTACCCGTCGGCGGGGGCGGAGCCATCATCGGCAGGCTGCCGACGGTGTCGCCGCCGGAGCCACCGAGGGACAACGGCGAGTCCGCGTTCGAGAAGAACGCGAGGGTGCCGAGCCCCATGGCGAGAGACAGCACAAAGGCCCTCAGGCCCAAGTGCGTCTTCGGTCGTTGGTGTGGGTGCAAGTTCATGGGTTTCCCTGAGTTCTCGCCCGGCCTAGGCCGCGCGATCCGTGTCGAAGAGCTCGGGACAGGCGGCGACGATTCGCGCTCCAAATCCGGGTTGTTCGTCGATGGCCTGGTGCAGGCCCTTGGCCGCCGTGAAGAGCTGCAGGACCGCCTCCCGGCGCTGCGGGTGGCGGTCGAGCAGCTGGCGGAAGTAGTCCACCGACCGGCGCTGGTCGCGCAGCTGCGCGTACATCACACCGATGTTGAACAGAACGAAGAAGAAGCGCTCGTCGCGGGCCTCGAGTCCGGCCATCGAGACCCAGCGGAAGTAGGCCAGCGCGCGGCGGTGGTCACCTTCGCCGACGTACAGCTGCCCGAGCTGCACCGCGGCGTGCCCGCGGTTGGCCTCCGCCATGGCGCTCTCGAACACCCCGGCGAACTCGCGCGCAGCCTGCAGCTTCTTGCCTTCCTGCGCGTGCAGGTAGGCGAGGTACAGGCGCGCCTCCTCGTGAGAGGGGTCGGCCGCGATGGCCTCGTCGAGCAGGCGCCGGCCCTTGTCGAGCGGCGACGCGATCTCCTTCAGCTGCCCGTTGAGCATCGAGCGCGCGTGGGTCCAGTCGATGTCGCTCGCAGAGTCCGCGCTGCCGTCTGACAGCACGCCGTCGACGAAGCGCTGGCCCTCGAGCTGGATCGGGTCGACTTCGACCGCGGGCTCGAACACGTGGGTGCGCAGCCAGTCCGGGCGCGTGCCGGCGAGCACGTAGGCCTTGCCGATCTGGTAGAAGATCGTGGCGAGCTTGTGGACGAGCTCGAAGGACGAGGTTTGCGCGTAGAGCGCCGAGCCCGTCAGGCTGCTGATGTGGGCGAGCAGCCGCGTAGGATCGGCTACGTCGCGGTGCAGGCGCACGCAGCGCCGGGTTTCGTCGAGGAAGGCGCGGCACGAGGTGCACTCCTCGAGGTGCACGAGGGCGCGGGCCGCCGCAGGCTCGTCGATCTCGCCGTCGACGAGGCACGACAGGTCGAGCTGGAAGTGCTCGCACACGTCCGTTCCACCGTCGAAGGGCCCCTGGCCCCCCGCTCCCGAGTTTCCCCAGGCGCCCGAGTTCCACTCACTCGTCATGGTTGTCCTCCTCGCCCGCAGTCAGGCTCTCGCGCGCCTCGCCAGCGAGCATCGCGCGCGGGTCACGCGCCGGGCGGCACTCCGCCGGCTGTCCCTCGAACACGCTCTGAATGGCGCGGTGGATCTTCCGGCGTGCGCGGAAGATCACCATCTTCAGGTTCTCGAGCTTGATGCCGAGCCGATCGGCCGCGCTGCGGTACGAGAGCTGCTCGACCTCGACCATGTGAATCGCCGCGCGCTCGCGCGGGCCGAGCATCGAATAGAAGCGCAGGTAGAGATGCAGGTAGGTCAGGTAGACCCGCCCGCACTCGGCCTGGGTCTCCTGGTCGGCGAGCCCTTCCTCCGGCCGCAGGGCGCGCGTCTCCGGCTGCTCCGAGAGGTCCTCGAACGCGACCTCATGGCGCCCGGCGCGCCCCTGAGCCCGCAGGTGCTTGAGCACCGTGTTGCGCACGATCGTCGCGGTCCAGACGCGGAAGGCGTCCTCGCGCTCGGCGTTGAAGCGGTGCGGGTAGCGGTAGACGTTGAAGAACACTTCCTGCAGCACGTCGCGCGGGTCGGACTTGCTGCCGTAGCGGCGCAGGCAGTGGGCCACCTGCACCAGCAGGTGCTCGCTGTTGAGCTCGAACAGCACCCCGAAGGTGCCGCGGCCGCTGGTGCAGCGGAAGCTCTCCATCAGCCGGGTCGAAAGCGCATCGCGCAGGGACTCCGGTGTGCGCGCGGGTCCGTCGACGACCGCCAGCATGCGCGCGAGCTCCTCGGTCGGAAGCTCCGCTCGCAGCCCGGTGAGCCGATCGCGCACAGACTCGCCCCGCACTCCGCGAGGAGCTTCAGCCGCACCCGTTCGAGTCTGGCGCAGGGAGTCTGCGTCGAGCATGGCGCTCCGTGGACGGGTTGAGCTCGCTGGCTCCGAGGGGTTCGGGGCCGGGGAGCGGGGTGGAGAGAGAAGGCAGGGGAGCCGGACTCGCTGGCGTTGCGGTCGCCTTTCTTGCTGAGGGCAGGCCGGCAACTGTCGCGAGACGAATCGGGACGACCGATTCTAGACGCGGCGAAACTGGCGGTTACCGCGCGCGGGAAGTCGGTTGCCCAGAAAAGCGTGCAAGGCGCTCGTCAATGCGCTCCAAGTCACGATTTGAGGAATAGTTACGCGCGGCTGAAATGTCGGGTACGCCGCGCGACAGGCCGCGGGCGCACAATGTCTGCCCCATGGATGCCGCCGCACGCGCCCTCGAGCTCGCCCGGGAATCCGGCTTCGACCTCGCCGGTCTCGCTCCCCTGCGACCGCCGCGCGATGCCGAGCACTTCCGCGACTGGCTCGCGCGCGGACACCACGCCGACCTCGCCTACCTCGCACGCGATGCGGCGCGCATCCTCGACCCGCGGCTCGATGCCCCGCACGGTCGCACGCTGTTGGTCGTCGGCCTCGCCCACGCCCGCCCAGCGCTCGAGCTGCCCGGCGGCGCCCGCGTGGCGCGCTACGCGGCGGGCCGCGACTACCACAACGTGCTGCAGAAGGGCCTGCGCAAGCTGCGCCGCGCCCTCCAGCGCGAGGGGCTGATCCCGCGCGAGGATCCCGCCCGCGCCGGGGTGGACGCCGTGCCGCTGCTCGAGCGCTCCCACGCGGCCGAGGCGGGCCTCGGCTTTGCGTCCAAGGCAGCGAACCTGCTCCACCCGCACTTTGGACCGTGGTTCTTCCTCGGCGAGCTCGTGCTCGACACCGAGCTCGCACCCTCGGTTCCGCCGAGCCCGTCAGCTGGATCCTGCGGCACGTGCACCGCCTGCCTCGACGCCTGTCCGACGCAGGCCATCGTGGCTCCCGGCCGCGTCGACGCCGGACGCTGCATCAGCTACCAGACGATCGAGAACCGCGGCCCGATCCCCCACGAGCTGCGGCGCGCGGTCGGGGGCTGGGCCTTCGGTTGCGACGTGTGCTCGGAGGTCTGTCCGTGGGGCTCGAAGGCCCCCGACCTCGGCGCGCGCTTCGGCCTGCAGCCCGCGTTCGAGGGCGGTGTCGAGCGCTGGATCGGCTGGCGCGCCGAGTCCGAGGTCGCCGCCGCTCTCGCCGGCTCGCCGCTGCAGCGCGCTGGACGCGAGGGACTGGCGCGCAACGCCGCGATCGTGCTCGGCAACGCACCGACGAGCGAGGGCGAGCAGGTGCTGCTCGAGGCGCTGAGCTTCGACGCTTCCGCGCTCGTGCGCGAAGCCGCCGCCTGGGCGCTCGCCGCCGGGTACTCTCGTTTGGACGCCGTGGAGCGCGCCCTGCGCGGGGAGACCGACCCGCTCGCCCGCTCCGGGATGGGGCGGACCCTGTCCGAGGGTCGCTGAGCAAGCGTCGCGCGCACGCGACGCTCGGCCGAGGGCCGTCGAGAAATCGCGACGTGCCCAGATCGAATGGCCCAAGTGGCGAATCGATTGGCACTTGCGCCATGGCGCCCGCACCAGCTGGCAATCCGAACCCCGCCCGAGCCACTGCGCGCGGCCGCTGTGGCGGCGGACGCGTCGAGATTCCTCGACGTCCTCAAGGCGCCTTCCGGCCCTTCCACGACGGCGGGCACGAATCGCAAGTCCATTCAGCTAGCGGACTTGCGCACACACCTCGCGGCTTCCTCGGAGCTTGGCCAGCCGCTTGCTTCTCGGGATGGCGAACACGGAACGCTCCCACCGACGAACCCGAGACGACAGCGAGGCGAACACCATGGAACTCAACGACTTCTACAACGACCGCAAGTTCTGCGCCCACTGCAACCGCTACGTCCCCTACCTGATGAGCCTCGAGCGCAGCTACTGCGCCGACTGCGGCCAAGAAGTGCGGCTCTTCTCCGAGTCCGACTGGAAGCACTTCCACGCCAAGATCCAGGAGCGCAAGCTCAAGGGCGGTCGCCCCCGCAAGGGCCAGAACAAGAAGACGGCCTGAGCGCTCGCCTTCGAACCGACGCCCCCCCGCTCCGCCGCGCATCCGAGCTCCCGCCGGGTCCGCGGCGGAGCTCTTTTTTGCGGGGTCCCAACGTTCAAAGCTGCGCGGCCCGCTCGCGCGCCTGCCGCGCGCGCGCCGCGTCGCCGACGACCGCGAAGTGCCGCGCCAAGCACTCCCATGCGGCGCGCGTGTTCGAGAAGCGCTGCTCGAGGTCGGCAGAGAGCCGCACAGCGACGTCGCGCTGTCCGAGCGCGTCCGCCGAGTCGAGCGCCTCGACCGCGAGTTCGAGCGGCGGCGGCGTGGTGCGCAGCGCACGCGCGAGGGTGTCCCGCAGCTCGCCCGCGTTGCGCGAAGCGCGGTGGAGCTTCAGGAGCCGCACGAGCGGCTCGGTCGCGCGCGGGTCGTAGAGCAGGAGCCCCTCCTGCGCGCGCACTTCCTGCTCGATGGCGCCGAGTTCGCGGAACTGCGTCCGCGCGCGCTCGGCGTCCTCCTCGCGCCCGAGCTCCGACTGCACCTGCGCCAGCAGGAACCATGGCCGCGGCTCGTGCGGCGCGAGTTCGATGGAGCGCAGGAGCGGTACAAGCGCCTCGCCCGGTCGACCGAGGTCGAACAGGGCCTGTGCACGCCACGCGAGCGCGTCCGCATGGTCCGGCTTGAGCTCGAGCGCGCGATCGAGCCGCGTGAGCCCACCCTGGGCATCGCCCTGTCGCAACAGCGCGAGCCCGAGCCCGCGCCACGCCTCGGCGCTCACCGCGGCCACCGCCAGCACGCGCTCGTAGTGAGCCTGCGCCCGCGGGTACTCCCCGAGCGAGTAGTAGCAGTGCGCGAGCCCCTGTGTGGCCCCGAGTTCGGCCGGTGCCGCCGCGAGGAAGCGCTCGAAGGCCTTCGCCCCGTCTCCGTAACGTCGCAGGCGGAAGTGCGTGACTCCGAGCTGGTAGAGAGCCGCGGGAAAGTCGGGTTCGCGCGTGAGCACGCCGTGCAAGTGAACCAGCGCCGCCGCGTAGTCGCTCTCCCGATAGGCCGCGAGCGCCACGCCCATCGAGTCGCGCACCGAGAGCGGCAGCTCGTCGCTCGGCTTCCAAGCGCTCCAGCGTCCTTCCGCCGCGCGCGGCAGCCGCGCCGGATCGAAGGCCAGCGCAGCCGCGCGCTCCTCGTTCGACTGCGCCGAGCTCGACAGCGCGAGCGCGAGTGCCGCGCACAGGGCGAGCGCGAGCTTCACGAGCGCGGCTCCTCGACACGCAGCACGCGGTTCACCTCGACGTTCTCGAGCGCGCTCGTGCGCCCCGAGGGCCAGAGCACTTCCAGCCGCTCGACCTTCGTCGCCGCGCCGAGCCCGAAGTGCACCTCCGGCGGCACGCTCGACTGGTACCCGCCGCTCGTGCGCACCTCGACGGCGCGCTGGCCACCGGCCCACTTCGCGCTCACGCGCGCACCGAGCGCGAAGCGATTCTTCCCCGGCGAGCGCAGCTCGACGCGCAACCAGTGGGGTCCCGCTTCGCTCCCCGGCGCACGCGCGCGATTGCGCATCACCAGCACCTCCCCGTCGAGCTCGAGCACGACGAGATCGAGATCGCCATCGCCATCGATGTCCCCCACCGTCGAAGCGCGCAACACGCGCGCTGCCCCCTCCACGAGCGGCTCGACCGCGAAACGGCCTTCCGGCAAGCCGCGGTAGAAGTCCGGGGGCTGCGCGTAGCTCGTATCGGTGCCGGGACTGTCCGCCTGCGGATACACGTGGCCGTTCAGCGCGAACCCGTCGAGCCGCCCGTCGAGGTCGAAGTCCGCGAGCGCAGTGCCCCAGCCGAGCCGCGCGATGCTCGGCCCGCCGATGCCCGCCGGTCCCGAGCGCTCGACGAAGCCGCGCGCACCGCGCGACATGTACAGCGCGTTGTTCTCGCCGGAGAAGTTCGTCACGAGCAGGTCCTCGCGCCGGTCGCCGTCGATGTCTCCGACCGCGATGCCCATGCCGGCCTGCTCCTTGCCGTTCATGTCGTGGCTCACGCCGCGCTGCAGGCCGACCTCGCGGAACGTGCCGTCGCCCTGATTTTCCCACAGGAAGTTCGGCGTCGAGTCGTTGGCGACGTACAGGTCCGTGTCGCCGTCGAGGTCGTAGTCGAGCGTGACGCAGCCGAGCGCGAAGGCCGCGCTCGCGGGCGCGAGCTTCGCCGCCGCGGTCGCATCGCTGAACGTGCCGTCGCCCTGATTGCGCAGGAGCCAGTCGTGCTCCGCCGCGAGCCCCTGCGGACCGCACATCACGTCGTGCCCCTTCCAGCGACAGTCGCCGCCGGGCGGCGGAACTTTGCCGGACTCGAAGGTCAGGTAGTTGAGAACCGCGAGGTCGAGCGCGCCGTCGCGATCGAAGTCGAGAAACGCCGCGCTCGTTCCCCAGCGCTCCTCGCCGGCGAGGCACGCGAGTTCGCGCGCCTCGAAGCCCTTGCCCTCGCGATTGCGCAGCAGCTGGTCGCGTCCCCAGTGCGTCACGTACAGGTCGAGCCAGCCATCGCCGTCGACGTCTCCCACCGCGCAGCCCATGCCCCAGCGCGAAGGCGGGATCGACCACGCCTCGGGGGCCGGTGCGAAGCGACCGCTGCCGTCGTTCAGAAAGAGCCGCGTCGGTAGGCCCGGCTCGCCTTTCTGCACGCGCTCGAGCGTCGAGCCATCGACCACGACGAGATCGAGGTCGCCGTCGCCGTCGAAATCCGCGAGCGCGAGACCGCCGCCGTCGACCTCGACGATGAAGCGCTTGTCGCGCGCACCGCAAGTCGTGCGCAAGCCGGGCAGGGCCGCGGGGTCGAGCACGAACGGCGTCGACTGGGCCAGCAGGGCGAGAAATGCGGCGCAGGACATGGCTCAAGGATAGGCCACGCTCGCGCGAGATGCGCGGCTTCGCCGGGCGCTGCGCCAACCGTTACGCTCCTGCGCGTGCACGACGCCATCGAACTGCGCCGCAGGCTGGCCGTGGCCCGGCTGTACCTCGTCTTCACGCCCGGACTCGTGACGGGCCGCGATCCGCTCGAGGTGCTCGAGGCCGCGCTGCCGTTCGTCGACCTCGTGCAGGTGCGCCCCAAGAGTGCCGGTCTCGACGCGCGCAGCGATGCGCGCGAGACGCTGGAGTGGACCGAGCGCGTGCTCGCCTTGGTGGAGCGCTCCGGCTGCGAGTCACTGGTGATCGTCAATGATCGCGTCGATGTCGCGCGCACGCTGCTCGAACGCGGTGTCGCGGGCGTGCACCTCGGGGCCGACGACACGCCCCCGCGCGTCGCGCGCGAGTTGCTCGGCACGGACGCGCTCGTCGGGCTCTCGACCCACACCGCGGCGCAAGTGATCGCGGCCTGCGACGAGCCTGTCGACTACCTCGGATTCGGCCCGATCCACGCCACCGCGACCAAGGGCTACGCGCGCGGGCTTGGGCCCGAGGCCGCTTGGGTCGCGAGCCAGGCCGTGTCCGTGCCCGTGTTCCCGATCGGTGGCATCGGCCTCGCGCAGGCAGCGGATCTCGCCGAGATCGGGCGCGCGGCGGTCTCGTCGGCGATTCTCTGCGCGCCAGATCCCGCGGCTGCCGCGCGCGCCCTGCGCGAGTCGCTGGCTGCGCTCGAAGAGTGAGCCCTCAGCGCGGTCGGTTCAGGAGCAACATCGCGTCGCCGTAACTGAAGAAGCGGTACTCGCGCTCGACCGCCTCGCGATAGAGCGCCAGCGCGCGCTCGCGGCCCGCGAAGGCGCTGACGAGCATCAGCAGCGTGCTCTTCGGCAGGTGGAAGTTGGTCATCAGCACGTCGACGACGTGGAACGGCGCACCCGGCACAAGAAACAGCCGTGTCTCACCGCGACCGGCGGAAAGTCGCCCGGTCGCCGCCGCGCAGCTCTCGAGCACGCGCACGCTCGTCGTGCCGACCGCGACGACGCGCCCCCCGCGTGCGCGGCAGCGCTCGACCGCGTCGACCGTCGCCTGCGACAGCTCGTAGCGCTCCGAATGCATCACGTGCTGCGAGACGTCCTCGACCGACACGCCCTTGAACGTGCCTTCGCCGACGTGCAGCGTGACGCTCGTGCGCTCGATGCCGCGTGCTTCGAGTCGCGCCAGTAGCTCGAGCGTGAAGTGC
>SXGS01272434.1_pt1 | contig 28369 bp, 25 predicted proteins | sample 3174681 | NCBI WGS metagenome assembly SXGS01 (sample SAMN11356861, study PRJNA531348) | freshwater metagenome | isolation source: freshwater sample F1-80 | place: China: Fuxian Lake, Yuxi | collected 2017-12-25 | reverse complement strand
CATCGGCATCGCGCCCGGAGGCAACATCAACTACCTCACCGGACACGCCGTCTTCGAGGCGACGCACGGCACCGCCCCCAAGTACGCCAACCTCGACAAGGTGAACCCCGGCTCGGTCGTTCTTTCCGGCGAGATGATGCTGCGTTACATGGGCTGGACCGCAGCTGCGGACCTCATCATCAAGGGCATGGACGGCGCGATCGGCGCCAAGTCGGTGACCTACGATTTCGCCCGGCTCATGGAAGGCGCGAAGGAAGTCAAGTGCAGCGAGTTCGCGGATGCGGTAATTGCGAAGATGTGATTTGGACCGTAAAGACGAAACTCCGAGCTTGCCGAGTACCAGACGGCAGGATCGGCGCCTCGCCGCCACGAAAACAATACAGCCCGCAGCGTCGTTAGACGCTGCGGGCTGTTTCTGTGCACAGAGGACCCGGAACACGATGGAGGCTTGGGGATCGGTGGTTTCTCGAGGATCGGCCGGGGGAATCAGCAATACTAGCTAGATGTTGCCGGAGCCGCCCAGCTGCGTATGAGCCGAAATCCACTCACCTATCATGTTCCACTAACAAAGCCCGGTGGAGTGTCGATTGGTGCACCTCCTGGTTGATGTGGGTAAGAGGTTCGTTCACCATTCGCTTTTATTCTACCGGCTTGCAGGCAAGAGTCAAGAAAAAACCGACAATTGATTAAGTCGTTCAGACCTCACAACCGCTTGCGTTTTTCGCCATCTTTTCCTCTTCGATCGAAAGCCGCTCAGGGAATGGGCCGATGATTTTACTGTCACTCGTCTTTCCTTCACCGGAGGAGGGCCGCATGTCTCCTTTAATCGACAACCTTTCCGCAACCCTCAAGAACAAGATCGAACGATTGCAGGCGCCGGAGGCACGCGTTCGGCTGCTGGCAGCCGTGCACATCTCTACGCTGGGCCACGGCGCGTTGCCGGCGCTCGACGCTTTGGCGTGCGCGCTGGATGACCGATGCAGCAACGTTCGTCAGGCTGCGGCGCTGGCGATCGGCGAGATCGGTCCGCTGGCACATGAGGCTGTCTCGCCCCTGATGCGTGCCCTGGGCGACTCGCATCATGGCGTGCGCCGCAACGCGGTCCTCGCGCTCGGCAAGCTCGGACCTAACGCCGCTGTCGCCATCCCGGCACTGGAGCACGCCCTGCGCGACGCCAATGTGCACGTCCGCCGAGCCGCGGTGCTCGCGCTCAGAAAAATCGCGGTGCCGCCAATCACGTGCATTGCCGCATAGACGCCAAGTGGCCGCTATGGATCGATTGCGCTCTTGACCAGCAACCTCGAGCGTGGAGCGCGCGCACCCAAGCGGCCTGCTTGCCCGCCACCGCCTTCAGTGGCACCTCCGGGCCAATCTGAATCACCGTGTCAACTTTCACACACTCCTTGACGGGATTTGTGCCCTTCTCGACACCTGTGTAAGATGCGCTGATGGTAATCGTCGAGATGGTGCCATCCGCTGTTGGCACGGCAGCCATGCGTGTCGTGACTGTCGCGGGAATACAATATCCCTTTCCCTCGCCCATCCGAAGAGGACCGCCGCCATGCTCACCGCCGAAGGTTGCCGACGCCGTCGTGAACGCTTATGGGCGAAGCTTGATCCGCCGCCGGAGAGCGACTACCTGCTCTTGAGTGATCCGATTCATCTCGTTTACTTTGCGAACTACTGGGTCGATCCGATTAGCCTCGGCGCCGGGTTTCCAGGCTACCTGCTCGTTCGCAAGGACGGGCACGCCAAGTTGTTGTGCGAGAATCGGGCGCCGAAATCGACGCTCGCAGCCCACGTCGAAGAACGCCGCAACATTCCGTGGTATGACGGGCAAACTCCAGGGCGTGGGCCGCGCCAGCTTGCGGTCTTGAGCGAAGTCAATCCGATGCGTGGCGGCTTGCGCATCCACGATCGGCCCGGCGATCTGCTGGCGTCGCAACTCATTCACACCGTCACCGAGATGCGCCGGCAGAAAGATCCCGACGAGATCGACGCGCTCAAGACCTGCATGCGCGTCACCGACGTCGGCCACGCCTGGGCCCGCGCCAACGTCAAGGCCGGCATGACCGAACTCGACGTCTACGCCGGAATCTCCGGGACGTGCTGCAAAGCGGCGGGAATGCCGGCCGTCGTCTACGGCGATTTCGCCGTCAGCCCCGGTTCGACGCGGCGCGGCGGCGCGGCGACGGCTCAGGTGCTGAAGCACGGCGACATGATCATCCTCGATTACTCCGTCGTCATCGGCGGCTATCGCAGCGACTTCACCAACACGCTCGTCGTCGGCGGCAAACCGAATACCGAGCAACAGCGGCTCTACGATCTGTGCATGGCCGCGATGGCGGCCGGCGAAAGACAGCTGCGAGCGGAAACGCCATGCTTGACAGTTTACAACGTGGTGCGCGACGTCTTCGCACAGGCGGGTGTCGCCGACGCCTTTCCGCATCACGCCGGGCACGGGCTGGGAATTACCCATCCCGAGGATCCGTATCTGGTGCGCGGGGCCAATCAAACATTATTGGCCGGCGACGTTGTGACGTTGGAACCTGGGCTGTACATCGACGGCGTCGGTGGTATTCGCATCGAGCACAATTATCTCATTACGCCGAACGGATTTGAACGCTTGAGCAATCACACGATTGCGCTTTCGTAGTGAACTCGGAGCCTGAAGCGTAAGCGAAGGACACAAGGGAAGAACCTTCGCTCACCTTTTTGGGCCCTGACAAGACTACAAACTACTTGCCAACTGGAATAAACTTGACAGTGGCCTCGTGGCGGTTGATAATCGAACTGACGGGTCATTTTAGCTTTTCCTGCCTGCGCTGGATTCGACAAAGGACTTTCGCGTGTCACGCCTGCAAACCTCGACGTTGATTTTCGTTGCCTGCCTGCTCTCGACAGCGCTTCTGCCGTTGGCCGGCTGCAATCGCAAGGAAGCGAAGGCAAACGACGAAAAGCCGATCGCGGTCATCGCCACCCCGGCCGTGACGAGGCCGATTCTCGATCATGAGGATTTCACCGGGCGCATCGAGGCGGTCGAGCGCATCGACTTGCGTGCCCGCGTCACCGGCAACCTGCAGAAGGTCGATTTCAAAGAAGGCGCCCAGGTCAAGAAGGGGACGCTGCTATTCGAGATCGATCCCCAGCGCTACAAGGCGGACTTCGATCTTGCCGACGCCAAAGTCAACGAGGCGGACATTCGCGTCAGCAGATTGAAAAGAGATTTGGACCGCGCTATCGTGTTGCGCGCCAGGGAGGCAATGAGCCGCGAGGATTTCGACAAAATTGCTGGAGACCACAAGGAAGCGGTCGCCGCCGTCAATGTGGCGCTGAAGAGCCGTGAGGTCGCGAAGACGAATCTCGACTGGACCAAGGTCAGCGCTCCGATCGACGGTGTCACGAGCCGGGCGATGATTGATCCGGGCAATCTCGTCAAGGCGGACGAGACGATCCTGACGACGATCGTCTCGCTCGATCCGATCTACGCCTACTTCGATGTCGATGAGCGCACCGACCTGCGCTTGGAACGACTGATCCGCGACGGCAAGATCAAATCGTCGAAGGACTCCGACGTAATCGTATTCCTCGCGCTCGCCGACGAGGACGACTTCAAGGACCACGTCGGCATCATCAACTTCGTCGAGAACCGCCTCGAACCGACGACCGGGACCAAACGCTACCGCGGCATCTTCCCGAATTCCAATCGGCTCCTGTCACCCGGCCAGTTCGTGCGCATCCGCTTCCCGATCGGCGTGCCGCACAATGCGGTCGTCATCCCGGAAATCGCCATCGGCTCCGATCAGGGGCAGAAATTCGTCTACGTCGTGGATGCCGACAACGAGGTATCGTATCGCAAGCTCAAGATCGGGCAGCCAATCAGGTCCACCTACCGCGTCGTCGAAGGGGTGCACTACAGACTCCAGAAGGACGGCACGCCGGAGCTGGACGCCCAAGGAAAAAAAATCATCATCGAAGGGCTTGAGGAAGGCGAGTTGGTGGTCGTCAGCGGTTTGCAGCGCGTTCGGCCCAGGATCAAGGTGGACGCGAAGATCGAAAAAATCCCGTCCGACGCGGCCCTGTCGCAACTGCCGACACAAATGCGCACCCAACTGACGAGCGTCAACGCTCCGCCTGCGCCGCCGAACAAGAGCGCGGCGCCATGACTTAATGAACCACGGGGAGTTGGCGGGGAAAAGCGAGGAGCGTTCCTTCCATCGCGTCAAAGATTCGTTAGGATGTTGTTCGATTCGGTGGCGAAATTTCGAAGGCAATAATCATGAACCGGCGTTTGTTCGCATCGCTTGTCGTCGTCCTTCTGGCCGGGCCGCTCCATGCTCAGGGGGAGCGCCGCCTCGTCGCGTATTTCCCGGAGTGGGGCATTCATCAGCGCAAGTACTTCGTCAAGGACATCCCCGCCGATAAGCTGACGCACGTCAACTACGCCTTCGCGAAAATCGCCGGCGGCGTCTGTGTGCCACGCAATGAAATCGACGCGCTCGGCGAGCCGGCCGGGGCCGGGACTCTCGGGCAATTGCAAAAACTCAAAGAGCAACACAAGCACCTCAAGACGCTCGTCTCGATCGGCGGCTGGTCGCTCTCCGGCCCCTTCTCAGACGCCGCGCTCACGCCTGGCTCGCGGCAAAAATTTGCCCGGTCGTGTGTCGAGTTCATCATGAAGCACGGCTTTGACGGCATCGATATCGATTGGGAATACCCCGTCACCGGCGGCAAGGACCCCACCAGGGCTCGACCCGAAGACAAACAGAACTTCACGTTGCTGCTACAGGAACTGCGCAAAGAACTCGACGCGCGCGGCAAGGACGACAGGGCCCGTTTTCTCTTGACGATCGCGGGGCCGGGCGGGCCGGACCATTACACGAACATCGAACTCGACAAGATCGCGCCGCATGTCGATTGGATCAATCTGATTGTCTACAACTACTTCGGGCAAACAAGCAAGTTGACCAACTTTCGGGCGCCCCTCTTCGCTTCCAAGAATGATCCGGGCCAGCGCAAACTCCACAACGTCGACGCCACGGTCAACGCCTATCTGAAGGCGGGCATCCCGGCTGACAAACTCGTCGTCGGCGTGTCCTTCATCGGCCGCGGCTGGGGCGAAGTCAAGGATGTCGACAACGGCCTCTATCAACCGCACGGCCCCGCGCCGAAAGGGACCTGGCAGCCCGGCGAATTCGATTATCGTGATCTTGCGGCGAACTACGTCGGCAAGTACAAGCGTTTCTGGCACGCCGACGCCGAGGCTCCCTGGCTCTTCGACGCCAAGTCCGGCATCATGATCAGCTACGAGGATCCCGAATCGCTGCGCGTCAAGGCGAATTACGTCAACAATAAACGCCTAGGCGGCGTGATGTGTTGGGAGCTGAGCGCGGACGACGCCAAGCATTCCCTGGTGAGCGCGCTGAACAAGGCGCTGCGCGAAAAGAAATGATTCGTTTAGCGCTCGCGTGACGCCGCGCGAACGCCAAGCCGCAAGCGGCTAAATGCGAACGCAGACCTTGCCGAAGTGCGTCGCGCTCTCCAGATGTTTGAGCGCCGCCTGGATGTCTTTGCAATCGAACACGCGATCGACGACCGGGCGCATCTGCTGTAGCGCAATCGCCCGGTTCATTGCCTCAAACATTTCGCGATTGCCGACGAAGATGCCCTGCACGCGCACCCCCTTCATCAGCACCGGCATCAAGTTCACTTCGCCTTTGCCCGCGAGTACGCCGATCAGGCTTACCGAGCCGCCGAGGCGCACCGCCTTCAACGATTGGTTAAACGTGCCCGCGCCGCCAACCTCGACGACGTGGTCGACCCCTTGAGCGCCGGTTAACTCGCGGACTTTCTCATCCCAGGTCGGCGTCTCTTTGTAGTTGATGCCGTCGCTCGCGCCCATTTGCTTGACGCGCTCCAGCTTGGCATTGCTCGACGACGTGGCGATGACACGGGCGCCCATCATGCGCGCGAATTGCAGGGCGAAAATCGACACGCCGCCGGTCCCCTGGACGAGTACGCTGTCCCCCGCCTTGACCTGCCCAAGCGCGTTCCAAGCGGTCAACGCCGCGCACGGCAGCGTCGCGGCTTCCTCGTCCGTCAGATGCTTCGGAACATGGACGACGCCCTCCTCGTGCAGCACGACCAGCTCCGCGAGAATTCCAGGCAACGCGCCGCCGAGGGCTGACTTCGCCGCCGCGTCGGTAAGCGCGCCGGCGCTCCAGCGCTGCATGAAGCAGCCCGCGACACGATCGCCGAGCTTGACGCGCGTCACACCGTCGCCGACACCGATGATTTCGCCGACGCCGTCGGAAAGGGGCACGAACGGCAATTTGAGCTTCGGATTGTAAAGGCCCTTTACCATCAGCAGATCGCGATAGTTAAGCGACCACGCCTTCATTTTGACCAGCACCTGGCCTGGGCCAGGCTTGGGTTCCGGTTGGTCGATGACGGCGAGGTTTTCGATGCCGAAGGTGCTTTGCAACACGATGGTTTTCATGGGAGGATTGTTTCAAATAATTGTTTATCGCTCGCGCACGACATCCCGAGGTTCGCGGTTTACCTGCGAGCTTTAAACGAAGAAATAGCATTCGATAACTTGCGTGCTGGCCTTCTGGCCTTTCCATTGCTCTTGCGTTACATCGGCCTCCCGCGCGGCGCTGTCACACGAATAATTCGCTGACCGATTGATTGAAGTGGATGCGCTTGATCGCGTCGGCCAGCAACTCGGCGACAGTCAGAACGTCAATATTCGCAAGCTGCTTCTCGGGCGTCAACGGGATCGTGTCGGTGATGACGACGCGCTCGATCGGCGCGTCGCGCAGACGCGGGATCGCCTCGCCGCACAAGACGCCGTGCGTCGCGAAGATGTAGACGGCCTTCGCTTTGCCGAGGGTTCTCGCCGTGTGCGCGGCGCTGACGACGGTTCCGGCCGTGGAAATCATGTCGTCGAAGATCAGGGCAACCTTGCCTTCCAGGGACGCGCCGATCAGGTTGGCTGGTTCGACTTTCTCGGCACTTACGCGCCGTTTGTCCACGATCGCCATGTTCACATTCAACTTTTTCTGATAGCGCAGCGACCGTTTGACGCTCCCTTCGTCGGGGCTTAGCACGACCAGGTCGCGCGGATCGAGATTCAGCCGACGCACGTGCTTCAAGATCACCGGGCTGGCGTACAGATGGTCCACCGGGATGTTGAAGAAGCCTTGAATCTGGGCGGCGTGCAAGTCGAGCGTCAACACCCGTTGCGCGCCCGCGGACGTCAATAGATCTGCGACCAGCTTGGCCGTGATCGGCACGCGGCCTTCTGCCTTGCGATCTTGCCGTGCGTAGCCGTAATAGGGCAGCACCACCGTGATGCGCGAAGCGCTGGCGCGTTTCAAGCTGTCGAGGATGATCAACAGCTCCATGATGTTCTCGTTTACCGGATGGCAGGTCGATTGCACCACGAACACATCGCGGCCGCGCACGTCGTCGTCGATGCGGCACCAGAATTCGCCATCGGGGAAATTGAGCAGCGTGAGCTTACCGAGGGGATCGCCGAGGTACTGGGCGATTTTCTCCGCCAGCGACACGTTGGCTCGCCCACTAAAGACCTTGAGCTGGAAATTGTTCATGACAGGCACGCCTTGGAAGCAAGTAAAAAGTCAAAAGTAGAAAGGCAAAAGTAATTCGAAATGGTTCTTACTTTTTCCTTTGTCCTTGTTACTTTTTCCTTTCCTGTGATGCGGGATGGGTGGAAGTGAATTATTAAGTCTGGCGCGGCATCCGTCAAGACGCGCAAGCAAGGAAAGCGGCGGAAGTCTGTCAGGGCCTATTGCGTAAGCGAAAGACTCGCAAACTCCTTGGCTTACGCTTCAGGCCCTGCCTGACAGAAATTGGTTGATCTTGCACAAATCGACCCGCCATTCTATGGTGCGACGCCGTTTTCCTGGCTTAAATTACGTGCTGGGCGTATGTCATGCGGCCGATTCGGCTGGCGAGATTATTGGCAGTGCTGGTTTGCCTCGCGCAGGCGGGGTTCGTGCGCGCGCAGTACTCCAACATCCAAATGCCCAACATGGGGTCGATGGGCGGGCTGCCTTCGGGCGGACTCGCCGGCGCCAAGCAAGCACGCACGAGCGCATTGGATCCCGGCATTGCCGTCAGCCAAACTTTCGCCGGCTTCATCGACAGCGCCGTGCCGCGCAACAGAACGGGCGTACGCTTCGAGGCCGCCTACAATAACCGTCAGCCGATGCGCGCGGAGTACCTATTCGCCAAAGGAGGCTTACCCAACACCGTGGGCTTTCCGTTGCCGGAAACACGCGTGGATTACCAGGAACTGACGAGCTTCACGGAGTATAGCTGGACGCCATGGTTTTCCGTGTTCATCGAAGCCCCTTATCGCTGGGTTAATCCGGAGATCAACGACAATCATTCCGGCGCGGGGGACATGCGCTACGGCCTGAAGCTGTGTACCTATTCCGCGGACCGAACCATCGCGACCGTTCTGCTGCGCCTCTACTCGCCGTCCACCAGGCATCAGACGCTAGGCACCAGCCACTGGAGCATCGAACCAGGCATTCTGATGGCGTATCAATTCAACCGGATGCTCCATTTTGAAGGGGAATTTCGCTACTGGATGCCTCTGGGGGGCTCCGACTTCCAGGGGAATATTCTGCGTTACGGCGCCGCCATCTCCTATGGACAGCGCAGACCGGGACTTTGGTTTACGCCCGTGCTCGAAGGCATCGGCTGGAGCGTGCTGAGCGGCAAGACGATGATCGCGACCTCGGCGGAGCACTTTGAGATTCAAGAGGCACGCGGACAGACGATCGCGAACGGTTGCCTGGGCCTGCGCTGCGGGTACGGAGCGAAACTCGACATGTACGCGGGCTATGGCCGTTCGTTCACGGGGCAATTCTGGCAGCGCGAGATCTATCGCGTGGAATTACGATATTCGTATTGATCGCCCTGAATAAGCTCACGCAAAGGCGCAAAGGCGCAAAGGCGCAAAGAAAACGAGATGACTCGATCATGACAACTCTCTCCGCCTATATCCCAGAGATTCGATTTGCCCATTCCTGCCTGTCTTTGCGCCTTTGCGCCTTTGCGTGAGATCATTTTGGCGTCGTGTCGGAAACCGCGGGCACATCGCTTGGGCCGAGGGTGATCGCAACGAACCTGTTCCGTGACGTTGCCAGCGCTTACAATTCGAGGGATGAGCGACCTCGCTGTCCATGTCGATCTGCCGTTGTGCTCGAAGATCGCGCGCCTGGTTCAGGAGCGCGGCTGGAACCGCGAGGAGTTTGCGCGCATCGCGGACCTAAATCGCTTGACCATTCGCAGCATCTTCCAGGACCAATCCCGCAAGCTCCATAATGCCACCGTCAGCGCATGCGCCCGGGCGCTCGGCGTCAGCGTACACGATCTCTTGACGCAGCCACTCGAAAAATTGCTGCCGCGCATGCGTTTGCCGGTGCCTTCCACGGAGAGTCAGCGTCTTCTCTACGAACAGGCAACGCAGCCGGAACTTCTCGGCTGGCTCAGGGACAATCCAGAGCGCGCCGCCCAGCTTCGGGCCGAGGAAATCGACGAACTGCTGTCGCTGCAAGGGACTGGCGGCCCGCTGACGGTAATTGGCGTGGCGCATCACGTCGAGCAGATCGAGCGCCGCCGCAAGATCATCGAACAAGCCGCCGTCATCGCCGGCACCGAATACGTGGATCTGCTGGAGCAGTTCGTCGCCGTGCTGTACGAGAAAATTCAGCCGTATCGCGATCGAAGAGTTGGTACACGGACGGAAGACGCCTGAATTCGGTTCGCCCATCATATTTGCAACGCTTCCGCCGTTGTCAAGCAGCGTTTGCGTTCGGCCGGATGCTTGCGAAACCACATCATCACGACCATCATGCTGTCAGCGTGTTCGTAGCTGTCGAGCAGACCGGCGTGATTTCGATAAACGGCCTCGATCTTTTCACGCGCGCTGCGGCGCCCGGCGACGTCGCGCGGCGCCTCGATTGTCGCGATGACGCGCGCGCCGTGAATCAGGTGCCACGTCGTTTGGCCATCGACGCCGGCCGTCGGGTAGATGAAGGACATTTCCGCCTGAGCCTTGCGAACACGCTCCAGACTGCGTGCGAGCCAGCTCAGCGCGTTCCAGCGATCACGCAGCTCGGCGGCACGCTCGAACTGTTGCACAGCGGCGGCAGCCTCCATCTGGGCTTGCAACTGGGCCAATAGCCCAAGATCCTCGCCAATCAGAAACGCCCGCGCGCGCCGCGCTTGCGTTTGGTAATCGCGGCGCGTGCAAGTTCCCGTGCAAGGGCCCAGGCAGGTGCCAATCTCCATGCGCAGACATCCGGCAGGACGCACGCCGGGGAAAAGTTCGCCTTGATCCGGGAAGATCATCTCCTGCGGTTCGGGGCAATCCCGAAGCTGGAACCAGTCGTTGAGCCGGCGCACCGCTTCCTGGGCTGTTTTGCCGAAGGTGATGGGGCCGAATGCGGCCTGTACCTTCGAGGTAAGTTTGCGCGCGAGAAACAAATAAGGCGCCGGCGCCCGACCCAGGCAGACAAACGCCAGACGGCGACGCAGCGGCTGACCTTGCACGTTCCAGCGCGGACGCCAACGCCGAATCAGCTCTAGCTCGCGCAAGAGACTCGCGAACTCACTGGGCACAAGCTCCCAGACGATGCTGCGTGCCTGGGCAATGAGCCTGCCTTCCTTGCGCGGCCTCCCCTTCTTGCGGAAATAGCTCTGCAGGCGTGTCCGCAGGTTCTTGGCTTTGCCGACGTAGATCAGCTCTTCTTCCGAATCGAGCATCCCGTAGACGCCCGGCAGATTCGGCGCAAGCAGACGCACCTGACTGCGCAGACGGGACGGCTTGTCGCCTTCGACGCGCCCGCTGCGAGCGGAGGAACTGCGGACGACGAATTCGGAGGGCCCGAAATCGAGGAACTTTCCGTCCTGGAAAAGCTCGGTCATCGTGTTTGGCACTCTTGCCCGAGCTCGAGCGGGCCAGCGAAGGAAGCGCTCAATCTAGCCCTTCGCTAGCGCTCAGACTTGGACGAGGAAAGGGCGTCAGCGTCGGATTCCTGCCGCCGCGACATTGCCTGTGAGCAAAGCGGCGTAAGCTAGGGAATCATTCGCTCAATACATTTGTGCGCCATTTTGCAAATTTGTTGTATCAGTTTCGGCAATCCGAAGCCGCCAAGTGTCCAAATATCGCAGAAAGATGCAAGATTTGGTGAATCGTGCCGACCTCACTGCGGGTATTTACCTAGCGGTCAAAAAAAATTCGTTTTATTCTCAAGTTCGCAACCGTGTGTTTTTCCAGGAATTCAAGCGCGTGCGCGAATCGACGGTCAATCCAGTCGTGCATGTGGTATCGAACTTGCTCCCAAATCAAACCGCGTTGTGACGAAAAGATTCATCGAGACACGCCGCATCGTCGCAAAAGTGAGTTACAATACATCCGGACCCAGACCCGATCGCTCGAAGGAGGGTAGCGAAATGTTGGTACTAAGCCGTAAATTGGGTGAGAAGATCTACATCAGCGACAACATCTGCATCACGGTTGTTGATATCGATCGCGGCAAAATTCGCCTGGGGATAGAAGCCCCGCGCGATGTGCCGATCTTCCGGCAGGAGCTTCTGGGCGACAAGAAAGACGCCCCCGCCGCGGAGAAACCCACGTTTGCCGTCAACGGTTGACCTCGCGAGATCGTTTCTCTCGAACTAGACCAAGGCAATAAAAGCCCGCGCACTCGCGCGGGCTTTTTCGTTTGCTCCGTTTAGCGCTCGCACTCAACCCAGTGTTGAGCAAACGCTAAACTGAATAAGGAACCCCTTGACCCGCGGATTGGGGTGCATATTCCTTTCCACGCCCACAACCATCGGGAGCTGGAATATGGCCGGGTTCATGCGCAGCGTCCTCATCAACAAGCCGATCGGGGAAGTCTTCGACTTCGCCACCAACCTTGACAACGCCTCAAGATTCCTGCCAGGCGTCATCAAGACCGAGATGCTCACCGATGGCGGTCTCAGGCCGGGTGCGCGCTTCAAGGAGACGCGCGTCATGAATGGCAAGGAACGCAGCGCCGTCATCGAAGTGACCGAGCACAAACGCCCGGAGATCCACGCCTGCTGCGCCGCGATGATGGGTATGCGCGCGACCTACACGTTTCAATTCTTCGTCGCTCCCGCCGGCACGCGCGTCGAGATGAAAGCCGAGGTACAAGGCAATTTCCTCTGGTGGCTCTTCCTGGGCATGCTCTGCCGCATGATGGAAAAGGGGGACGGCGAATACCTCAATCGCTTGAAGGCCGCCATGGAGTCGCCGCAATAAGCCAAGACAACCAGCGCGGGATCGTTATGATGCAAGTAGGTGAAATCGTGGTCGCTTTCTTGCATCCACATGGCCGACGTGTTCGATGAACTACAAGCCCTGATCACGCCTGAGCGTCTGCTGCACGATCCGCGCGCGCATGGCGAAGGGGTCTCCGTCTGCGTGCTCGACAGCGGCGTCGAGCGGGCCGTGCTCGACGCCAAATTCGGCGACGCCATCAAGCACATCGCCGGCGGTATCTTCTCGGCCGATCGCGCCGAGCCATTGCCCTATCAAGGCCATCAGAGCACGCCGCACGGAACCACGGTAGCCGACATCATCCTGACGCAGGCGCCGAAGGTGCAGCTTTTTTCCGCCGACGTCTTCGGCCCCGCGGGGACGTGCGAAGTCGAGACGGTCATCAAAGCGCTGTCCTGGGCGTATGACAAGTGGAAGTGCAAGATCATCAACCTCTCGCTCGGCGTCACCGAGCAGAAGCTCGCGCAACTCCCCAAACGGCAGGCACTATTACGCACGATCGAGGAAGGCTACCACAAGGACGTCGTCATCGTGGCGGCGGCGCACAACGATCATCCCTTCACGCGTAGCTACCCGGCCATGTTCGCGCCGCCGATTCTGTCGGTGGACAAGAAACTATTCGGCGACCCGCTCGCATTCGCCTACGAGCAACGCGACCAGATCGAATTCCAGGCGCACGGCCGCGGCTATCTCGGCCCCTTTGCGATGGAGCCGGCGACGAGCTGGGCGGCCCCGCATCTGACAGGCATCGCGGCGAGGCTCCTGTCGCTGCGGCCCGAGTTGAAGCCATTTGAAGTGAAAACGTTACTGTACTGGTTGTGCCGTGCGAAGTGACGGTTGGCCGCCGGCGTCCTACCGTCTACCACCCCATCGACTCTAACTTGTCCTCATCGGTCTGCACCAGTTGCTCGATCAGCACGCCCAGCATTTCGATGATCTCAAGCATGCGCTGTGGACGCTTCTTCGGATCGAACGACAGACAGCGATGAATGAGATCGCACAACTCCGGCGGCGCCGTGGGCGCAAGTTCGCTTACCGGCGCGAGTTTATTCACGAACATCTTCGCGTCGATCGGAGGGCAATTCGGCGCCGCGATCGTGCTGGGCGGCAGCATCCCCGTCGTCATGCGGTACATCGTCGCGCCCATGTTGAAAATGTCGGTCTGTTCGTTGACGATCGTATCGTTCGCCTGCTCCGGCGCCATGTACTCCGGCGTCCCCTGCACGCGATGCTTCGGTTTCCCACGAATCCACGCCAGCCCGAAATCGAGAATCTTCACCGCGCCGATCTTGCTGATCATGATGTTGCTTGGCTTCAAATCCGCGTGGAATACGTTCCGCCTGTGCATGTGTGTCAGGCCCTTGGCCAGCTTCTCGAACACCTGCACCAACTGCGGCATCGTCAAACGAGGCATTTGATCGAGCGTCTTGCCCTGCACAAGCTCAATCAGCAGGTGCACCTTCTTGACGCGCCATAGCCAATCGCGCTGCAATTCCAGCGTGTGAATCTTGACGAGATTGGGATGATCAAGCATCTGCCCGACGCGGAATTCGTTCTCGGCCTGTTCGAGATACTTGGCATGCTCTTTCTTCTCGATGGGCACAACCTTCAGAGCGAACTGGCGCTCGTCGTCCCGGCAGATATGGTAGATGGTGCTGTGCGCCCCTTTGCCGAGTGCGCCGAGGATCTTGTAGGAACTGATGGATTCCGCCATGTCGACCCCGCCGGTTAGCCCCGGCTCGCAGAGTCGCGCGGGTCTACGACCCGCGGCTAAACAAAATGCATGCCCGACCATATTATTATAGATAGTGCCCGCAACGTGCATGTCCTGCTTCATGATGGAGCGCATGTGACGCCGTTCAATCTCGATCGCGACCGGTTAGAGCAATTGACCCGCGCCTATGGTCAGGAGATATTTGCGCGGGTCTCCCAGCGCAGCCCGCTACTCTTCTCCCCGCGCTGGTGGGACGAACGCATGATGGATTGGACCATGCACGACGAGGTCGTCAAGGTCCAGCTCTTTCGCTTCATCGACGCGCTGCCGCAACTGCATTCGGCCGAGAGCATCGCACGTCATCTGGGCGAGTATTTCCACGAGGTGAGGGATCGCCTTCCCGGTTGGGCCCGCTTCGGCCTGCGTTTCCTACCGCGCCGCGGGTTGCTTGCGAATCTGCTGTCAAGCGCCGCGCGCGGCAACGCGCGGAATCTCGCGCGCAAGTTCATCGCCGGCTCGAATGTCGACGAAGCGCTGGTCGCTGTCGAGAACCTGCGCAAAAAGCAACTGACGTTTACCGTCGATCTCTTGGGCGAGGCGACCATCACCGAAAAAGAAGCCGCGAAGAGCCAGCAGGACTATCTCGACTTGATCGAAGGGCTTGGCGCCGAGGTCAACGCCTGGCCGGCGCGCGACCTGATCGATCGCGATCCGCGCGGCGAGTTGCCGCGCGTTAATGTGTCGATCAAGCTGTCGTCGCTGTTCAGCCAGTTCGACCCGATGGCCCCGGAGCACACCAGCGCGATGGTGCGTGCGCGTTTGCGTCCCATCTTGCGTGCGGCGCTCAAGCATCGGGCGTTCGTGAATATCGACATGGAGCAGCACGCCTTCAAGGACCTGACGATCCGCATCTTTCAGGAGATCCTCGACGAACCGGAGTTTCGCGCCTGGCCTGACGCCGGCATCGCCATTCAAGCGTATCTGCAATCGTGCGAACGCGATCTCGCCGGGTTGCTCGACTGGGTGAAACGGCGCGGCACGCCCGTGTGGGTTCGGCTCATCAAGGGCGCTTATTGGGATTTCGAGACGGTCGTTGCCGCACAGGAGGATTGGCCGGTGCCGGTCTTCAAGAAGAAGTGGCAAACCGACGCCTGCTACGAACGCGCGACGCTTTTCCTGCTCGAAAATCACGCCTGGCTGCGTCCGGCGTTCGGCAGTCATAACGTCCGCAGCCTCGCACACGCGATGGCTGCCGCGCAGGTGATGGGCTTGTCGGAGCGTGCGTATGAGATCCAAATGCTCTACGGCATGGCGGATCCGGTCAAAGATGCGTTGGTTCAACTGGGCCGCCGCGTGCGCGTCTACACGCCGTACGGCCAACTGCTGCCGGGCATGGCGTATCTGGTGCGGCGCTTGCTGGAGAACACGGCGAACACGTCTTTTCTGCGTGCAAGTTTCGCGGAGCATGTTTCCGAGGAGAAATTGCTCATGAATCCGATGTCTTCCTCCCCTCTCCCGCTGGGAGAGGGGGGAGGATTTCGCAACGAACCCATCGCCGACTTCAGCGTCGAGGCGAATCGGCAAGCGATGCAGGACGCCCTTGCGCAAGTCAAACGCCAATTCGGGCAATCGTATCCGCTCGTCATCGACGGCAAGCGCATTACCACCACGGCGACGATCGACTCGATCAACCCGTCGCACCTCCGCGAGATTGTCGGCAAGTGCGGCAAGGCGACAAAAGCCGACGCCGAGCAAGCGATCGCGGCCGCGCATCGCGCATTCGCAAGCTGGCGCGACGTCGAGCCGCACACGCGGGCCGACATCATCGTCAACGCGGCGGCCATCATGCGCCGGCGGCGTTTCGAACTGGCCGCGTGGCAGGTCTACGAATGCGGCAAGAACTGGCGCGAGGCTGACGCGGATGTTTGTGAAGCAATCGACTTCCTGGAGTATTACGCCGTCGAGATGCGCCGCCTCGCCAAGCCGGCCGGGCGCGTCCTTCCTGGTGAGGACAACGCATTCTTCTACGAGCCTCGCGGCGTCACGGTCGTGATCGCGCCGTGGAACTTCCCGCTGGCGATCCTGTGTGGCATGACGACGGCCGCCCTGGTCACGGGCAACACCGCGATCATGAAGCCCGCCGAACAATCGTCCGTCATCGCCGCCAAATTGATGGACATCTACGAGGAAGCCGGCATTCCCCCCGGCGTCGTCAACTATTTGCCCGGCGTCGGCGAGGAAATCGGCCCGACGCTCGCCGAACATCCCGATGTCGCTCTCGTCGCCTTCACCGGCTCGCGCGGCGTCGGCATGCTGCTTAATCGCCAGACTGCCGTCCTCGCGTCGGGACAAGCACACATCAAGAAGCTGATCGCCGAGCTGGGCGGCAAGAACGCCATCATCATCGACGACGACGCCGATCTCGACGAGGCGGTCAACGGCGTCGTCGCCAGCGCGTTCGGCTATCAGGGGCAGAAATGCTCGGCCTGCTCGCGCGTCATCGTCATGGCGCCGCTCTACGATACCTTCCTGGAGCGTCTGATCGAAGCCACGAAAAGCCTCAAGATCGGCCCCGCGGAAGATCCGAGTTGTAAGGTCGGTCCCGTCATCGACGACGAATCGCGGCAACGCATCCTCGGCTACATCGACAAGGGCAAGCAGGAAGCCCGGCTCGTCCACGCGGGCGATCTCGGCTTCCTCGGCAGCGAGGGCACCTACGTCGCGCCGCACATCTTCGCCGATATGGAAGCCGACGCGATCATCGCCCAGGAAGAAATCTTCGGCCCAGTGCTTGCCGTCATCAAGGCGCGTGATCTCACCGATGCTCTCAACGTGGCCAACTGCACGCCCTATGCGCTGACCGGAGGCCTCTACTCGCGCAGCCCCGATAATATCCGCCGCGTCAAGCGCGAGTTCCGCGTCGGCAATCTCTACATCAATCGTAAGATCACCGGCGCCCTTGTGTCTCGTCAGCCGTTCGGCGGGTTCAAGTTGTCCGGCGTCGGCTCCAAGGCGGGCGGCGCCGATTATTTGTTGCAATTCCTGCTGCCGCGCGTTATTACGGAAAACACGATGCGGCGCGGCTTCGCGCCCAATATACTGGAATCGTAACCGTTCACCCCTCTCCCCTGTACTCAGGGGAGAGGGGAGGTAAACGAATCGTAAGACCCGCCTTCCACACGCCGCTTGCGGCTTAGCGCTCGCAGTAAAGCGCTAAGCGATTCGGCGCCATTCAGCGAGCGCCAAGTCGCAAGCGGCTTGGCACAAGGAGACTCTTCGATGAAACGCTTCTGCCTCGGTCTCGCCACCTTCGGCTTCCTGTGCATCTCCTTCGTCTGGGCCCAGGCCCCGACGGAGTTCAAGGGGCACGATGGCCTCGTCCACGCTGTCGCCGTCAGCCCCGACGGCACGATGCTCGCCACCGCCGGCGTCGATGGCGTCGTCAAGATCTGGGACTTCGCGTCCGGCAAAGAAAAGTTCGTGCTCAAAGGGCACAGCGGCACCGTCAACGCCGTCGCCTTCAACAAGGACGGCTCGATCGTCGCCAGCGGCGGGGCCGACAAAGGCATCCGCTTCTGGAACCCCAAGGACGGCAAGCTCGTCAAGGAACTCGCCAAGGGGCACGCCGACGGCGTCAGCGCCATCGCCTTCAGCCCCGACGGCAAGCTCCTCGCCTCCGTCAGCGGCGACAAATCGGTCAAGCTCTGGGACGTCGACGGCGCCAAGGAACTGAAAACGCTCGGCAGCCACAAGGACTCCGTCTATGGCGTCGCCTTCAGCACCGATGGGACCCAACTCGTCTCCAGCGGCAACGATGGCATCATCATGGTCTGGGATGTCAAGGGCATGACCATGATCAAGTCAATGATGGTCGAGCTTCCCAAGAAGGAAATCAAGGTCAAGGAGGAACCCAAGGAAGACAAGAAGGACAAGGACAAGAAGCCGAAGAAGGACGGCGGCAAGAAGGAAGAACCCAAGGAACTGCGCGACGCCTTCACCGGGGTTGCCTTTACGCCGGACGGCAAGTTCGTCCTCTCCGTCGGCCACGACAAGTACCTGCGCTACTGGAGTATCGCCGACGGCAAGGAGACGAAAAAGCTCGGCCCGACCCCCGACTGGATCTTCGGCGTTGCCCTGTCGAAGGACGGAAAACAGGTCGCTACCGCGGGCTACGGCGGCAGTCTCCGCGTCTACGATGTCGGGTCCGGCACTGAAGTCTACAAGGACAAAGAGCCGGAGCGCCGCGGCTGGATCACCTATTCGATTGTGTTCGCGCCGGACGGCAAATCGGTCATCACCGGGCACGACAAGGCCGGCAAGGGCATTGCCAAAGTGACATCGATTACGAAATAAGGATGAAGGATGAAGGATGAACAGGATTGTTCATCCTTCATCCTTCTGCTTTCATCCTTTCAATAAGTCGCCCGCCCCCCCGAAATATCGTAGCACTGTCCCGTCGTGAAGCTCGCTTCGGTACTGCACAGAAAATGCACGAGCGCCGCCACCTCGTCTGGTCTGCCGACACGCCCCATCGGAATCTTCGAGACCATGTAATCGATCGTCGTCTGCGGCAATCCCTCCAGAATCGGCGTCGCAATCACAGCCGGCGAAATCGCGTTGACCGTGATGTCCCCCTGCCCCGCCAGCTCCTTCGCCAGCGATTTCGTGAAGCAGATCACCGCCGCCTTCGAGGCCGAGTAGGGGCCGAGCGTTGGGTTGCCTTCCTTGCCCGCGATTGAGCCAACGTTGACGATGCGCCCATACTTGCGTTCGCGCATGCTGTTCAGGACGGCCTTGCAGCACAGGACGGGGCCGATCACGTTCACGGTCATGACGCTTTCCCAGTCGCCCCTCGAGAGTTCCCAGAGCTTGCCTGCCTTGCCGGTGATGCCCGCGTTGTTGACAAGCAGATCGACCGGCCCGAGATGTTCGCGCACGTCGTCGACGGCGGTTTCGACATCGGCCTCGCTCGTCATGTCCCCCGCAGCAGCGTGCCCATTGACGGCGAGTGCAACACGCTGGGCGGCAGCGGCGTTGCGATCGAATACGCCGACCTTCGCGCCGGCTTCCGCAAGCCGCCGGCAGATCGCCTCGCCGATGCCTTGCCCGCCGCCGGTAACGAAGGCGACTTTGCCGTCGAGCCGAAAGAACTTTTCCGACATGAGTACTCCCGTATTGGCGCTTGCGGCGTAGCACGACTGCAACGACTCAAGCGGCGGATACAATGGATTCTATGAAAATCCTCGTCCTCGAAGCCTGCGGCCTGAGCTTGAGCTATCTCGGCTGTTACGGCAGCGAATGGGTCGCGACGCCGAACCTGGATCGCATCGCCGCGGAGGGGATCGTCTTCGACTGGCATTTCGTCGATCAACCGGAATTACTGCCCTCGACGCCGTTACCAAAAAGAAGCGTGGGTACTGGCTGCTATGCACTCGAAGCGGCGATTGGCGCGCCGATGCAGCCGCACGTGACGCGGTGCGAATTGCTACCGTCCTTCGCCGACGACGTACTGAAGGCGATGGAAACCAATGACGCCTGGCTATGGATCGAGGGGCCGAGCCTGTTGCCGCCGTGGATTCGCGAGGACGATTTGCTCGGCATGTACTTCGATGAAGACGACCTGGAGGATCGCTTGACGCCGTGGACCGACCCGCCCTTCGAGGTGGCCGATCTGGATGAGGCGGAGGTGCTGGAGCTGCAAAACACCTACGCCGCGGTGGTGACGCTGTTCGATGCCCAGCTTGAGGTGATCGTCAATCATCTGGATGACGACACGCTGCTGTGCGTGACGGCGCGGTCGGGCCTGCCGCTCGCCGAACACGGCATGATCGGCACGCCGCAGCCGAGGCTGCACGATGAACTGGTACACGTGCCGCTGCTTGTGCGTTTGCCAAACCGGCCCTCGCGCCTGGCCCCTCTCCCAGGAAGAGAGCCGGAAAATGCGGGACTGCGCATCGCCGCGTTGACGCAGCCGGTTGATCTGTTGCCAACGATTCTGGAGGCGCTCGGCCAATCGATTCCGCCGACGCATGGCCGCAGCCTTTGGCCGTTGATCCGCGGCGAGGTGGACTCGATCCGCCCTTACGCATTCGCGCACTTGCAAGCGGGGGGCGAGGAAAGTCGCCTCATACGCACGCCGACCTGGGCCTTGCACGTGGACCCGTCCGGAGCACGGGCGGCACAGGTCTACGTCAAGCCGGAGGATCGCAGGGAGGTGAACGATCTTGGGCAACAACAGATTGAAGCCGCCGAGCAAATGGCCGCAACCATGCGTGCGTTCATGGACGCAATCCGCCGACCGGGACCGCTGACGTATCCGTCCATAAACGTCGATTCTACGGCCGAGTCTCGTTAACATGACTCCATAACCAGGAGAACAACATGGCCAAGCACACGCCACGTTTTTTGCAGATCGTCAACGACGCCAAGAAAAGTGTCAAGGAAGTCACCATCGATGCCGTCAAGGGGATGCTCGACAAAGGGGAAAAGTTCCTCCTCATCGATGTGCGCGAGGAGAGCGAGTTCGCGAAGGATCACCTGCCCGGCGCCATCCACCTCGGCAAAGGCGTGATCGAGCGCGATATCGAACTGCGCGTACCCGACACCGCGACGCCGCTCGTACTCTACTGCGGCGGCGGTTTTCGCTCTGCCCTCGCCGCCGATGCGTTACAGAAGATGGGCTACACCAACGTCATCTCGATGGACGGCGGCATCCGCGACTGGCGCGCGAAACAATATCCGCTGACGACGGGCTGACCGCGTCTCATCCCGTGTGCATCGAAGCTCGCTTGCGGTTTCGCGCACCAAGAGCCAGGGAATCGACCATGACCCAAGAACGCAACTTCCTCGACGAGATCACCGCGAATCCCGAATACCGCATGGCACGTCTGGTTTACGCCGACTGGCTCGATGAGAAAGGGGACGCGCGCGGCGAGTTGATCCGCATCGAAGAGGAAATGTTCAGCGTGCCGATCTGGGCCGACCGCTACTGGCAGCTCAAGCCGCGCCGCAACGAGCTGCGCGCCCAGTGTACCAAGAAATGGCTCGACTGGATGAACTACGGCAACCATTATGAACCCGTTTTCCGCGAGGTCCCCATTGGTTGGAATGAACGCTGGCGTTTGCTGCGCGAATTCTGCGAACGCTGGCACGGCGTGCCGATGCCGGACCTGGGCGGTCAAGCCGATGCGATCGCGGCCATTGAGAAGGATCACAACGTCGTCTTGGCGTCGTCGTTCAGGGAATGGATCGCGTTTGCACGTGATTTGCAAGCGCGGAACAGCTTTGGCAAGGTGATGCGCGATGGATTCGTTGTGGAAGATCTGACTGAAGCGGCAGGTGACCGGGCCCTTACATTGATGTTGCAAACCGAGGGTGACGTCTACTGGGCAGTCTTCAAACGCAACTTAAATGAAGTCGATCCTCCCGTAGCGATGTATGTCTTTAATGATGACGATTTCGACGATAGGCCTTTCATCCTTGCCCGTAACGCCGAGTCTAGCCTGATGTCCTTCGTATTCGGTCACATGATGGCCTATTTGCACGGCGCCGGCGGCGGCTTTTCGACGCGCGTGAACGACATCGACTCGCTTCGGCTGCGGCTTAGCACGGCATTTCCAGTCGAGGCAAGGATTGGCAACTTTTCGATCTTTGAACGCCAGGACATGATTGCCGTCTTGGGTGCGGACCATTTCTCCGATCAGGTGCGGCTTCATGTCGAGCTATCTAAGCCGTTGCCTCGCGAGGATGTGCCTGCCTTCCTCTGGGAATACACACGCAACGGCGGCTCGTTCCACGGCATGTTCGCGCCAGATCCAATTCGCTGAACCAGTTCCCCTTGAGCTTTGTCGGCTTTCCCTGAAAATGAACGAAGACGCATCGCCCATCCGCCCCCGCAGAGAACTTCATGGCCGCCGCGAAACCACAACCGCCCACCGACGATTGGTCGTTCGCCAAGCTTCAAGAGGAAGCCGAAGATCTGCGCAAAAAGCTCGCCAACTTTCGCGCCTCGCTCAGCCGATTCTTCGTCGCCAAGCAGGAGTTGATCGATCTGATGGTCGTCGCCGCTGTCGCCCAGGAGCCGCTCTTGCTCGTCGGGCCGCCCGGAACCGCCAAGTCCGATCTTGTGCTCAAGTTCAAGGACGCCCTGGGCATCGCCGACGAGGATTACTTCGAGTACATGCTGACGCGCTTCACCGAGCCGTCGGAGATCATCGGCCCCATCGACATCAATCAGCTCCGCGACGGCCGATACATTCGCAGAGAGAAGGGGAAGCTGCCGACCGCGCAGCTGGCGTTTCTCGACGAGATCTTCAAGTCGAACTCGGCGATCCTCAATATCCTGCTCACGATCATCAACGAAAAGAAGTTCTACCAGGACGGCATGCCGACGCCGGTCAAGCTGCGCATCCTCTTCGCCGCCACCAACGAGATCCCCGAGCAGGGCGAGCTGGCGGCGCTCAAGGATCGCTTCGTCTTGAAGGCCGAGAGTCTGCCGGTGCAGGACGATCACTTCGAGGCCCTGATCGACGCGGGGTTGCAATCGGAAGTCAATCGTACGCTGAACCAGAAGCCGTGGGTCGAGGAGCACGCGAATCTGACCGACATCCTGAAGGCCAATCGCTATCTGACGCACCTGTTCGCGCGGAAACCCGATGAAGCCGCCGATCGCAAGCAGTTCTTCCCGGCCGAAGTGTTTCGCGAGTTTCAACGGCTCGTCAAGACGCTGACGCGCGAGGACCGCATCTTCATCAGCGATCGCAAGCTGGTGAAGTTGTACAAGCTCTTCCGCGTGCGTGCCTGGCTCTTCACGGGCGGCACGGTGACGCGCGACGATTTGCGCATGCTCGCCTATTTAGGAGAGACGCATCAGGAGATGGCCCTGCTACGCGACAAGGTGCCGAACTTGCTTGGCTCGGCGTGATTTCTCGTTCCCACGCTCCCGCGTGGGAACGAGGAAGGACATTGATGACGACCCGCGAACTCCGCGATCCCACTGACGCCCATCACTTCCTGACGCAAGGCCTGTGGTGGCAGCGCGTCGTGCCGACACGCGCGGTGTCGCTGACACAGATTCTCGACTGGTCACTCGCGCTGGCGTCGGAAGGCACGCCGTTGCCGCCGCTGGGTTTCATCGCCGATGTCGGGCACATCATCTTCCGGGCCGTGAGCGAAACGAGCATCGACGGCGTCCATCCGCCGGGCTGGCCGACGGCATTGATGCGCGGGTACGAAGATTACGTTCTGGGCAAGCTGCTTGCCGACAGCGGACTCGAGCGTGCCGCCGATGCCCTGAGTCGATACCAGGGACGCGATCGCGCCAGAGGGTTGGCGTTTCTTCTCGCTCAGATGCGGCAACGCGCCGACTTGCCGGGCGTCCTCATCAGTCCCGGCGCGATCAAGGCCGTGCGCGATGCCGACACGGAGGAAACTCTGCGCGCCGGCTGGCAATCGTTCACCGAGCAAGGACCGATGCCATTGCTGGTCGAGATGTACGGCGGTCTCGTCGGTGCGATCCGCAATACGGCGTCACCCGTGGGCAAGGAAGACATCTTCGAGTTGGAGCGCAAAACGGCGCTCGCGCAGTTCGGCCAGCGCGTCGCCCTGCGGCAAGTATTGCAAGCTGCGGAATCGCTTCAGGAATCGCTGCCGCCGCGCAAGCCGCGCTCATCAAGCAGGCGTCACGAGGTGCCGACGCGCATTCTCGAAGAGGACACGTACCCCGTCGGCGGCTTCGCGTCGATCTCCACGCGTGGTTCGATCGAAAGCCTCCTGCATTCGCAGCTCGCTTTCATGGAAGAAACCGATCGGCCCGATCTGTTCGACATCAAGTTCCTGCGCGATGAGCTGCTCTACTACTCACGCGACGAGAACAGCTTCTTGCGCCGCCGCCGCACTTTCGTCTTTGCGCTTTTTCCTGAGTTGACCCAGGCACGCGTCAAGGATGTTGAGCTGACGTTTCAGCGTGGCATTTTTACGCTGGCCCTTCTCTACGCGGCCGTGCCGCGGCTGATCGACTGGCTGCATACGGATTCTCTCGTATTCGAGTTCATTCTGATCGAGGGGAAAGAAACGCTCCCGTTGGCCGCGGAGAAGGAGCTGGTCGAGGTGCTGCTCGCCGAGCAGATCGCCAATGGCACGGTGACCATCAAGGTGCTCGCGGCGGAAAAATTGGCGGCCCATTGCGAACTGCGGGCGCGGCGCAGCCTGTGCCATTGCCTCTTGGCGAGCGTAAAGGAGCAGCCGCTCTACGCCGAGGGAGCGGTCGTGAGCCGACTGATCGTGGATGCGCCGTTGCCGGCGCTCGGTATCGATGATGCACCGCTGGAACAGACGGAGAGCTGGGCGGCGGCGCTAGAGCGCCTGTTGACGCACTGGATTTGACCGCTGTCCGGTTAGCGATCGGAATGAAGCGCCGGGCGACTCGGCGCTTCTCTCCGATCGCTAAACGGTCAGATATTGGCAACAATAATGAACCCCAAAGCCATCATCTCCTGGAGCGGCGGCAAGGATTGCACGCTCGCGCTCTGGCATGCACGGGACAAATACGACATCGGCGCGCTCCTGACGACAGTAACACGCGAATTCGACCGCATCAGCATGCACGGCGTACGCGTCGAGCTGCTGCGACGCCAGGCGTCAAGCCTCGGCATTCCGCTTACGCTCGTCGAGATCCCATATCCGTGCAGCAACGACATCTACGAACGCGCCATGAAGGATGCCTGGGCCGAATCGCAACATCAGGGGGTCGCAAACGTGATCTGCGGAGATCTCTTTCTCGAAGACGTGCGGCGTTATCGCGAGGAGCGGCTCTTCGGCAAGGCGGCGTGCGTCTTTCCGTTGTGGGCCCAGCCGACGAACGAAATTGCGCGCGCGTTTATCGCCCTTGGCTTCCGCGCCGTATTGTGTTGTGTGGATACGCAAGTGTTGGCCGCCGATTTCGCCGGCCGCGAGTATGATGAGCAGCTACTGCGCGACTTGCCGGCGCACATCGATCCTTGTGGCGAACACGGCGAGTTTCACACTTTCGTGTACGACGGGCCGTCCTTTAAAAGACCAATCGCTTTTGCACCCGGCGAGCGCGTGCTGCGCGATGGTCGGTTTTCGTACTGCGACTTCTTGCCTCTGGGATGAGAATGGAGAGAAGCGATGCAACTGCAAGGTAACACGTTCCTCGTCTCCGGCGGCGCGTCCGGCCTCGGCGCGGCGTGCGTGCGCATGTTGACTCAGGCGAACGCGAACGTCGTCATCGCGGACGTCAACAGGGCAGCCGGCGAAACGCTCGCAATGGAACTCGGTGCGCGCGTCCGTTTCGCGCCGACCGATGTCACCGACGAAACCAGCGTGCAGACCGCCGTCGACCTGGCCACGCGAACCTTCGGCGCCTTGCACGGCTCCATCCAATGCGCCGGCATCGCGCTCGCCGAGAAAGTCCACGGCAAGACCGGTCCCAATCCGGTCGGTGGCTTCGTCAAGACAATCCAGATCAACTTGATCGGGACTTTCAACGTGCTGCGCCTGACGACCGCCGCGATGTTGAACCATGCGCCGAACCCCACAGGCGAACGCGGCGTCGTTATCAATACAGCATCGGTCGCCGCTTTCGATGGGCAAATCGGCCAGACAGCGTACGCGGCGTCGAAAGGCGGCGTCGTCGGCATGACGCTGCCCTTGGCGCGGGAGTTCGCACGCCACGGCATTCGGGTCATGACGATCGCCCCCGGAATCTTCGATACGCCACTCCTGGCGGCATTGCCTGAACCCGCGCGGCAATCGCTTGCGCAGCAAGTCCCGTTTCCGTCGCGACTCGGTCGGCCGGAGGAATATGCGGCGCTCGCCCGCCACATCATCGAGAACGAGATGCTCAATGGCGAGGTGATTCGTCTGGATGGCGCGATCCGCATGGCGCCGAAATAGGGGTGTTCGTTTAGCGCTCGTGCGGCGCCGTGCGAGCGTTAGGCGTTTACCACACAACATGTACGAACTCTTCGAGCACACCGCTGACCTGGGCCTGCGCATCCGCGCTGCCGACCTTGACACGCTCTTTGCCGAAGCCGCCCAGTGTCTGTTCTCCGCGGTCGTTGAAGACCTCGCAACCATCAAACCCCTGCAGAATATCGACATCGAGCTTCAAGGCGACGACCGCGAATTTCTACTCGTCGACTGGCTGCGCGAATTGCTCTACCACCTGGACGCCGATCATTTGCTCTTCGTCAAGTTCAAAGTCCACGTACGCGCCGATGGCCTGACCGCAACCGCCTGGGGCGAACCGCACGATCGCGCCCGGCACAATCTCGAACACGAGGTCAAGGCGATCACCTATCACGGCCTGCGCGTCGAAAAGAAGGGCGACGAGTGGCTGGCGGAAGTGATTGTTGATATCTAGGGCGCACTCGCCTTATCTCGCATTTTCCTGGTATAATGCGCGCTCTCAATTGAGGAGACCGCCATGCAAACTCGCACCGTACTGGGTAAGGTGCTCGGTTCGCCCATCGTCGCCGCAGTCACCGTCGCGCTGTTGGCCGCAAGCTCGGCTTACTGGGCGTTCAGCATTGAAACGCCCACGGCCCATGCCGCCTACCAAGGCGCCAAACGCATCGACGCTCCCGATCTGGTCGGCGGCACCGTCTGGCTCAACACCGACAAGCCGATCACGCTCGCCGACCTCCGGGGCCGAATCGTCCTGCTCGACTTCTGGACTCTGTGCTGCATCAACTGCATCCATACGCTCCCCGATCTCGCCTTGATTGAAGCGCGCTACCCTGGCATCGTCGTCGTCATCGGCGTGCACACACCCAAGTTCGACAACGAGAAGCGAACCTCCAGCATCATGAAGGCGATTCTCCGCTACGAGATCAAGCATCCCGTCATCAATGACGCTGATCGCAAAATCTGGGCCGCCTATGGCTGCACTCAATGGCCCACGCTGGTCCTGATCGATCCCGCTGGAAAGTTTCGGGGCTTTGCGCGCGGCGAAGGCAACCTCGAACTCGTGGACCGTAGCATCAAGGAACTTATCAAGGAGTTCGACGCCAAGGGCACGCTCAAGAAAACGCCGATCACGTTCAAGCTGGCAAACGAAAAGACGGCCAGCCCGCTTTGCTTCCCAGGCAAGGTGTTGGCCGACGCCGACTCGAAACGGCTCTTCATTGCCGACAGCACCAATCACCGCATCGTGATCACGGACCTGGAAGGCAAGAAGATCGCCGTCGCCGGCAGCGGTAAAGAGGGGTTCAAGAACGGCGCGTTCGCCGACGCCCAGTTTAGCGATCCGCAAGGGATGGCGCTCGACGGCAACACACTCTACGTTGCTGACCGCAAGAACCACGCCATTCGCGCGCTTGACCTCAAGAATGAAACCGTCAGACTCGTCGCGGGCACCGGCGTGCAAAACCGCTTCGGCCGCTTTGGCTCATCCGGCGCCGCCTTGAAAATCCCGCTGTGCAGCCCGTGGGATATCTTGCTGCACAACAAACGCATCTACATCGCCATGTCCGGCCATCATCAGATCTGGGTGTTCGATCCGGTCAAAGGCAACGTCGCCGTCTACGCAGGCAATGGCAATGAGGACCTCACGGACGGCACGCTCAAAGCCTCGGCCTTCGCCCAACCCTCGGGCCTGGCGACCGACGGCAAACGCCTTTTCGTCGCCGACAGCGAGGTCAGCGCCATCCGCTCCGTGCCGCTCATCGGTGTTCCCGGCAACGTCACCACCGTCGTCGGTAAGGGCCTCTTCGACTTCGGCGACGTGAACGGCGTCGGCAATCAAGTCCGTCTGCAACACGCTCTCGGCGTCGTCTATTTAGACGGCAAGCTCTACGTCGCCGACACCTACAACAGCAAGATCAAGATCCTCGATCCGAGCAAACGCACCTGCGCCACGTTTGTAGCTGGCGACAACCTCTTCGACGAACCCGGTGGTCTGTGGATCGCCGCCGGCAAGATGTACGTCGCCGATACGAACAACCACCGCATTCAGGTCGTCGACATGAAAACGAAGGAGACGGCCACTCTGGAGCTGCAAGGCGTCGAGCCGGTGCGCCGCAGTGAGGCGGCGAGCGTCAACGAAATGAAGTGAGAGACGGACGAAATCCGCCCTACGCCAGCACGACCACGTGCGTGCCCATGACGACGATTCGTTTGGCGGCCACCCCGTTGAAATAGTGTCTAGTGCCTGACCCACGCTAAATGTTGGGGTTGGCGCAGCTGACGATTTCGGCGACACTTCCAGGCACACAAGGAGGTGTCACATGTACAAGAAGTATATCGTCCGGCTGTCGGATGAGGAACGGGTCGTGTGTCAGGAT
>SXGS01062647.1_pt1 | contig 28371 bp, 24 predicted proteins | sample 3174681 | NCBI WGS metagenome assembly SXGS01 (sample SAMN11356861, study PRJNA531348) | freshwater metagenome | isolation source: freshwater sample F1-80 | place: China: Fuxian Lake, Yuxi | collected 2017-12-25 | reverse complement strand
CACCAAAGCAACGGACGGCTCCGCTGGCTACGACCTTTACGCACCGTCTTTCGAAACTATCCCGCCACAAACGACGTGGAAATATGACATCAATTTACAGATGGCGATCCCACGTGGTTACTACGGACGTATTCTTTCTCGGTCTTCAGTTGCGAATAACAAGTTGATTACTTTAGCCGGGGTAATTGACTCAGACTACACGGGTTGGATTCAGGTTCTGTTTTACAATTTGGGAGATGAGCCGTATGTTATCCACGAGGGAGACAGAATTGCCCAGATCGTTATCAGTCCTTGTCTTTCAGTGGAGTTCGAACAAGTGGACCTACTCGACGAAACTGCTAGAGGAGCAGGTGGATTTGGCTCTACGGGGATAGGTGCAGTTAAGCCCCCAACCCCCTCAGTTGAACCAGAAATGGCTGCGAACAAGACACAAAAGCGACATTCTGAAAGTTCTTTGTCCAAGAAATCCAAGCGGGTCAAAGTTCAACCTTCCCAATAAAGAATTTTGTTTCGAACTTCGATAGATTACACAAATCTATTTTGTTAGATCTTTTACTTAAAGTGTCAGTTTTTAAAAAGCATGAAACGAAAGGAGTACCCTTATGACGAACCTTCTCAAGAATACATTATAGTCGATGATGACGACGATGACTTAGTTTGGGCAGAGATAGAACAAGCTCCGAAGAAACAAACAGTGGAGAAAGTTTTTGACCCAGAGGAATACGCTCGACAACTTGAGGTCGAGGCACATTTGGCATTGCAGAAATACTTTGGATTCAAGAGTTTTCGTCCTCTACAACTTGATGCGATTATCTCACTTCTGGAAGGGAATGATACACTGGTTGTCGCACCCACTGGCTCTGGAAAATCGATGCTCTACGAACTTCCAGTACTGATGAGAGCTACTATGATGGCAGTAGTCGTATCACCTCTGATCGCATTAATGCAAGATCAAGTTCTTTCATTGAACTCCAAGGGTATCCGCGCTCATATGATTTCTTCTTCCCAAACTCAAACTGAGAACGATGCGGTTCTCTCTGAATTGGGTAGGACAAATTCAACCTGCAAACTTCTCTACGTTAGTCCAGAGCGTATTCAAATGACAGCGTTCAGAGATTTCCTGGACTGGTTGGTAAAATCTGGAAAGATAATGTATTTTGGCGTAGATGAAGCCCATTGTATCAGTATTTGGGGCCACGACTTCCGTCCTGCGTACAATAACCTTCGTTATTTGAAATTCAACTACCCTAGCATACCGATAATAGCTTTGACAGCGACGGCTACTACTAAGGTCAAAACTGATATTATAGATCAGCTTGGATTCAAACAGTACAATTCCGTATTTGGCACATTCAATCGACCGGAAATCAACTACGTAGTCCGAAAAACCAACAAAGTGGAGGAAGATATTCTCGGAGAGTTAATGACTCTACCGCCCACGGCAAATGCAATTGTTTACTGTTTCAAAACTGAAACTTGTGACAATCTCGCTGAGTATCTCAATGCCAACTTCACTGACCGAAAAGCTAGAGCCTATCATGCTAACTCCAAAACCTTGAAAAAATCCGTTCGCAAACAAACTCTCATCGATTGGCAAAGTAATCAAGGAGATTTCAGAATTGTATGTGCAACGATCGCGTTTGGTATGGGTATCGACAAAGCTGACGTCTCAATGGTAATACATCAAGTGTTGCCACAATCAATCGAGAACTTCTATCAAGAAAGTGGCCGAGCAGGAAGAAACGGATCCCAAGCGAAAAGTGTTGTTTTCTACCGCGGAGGGGATGTAAAAATGATGAAAGCTATCATTTCAAAAACTGAAAACGAGAGAAAAAAGGAAAGTAGGGAATTGGCATTGAATTCAGTAGTGGAGTTCTGCAAATTGAAAACATGCCGACGTGCTTTCCTCCTGCGTCACTTCGGTGAAGAACCCAAGGGTGACGTCTGCAAAGGGACTTGTGACAACTGCAACGCAAGTCTACGCAGTCAATCTACATTCCAGGGGAAGACAGTGGAAAAACCTTGGGATTTCAGTATGACAAGGTTCAAGAAACCAACTAGGACCCCTCGACGCCCAAAAGCCAAGTCACCTCCACCTACTCCAGTAAAACCAACCGCCCCAAAAGGTAGACGTAAGCTAGAGTTCATCTCGAAAACGACGGATATCAAAAGCTTTTTCAAGAAGTAAAGCCCTCGATGAATTTAAGGAACAAATCGTCAAAGCGGTCACCATTTCTTTCTTTTGACAAAGCAATCAGGGAGTTGAATTTTATTCGAAAACCTATGATGCTAGGAGATATAGTGGTGTTGTTGTGTGTCGGGGAGCTAGCGGCTTTATTCGCATTGTTGGTTCTAACCGGTTGGTTTCTTGCCATGTACTTTTTAACTTTGACAATATTGGTATTGCAAATCGTGTTCAGAAAACTCAAACAATTATGGGTAATGAAATTGAAATCGTAAAATTCAAGGGAAATTTCATATATTGTTTGTTCGTCAAACATCTTTTAGAATTACATTAGATTCTGATTGGACTTCACAAACCAAAAAAAAAAACAACTGCAATGCAAAAAGTGCAATACGAAGCAGGAACTTCGGCCTTCGAAACAATTATCAAAACTCTGATTGATGGACTGGACAACGCTCAAGGGGTTATTGCCCTTCATCGTGCAGACGGAACCCCATTCAGGGTGATCCTTCCCGAGCAAGTGGAAGAAACAAAGCTAACATTGCAAGCGAAAATAGACAACCACGCTCCCTGTTGCATTGAATGTGCTCTTATGAAGGACTACCGTTCCGTTCTTGAACAACTCAAAACTCCGCAGATCTCAGTTTCGGTCTGTAGTGGAACTGCTATTCATTTCCTGTCAATTTCAAAAAAGGACAAGGTCAAACAAGAGTTTGAGGAGTACCTACAATGGAAATCTACTCGAAGTTCAGTGAAAACCGAACCAGTTGTTTGTGCACAGTTACCCGAATAACTGGACAATTCTCATTTTCGTCAAATTAAACTTTTCAAAAACTTTCCCTCTCGTCCAATCACAAATTTGAAACCATGAACCCTGAAGAAATATTGTTTCTTACACGTCTAAACGACGCTTTCTACGGGCAAAGGTCGTTATGGAAGGGTCGACCTTTCGACAACCGTGCATGCTTGACTATCATGACGGACCTTGTACATCGTTTTTCCTCTCAGGAAAAGTTATCACCTCAGTTTGAATTTATGAGAAGGTTGATACAAGGACGAAGTTTAATCGTTTTCGAGGAGAATACGAGTGAATTAAGAAAAACCGCGGAACAATGCCTTCTTTTTGCCAAACCAAACTCTTCACCGTCCTCCTTCTTCAGTATCAAGTACCCTCGTGACGGTCAAATTCCAAACACCCCAAACGGTTTGGTAGAAATCGCCTACACACCTGGACTGCATTTAGTTGTAGACTATTGCACAGCAGAAGTTCAGGTACCGATTACTTGGCAGTCGGATGATATGACTCTGTCGCATTCGGAACGTCAGCCGACAAATTACGAGTTTGGGGAAGACTTAGAATGGGAAATTCTGATGCAACTTCGTGATGAATTTTCTGGCAACCTTGAATTTTTTCCCCAAGCTCCAACACTTAATCAACAGTGGAGAAAATCAATCATGGATCGTATCCATCGGTTTCGGGGTAGCATTGAATCACCTGAAGAACCTCTCAACTTGCAACCGCATCCAAAGTTCGGTCACGTACGCGAAATTGTCACTGTTTTCAAACTTCGCAAATTTCACTGAAATAAATGTCAAAATCAATTCCCTTTTTTTTAATGACTACTCGCTGTCAATTGAAACAGTGTAATTTCAGCTTCGCTCATGTAACCATTGGAAACTTCAAGTTTCAATCTCTCGCATAACTTCCTATTGTAACTCCACCAACACATACAATCGACCACGATAGTTCGTTTCATCGGTACAGGTTGGTTCGACTCACAGTGAGTATGGACAAAGGCGTACAGTATCACCACTGCGTCCAAAAACAAATAAAATCCCACTTTCCCTCGACCAACACCAATCCACTCGGAGACTGGTTTTTGCATCCTACGACACAGTTGTACTGCTAATTGTCTTCGGGTTCTGCGGTTCACAGTATCCAATCGAACTTTGGAGTTCATGTACTGAACTCGATGCAATGACAATTCACCTTTGCCGCATACATGAGAGTCGACCATTTTCAGTTTCGGGGTTGAAATTGTATGTTTTTGTGTATTGAGTAATGTTCAATTGGAAATTGTCACTTTTGTATTGTTAAATTGTACCCCTTAAATTTTGGTACATTATAACCTGCGATGACTTTGCGACTGCCCGTCACCCAAAATAACCCTCCTATAAAGTTTTTATTCTCGACTTACATGGGGCGCCCTATCAAGTTTTCGGAACATGATATACTACACGAATGCCATGCGCAATCGTACGATCACTCGCGTGTACACGCGCATAGCTTGACAATTCTGAGTGCAAAACTAGTACAATTTTGATGTAGCAAAACAAAAACTCACTTAACTCCAATTTATCCTATAGCCTTACTGCTGTATGACACTGTCATTAGTAGACCTCCAGTATGATTATCGATAGCTACGACGATGTTCGTAACTCTCTGCTATTTCTTGGCTTCACTTTGCACGCGATCCATGCTGTGCGTATGGCCAGTTTCTATGTCCCAAAACTGCAAACTGTCAAAGCTCGTTTCTACATTCCTCATTGGGTTTTCTTCCCTGCGTGGTTGATTGTAATCTGTTGTGATGCAGCTTTCGGAGTGCTTTTCTTCGCGGGTAACTCAACTTTCGACATCTACTACAACCTCAACTTCTTCACCTACGTTACTGTTGTCGGACTAATGGTCACCTGGAATTGGCTCTATTTCAATGTCATCTGCTTCTACGCAGTCGGTATGGTCGGTGTTATGATTGGAATCTGGCACATTCTTTTGTTAATTTTCACCATCCTGTACGCTGGACAAAGCTGGTTCGTTTATTTGATCCTCGCTGTACCGATTGCTTGGACCACTTTTGCTGGAATTGCTTCGCTGATCTTGGCTGTAGAATTCGGACCGAAACTGAAAACAATGAAGGCTGAGGTCGGAAAACAGACCGACAGAGTTGAACAACTATCCAAAGGTGCCGACCTTGACCTTACAAAATACGTGAAGACCAATGCTACTCCACAAAGATCTCTTTATGATTAAACCCTAAAGTACAGTTCTCCTTTTGAGTAGAGATCTGGTCGGCAACCAATTTCATTCAATGTAGTCCCAGCACAATTCGCTAATGTGAAATCAACTGGAAGTTCTTGTCCCTCTTTCAGAAGACCAGAGTTTGAGAGGGCGCTGAATAGCATCTGAGAAGGGTCCGTGTATTGCACTGTGTCGATATTTCGGGTGAAAGCTGCACAAATTCGCGTGTGTATTTTAGAGTCTCTTTGGCACAAACTGGTTACGTTGGAGTTGATTTTTCTCACCAAACAGACTTGGTAATTTGGATAATTTAGTCTGGCATTCAAACTGACCAACCTTGTATCAGCTTCAGCTTTGCTAGGGTTAAGAGCATTTGTTAGCAAAGTATCATCTTCAGAGGAAGCACTGTGTTCCAGTAGCATCACTTCACCGAATAGATTTGGGTTGTTTACAACAATCCCACCGGATGACCAAAGTCTACCGTTGACATTTCGGATTTTTCGTTTCACTTTCGAGTCCGACCAATTGTCACTGAACAAAATCACATCACCTGTAGCCAATTCCGCAATGTTGACACGCCCTGTGCGTGCATTCTTCGCAGTTTCTCGATACTTCCTTCTACCGAAACACATCCCCTACAACTACTAGTTTAGTTAAGCGAAGCTTTATCAATATATAGATCAACGCGTTTACATTCGAGAATGTGTCGTTAAAAAAAAGAGAGCACTTTTCTACACACTGTAGTATGTATTGCGTCGACTGATGGCTTTTGTTTGTGTAGTAAGATGTTCGCACTTCCAAACAATCTATTGCAACCGCGGAAGATACCAAAAGTATGGCCGGTAGACCTGCGTATACCAGATGAACAGAAACACCAAATTTTCAACCCTCTGGCTGTACACAACCGTCTCGATGCACTGATCGGGACATTGAAACCAATAGCTATCGCTGAAATGGAAAAAGAACGTACAGTCAACCTTGTAGACCATGAGCTTCGAGCCAAATCAAAGAGTTCCAATATGACTGGAGAAAGACGGTACATGCAAATCAAAAAAGATGTAGAGAAACTCTTCCCAAAGGGTAGGTTCGACTTCCAGGAGACTCTTCACAAGCAAATGTTTCGCGTGAGTATGAAACATATCCTGGGTAACGATTATCACCTCTGTTACAATGGAATCTCTGCGTTGGAAGGATGGGACTATACTGCTATGAACGTGGTTTTTATAGCACCGCGACGTGGTGGAAAATCAATTGGTACCTCTACAGGACTAGCCGCGTTGACCAACAATATTCCCAATTACGAAGTGGTTGTATTCAGTGGTGGATTCGACAGTGCTATTGAAATGAACAACCTCTGTGGTCACGCTTTAAGGAAAATAGCTCGAGGGAAAACAATCAAAGTTACAAAGAAGAAAACAACTGTCTATCACCCAGGTGGAGAAGAAAGTACGGTTGTCCCATTCCCTTCAAACGGTCAATACGATGTAAGCCAAATTTTCTTTATTCTTCATTTCTTTGTTGTGAAGTAGTCGTGTGTGTGTGGTCACAACCCGCCCTTGTTCTGTCAAAATGGTTTGTGTAGCAACTCCAAAGTCGTATCTTCGGGTCGCCACACCTTGTAAGTAGCGAAAGGTGTTTGTATGAAGTCAGAATCGAATCCGTATAACGATTGACCCGAATTGGAGCGAGTAACCGAACTCCTTGGACTTTTTCCTTCTGCTGAGTAGTTGATATACTCGACGGTCCAATTCAGGTTAGCAAGTGTAATTCTAACTGTCTCGAGGGAAAATTGTACACCTTGAGTTTTCTTGCGTTTACCGAGTTCCGTTGCAATCACCGTAGTGTAGTACTCGTACTTGGTCATCACCTTGAAGTGCAAATTCTTAAAAGCAACTTGATAACAATTCAGTACCAATTGAAAGTACGACTTTGCGTTGAGTTTTTTGTTCGCTATGGAATTGGGGTTGTAGATGTAATCTGTAACACCAGCAGCCACGGAAACTTCGAAACCTTTGAACATATTGACCGGGCCAATTTGAGGGAAAGAAGAAACATAATCATTACCACAGAGCATACAGAGTGTACAAAATGTAGCCACTGGGTTGGTTACTTTTCTCCCGCCTTTGATGCTACCAATGTAGGAACGAACGTTCTTCCACAACTGATGAATATCGATGTAGGTGCATTCTCGATTGAATAAATTGAACTTCTGCACTACGTACACTTTGTCCTGCCTTACTCCTTCAATTTGTTCTGGTATGACCTTCGCAGAGTGAGTGTACAACAAGTTTAGCATCACATCACCGTCTATCGAAAAGACGATAATATCTTTGCCGGGAAATAGCTTAACCACATATGAAATTGAAAAATCAGCCTCGGTCATTTCAAAATCAAACTTTGGGTCATAGTCGATCAAAGCATTGCCGACACGCTGCCTTGAACAACTATTGGGTCCAAGAACAACCAGGGTCTTTCCTTCAGGAATTTTACAGAAATGAAACACAGCATTGCATATTATCCAAGAAATGTACTCCTTGAATGCTCTGTTGCCCATTAGTCGAAACCACCTCCCATCTCCTGGGAGTGTGTAGTCGAATGGAGTTGGAGCCTTGTCGCTAGGACCGGCTATGCTATTCAACATGTATTCCAAATCTGCGATATTCTTGGACTCCAAACACCGAATAAAGTAGTTCGACCAAGCCTCGTGATGATCGTCGTCTGTGTCAAGAGGTGTAGGCTCGGCATCAGAGCGAGTGTTAACATACTTTGCTAGGGGTGTTTCTCGATCAAACATGACCACGAATGTATCAAACTTTGGGTCGTGCAGTATGTCTTGAACAAAGGTCACATAACGCCCGACTAAGTCATTAAGCTTAAGTGATCGTCCGGTTTCGTTCGGTTCAAGATTCACTGAGTAGAGTGACGAAGCTGCGTCAAGGAACCCGACTTGAGAATGTTGTGAAATCTCCAAAAATGATTCTAAAGTTCTTTCGTAATTGGGACCGTATACCCCGAGTTTGTTTTTCAAGAATACTTTCAATGCGCTTTTCAATCCCATGATAACTTTCTTTGTGGTTTGTTAAATTCTGAAATGTGATAGATTTTCGCCAGTAAGAATTTCAAGTTTTATATAAACGAAGTTCGCTCAACCTAACTTAGGGAAAGGTTCTGTGAATCAGACTCCACTAACAATTTCAACCGCAGAGTTTTAACTGAGGGTTTTAAGTACGCATCGAAGTGGGAGGACCTTTTGAAGGCTGACTGACTGGGTTCATTTAATCTCCTGCCTTGTACAATAATTCCAAATGTCGCTACACTAGTTTTTGAACTCTCGGTGGTTGTCTCTATCACGGTAATGGTATCTGGTTCGAAATACGATCCAGCCCCGAGTTTGAGTCGGAGTCTAAACTGTCTGCGTTTCCAAATCCAGTAGGTTATATCAAATAGCGACGGTTGAATAACAACCTCTTCAAGTTTTATCGTTATTTTGTCACAATCCTCACTTCGTAGAATGTTCAAGGTTATCATCGCTGTTCGTCAAGTTTGATGAAGTAATAAATTCCAAGTTTCTAATCTTAAAAGTTTTGAACTTGGTTTTTTAACAATCGAAAATGAACAAAACAGAACCCAACGGGGAAAAAAGAAATCTTTCTTATTGGGTCCTTAAGTCAAAGCGGCAGGATGGTCTCAACATTTCCGCAGGAATTTCCGAATTCAAGCGGGACACAATTGACGTGCATTTCGAAATCAATGGAACTTATTTCCCCCGTTTGGAGTTTCAATTTCCTGATAAGACTTTGAAAGAAAGTGATGTTCTCGAAATCTGGGAAGTCCATCGTCAATCTACACCTGAGAAACTTTACCGTGGCTTGGTTGACTTCTCTAAAGTTACACCGGATCTCATTCAAACCGTTATTACAAAAATCAAGAAAAATATTACAAAAAAACAAATTGAGAACGTTGAAAACAAAGATGAAGAAGCTGCGTCCGATGACGAATCAGAAGGAGAGGTAGTGCCTGTTCTCTTTACAGAAACCGAGTTGAAAGAAATGGGCTACATCGACAGGACCAAACTTACCCCAGAGCAACTCAAGGAGTTGGAAAGAATTGAAGCGGAAGAACGAAGAATCGATCTTGAGCGAATAGAACGACTTGAACTAGAAGACCGACTAGCCGAACGTGATGACCAAATAGAATCCGACGAAGATGAAATGGATTCACTGGACGCCTATCAGTCAAAATACGATGGAGATCAGGAGGTCTCAGATCCGGAGGATAACGATTATGAAGAAAATACATTTGATGCGATTTTCGACAATGCACCTTTTCGTTTTCACATGAACCTTGCTGATAAGGGTGTCGCTATTGTTTATTTAGAGAAAGATGAATCACAAAGATGCTTTGCCTTACGCTCGGTTAAGATCTCATTCCCCTCGACAATCGCAAATACCAAACAGAAAAAATAAACATCTACTTTGCACACCATTTACTATAATCTCGGCTATACAAATATTTACAATAGCAAAGCTGTATTTGATGGGATTGGTATAACTTTGAAATACCATAATGAGTAGTTACACACTAAAACCTCCCAATCCCAGTAGGGCTGAGGAAATCACACGCAATCACTTAGCCAAACAACAACAGCAGCATCAACCAGTGCAATGGCCCGGTCAAAAAGATCAAACCGTACAATTCCGACCAGTAGCTTCAATGCAGCCCGAAGGAAACCATGCGGAGCCAAGACAAACTGTACAACCGCAAAGAAAACAGTCTCCAACCTACATCGAGGAGAAAACACACGAAGAATATGTAGCTTTGAAATCTACACCGCAGGAACAGAAGTTCACAGAAACTACCGTGATTCAGAAATTCAATCCTTCGCATATTAGAATTTGCGTGATTGTCAGTTTTCTCCTCATGATTTGCCTATTGATCACTGTCATAGCCACGACATTGCATTCGTCATTTGAAAAACAAACCCAGGTTCATGCATCCGGAGTACACATCGCATGGACAAACAGTAGTGAAAATGCACAAAAGACTTCACAAATCTACAGTGTGTTTTACCACTACTCTATTTCCGAATTTGGAGAATGGGAAAGAATTCCAGCCAATGAAGAATCTGGAATTCCAGGAGTGACATCCGAGGATTTTTCAAAGATTATTTCAATACATTCTTGTTGCAAGACTCAAAAACGGTTCATGGTCTGTTCGAATAGTAACCGTATCGATGGTACAACCTTTGATATTCGTTTAACAGACAAAGAGAACGCGGGTATCTATCTCGAAGTTTACTCAACGACCAAATTGCTTACCGGTTCACAGTGTACACTCGAGATGGAGCTTATGGAATCGTTGAATTGAACGCATCTCGTCCAGAACTACACTTTATTACCAATGTAGAACATATAATAAAAGTACTTTTCAGTTTTTCTCCCTATTATCTTATTATTAATGGCTTGTGTAAATCAATGATGAACGCGAACTCGCTTGAGTCAGAAAACGAACCGATTGACCTCAAACCTCAAATTGTACCCTCTGCTCCAACGGAACAAGATGAGCTAGCTGAACCTTCGCCTGATTTTTCGCTTTCATCTTTCGCGTCAAACACGAGCCAATACGAGCAACTTTTCCGACCTGATGTCTATGTTCAAAAAGGTTATGAAGAGCGGGAATTGGAAAAATCCAGGGCAATGAGGATTACCGGGGATGTAGACTTCACCCCGACAGCAAAGCTCGCAGAGTTTAAAGAAGAGATTGAACATTTGGACACACTACGAGAACCACTAACTGCTTCTTCAAAACCAAACTGGTTACAATCTCTCATATCGATAGGCCAGAAAATTACAGCAGAGAAAACAGAAACACCACCGGAACTTGAAATCTCGGCCCCTGATTTCTATCAGAACTACTTTGTAGATGGTGTCAAAGCCAAAAACATCATGACATTCAACCCTGAATTCACAGCACCCGAACAACACTTACTGAAACGTGCCATGGTATGTCAAGTATCCGCGAAAGAATTAGCAGGTTCCGGTTTGCTGAATGTCAATTCGCTTCAACTCAGCAGATTAGGCATAATGATGATGCATTTTCGACTTGCCGGTCGTACTCCATCTGACTTGAAAACCATGTTTACTACAGTAGAGAATCTTGAGAGTGCGGGTTTCACAGCGGAAAGTTTCGACAGCAAACTTTGGACTTTGAAGGGAATTGCTGCTGCGTACGGAAAGACCACGACCGAAATTGCCTGTCACTTTCGAATGCCTCCCAGTAGTATCTTGAACGCTGGTGTCCCAGTCAATGAATTAACAGAGATAGGAGTCAAAATGAAGCACCTAGCTGAAGACCCTGCTTTATTTCAAGTCATTATGGCATCCAGGACATCACCGCAGAACTGGATGAAAACGTTCGATGCTGTACCAAGGCAATTCATGAAAGACGACGGTACATCAAAGCTCAACAAAGAGCAGGTTTCCTATCTAGCTGATTACGCTGGTTGGACTGACGACAATTTGAAGAAAGCTGGTTTCTCAGACGCTGAGGTCGGTGCTCTTAAAGGAAATGTAACTTTACGCGTACATCCAAAGTAAAGAAATTAAAAAAAAATTACTGCTCTAATTTATTTGCTCGTCTAAGTCAGTTCTACTGCAAATCAAACCTTGTGTATTACTTTCCAGGAACGGTTGAGCTATGGGAAGGAAGAGACATGTCAGTAGAGCGAACAACATGACAGGTATCCAAAGATTCTCACAACTCCAAGCAGACCAATGGTTGTAATTATCACTAATAGGCGAAGGACAGAAAGTGTCCAACAAATAACCAGCTTCTATTCCAGCGAAAAGTCTACCAGCAACATGAGGAAGTCCAGCAAGGACTCCGTACAAACCCTTGTGTTCTTCTGGTGCTAATTCGTTTACAATCATATCCAATAGCGGTGAAAATAGCATCTCTCCGACGGTTTGTAGAGCAATAGCAAGATATACTGGCCATTGTGAATCTCCACGCCAAATTACCATAGGCAATGGTGACAACGCGACAAAGAGAGTTCCTGCGAACATCAAAGAATATTTGTTCTCGACCGAACTAAGCCTAACCGAAACCAACCATAAACACACAGTAAGTATTTCTGGATTAGTCGCAATCGCAAAGCTGTAGTTCACATCCAATCCATAGAGATTCTGCATGTAGATTGGTACAATAGTCATCATATGCATAAATGGCATACGAGCCCACATGAACACAAACGAAAGTATTAAGCAGCGCCAAAGAGATCGAGAGAATGCTACATTCACAATTGGCATAAGAGTCGTTGCTATTATTTTGCTTGCTCTCGTCTCACCGACGATAGACTCTAATTCAGCATCACTATTCTGACTGCCTTCTGAACTACTTGTACTAAGCGGTTCCCTGGCGTAGACCTTCATGGGATTGCCCTCATCATCCAGTTGAGAAACTTCAACAACGACAGGTGGTTCTTTGAATAATACCATGAGAGCCAATGCCAGTGCGAAATGACAAGCGGAAGTCATAAGGAACATTTTTTCAAACTGACCTACACCGGAACTTGCGACTAGAAGTGGATTCAAAAATGCAGCTATTACATCCCCGACGTTATTTGACCAATACGATAGCATAAAGCAAAGTGCTCTAGTCGCTCTATGGACAATTCTTCCGGCTGCTATACGCAAAGGTAGAGCCATCATTAATCCAGCAAATGGTAAACCGAAACTAACAACCAATTCCAATGATAGTTTGTTGTCAGAAAGTGCAAGTTGGACACCAAACAAAGTGGCAGACAAAGCTCCGATAATCAACGAAACCTTAACTCCAAGCTTGTCCACTAAAAGACCCGCTATGATACCGACGAGCATCGTTGGTATACCTTGGGCTCCGAACAAAGCCCCGGCCTCCTTATTTGTCATATCCAATTGATACTTGAAAAACGCCATCATGTCAAGATCTATACTGAAACTTGTGAATCCAGTGATTCCATTTACGATGATAACCAACCAAGCGATGTAGGTTAGTTTGCGAATAGCATCGAGGTAATCGTTTGCCCAATCACACACGGATGATAAATCGATGAATCTTCGCGAAGACTTCATCACTTGTTCAACTTCTTACGTACTGGTAAGATATTTTAAACTTCAAAAATTGAAACGGTAAGAAACACCCTTCAGCCATTCTTCGTTTAAGCTTAACCCAATCCCTCTATCAACCTATCTACGTTACCACTACATGACGAATATTGTAAATCCGGCCTATTATGCGTGGACTGTTAGTATGTCTATTAGTTGCACTTAGCATTATTTGCGCCAATGCCGATTTTGTCGAGGATATGTCGCAGGAAACATTGTTTCCTTTGAAACAGGCTGCGAAACGTTCTCTAGCCAACAAGATATTCCAGGAGAACCAGAAAAACTCCAATCTCGCCTCGGTAGAACCGCTCAGTAGTTCACTCACCACCGATCTTACGAGTATCGACGCGCCACCCAGTGAGTACTATCTGATAAGCATCAATCTCGGCTACAACTCGCTGCCTAGCGGTATTTCTCAAATACCCAAAGTTAAAGATATCATGAGCGTCGGTGGATTGAAAGTTATTCTCGTAAAAACCGACCAATCCCGTGACGCTGTCCTTCAAGAACTACGCGCGGCTGGGTACTTCAACTACCAAGTAGAGAAATCCTACCAACATACTCTGCATACTCAACCGACTTTGGACAGGTTAGACCAAGCAACTCTACCCCTGGATAACAGCTACACTTCTATTGGAGAAGGGGCAGGTGTACACCTCTACATCGTGGATTCCGGTATTCTAGGATCCCATGAACAATTCAACGGACGTTATGTTTTGGACTTCGTTGCTCCTGGTCAAAATGCAACTCCTTGTAATTTCCACGGATCTTGGGTAGCCTCCGCTGCTGCCGGCGAAACAATGGGTCCTGCTTCTCAATCTACAATCCATGATCTTCATGTGGGTATGGTAGAGTTGGAGTGCGCGTTCTACACTTCCACTGCCATCAGTGCACTAAGTTGGATTTACGAGAATGGAACACTACCAGGTGTAATCAATCTTAGTTGGCAAGGACCTGGAAACTCCGTACTGGACGCGGTAATTGGACAACTCTATTCACTGGGTTACTTTATTGTTACCGCTGCTGGAAATGCCGGATCACCAACTGCTGCTTGTTTGAATTCCCCAGCTCGTGCACCTTTTGCTTTGTCCGTGGGAGCAATCGATGAAACTGACAGTATCGCCTACTTCAGTAACTACGGAGACTGTATTGATATTTGGGCTAGAGGTACTGATGTTCCCGGTGCTGATGTTACCGGTGATACCGACTACACTGTCGCCAGTGGAACCAGTGTTGCTGCTCCGGTTGTCAGTGGATTAGCTGCTGTCTACTACTCACTTTTCCATTACAGTGTTTCATCTCAGATCACAATCGAACTGCAACAATCCTCTGTCTACGGACAAGTACTGGGAATGGCTTCAGATCTCTCCAACAACCGATTGGCTTCAATCTATTGGTATCAAACCGGAGTTAGTGTTCCGACTACACCGACTGGAGAATCTAGTTTACTACGTGTATTTGATTAAACGAGAGCCCAACTCCAGTTAGCTATCCCTCGTTGCACTTCAATTCCGAGAGTTTCTTATCCTTTCCAACTACCATCATCCGCAAAGCCGGTAGATGTCTTAACCAGCAACAGTGCCCACACGACCTGCAAGGTACACGACCAAGATTCATAGACACCGAGTCAGGGTGCAATTGAGCATAATTTGCAACAGTCTTAGCCATAATCTCCTTTGGTATCCAATACCAACTGAGGACTTGAGTTTTCCTCTGGTTCATGTACACTAAGAAATGTCCTCCTTCAAATTTCTTGTCATCTTGGTAATAGCGAAAAACCTGACGTTTGTGTTCAGTCAAAGTGGATCCCTTTTGGCGCTTAGGAATTCTGTAGTTGAAATTCACATTCCCAGCTTTAGAGCGTTTGCTGGTTTTCAGTTCCACGGGTCTTCCCTTTGCATCGGTTGCGTCTTTTCCGTGGATAGAGTCTTTTTGCCAAACCAATCCCAATGTCGTACAGGCAAGTAACTCCGCGAATCCAGAACTTTGGACTTTGGTTCCCGTGTTAGCTGTACAAATGCGTGCAGTAACTTCGTTGATGATTAACAATCTAGTGTTCTCATCTGGAAATGCTTTCAATAAATGCACGATATCACCGATGACACGACTGATATCCCTCTCACTCATTACCTGATTTATTTTAACTAACAATATCAGATTTTGTAAATTTTATTTTTGGCCTGAATACTACAAGGGGATGTACTCAATGTGGGCAGCGACAGTGAAGTTGTACGGTTTCTTCATCGTGATTTCACGCTTACGAGCGTCCAATGACTGCAAGTACTTATGCTGCTCAATGTTGGGTCCATTTAGACCCTTTTTTGAAGCAAGTTGAAAGCTAACTGAGAACTCTGTCAAATCCACAGGCTTGAGGTGTTTCTCAGAGATCAAGTTTCCTTGTGCAACCTTCTCTCGGATCTTGTTCATAACTGTGATTGGAATCATAGCACGTACAGGTGAGAGGGGGTTTCCCGGAGCCAATTCAACACGTTGAGAGTGGGCAGGCAGTTGACGGCCGAGCCAACCCTCTCCACTGGGTCCTTTGACGGCTTTGTGAAGGGCGTTACCCATCTTGACATCAACCTCACAATGCTCCACCAGCTCCGTATCACCTTCTTGAAGAGGAAGCATATGCCTCGCACCCATACAAGCGTCGATGTCAGCGGGTGTCAACGACTGAAGTTCAACAGCTGATTCTAGATCTAGAACATCGTCCACTGTATGGATGACTTTTTCCTTGCCGGGTTCGAAAGACTCAGGGTGATTGGGGAGCATGACGAAGTGGTGACCTTTGTAACCATCAGTGCAGTTGTTGGTGAAGCCTTTGCTGGAGCGGTTTTCAATGCCATTGAAAGAGCCTTCGATAAGGACAGGCATTTCACTGTGCGACAAGGAAATCTTCAGGCAGGTAATCATGGCTTTCTTAGGTACTTCGGCGTCCAAATCAGGTCGTTTGTCCATGCTGGCGAGGGAATCTGAGATCATGGGGGACTTGTGGCCAACTGAAAAAACAGAATTCGACACACCGTCGAACTTGATGGTAGGAGTTCCTGTCTTGAAGTCATCGAACGTGAAAACATCAGTGAAGACAATATCTCGAGTTTGAATTTCCAAAGGATTGGCATTCTGTTTCATTTGCTCCAATTCAGCAGGAGTCAATCGAACCCATTCTGAATCTCTGTCAACGAAACCTTGGCGAAGATTTGGAGTGGTGTAGTCAGCCGACATTTGCGATTCAAAGACTTTGTACTGTTATTATATTGACTGCATCGATGAGGTATATAGGTGAAGGGGGTAGATAGAGTTGAATTGTAGAGTTTACATCCGAAGGTTGTGACCTATCTTGCAAAGTTGAATGGTTTTGGATTGAGAATTGTTTCCAGGCGTGATTCGAAAAATAAATTCCAAAATTCGGATCGCGCTTGAACAAATGACAAACAATGACCAACGAAAGTGAAGAACACACGGCTAAACGACAAAGACATGAATCTTCAAGTGAAGGTTTGGGAAACTTTGATTCGGTTGACCCTCAGTTGAAACACTACAACCCGTACGCGTTTTGCTATTACTCCCAATCTTACCCTTATTCAACGATACGAAAGATGCTGGCGCTTAATACTGCTACCGAAGATAATGGTTACTACGCCGGAAATTTGGAGATTGCACTAGTTTATCGCAGAAATGAAGCAAAGGTCGGTTGGAGACGGTATCTTGCATTTGATATCGAAACCGAGTTCAAAACATTCGCCTCAAACGCTCGTCCACTTCGTTTAGAGATCGGATCGTACGGTTACACACCTTCGTGTTTATGGCGCGGTCAAGCCGAGAGTTTGAAATCCACCGAGAAAGAGTACGATGGAAATCATACCAGTGCTTTGGTACTCGATCTGGATTTGAAAGACTACAATGATATCCGTCCCTGCACGTGTAAAACCTCGACTGGTAGAACCTGTTTCACCTGTGTCACCACTGCTGAGGATTGTATATGTGAGTGGAAGAATCTCCTGTCTATATGCCCTGTTTGCTGGCTTTTTGCTAAATCTGCAATGCTAGTTATAGACTTCATTCTGCGGAATCTCTGGGGTTTCACTGACTTCTACTTTGTATTCTCGGGTAAAAAAGGAATCCACTGTTGGATACTCGATCCTTATACCGAAGAATACACTGAGGAAGAGAGAACTAGATTTATACAGTCCTTCGACCCCTGGAAAGATAGAGAGTTGAACATTTTATTAAGCGAGACTACTGTTAGCTCCAGCAAGTTTTCACGAAGTTTAGATGAGATAATAGAGTTGATATTCGAGACTGTGATCTGTAATAGCAATCAGATTTTCTTATTGGAAGATGAAAAAATAGCTAAGGAAATTCTAACCAACTTTGACATGATCAACATGAAAGAACCGCGATTTACGAAATACGAAACCATGATGTCAGGCTTCGTAGAAAACAAACCTTCAAGTTGGGAGCTATGGCATAATCTAAAAAACTTCATCAACTCGGAGTACTCACCGGAGGAAGCTTCCAAAATCAAGAAAAAGTTCACCTATCGCTACGTCTTTCCTAGGCTTGATGTAAAGGTGACAAAGCAAATTGTTCATCCAAAAAAATCACCGTTCTCGGTCCATCCAGAAAGCAATCGTGTATGTATTCCACTTTTACCGCACCGAATGGAGACTATTGTAAATTTTGATCCTAGCGAGTCCCCGGATACAACAGAACTTTCCAAAATCAAGACTTCTATGGAGGTTCTAGAAGAGACCTTGACTACAAATTCAAAAATCCTCAAACAAGTCTGCTATTGTCCAAGTGAAATACCAGAGTTCTCCGCTCCGGTAATCAGAACCGATGGAAACCTAGACGAAGAAATTGAATTTTGTGCCTCGATGATTTATCAATGGTTAGTCGACAAAGTAGACGCCCATGCTGTAATACCACCACTGGAATTAGCACACCAGTTGCACAACAGAGGTTGCGAACAATGCAAGGATTTTGTACATGTAGAAAGAAAAAATACAGTCTATCATTGGATTGTTACACATTGTTGGGATGGTGATGCTTATTCAGTCAACCTAGAAACCGCATTGAAAATAGCCTGGTTGGTTTATTTAAGTACAAAATGTCACAACTTGCTAGTTGGAGATGAAGTCTTACAGTTCTCAAATCGACACCGAGAGAGTTGGAAGTTGTAGAACTCTAAATTTCCATTTTATCTTCATACTCTACAGTCTCTCTGCCTTGTGGACCTTCGTAAAGTTCTCCCGGAATAAAGCAGTTGGGCAGTTCAGCCCTCTCGGTGTAGAAAACTTGTCCTTGATTGATGACTCTCTTAACCGTGTCATTTTCACAAGCTTTGACATGGGCGTACATAGTTTTCAGCAGTTGCATTTTTTTAAACTTCTCTTCCGTTTCGAACATTTTCAAATCATCTCGGAATCGGAGTGCGGGGTCCAAGGGAAAATCTGAACCAGGTCTACCGTAGTTTGGATCATCGGGTACTAACACCTCCAATTCCCTAGTGGCGTGACCAATGACACTGATAGCATTGTCGTCTATTTCTTCATTGGTATTTTGCTGAGAGTGAGTCGGTTCAATTTCGACTGTTCTCCTGTTAAACCCGTCACATTCAATCTTCTTAGTAACGATTTTCGGTACCCCCCTCGGTGGATCCCTCACTGCACACTCAAGACATAACTTAAAACCATGCGTGGGGCATTCAGCATCTACCAAATCTAAATAATTACTCGAGGGTTTCCAATCACTTGAGCCACCGCTTATCGTACACGCGTAGCAAATCTTGATTCTGTGTAATTCACAAGGGGCGTGATAGTCATACTTGCTAGCTGGTCCAACATTCGATGCTGAAATAGTGACAGGGTCGCCGTTGCCATCAGTAATCTCAAATCTAACCGGGGTCATATCCCGTATGTAATCCGGACTAATTTCTGATCTCACATAAGGGTAAGGTAATTCTGGGTGAACAGGGCCCTCCAAGTCGTTTTCGAAGCTCATACAATCCATACCCTCCTGAGTTCCAAACATTCTTACAAACTGTTAGAAATGATGTTAAAATTTTAATTAAACGTAATCAATCGTCCAAAATGGTTGACCTGGATTTTTTGATTTTTTTGTTAGAAACGAAGTCAAACGGGTTGCCTTCAAATGGTTCCTCGAATAAATCAGAGTTAGACAAGTTTTCGTCGTCCAATAGCGTATCCATTTCTTCAATTTGAAGATCCCATTCATTGGTATTCTGACGCTTCAGACGTTTTGAAGGTATCTCCTCGAAAATGGGCGAAGAATTCTTGTCTCTTCTTTTCTTCTCTTCGGTGATCCAACCAAAATGCCTTTTTGACTGACGTGGACTAATTTCTCTAGGAGTCGGTAAATCCAAATCAAGTGTATGCGTTCTATCCAAATCTATAACCCTGCGGTGAATAGCAAGCGGAGGGTCCGCCTCGGAGTGATCTGAGTCAAATCCACCAGAGAGATCGTCAGTAAACTGAGATTCTCCGACCAGTGACGCGTTGCGTTTGAGTATTTTTTCAGTCTCTTTCTCTAGGTAGTTATCACCAATCATCGGACAAACAGACTCGTACTTTCGCATTGTCTCCTCGAAGGCATCTTTTTCCAACTCACTTGTAGGATTGAATACAAAAGTGTTGAAGTCGGGCATGTTCTCAAATAGCTTATCCAAAAGATCCACATCCGGTACACCGACACGCGGGATGTAACAAGCAATCACGTTTTCTGTTGGAGTTGGCACGTGAGTCCAAATTCGTGCCATGTCTGACTTAGCCAAATTCATGTCTTCTGAGATATTCATAACAACATAGACACATTTCTTCGCTCGTGTTATGGCGGTATACAAAAGCTCACGATAGAAATGTCTTTGCCACGGAGAGATCCACACTATTACGTAGTCACATTCGTGTCCAATAGTACTCAGGATTGTAGAAGCGTAACCTGGGACTATATTTGCCAAATTGTAATCACGTAGGTTCAACTTGGTACCGTCAGTGAATGAAATCATCCTCAGTGTATCACCACTGACATATTCATGTGCAGTAGAGGATACCATCTTGCGATTACGATAGGCAACGACAGCAGGTTCTGTGCAACTTATGTCGTAGATTTCTTGAATTTCCGCCACGTTGTTTGTTGATATGACATCACATTTCAAATGACCAGGAACTATTGTGCGTTTTCCACGATAAGTGTGCGTAAAAGGTTGTTTGAATCTAACTAAATCTCCGGGATAAAAGACATTCTCGTCACGACTGTAGGGTTTCCCAGCTCTTGTTAAACTCATCCAAGCATGATTCAGTAATTCCACATCGGAATGCGTCTGAGCGATGATTCTCAGCTGACTTGACTCAACGTTTAGAGGTTTCAAGGAATAGTATATCGGTTGCAACTCACGCAGCATTAAACCGCAACGTGCATCAACGTTTTCCCCAAGTCCAGAGTAATCCAATCGCTTAATTATTTTGAAGGGGATGTCGTTCAGCATATCCGTAGTAAAAGTCATAGCCGCGAAATCGCCTTTGAGAAAGGCACTAAAATTCTCAACCAGTAGGCGAGAATTCTTGTCAACGCGTCTGTTTTTGGTTAAATAGAGCAGCTGTTCAGTACCGGCCCACGATTGCACAAACCCATCCAATACTCTTCCAGCTGTGACAGGGCGACACTGTTTTAAATCACCGGTCATGAAAATCTTCTTGATATTTGGCAAAAGCTCCAAAAGTCTTGCAAATTTCTCCATAGGTACAACCCCGGCTTCATCGAGGATCAAGACCTCCGTTAGAGCGGCAATCTTTTTCCCTTGCTGAGTTCCACGAACTATACTCTCGATGACTAGATCAATTGTCATCCCTCTGACCAGTTGTTTCTCACTGAAAGCCCTTTGATTACGCGTTGCAAGTGCAGTGTACGCTGCCACAGCTAAGCATCGAAGACCTCCGTACATTTGGTACACTGACTTACTGGTCAATGTTTTACCAGTTCCTCCGTCTCCGGAAAGCATAACAACGTTAACTTTCGAGGTTATAGCTGTAACAGCACGTTGTTGTTCCTTCTTCAGTCGCATTGGTACAACACCTTCAAGTGGTTCTATACAATCTGGTGGTCTAGCCATGATCTGGTTCAGTCTGGCTTTGATAATACGCAAGTCTGCTAAATCTCGAAAACGGTAGAACCTCATTAGATTATTACCGATTCGATTCGGGTCCAATTGAAGCTCCTTTTCATATGCGCCTTTCAAAAGACTATACTCTGCACTCAAAGCCATCCGAACTACTTCACTCGAGTAAGCAGGGCAGACATTTTCTGCCAGCTTCTGCAAATGATCAAGTGGTGCAGCTAAACACTTGGTCTCCATAATCTCTTCGCTAAATGCATTGAAAAATTTCACCAAAGCTCTCATCTTTGGGGTGAAGTCAACATTCAAAATTTGCTTGAAAAGTTCGAATTTGGTTTCCGGTAGAGCTTTCAATCTTCCCTCGCGGTAATTCGTAAGACAAAAATTCAGTGGCTGTCTCTTCAATTGTAGATAAAGTTGGTTCAAATCTGAAAGCGAAAGTCTAGACAACTCTGAGTAATCCCAAAACATCAACAAGTCCGGGTAGAATTTGTTCCTCAGTTTGTTCCATTTGTCGCGCAGTTCAGGGAACCAATCGTGAGTTTGAAAATTATCGTAGATATGACTGATTGGAATTTCAGTGTTGGTCAACTTCTGAATTGTTGACATTTTTGGATCAGCGGGTGCGAACTTCTCCGCTACTATCATAGCAATTGCGGTGGCAATGTCATTGTTTGCGCCCAATCTCTGCTTTACAAGGTTTCGAAAATAGATTCCGTTAACAGGTAAAGCAACCAATCCCTGAGGGCAGATCTTTTGGAAATAATATATCTGACTCCCATTGAGCCAAGCCTGCCTCGCTTCAAGAGTGTAATGTAAGCCATTGTCTACGACTGGGATTTTACCCTTCAACTTTACAGATCGATGGGTATCATCTCGTATGAATTTGACAACAACTTCCTCTCCGATTCGAATTACTTTACCTTTTATCACTCCGGATAGTTTCGTTATCAACTGTCCGGAGAAATTCGGAGTTGGTAATTCGACTCTCGCAGTGACTTGATCACGAGCAGATACATTGTAGACTTTGCGTTTGGGCAAAGCTTGTTGGATTGGTTGCGTCACCGGCGGTGGAGGGGGAGGAGGCAACTCTAAAGTCCCGGTATTTGTTAATCTCATTTGCAATTGATTCTTCCTCCCGTCCAGTGTTTGTGAATTCGGGGGTAGATTGCGTTTCAGAGAAGCAGCAGTAAACATATCTTGAAAGGTGTAATCAACTTCACTAGTTTGATATGTTGTTATTGTGTTTCATTCGGAAATGATTGATCGGGAAAGCAATAAATGTTATCCTTAGTGCGTTCCGAAACCTTAAGTCGAACTTCTGGAAATTGTCACAATCTTGTATATTACAAGCTTGGGGAAGACCAATTATCGGTACCAATATTCAGCCTTTCTAATATACATTTCACATACCAAGTTATTAGGTCTTACTTGTATGTTGTGGGTTCAATCGTTTATTGTACAGATTGTACTAAAACTAATCATGCGCAACAAAGCCAATTGTTTGTGTGCTATTAGCTTGTTCCTAATTTCCTATCCTATTTTAGTGCGAAATGAAGTCAAGATTCCCCAATCGTACCTACACCAGTGTTGCAGCAACCAGTATCAATGCTGAGTCAAACCCAAAAGGTGATGCCGAAAATCGTACCAGGGAGAATGGAGATCAAGTCATTGACAATCTTGCATCGAAAGAAGCCTGTCAGCTTTTCCCTCATACATTTGTTACAACTTCGAGAGCCACACCGGGTCGTCGAAGTGACAAACCTCCCCTGATCCTCTCTGGATTTACCGGAACAAAGTTCAACAACACCGACACTATGTGGGACTTGAAAAAGAAACGCGTTGGTCTAGGAGTTGCCGTCTCTGGAAATGTCGATCCTTCCCTCAACGATGTTGAAACTCACACAATTGAAACAAGCGGTCTTATTACGACCGTAGCAACTGATCGATACGCAGTCGGTGACCGTATTACCTGGTTACCACCAGATATCAACACAGAAAATTACACCTCTGACGTTACCTCCCTGAGGCGGGCTGGTGCTTACTTCACTGGTGGGCAGGCAGTGCTTGTGAACTTGGTTCGCGTGACCCCTGAATTGGAACTTCGTACCCTGGACCCTGCTATCAAAAGATTCGTGAAAATTATTGACGAGGCAAACAATGTGGATGAATTGAGGCAAGGCTTTGAGTCATTGGGCAAAAGCAGCAATCCTATGGACGTACTAGCACACCGTCTTTTTGTACATCCATTAGTCACTACTGCCAGTTTACTCGCAATGTCTCTCGTTGATCTTGTGTTGGTACATAATTGTGGCGTCATTGGTATGCGATTGGTGAAAGCACCAACCAAAGTTGACAAGTTTGCTACCAACAAAGCTCTCGTCTCTTCAGCTTACACTGATGACAAGATCAAAAGTTCTTGGTACTCATTTGTCGACATCCATGCTGCAATTTCAGATGCAAAAGAAGCTGTCCGCCCGATTGGTGTAGCAGAGACATCTGCAAACCCTGGTCAACTCTTCCAGTTGAATCTGGGCAAACATTAAAAATAGTATTTAGTATATTAGCAGTCATATTTCATTTGGTTAGGATTACAGAGTATCGAGCAAAGTTACGGCGGGTATGTCAGATTTGAACTATGTAATATTGACTGGTTCTGTTGAATCATACTTGGATTCGTATGGTCCGAAATTCAAGGAACAAAGTTTTTTCGAGGATAGAGATTTTGAAACTGCGAAAACTATCGTGACTGAAACTCTAAACAATGCTCTGTACCCACAAAGGGAGAGTCTTGTTGACCTTACAACCCCACCGGAACTTGAAGATCTGGTTCAAATGCTTTTGAAAAGCACTAAGCCACTTTTTGCATTTTCAAGGACTATGATCGAGATGAAGGCTCATATTTATTCAATTCTCGGAAACGGACGTTTGTCTCGAGTACTTTCTGAGTTCAGTGAGTTTCTCAATTTCGCTCAATCACACGAAGGTTCGGTGGAATCCTTGAAAGACAAGATCTCCTCAGAGTTCACTGATATATTCATCAGGACAGTCTTCTGGGATAACGATAACGATGACGAGTTCAAAAGGAAAATAGGAATTTGTCTTGAAAAATTCGATGCATCTGCAATCAATATACCCTATTTGAATTTGCGGGATTGCAGCAGCGTAGTTGCTGAATTTCTAGTCTGGATCACCAACATGACAAGCGAAAATGAAATTGCACCAATTGTCGTACAAGCTTTTATGTTCTTCAACAACAAACTTACCGAGTGGACCAGCTGTCTTTCAAGTGCAGATTTTGCGAAGAAATGGATCGATTTACATCTCAGGATGTACTTTCGGATAGTTGTCATGCAACACCGATTGCAAGATGCAATCAAAAAAATACCAGAGTTTTCCGAAATCGATTCCTTTGACAGTTCTACCACCGAAGATCGATTTGTTATCCTGGCTAAGCTAGCTTCCGTTTTCGGAATGCAGATGACAGTGGAAATCAAAGAGTACATAGCTGAGTTATCAGCAGCTGAGTATTTTCTCGTTGATCACTTTGGGTCATTTGAGATCGTATTCGAGAAATCCTCAGTTGATGAATATATGTGGCCTTTTGCAATTATGGGTGTGAATGAAAAAGTCCACATTACTGAAAACCAGAAGATACTCCAAGAAATTATCGATGATGTAACCTCTGAATCGCTGAAAACACGTCTACAGGGTCTACTAACAGAGAGTTCAATTAACAAACACGGAATTGATTTAGATTTCAAACCTACACCAGTTGAAGTCCCGTTGGCCTCGGATGTTGCAATTGAAAAAGAAGTACCCGATGAAAGAACTTCGGAAGTACAGTTAACGAAAGAAGAGACAATAGGATTCGACATCAGTCTGTCAGAGGGTGGTTGGGATTTGGATGAACTAAATCTCTGAGCTAAAGACACAATAAATTAGAGGCTGGTATTTTATTTACGGCTTAAATTTCTACGAAACTGGGTTGAATCATCGATGTCAACTCTTCTGGTACTCTCTTTAAAGGACTGTTCTTGTCGCATAATACTACCAACAATACAGTGTTGATAACGCTGGTGTACGAGTGCGAAACAGTACGAAAGATAAAGTAGGAAGAGAAGAATATCGTAACTACTACGAAGAAACTCAAATGACCATGAGTAATTTCTATAGCAGCTACGGTAACCAAAGTAATGAAACAAGACGCGACAATTTCACCTGTAGTGAATATGTAATGAACAATCAACTTTGAAAATATCGCAGTCGCTGCATCTTGTCTGAGTAGTTTTGCAACATTTTTGGCGGAATCCCAGAAATTGGTGTTGTTAAAGGTAGAGAATATAATCGCGAAATCCACGATAGAATCCACAATAATTTTCATCAATTTGACAAAGTATTCGGTACAGCAAGTAGCCGGAGCTGAGTTGGAGTCATTGCGATTGTGTTTCGAAAATATACTCAAAAGTGAAAGAATTCCCTTCACAAGAGCACCGAATGCTATTGTACCTGCACTGTAAACGAAAGCCTCTTTGAACGCTCTGACTACTGGACTTCTTTCCGGGTTTACAGTGCCAGCTTTAACGCTAAGCTCATACAAAGTTAAGTAGCCAATGATGTAGGTCTCCAGACTTGAAAGGAACTGGCTTATCCAAAGCACAGAGACCACTACAAACCAAGACAACAATCGTGTATCTCTATCATAGATTACAATCGCATCCCCAGAGATCGTTATGGGAAGTAAAGTTGTGTTTTCCTCGGTTGGAACACTGTAAAGATAGAGGATGACGATTATTGCAAATACACTTAGCATAAAAAATGCCATTGAAAAAAGCAAGCATCGCAGAAGGATGACTAAGTTACGTTGCAGTATGCTTCCGGAGTTTTTCAAAAGTTTGGAAGTAAAAAGAATCTTGTCTCGGAATACAAAAAGCATGACAGTGAGCAACAGAGAGACTGTCCAACAAACTAAAGCCAGCAAGAACAGTTCAAAATTATCATACACTCTGGAAACATGGTAAAGATAGTAACCGAGGATGCTGATAATTACGATTCCCGCCATAGCTGCTATGTAGATCATAAAGGCTGAGAGTCTTTTGATAACAAAGAACCATATCACAGACGCGATGATTGAAGAGAATATCGCCAGTGCTATCCAACCATAGTCATGCCGAAAAGCATCAAACTCTTCTATGTTGAAAGTGTAGATTTCATCTTCGAACTGCTCTAGCGGTGGAGTCACCAAACTAGCAGGATCTCCGTAGCTCAGTGCGAAACAAGACACGATAATGAACCCAATGAGATTGAGAAAGAACAAGCAGGTACAAAATACATCATGTGGTAGTTTTTCCAAACTTGGCATTACTCCTACTGATTATAATTAGGTATCAACTATCAACTTGAATAGGCTAAGAGTCAAATAGGAGTGTTTCAACTAAATAGCAATTGAATTTGGTAAATTAAATAACATTATTTGCTTATTCCAAATCTTAGACAACACAAATCAATTCCACCTAAAAACATGAGCGAGAGTAGCGAAAATACACCTCGACCAAGGAAACGAAAACCCACTGTCAAGAAACAAAAGTCGTACAGTTCCGAAGTAGCTAGATACAATTTGCACCAGAATATGAAAAGTACTTCTGCCCAGGCGACTGCTGAGCAAATCAATATTTCTTTGGAAGATGCGAAGAGAGAAAACAAAAAACACGACGTATCAAATCTGAAACCAAACTACGAGATCACCGAAACAAAGAAAACTGCAACCACTCCTGTTGCTGCTCAATTAATTCAATTGGGGCGTACGCATTACGACAGAGTTGAAACGCCAATACCTTTACCCCCACGTCAGGAGAAACTGGTTTACACTTCCTCTTCTTCTCCTAAAATACTACTACAACGGTTGAGACGAAAAGCAGAAGAAGAGAAAAAAAGATCCTCGAGTGATATCTATCCTGCACCGAAAAACAGTCAGTCCAAACGTCAGAGAGTGCCTACATTTGCTAGTTTTGCAGAATCAACTGCGGTAAAATCATTTGAGGACATTTTTGGGAACAATATCTCCTACTACAGCAATCCTCCTCATAGATCATCAAAGTTACCACTGTCTCGAATACCTACCAATGTTTCTGCAAGACATATCGAAAACATTCTTTGGCAGCCTTGGCATGAGGAGTTTTCTCAGTGCTGTTGTAGCAAAACCAAAACATGCAAGAGTGTAAACGAGTCGAAACTACGCCATCCTTTGAAACCGGACATAGCTTGTATGGCCCAAATGTCATCAGTCCAGTACGAAGCTTTCAGAAAACAAGAACCCATCAGTCCCTTGGCTTCGCATGGCGACCAGTTTTTCAAAAACAACATTTGTGTATTTTGTTACCGATATCATTTGACTCAGTTACTGGCAGATGACTCTACTATGGCGGGAAGTTCAATCACCTACGAAATCCCAGATTACTACCATCAAGTTGACGTAGAAGGAGAGTACAAATCCAGCGTTTGTTTCCAAAACCAAGGTGGAAATTGCAGGGGAATCAACGGAAATGTGGTACTTTACGATCCCAACACCTACGTCCCGGTTGTGGGTGTAATTAGTCGAACAAACTCAAGGGAAATCGAGAGGGTACTTGATATGGAAGAATATTTCGCTGAAAAAGACAATCTGGCAGACATTGCATTGGCCTATGGTTGGAGAGAACGTGGTGTATTCTTCAAACAAAATAACAACACCGTGCCTGAGTGTGCGGAGATAAATCCGCTATCTTACACTTACACGAGACTCAAAGAGGGTGCTTTGACAATCAGGGTTATACTGAAAGGATATTTTGCGACGCGTACGGACACTCAGAAGTACAATCTATTGGATGAATTCGAAACCTTACTCTCT
>SXGS01392396.1_pt1 | contig 28373 bp, 23 predicted proteins | sample 3174681 | NCBI WGS metagenome assembly SXGS01 (sample SAMN11356861, study PRJNA531348) | freshwater metagenome | isolation source: freshwater sample F1-80 | place: China: Fuxian Lake, Yuxi | collected 2017-12-25 | reverse complement strand
GGACCCTGCAACCCCAGTCACCTGGAAACCTGGGAACCTACGAACCCTAGAACGCCACGAACCGTGGAAACAAGAAACCATGAACGACGCGGTGCGCTGGTTGGCGCCGATCCTGATCGGCTACCTTCTGGGTTCGATCCCCTTCGGCTACGTAATCGTACGGGCGCTGAAGGGCATGGACATCCGGGAGTACGGATCTCATAACATCGGGGCAACTAATGTGCTCCGGGTGGTAGGCTGGTTTCCAGCACTCCTGACGCTCGTGGGGGACATCGCCAAAGGGGTGCTGCCTCCGCTGATCGCGGTTTCGCCCTGGTTTGGCGCGCCGGAGCCGAATCCCTGGGTGGTCGCACTCGCCCCGATGGCGGCAATCTGGGGGCACGCCTATTCCGCCTACTTCTACTGGAAGGAACGGAAGTTCTCCCGCGGCAAGGCCGTGGCCACCGGCCTCGGCGCGATCATCGGGTTCGTGGGCGCGGGCCAGGTGGGCTGGCCGGTTCTCGCAGTGGTAGCCGGGATGTGGATAGGGTCCATTCTGCTCCCGCGCCTCGTGTCCGGCAAGTTTGGGTGGGTCTCCCTGTCGTCGCTGCTGGCGGCCGGAGCATTGCCGGTGGCGACCGGGCTCACCGGGGCCGCCCTCCCCTACACCCTGTTTGGGGTTGGCGCAGCGGTCTTTGTCTTCTGGAAGCACAAGGAAAACATCGGCCGGCTGATTGATGGGGTCGAACCGCGCCTGGGGGAAAAGCTGCCCCTGGCGGGGGTGGATCGGGATGAAGTCGCGTGCGCTTTTATGATTCACGCCATCACTCCCGAAGACTGGTTTCAGCCGCGGCGGCTCGGATGGGCTGCCCGCCTCGGCCAGACCGGTCTACTCCCTCCAGGGGCGCTCAAGCGGGCGATGCTGTTGCTCCGCCCGATGAAGGTGGATACCGTCCGCGGCATCCGCGTGAGCGATGGCCGCACGATCCAGGCACATCTGATCTGCGTGCCGTGGCTCCCCGAGCAGATCAAGGCACATCCGAGGCTGGCGGTGCGCCGCGCCATCCAGGCGGCCCATCTGGCTCGCGACCTCGGGGCGCGCTGCATGGGGCTGGGCGCGTTCTGGAGCGTAGTGGGGAACAAGGGCCTGGAGGTGCAGCAAGGGGCTCCCTTCATCCCGATCACCAACGGCGGCGCCTACACTGCCGGCACCGTGAAGGCCGCCGTGCCGCTCGTGATGGGCAAACTGGCGGCGCGCGGGGTTGAGCCGGAGCACGCGGTCGCCGCGGTGGTGGGGGCGAACGGCGTCGTCGGCTTCGGCATCTGCCGGCAACTGGTCGGTCAGGTGGCGCACATCCGGATGATCGGCACTGACGTGGAACGCCTCGAACGCACCGCAGCCCTGCTGCGGCGCCGCAACCGCCGGGCCGAGGGTACGGTGACCACGGTATCGCTTTCCACAGACATGGCGGACTGCCGCGAGGCGAACATCGTCTTCACCGCCACGTCTACGGTAGATCCTGTCCTCTTCCCGGAGCATCTACGCGCCGACGCCGTGGTCTACGATATGGGACGGCCGGCAGACGTGCATCCTTCGGTGCTCGATCTGCCAGGGGTCACAGTGATCCCCGGCGGCGTGGTCCGCCCTCCCGGCGAAGTGCAGCAGCACATTGATGTACACTTCGGCGCCGGGTGCATTCCGGCGTGCATGGCCGAAACGCTGTTGGTGGCGCTGGACGAGTGCTACGACCGGGTCAGTCTCGGCGAGTACACCAGCAGCGAGAACATTGATTACTTTGTCGCGCTGGCGGAGGATCTCGGCTTTCAAGTCGTGGACGAAGCCGCCCGGCCGGATGCCCCTGCACCCCCGAAGAGCGCCCCGGCGCCCGTGCGGGCATAGTCACCGGAGACACGCGGAGGGACGAATACGGCCGCCGCCACACGCGAAAAAGTGGATTCCCCCTCCTCGTGCACCGATAACATGGTGAGATCACCTTCGAGGTGGAACCGCGGTAGGAGTAGGCACGCGCGGGGAACGTCAGGGCGTGGAGCCTGCGGCGCGGGGGCAGGCAGTGGCGGGGCGGGCTGCAAATTCGGATGCTTTCGAAACTACTGCGGAAGTCTCCCGCAACCTTTCGCCCGGCCCTCACTCTCACTAACCTGAATGTGGAGGAGTAACAACGTGCAAGACACCCGGTCAGGAGTTTGTGAGCAGGCCAGCCGCCTGCGGTCAGCCCACCTCGGACGGCGCGAGGTGCTGCGCATCGGCGCGCTGAGCGCGTTGGGGCTCACTACCACGCAACTCGGAGCCCTGCGCGCCGCTGATGCCGCCCCGCGCACCGACCGCGCGTGCATCCTGCTCTGGCTCTCCGGCGGCCCCAGCCAACTCGACACCTTCGATCCAAAGCCGGACGCCCCCGCCGAGATCCGCAGCCCGTTTGCCCCCATTGGGACCTCGGTTCCGGGCATTCAAGTCACTGAACTCTTCCCCCGCCTCGCGCGCCAGGCCCATCACTATGCGCTCCTGCGCTCCGTCTACCACACGCTGGATGACCACGCGCGCGGCATGTGCTGGCTCCTCGCAGGTCGGCTCCACGACAGCATCCGCTACCCAAACATGGGCTCCGTCGTGGCGCGCCTCCGCCAGAAGCCCGGAGCGTTGCCGGCCTTCGTTACCATCCCGCGCATGAACCTGGTCGCGGGGCTTTCCGCTACCGATCACGCACAGACGGCAGGGGATCTGGGTCGCTCCTGGGATCCGCTCACGCCGGACGGAGTGCCCGGTGTCGAGGGCTTTCGCCTGACCGACCTGGATTTGCCCCGTGAGGTCTCCACCGAACGGTTCCAACGCCGGGTACAGTTGCTCGACCGGAACGAGGCGGCGGAATCCGGTGGGGGCCAGGACGACCTCCGGCGCCGCGCCGTGGAACTGGTTCGTTCGGATCGCATCCGCGCCGCCTTTGATCTGGAAGCGGAACCCACAGCACTGCGGGATCGCTACGGCCGCCACGGATTCGGACAGAGCACGCTGCTCGCTCGACGACTGGTGGAACGCGGCGTCCAGTTCGTCAACGTGAATTGGCCGAACTACTATCAGTGGGACCACCACACCGAGTACGCCGGTCGCATGCAGTACCAGGCCCCTCCGCTCGACTTCGCGCTCGGCAGCCTGTTGGAAGATCTGGCGGACCGTGGGATGCTCGACAGCACCCTCGTCCTCTGCATGGGTGAGTTCGGGCGCACCCCGAAGGTAAACGTGCATGCTGGTCGGGATCACTGGGTCCACGTGATGACCGTCCTCGCGGCGGGAGCAGGCATTCGCGGCGGGCAGGCCATCGGGTCCAGCACTTCCGACGGCGGCTACCCGCACGACCGCCCGATCCACGCCCGCGATGTGGTCGCTTCCGCCTACCACGCCCTCGGCATTGACCCGCTCACCGAGTTGCACACGTTCGACGGACGGCCGTTTCAGTTGCTGCCGAACGCAGAAATCGTGCCGGAACTCTTCCACCGCACGCCGTCCGCCGGCCGGAGCCTTACCACGCGGTCCTGAACGCCGGGGTGCAGTCCGGTCGTGGCGTGAGCCCATGCCGGCGGGATGCCGGCGTTCCCGGGGCGGCTTGACGCCTCCCGAGAGCATTGCTTTTAGCGAGAGGATTCGGCTGGGCTACCGGCAGTCTTCCCGTCCATTGCCGGGGTCGCTCGTCGAGCGTGTGACGCAGGATGAACGGTGCGGTGGTCGGCCCGTGCAGGTCCACTTTGCTGAAGGGGGACGTACCAGACTGCCACTGGAACGCGCACTGCAGAATGCACCCCTGCTTCTGCTTGGCTCCCCCCGTGTGGCCCACCCCCCCCGAGTTGTTGATGGCGTCCGCACCCCCCGGTTGCTTACCAGTCCGAAGGTGCCGAGATCGCGTGCCTTGCTCGGATCCACGATCCCATTGGTGTTAGCGTCCTTCCACTGGCCGGGCCGTCTATCCGCAGCACGGTCTGGGTGGTGGGACCCAGGTCGGTCAAGAACCATCGCGGCTGCGACTTGGATGCGCTCGCGCTGGGGTCGGAGAACGTCTCTGAAACGTCTCAGGGCCGATCTGCGCGCGCGCGGAGGAACCCGGCAGCGTCACTGCGCAGGAACCGGAGGCCCCGCGCCGGAACGTGCGGACACGACGGCCGGCGACCTCCGCACCCAGACCCGCCGGCACCTGATCCGGCCGGCGCGCCGGCTCCAGCGCTCGGGGGCCGGAAACTCGCAGGCGTTCCTGCGTGCGAGAACGACCGTGATGCGCTCCTCTGACCCCGGCCCGGACCCGGACCTGGGCACGGCCCCTGGGCGGTGCTGGGTCCCGGGCCGGTTCATCAGGCTGGGAAGCGCCGCGCTCGGCTCCGTTCCAGACGGCGCACATCGGCCCGGTCCTGCGGCCGGTTCACGGTGCGCTTGTTCCGGACACGGTCTTTCGACGAAATGATGGGAAACTCCAGCTCGTCGCTCCTCCGCAGTGTCCGGTTGGGCCAGGCTGCTGCGAACTCGACACCGGGGCGCGAGGTCAGAATGTCCACGCGAACCGGCGCCATCCCGAACTGGTAGATCATTCCCGGCTCCTCGAACGAAGCGGGCTCCAACTCTGCCGCCCTGCGGCGACTTCCTGCTTCCGGTCCGGACGCTGGCGGCGCCTCAAGCCGGAGTTCCGGGCTCGCCCGGTCTACTTGCTGGCGGTCACGGCAGCCGTGTTCGAAGAACTCGCCAGACCGGCGGCAGACCTGGCCTCAGCACGGCGGCACGGGGCAACCGGAGCCGCGCCCGGTATCGGTACTCCGGGTTTCCTCCGACCATACGCCCGGCCGCCGAGCCGGAGGGGATGAGTTCCCTCGCCATAGCGCCTTGCTCGAATGCGGCGGCATAGCCGAAGGGCTGGTATACTCCAAACGGGAGGAATCGGGAATGTCCACTTTCGCGCTCGAACCAACGTCCGCTGTTTCGACGCCCTGTGGTATCGCGGAAACCCTTGAGGGGTCGCTGGATACCCTCCGCTGCCTGGTCGAGGCGGACCGCGTCGAGGCCGCCCGGGCACTGGCGGTCCGCCTCTTGTCGGCCTGGCCCGAGGACCGACGGGTGCAACGGTGGGCTCGGGTGTTGGCCCCCCCTCGGGTTTTCCCAGCATCCAACGATGATCCGAGACAGGCGCCCATCGACCGTTCCGCGGAGCTGGGTTGGCTTGATGCACACCGGCACGAGCATCCCGGCTGCTGGATTTCGTTGAGCGGGAGCCGCCTGATCCTCGCGGATCCCAGCCTTGCGCGCGTGGTCGCGGAGAATCGCCGGGTTCTAGAAGATCAACCGGCCCTGCTCTGGTTCGAACCGGTGTCGAGCCCATGAGTGAACCCGTCACGTATTCTGGCTGGGGACGCTATTACCCCGGGGCCCGCGACGAATTGGGGCGGGAAACCCTGCTGACCGTGTCCTGCAGGATCGAGAATCTACCAGACGAGGTCTTTGCGCTCCTGGATACGGCAAGCTCGTGGTGTGTGCTTCACCGCGAAACGATCGAGGCACTGGGCTGCGAGGCGATTCCAGGCGAGCCCCTGGTGCGATTGTCTACGCGCCTTGGATCGTTTTCGGGCTGGCTCGATCGTTACACGCTCTGCTTCAAGGCCGACAGGGGAGAGTCTCTTCAAATCGACGCGACCTGGTTCGTGTGCGTCGACTGGCCGGGCCCCATGGTCATCGGCTGGAAGGGCGGGCTGGAACGGCTGCGGTTCGGGTTGGACCCGGCCACCGAACGGTTCTATTTCGGTTGGCTCTGATCAGCCGACCAGCAACCCAGAGGCTGGGGCGACGGAGGTTCTCACCGACTGCGGACCCTGCGGGGGGAGAGCGCGTCCCTCCGTGCCGGAATGTCGCCCGGCCTCTCCAGCGACCCTCTTCCGTGCCCCCTCCGCGCTCCGCGGCACACTCCCTCGCGGCATCGTGTGCGGGATGACCCACGCTGTCGGCGCGCAACCCTGACATCTCCCCTGCGTGCGCGGTCGGCGGCACTGTGGGGGGTAAACCGGTCCGCGCTGGGGGCGGATACGTCGCGGTCGGGGTCGTGCAACTGCCGGCGGGGCGCCAGGCTACCCCGGCACGGGCACGCGTTTCCCCAGCCAACTTCGCCGGCCGAGCGCCCCGGCGGGGCGCCCGACCAGCGCGACAATCCTTCTTTCGAAGTCAGTGTTCTTGCTTGCCTGGAGAATTCCTCTCCGCGCGTCCCGTGTCTGCACCACTGAAGGGAAAGTGCGCACCGGCGATTCACAGAACGGGCGGCGACCCGACGAGGGGATCGGGGCATCGCTCTATAGTCCCCCGATTCCGGAGTTGGGTGGCAGGTAGAGCCCGAGGGCGATGTCGAGCGCGCTGCGCAGGAAGCCGGCGCTGAACTCGCCGAGGACCAGACCGAGGAAGAACGGCAGCGCCGCGCGGTAGCCCTTGAGCCCGCCGTAGCGGAGCACGAGCGCCTTGACGATCCAGGCCACCAGCAGGGGAAGCCAGAGGCGGAAGAGCCCGAAGCTGCCGCTGATGAGATAACCGGCGGGATGGAACGGCCAGTCCACCATCCGTGCCCTCGCGACGGCCAGCAGCAGCGCCGTCACGGCGCCGAAGAGGTAGGCCAGGGTGGATCCCTGTTCCGACTGCGTCGGATTCTGGAGAATGGCTTCGAGGCGGCGCCAGGTTTCGGGCCCGTGCCGCAGGCCCGGGCCCCGGTACTTGGCGCTCTCGAATCCGATCTCGTAGGTGCAGTGCAGCAGGGCCCAGAACGCCAGCAGGACCCCCAGAGCGCTGGCCAGCAGCAGCACCACCGTGATGCCCGGCAGCGGCACGCCGGCGCGGTGGCCGAGGCGCAGCGCATCGGTGTGGGTCTGCATCGGGAACTGGCGGCCGGTGCGCGTGAGCCAGTAACCGAGGCTCATGCCCGCCTGCTCGCCGGGGGTCCACGCCCCGCTCCCGCCGACCCGGTTCAGGATGTCCTCCGGTCCGGCTCGGAAAAACTCGATCGTCGGTAGGCCCACTTCCGCGCGGATGCGGGTCACCACCAGCACGAACGTGAGCAGCAGCCCCAGGTAGAGGAAGGCAGTGGCCGGACGCATCCCGGCGTGCACGGCAAATCCGAGGAGCAGGCCGAAGCCCCCTGCCAGGCCGAAGACAGCCGTACGATACCCGAGCGGTTCGCCGTCGTCCTGGGGCCGCACCAGGCCGAACGCGGCGCGCAGGACATGGGCCAGGTGATCTCGCGCGTGCCAGAGGACAACGAGTGCGTAGCCGAACAGGGCGCCGACCCCCTGTTGGCGGATGAACGGGAACCCATTCGGGTCCACGTGCCCCGCCCCCGCCGCGAGCACCATCTCCACACGAGACAGCGCGAAGAAGAAGAGCACCGAAAACCCGATCTGCAGCGGCAGCAGGAAGCAGAGTCCCACCGCGAACGGAAACGTGGCGATCGGCACATTACCCATCGCGCTCCAGGGGAGATCCGGAAAGCGGTAGTTTTCCACTCCGACGTGAATGTCCGGGAGCGAAGGCCAGAGGAAGCGGCAGAGCGCCGCGATCTGCCCGAACGCACCGACCCCGAACCCAACCCAGAGCAGGGGACGCCGGAAGAGCGTGTCGCCCTGGAGGAGCACCTGGACCGGCACTTCCGCGATCGGGTAGCTCAGGCGCTCGTGGTCCCACTGCCGCCGAAACAGGGCCGCGCCACAGAGCATCACCCACACCAGAACCAGTGCGAATCCGGTCCACCAGCCCAGCGGCTCGAGCCACGGCAGCACGTGATCCCACCGGTAGAGCGTGCTGTTGCCTCGGTACAGGTCGTCCACCGCCGGACCGCGTGCCGGCACCAGATGCGACGGCACCAACGGCAGGATGCGCGCTGCCCATGGTTCCCCCGGCGCCGATCGCCGGACGACGTACGTGATCGTGGAGAACAGAATCTGCAACTGATCGTGACCGGCGAGGTTCGTCGCGGCGCAGACAGCCACATAAACCACCACCATCTCTTGGACGGTTAGACGCCAGCCGGGTCGCCGTCGCCCGACCAATGCATTCCACACGCGGAACAGGAGGAGCAGCGTCAGACCGTTGAAGAACAGGGACGCAGTCGTCGCGTTGTCCGACTGCCGCACGTACTCGATCTGGATCAGCCACCACGCGTTCAGAGGCAGCAGTACAACTGCGAGACAGAGGGCACGCATGGGGGTTTCGGGGTCCGGCTCGAACTCGTCGTCGTCCTCGTCGGGCGGGACGGAGTAGCCGGAATCGCCACTCCGTCGGAACTCACGTTACCGTCACTTCCCGCTCTCTGCGCTCTGCTTTTCCGTTCAATACACCTCGTGGTAGTGGTGCGCGTAGATTTCCTCGCACCCGGCGCGCAGGCCGGCGTCCTCGGTGAAGTCGTCCCCAAAGCGGTCTACGGTCAGAGCGGTCGCCGGTCCCCAGACGGGTTTGCCGCTCACCAACTCGGCGACGATGCGCCCTACACCCGGAGAGCGATCAATGCCTCCGACGGCGCAGGCCGAAGCTACGAGCAGGCCGCGGCAGCCGGCGGGCTCACCGACGAGAAGTTTCCCATCCGGCGAGATGGTGGGCAGTCCTCGCCGTTCCTGCACCACGACCGCATCTCGCAGGCAGGGGAAGAAGCGGCCGGCCGCCGCGGAAAGCTGGCGATACCCGACAGGGTCTGCTTCCAGTGCCGCAATCTCGAAGTGCGGCGGAAAGTCAGCCATGTCGAAGCTGAGCGGGCGGTAGCCATACCCGCCGACGAGCAGCCCTCCCGCCTCGGGCCGGGCATACACCTGCGGTTCAGTGATGCGCACGATCGGCTGGTCCGGCAGGACGCCGGCGATCGGCGCCGTAACGAACGCCTGATGACGCACCGGCACGGTGGGGAGGTTGAGCCCCAGGTCCTGACCGAGGCGGCGCGTCCACGCACCGGCGGCCAGCACCACCCAGCGCGTCTCGATCCGCCCTTCCGGGGTGTGTACGGCGCAGACGCTCCCATCGCGGGTTTCGATGCGGGTCACCGGCAGCCGGGTGCGTATGCTCACCCCGCGATCGCGGGCCGCCGCGGCAAACGCGACCGCTACCGACTTCGGCTCCACCCACCCATCACGCGGGATGGAGAGCACAGCCGCGTCCGGCGGCAGATCGAGCAGTGGCACGCGGCGCTGCACCTGCCCTGCTGAGAGAAACTCCACACGATCTCCGTTCGCCGCCGCCACCTGCTGCCGATCCTTCAGATCGGTCCGATAGCGGTCGGTGAGGGCTACCCGAAGGCTGCCGGTCTGCCGGAAGTCAATCGGGTACCCGGTGCGATCACGGAACCGCTCGAAGAACTCGATACAATACGTACTGAACTCCAGCGCAACCCGGTCGCGGTTCAGGTATCCCGTCTGGCCCGCGGCGAACGGGGTAGTGCCGCTCGCGATGGGACCTTTGTCGAGCAGCACTACCCCGTGTACTCCCGCCTCGGCCAGATGAAATGCCGCGCTGGCGCCGAGCACCCCGCCGCCGATGATGACTACCCCTGCGTGTGTGGACCGCACCGTTTTCTCCTCGCTCCGGGCCTTCAGGGATGGAGCGGCTCGGTGCAGTATTGTACCATCACGAAGACGGGTAGCCCACGACCAAGTCAGTCACCGTGAACCAGTGTCTGGATGTTCACATTGCCCCAGAGCACCGTGTCGCCCCAGAGCACCGTGTCGCCCCACAACACCGTGTCACCCCACAGTACCGTGTCACCGGCGACGCTGTTGTCCCCCCAGAGCACAGTGTCGCCCCACAGCACGGTATCGCCCCAGAGCACCGTATTGCCCCACAGATTCTGGCGCACGGCAAGGACCGCATCGCCCCACAATACCTGGTTCTTGTGCAGCACTTCGCGGCTCCACGGGAAGGTGTACCCCGACAGGGTGGTTTGTCCCGCCAGCGCTCCGGTGATCCAGGTGGAACCCACCGACTTCGTGGTGTCAACCCGCGAGGCAAGGTCCACCGCGGCCAGTGCGTTCACGCTGCCCGCCCCCTGCGTCAGCCGGGAGAGACCCGTGCGCAGCAGTACACCGGCATTGTCCCTCAGCGCCAGTTTTTGTGCGGTGAACATCAGGATGGCCTTCACGGCGTTGGGCGTCAGCGTCGGACGCGCCTTCAGCATCAGCGCGGCCACACCGGCGACCTGCGGCGCCGCCATGCTGGTGCCTGACAGGCGGAAATAGTTGCCCTGCCCGACTTGATTGGCGGGCGGATCCACTCGATTTCCGGGAAAGGTCTGGTGCAGCACCGAAGAGTCGGAGGCCATCGAGTCAATCTTGTTTCCCGGCGCTACGACATCGGGCTTGACGTGAAGATCGTGGTAACTGGGACCGCGGCTGCTGAACGAACAGACGGCATCGTCTGCCCGCCTCCCGGTCGCGAAGGTGTTCAACGCGCCGACGGTGATGGCGCTCGGCTCATTGCCGGGACAGGAAATGCCCCCGTAGCGAATCGCGCCGGCGGGATCCTTCCCCCGGTTTCCTGCGGAGCACACGACGACCATCCCGGCCTGCACGCACCGGCGGACCGCCGCGCAGAGGGGATCTGTTCCGGTTCCCTCACCGGGAGTGTGCCCGAGAGAAAGATTGATCACGCGGATCTGATACGTGGCCCTGTACTGGACGCACCAGTCCAGGGCCGAAATGACGGTGCTGACAGAACCTCGTCCCTGGCTGTCCAGCACCTTGAGCGCCACCAACTCGGCCGCCGGGGCCACTCCCGTGACTACCCCGCCGCACTGGTCGCCATTCGACATCACGATCCCTGCCACATGCGTGCCGTGTCCGTGATCGTCATACGCGGAAGTCTGGTTCGAGACAAAATCCTTCCAGCCCACAACACGGCTGCCCGAGGTTTTCTTCCAGTCACTGTGGCCTCCGTCCCGGGCGCCGGTGTCCAACACGGCGACCCGAATTCCGGCCCCCTGGTTACTGAATGTACTCCAGACGCGATCGGCGCCCAGCGTCACGTTGTCGAAGTCACCGTGTGCCTCGAGTTCCCGATCCGGGGAAACCCACGCGACATCCGACCGGGCGGCGAGCTGCGCCAACGACCGGTAAGGCACGCGGAGCGACGCCATCCCCGTCGCGCCCAGACTCCGGCGAAACACTCCCCCCACCTTCTCCGCCACCGCGCGGCCGTCCGCAGTCCCCGATTGAAACTGCACAATCACGGCCTTCATGGCACTGCTGTGGGAAAAGTCTCGCGCCTGTCTTGCCAGATCGGGCGAGAGCCGGGTCGCCTGCGGAGTAGCCCGTACCGCAGTGCAGAGCAGGCCCACTACCCCGAGAAGCACCATCCCGCGGCTGAGCGCAGCCGCATCCACTCTTACTCCCATCGTATACCCTTATGCCGCTCCTGGGTTCGTGAGGCGATGCGCCGCACGGCCGAGTGACCCTGCGGCAAGAACCGTGCCACGGGATCGGATCGTCGGGCTCTCACTTCCCACAGAGAATTCCACTTATACCTACGGACAGGCCGGGCGCCACGCCTAGTCGTTCGATCGGCGGACCGGAACTCATCCAAAAGGAGGAGGGAACAGTTCCCCTGTTGATCGAGCCGGATTGCCGCAACCAGAGCAGGGGAACGCGCGTTCCATGTTGAAGCAGTCATCGGGAGTGAACCATGCGACGACAAACTCTGGAGCAAGCCACGGATCTGACGCACGTCTCCGACCTGGAGCGCCTGCTGAATCCGTACCTGGATCAGGTGGCACAGGGGCTGCACGGTGTGCCGGAGGCAGAGAAAGAACGTCTGCTCGGCCTCGCCAGAGCGCGGGTGGAATTGGACCTGGAGCTGAATCCCTCCGTCAGCGAGGCGGGGGTGCAGGCTTCGCTGGCGCGTGTGGGCGCCCCGTCGGCGCTGGCCGCACAACTGCGCGCGGAAGCAGTGCTGCCGGGTGAGCCGACAGCGAATACCACTCCGCTCACCGCGTGCCGGAGCTGCCGGCGCGAAGTCAGCCGGGACGCGCAGGCGTGCCCCCACTGCGGGGCCCCGTTTCCGGCCCGCCAGGCCTGGACGGGGCGGGGCTACGAGTATCGCTCCCCCCAAACGCTCTGGGGCCTGCCGGTACTTCACGTCGCCTACGGACGGAACGCCGAGGGCAAGCTCCGGGTGGCGAAGGGGATCGTCGCCATCGGACAGTTCGCCGTAGGAGGCGTCGCCATCGCACAGTTCGCTGCCGGCGCCGTTTTCGCGCTCGGGCAGTTCGCGGTGGCGCCCATTGCCGTCGGCCAGTTCGCACTGGGATTGGTGGCCGTCGGTCAGTTCGGACTCGGTCTCCTTGCCGGCGTCGGGGTGTTCGCGTCCGGGCTCTGGACAAAAGCGCTGGTCACCTTGAAACCGTGAAAGGATGAGGGCATGGACAGGGGAGCGTCGCCGGTGACGGAGAGAGGATGGCCCTCACCTTCCACCCTCCATCCGGTCCCCTGCCGTCACTCATCCGTTCGCGCGCGTCACTGAGCCGGTTTCTTCTGCCGCTCGCGGGCTTTGTCAATCCCCGGGGGCTGGGGCGTGTCCTCGGGGAGGACCTTCCAGGAGGCGCCGTTTTCGCGATAGGCGCGGTAGTCGCGGGGCCGGTAGGCAATGTTGAGGTGAGGGGTCTCGACCACGCGGTCACCCTCATGGTGCGAGGTGACGGCCGCTTCCAGAATGCCGGTGGTGAGCAGCGTGCGCTCAACCGGGTACGGCGCCTTGCGGTTGCGGAAGTGAGCCTGGATGGCGTGCGAGAGGGCCTTGAAGAGACAGCGGTTGTCCCAGGGCCCGACGTAGAAGCTGGTGGCCAGCGGCGTCTTTTCCCCCTTCACCCTGCACGCAAAGGGCCAGCGAGTGCCCGACCGGCCGAAACGCAGGGCTGTGCCTCGCGTCCCGTCGCGATACTCCACCAGGATCCCCCACGGGGACTGCGGACCGCGAAACTGCATCCGGCGCTGCGGAATATCGCGCAGGCGGGGCCGGTCCTTGCCCAGGTCCGTCTCGAGAGCGGCCTCCGCCACCGCCTCCGACCAGCGCCCTGCCTCAGCCGCCTTCCAGAGGGCCTCGCCGGCCAGGAACTGCACGCGCGCCACGCCGGTCTCGCCGCCTTTGCGCGCTTCCAACATTGCCTGAAGCACCTCCAGCGCGTGGAAGTCGTAGCCCTCGAATCCGCCGCCGTGGAACGAGACGGCCTCCTCAATCTCCGCTCCGGACGGCACTTCCAGCGACGGGCGGCGCTGTGCCAGCGGCACGGAGCTGCCCGCCATGAAGGGGATCTTCATCGCGCGCGCGGTATCGTACATCTCCTTCGCCCAGTCCCACCGGTACGAGAGATGCTTGTCGTTGAAGATCGGCACGACCTTACCCGTCTCCCGGAACACCTCTACGCATCCATCGAAGAACCGCTTCCGGGGATACTCGACCTGGCCCCGGTCGTTCGCGGGATATCGCCCGTGCTCGCCGATGCAGAGCACGGCATCCACCGCCAGATCTTTGCCGCCCAGAGTCAGCGCCTCGCGGATATTGCCGCACATCCGCACCCCATATTCCTTCGCAGCAGCACGGGCCAGGTCACCCGGCGGTTCCTGATCGCCCCACAGGCTCACCACATCCATCCCCGGATCGGTCCATTCGCCGTTGAACAGACACGGTTCGAGGAAGTTTTCCAGGATGACGTGGGCATGGCTTCGAGGGGTGCAGGCGGTGTAGATAGCAGCCACCTTCAATCGCCGCTTGGGCTCCTGGGCGGCGGGCGCAGTGGCAGGGAGACAGGTGGCAGCGGCGGCTCCGACGGCCTGTTTCAGAAACGTCCGGCGAGGATTCATTGGGTGGCTCTCCAGCGGGGTTCGCGGTGGTACCAGCACTTTCGCCACTTGCGGCGCAGGTTCCTCGGTACCGTTCTGCAAGACGCGGCCGTCTCTCCCGCCGAATTTCGCCCAGAGTCCGGTGGTGTGCGCGGAACTCTACAGCGGGCATCGTTTCGTGAGTTCGGGCGAGGGGGACGCGCGCCGGCACGCCGGGGCCGCACGGTTGCCTTCACCGGTCAAGATCGGCAAGCCTGAAGAGCGCAGCAGGGACACCCCACACGCCGCATACCATCCCGAACGTCGAAACTCCCGACCCCGTCCGGGTTCAGATAGCCTGAATAGCCCGTGTACCTCGCGGACTGCCGGTCTCGCCGCGGCCTGCCCACGAACGACTTCCTGGCTCATGCGACTTTCACTTTGCCCCACCCAGCAGCGCACCTATGACCGCGTGCTGGCCTGGTTGCCGCATCGCTCACCCATAGTCGTCAACAGCAGCGGGGGCGGTGGGACCACGACCATTCTCCAGCAACTTCATGCCGACCGTGGGGGCGTGCTGCTGAGCTACCGGAATTTTCTCGATACGCTGAATACCCGGCATCCCCTCGCGCTGGATGAAACCTTTGACCAGTGGATGCGGTTGGCGCTGGCCGATCACGATCTGGTGATTCTGGACAATCTTGACCTGTTCGGCGCAGTCGGACAGGGAGGGCATTCGAGCAGCTATCCCCGGCCCGGGTTGGTCACAATTCCGCTCTTACTCCTTCTGGAACAGGCCAGGGAGTCCGGCAAGCACCTCATCTTCGGAGATGGGCGCGTGACGCTGAACGCCCTCAGCGACTACGTGGCTCGGGAGCGAGTGGGGGCATTCACTGAAGAGGACTATCGGCACATCGTGGAGGCCTGGGCGAGGCGAGAGGACGGCACGCTCGCCTGCACGGTGGATTTCCGCAAGGTTTACCGGTTTGCGGGCAATCTGGACGCCCACGATCTCGGGAAGTTGGGTCGCTGGTTGGCCTCGCGCCCCCAGCCGGACACCGACGCCGCCCTGCACTACTTGAAGCAGAGCGGCCTCAGCAGCAACGTGTCGCTTCCGGAGGTGCAGCCCGTCGAACTCAGCGATTTGAAGGGTCTCGACGATGTGATTGCTGCGCTCGAAGCGAACATTATCCTCCCGCTGGAAGAGGATGAACTCGCCTTGCGTCTGGACCTGAAGCCGAAGCGGGGAGTCCTGTTGGCCGGACCTCCCGGCACCGGGAAGACCACTGTGGGGCGTGCCCTTGCCCGGCGCCTGGGCAGCAAGTTTTTCCTCATTGACGGCACGGTCATCGCCGGTACGGGAAACTTTTATTGCCAGGTCGCCGGGATCTTCAACGAGGCGAAGCACAATGCCCCGGCCATCGTCTTCGTGGACGACAGTGACGTGATCTTCGAGGATGGAGAAGAAGGCGGGCTCTACCGCTACCTGCTGACGATGCTGGATGGGCTGGAAAGCGAGTCGGTGAACCAGGTCTGCGTGATGCTCACCGCCATGGACGTCGGCAACCTGCCGCCGGCGTTGCTCCGCTCCGGGCGGGTGGAACTCTGGCTGGAGATGCGCCTGCCGGATGAGGCCGCCCGGCACGCCATCTTGGAGGCATTTCTCACCAAACTCCCTCGCGAAGTAGCAGATTTGGACCTGGAGGCCCTCGCGGCCGCCACCGAAGGGTTCACGGGCGCCGACCTGAAGCGGCTGGTGGAAGACGGGAAGTTGCTCTATGCCTTCGACCTGTCCCGCTCCCTTCCGATGCGCACGGCGACCGAATACTTCTTGTCCGCAGTCGAGGGCGTGGTCAAGAACAAGGCACGCTATGCCCAGGCCGAAGCGCGCGCCCGCCGACGACACCCGTCACGTCCGGCGTACTACAATCCGTACGATGACGATGGTGATGACGATGAGGAAGACGAACCGGAATAGGTCCGACGGAGCGCTCTACGTGATGATGCTCCGGATCGGCTGTCCGCCGTGTGCGATGGGGATCGGCCGGCCCTGGGGGTCGGGAACGGCAATGTTGGGGTCCACCCCCAGGCAATGATAGATCGTCGCGCAGAGGTCGCCGGGGGTCACCGGGTCTGAGTCCGGGTAGGCAGCCTGCTTGTCGGAACTACCGTGAATTGTGCCGCCGCGAATGCCCGCCCCGCTGTACAGCACCGAGTAGCAGGGGGTCCAGTGATCTCGTCCCGCACGCGCATTGACCTTCGGCGTGCGCCCCATTTCGCCCATCACCACCACGAGGGTCTCGTCCAGGAGCCCCCGCGCGTCAAGGTCCTCCATCAGGGCGCCATAGGCAAGATCCAGATAGGGGAGGTGGAACTTGCGCATCAACTCGAAGTTGTTCGTGTGGGTGTCCCACCCGTCGAAGTCTATCTGGATGCGCTCCCAGAAGAGATCCCAGGCCACGGTGACAAACCGCGCTCCGGCTTCCACCAGCCGCCGGCCGATCAACGTTCCCTCGCCGAACAGGCTGCGGCCGTAGCGATCCCGCTCGCTGTTGGGCACCTGGGTCAGGTCGAACGCCTGACGCGCTTCCGGCGTGGTGAGCAGGTCAAACGCCCGCTGATACTGGCGGTCCGTGCCGGCGAGCGCGTTTTGCTTCTCGACCGCGCGGAGGCCGGTGTCCACCTGCCCGCGCAGGGACTGGCGGCGCCCGAGGCGATCCGCAGTGATTTCGGGCGCCAGGGCAGGGAGCCGGGGCATCCCGCGCACGACCTGCGGGTAGCCGCCCCGGGCCGGTTCGGGCACTTTCGGGTCACACTCGGTGTACACCGGATCGTACCGGGACCCGAGAAAGCCGCCGCCGGGTCCCGGCCGGTGGATCGCCTGCCCCCACCCGAGGTAGCAGGGCAGGTGGAAGTAGGCAGGTACCTGCGGCGCTCCCATGCCGAGGTAGTCCACCACGGACCCCATACTGGGCGGGTCGGCGTTTCCGGGGGACACGATGTTGCCGGAGGACGATGGGCCGTTGAATCCGGTGAAGTTGGGGAGGGTGTTGTGATCTCCCCCTTCGTGGTGGGCGGAGCGCACGATGGCCGACCGGTGCATCCAGCGCGCCATTTTCGGCAGCAGCTCACAGATTTCAACGCCGCTCGCGGAAGTACGGATCGGTTTGAACTCACCCCGGTACTCGGAGGGAGCGTCCGGCTTCATGTCCCACATGTCCTGATGCGGCGGGCCTCCCATCAGGTAGAGCAGCAGCACGGATTTCGCCCGCCCCGCCCGCAGAGGCACACCCGGACCTGCACTACGGCTGACCCGCGCGGCCGACGCGGCCTCGGCGGCCAGCAGGTTCGACAGGGTCATCCCTCCGAAGAGGCCGATGGCTCCCGCGCGCAGCAGTTCGCGCCGGGACTGGCCGTCGCACAGACGGCGGGGGCTACCGAGGATGGAAAGCATGGCGGGATGTCGAAGAGTCCGGAAACACCTGCAGAGTGGGAGTGATCGCTTGCAGCAAAGTTGCAGCGGATTTGGGCGGGCGGGATCAGGGCTCACGCACTGTGCCGTTCCATCGAACCGGAGATGACGCGATGATCGGCGAATTGCTCGCAGCCTACCTGGAGCATTCGAGCCTGGAGCGGTTCGAGCAGCTCCGAGCAGCCGCACTGGCACACCCGGCCTACGATCCGTACGGGAGCGTCCTCCGCGAGGCACAGGGGTACCTGTCGCGAAAACGCCCGCGTGCGGCCCGCGATCTGCTGCTCCGCTCCTCAAGGGGGTGGGTGCTGGCGCCGGAGTTCCACAACTTGCTTTCGGTGGCGTTCGGCCTCACCGGTAACGAGGAGGAAGCGCGTCTGGAAGCAGCCCTCGCACGGTGTCTGCTGGACGGCATCCTGAGCACGGGCGACGGGAGCCGGCAGAGGCCCTATCTCGTCTCGTGCCCGTCCGACGAGTACGCAATCCTTGAGGCGCTGGGGAAGCAGATGACCAGCCAGACGCTGACGGAAAACGACGGGCGCATGTGTGATGTGCTCACGACGGATGACGGCGAGAGCTACTGGTTCGACATCGCCGCAGCCTTCGCTCGACTGCGGGAAGGGGCGCCGGCGGAGTGCGCCCCCCGCCGGTGGTGGGAATTCTGGAAACGATAAGGATCTGGAGGACGGAGTGGCATTGGATCGCAGAGCTGCACTGGCAGCGGGAATCATCGGCGCACTGGGTTGGGCCCGAGGCGCCCGGGCCGCGCGGCCGTTCGACAGGGAACGGGACCTGATCTCGTTGCATTACGACCACGCGCCGGATCGGGACGACGGGCACAGCGCCGCGGCCGACCGCACGGTGTTGGAAACGCTGTACGGCATCCCCTGGATCCGCGCGCAGATTCTGCCGGTCTCCGGCGCCTACGGACTGAACAGGAGCACGTTCAATCCGAAGTCGGACGTGGTAATGGACGTCACCTGGAACCCGTGCGGGGGCTGGCTGGCGGCGCACCGGGATTGGAAGGGCGTCGTGGAGACCCTGTTCCGTCGGTGGCGCACCACTCTGCAGGCGGGCGGCGATGTCTGGGTCAAGGAGGGCGGGCAGTCCGACATCACCGCGGAACTCGTGCGCGCGCTCAAGAAGGACGTTCCCGCGGTGGACCCGAAGACCCGCATCCACCTGGTGCAGCACGGCAAGTGGAACGAAGACCAGACCACCCCCGAGGCCCTCGCCTACGTCAAGACGGAGACCGACTACATCCGCATTCGCGACGCCAACCGATTCCTGAATGTGCGCGGCGGCGATCCAGTGTTCGTCCAGGCAGCGACCGCTCACCCGATCTTCGGGCCGGCGTGGAAGGCGGCGTTCGAATACTATCCGGCGGAGATCCGCGTGGATTTCTCGGACACAGGTGAACTGTTCCACATCCTGGGCATGGACCAGATGACGGTGGATGAATTCCGCAAACGGTTCCTCACCCCGCATTCGAAGAGTGCGTAGGGGCAATCCCCGGTGATTGCCCCGTCCGTTGTGGTCGCCCAGCAGCGACCACTCTTTCCTCACTCCTCTCCACTCTTTCCTTCAGCAGGGGCGACGGGGACCAGCGGCGGCGCCGGAGCGCTGTGCCGGCCGAGCCACACCCACGCCGCGCCGCCGGCCAGCACGGCGAAGAGGCTGAACCACTGGGCCTCGGTGAGGCCCAGAGCCAGCACCTTCGCCGTCACACCGCTGCGCAGACCCTCGACCAGGAACCGGTACACGGAATAGCCGGTAATGAAGAGCATCAGGTTCTGCCCGATCCGATACGGGCGACGGTAGGTCCAGATCAAGAATGCGGTGAGCGCGAAATTGAACGCCGCACCGTAGATCTGCGTGGGATGGGAGTGAATGCCCGGCCCGCTTTCCGGGAAGTGGACGCCCCAGGGCGCCGCCGTCGGCGTCCCGTAGCAGCAGCCGTTGAGGAAGCAACCGATCCGCCCGATCGCGTAGCCGAGCGCGAGACCCGGAGCCGCGGCGTCCGACATCGCGAGTGCGGGCAATCGCCGCCGCTTCATGCAGAGCATCCCGGTGAGGATGCCGGCCCCCACGCCTCCGTGGAAGGACATCCCACCCTTCCACGTGGCCGCAATCTCGAATGCGTGGCCGGAGTACTCGCGCCAGTGCAGGGCCACGAACAGGAGCCGGGCCCCGGCAATGCCGGCGATCAGGATCACCACGGCGCTGTCGAAGAGGGCGTCGCCCTTCATCCCTCGCTCCCGGCACAGACGGGCCCCGAGCGCCACTCCCGCCAGAAAGCCGAGGATGACCATCAGGCCGAAAGAGAACAGCGTGAAGGGTCCGATCTGGAACAGCCGGGGATACATCAGGGTAGGGTTCTAGGGTGCAGGGATCCAGGTTCTAGGGTTCCAGGTTGCAGGATCCGGTGATCCTCGTCCTCGCGGGTTGCGCCGCTGCCGCGCCTATGCAGACTGGTTCGCATTCTCCGTGGCGGGGCGGCAATCCGGACTGAGGAACAGGGAAGCGGCAATGAGTGCGATGGCGCCGACCGTGATAGCGCTGTCCGCGACGTTGAATATGGGGAACCACCCCAGATCGAGGAAATCCACGACTTTGCCGAGCCGAATGCGGTCCAGCATGTTGCCGACCGCCCCACCCAGCGGCAGTGCCAGTCCGAATTCGAGCAGCCAGGAAATCGGACGCGGACCGCGCGCCAGCTTGAAACGGAACCACGTCAGACCCACCGCAGCGCCGGCCGCCGTCAGAATCAGCAGCGGTCCCCCGTTGCGGAACTGGCTGAAGGCAACTCCCGGGTTGTGCACATGGGTGAGGACCATGAACCCCGGGATGAACGGCACCGACGGCCCGTTCAGCGGGAGGAATCGTTCCACCCAATGTTTGGTCACCTGGTCGGCGATGACGACCAGCCCCGCAATGATCCAGAATGCCGCGCGCACGTTCACTATCTTACACGTAGTCGGACCGGGTGTCGAAAAACTCCCGGTCCACCGTGTGCCAGGGCTCAAATGAGGTGGTCAGTTCCTGCGTCCGGCCGGTCTCGGCGGCCACGTACGCCGCGAAGAGGATCTCGTGTACATGCAACTGGAGCTGCCCGTTACAGCGCGGGGTCTCGCCCGCGCAGATGCAGTTGACGAAGTGGTCAATGTGGCTTTCGTTGGGTGTCTCCGGACGCGGGGCAATGCGGTAGCAGTCACGGAACCCCTGCCACTCGATCGGCTCGATCGGCACCCCCAGCGGCGCCGGCTGCTGTGGTGAGTGCAGCACCACGCTTCCGCCGCTCAGCCAGAGGGTCCCCTTTCGCCCGTATACAACGGTGTCATTGCGTGAAAAGGACGTGCCCCAGAGAGTGCGCACCACCGCCTGCTGCCCCGTTTCCCACTCCACGATCAGCGTCACGTTGTCGTCCACATCGGAGTTGACCCGCTTGCCGTCCGCGACCACGCGCTTCGGGAGGAGCGTGTTCACACGCGCCGTCACCCACCGCGCCGGACCGAGCAGGGAGATGAGGCGACTCAGGGGATAGACGAGACAATCCAGCATCGCCCCACCTTGCGCGACCGACCGGTCGTAGTACCAGTTGTCGCGGGGCGGACCTGGGATCAGGAGAGACGCCTCGGCCCCGGTAAACTTGCCGATCACGGCCTCGTTCATCAGCATCAGGAGGGTGAGGAAGGCAGGATTGTGATCCAGGGGCAGGCACATCAGGAGCGCGCCGGACGCGTCTGCGGCGTCTACCATCGCCCGGCAGTCAGCGAATGAGGTGGCCATGGGCTTCTCGTTCAGAACATGGATGCCGCGCCGCAAGGCGGAGATGCACGGTGCCGCATGCACCGAGTGCGGAGTGGTCACTACCACCCCGTCCGGCCGCAACTCGTCAAACATCCGGTCGTAGTCGTCGTACCACCGCTCGACGCCGTGCTCCCGCGCCTTGCGTTCGGCGTTTTCAAGGCGCCGCGCGCACGTGGCCACAAAGGTCACATCGTCCCGGGCCGCAGCCTGACGGAAGAACCGCTCGGATATCTGACCGCATCCGACCATCGCCAGCCGTACCGCACTCATGATTGCTGGTTTCCCCCTACCCACCGATCCAAAAACTCCCCGATGGCAGTGTACGCTGCCACCCGGTTGGGGATCTTCACAATCCCGTGGCCCTCGTCTCCGAAGAGCAGGTACTCAACCGGATGCTGCCGGGCGCGCAGCGTTTCGACCATCTGGTCGGATTCTTCCTGCGGGACCCGTGGGTCATTGGCGCCCTGCACCACCATCAACGGGGCGCGAATCCGATCTACCGCGTGGATGGGGGAGAGGTCGCGCAGCAGCGCGGCATCGCGCACAGGATCCCCGTACTCGCCGGCACGCAGATGACGCCGCCAGGGCCCCGTATGCTGGAAGAACGTGTCGAAATTCGCGATGCCCACGATGTCTACACCGGCAGCCCAGAGTTCCGGCTGGCGGGTCAGGCAGGCCAGCACCGTGAAGCCCCCGTAACTGGCGCCCATGATGGCGATGCGCTCGGGATCACCGATGCCCTGCTCCACCAACCAGTGCCGGGCAAACTCCACATCGCGCAGGGCGTCGTATCGCTTCTCCACGTCATCCAGATGGGAATAGGCATTGCCGTACCCGGAGCTCCCACGCACGTTGGGAGCCAGAACGGCGTAGCCGCGCTGCGCCAGGTATTGATAGATTGCGGAGAAGTTCGGACGATCCTGGCTTTCGGGACCCCCGTGGACGTGCACCACCACAGGCAACCGGTCGGGCGGACCCTCCGGCGGACGATACAGAAACGCCGGGATGGAGAGTCCGTCGTGCGTCGGGTACCGGATGGTTTCCGGCATCACCAGACGGGACGGGTCCAGCCCGTTCAGGGAGGCCTGCGTCCAGCGCGTCCGCTCGCCGCTCTCCCACTCGACGCCCCACACGTTGGCATTGGCCACCGGAGAGTTCAATGTCACGGCAACCCGCTCGCCATCGACGGACATCCGACAGGCAGTAGCCACGCCGTCCAGGGGAAACCGGCGCACCGCGGTGAGGCACCCATCGGTGATGCAACCCAGGAGCAACTCCGACCAGCCCTCGCGATTCACCAGGCCGGCCAGGCGTCCGCCGGCAGCGACGTCGCACTGCTCCAGGTCGGCGTCGTCTGCGAAAAGGGGCGTTAGTGAGCCGTCAGGGCCATCCAGGTCCAGGCGGAACAAAGCGAGAAAGTCACGGCCGCGGTCCGTCAGCAGGAGGAGCCGCCCTCCCTCACCGCCCGCCGCCCAGAGGAACCGGCCGTCCTGGTCCGCCGCGAGGAGGGTACGCAGTTCCCCCGTTTCCACATCCAGCAGGAAGAGACCGTGGCGCCCGGGACCGACCTGCTCGCGAACCACCAGGAAGCGCCCGTCGGAAAGCCAGGCGAGCACGTTGAAAAAAGAATCGCGCTCCAGGACCACCCGGCGCGCGCCGCCCTCCACGTCCAGGATGTGCAGATCAAAAAACTGTGGGTGGCGGGAGTTCGCGGCAAAGGCCACCCGGCGACTGTCGGGAGACCAGGCGCCGAAGGTGTGGATCACGCCGGGATCGTTGGTGAGCGCGCGGGGCGCCCCTCCGTCCGGATCGAGGAGGTAGAGTTGCTCCCGCTCACTCCCGCCCGCGTCCATCGTGAAGATCAGGCGCCGTCCATCCGGCGCCCAGTGGAGGGCGCGCACGGTGTCGCCGGTCGCACTCCGCCGGACGGGTGCAGCACCCGGCGCCCCCTGGAGATAGACCTGCGCGACGCCCGAGTCATTGAGCAGAAAGGCAAGCGTGCGGCCGTCCGGGGAGAAGGCTCCACCGGTGGCCGCACGTACCTGCAGGAAGGTCTCGAACGGAAGAGAAGGGGACATGACCTCACCCGGAGAGGCTGGTCGCCTTTTGGACCGCACGCTCCCAGGCTGACTTCGGGAACGACTGTCGCATCTCCTCCATGTGATGAATATGGGCCCGATACAACAACGCCAGCGAACTGTAGTACTGGGGAAACTGGCTGCTCGCTTCCTGATACTGACGCCCGTTCCAGGTCCAGACGCGGGGCACATCATCGTCGCCATTGCCGTAGCCGATAAAGCGCGATCCGGTCAGCACTTCGACCTTCCCGTCCTGGTTCAGGTCCTTCAGACCGAAGCGATCCGCCGGAGGGGCCACGTTCACCCACCGGCTTCCGTCATAGCGGTAGATACCGGGCAACTCGCCGACCTCGTCATCTGCGCTGCGACAGTGAAACGTGATGTCCAGCCCGCCGTCCCCGTCCACATCCTGGAGCGCCAGCGGCAACTGCACGTCCTCCAGCTTCTCCAACCCTTCGTCCACTTCCCGCAGATTGAACCGCGGTGCGGCAAACTCCACCCCGAGGCCGGGACTGCGCCAGTGTGCCTGCCAGATGCCATGCTCGTCCTGCTTGAAGACCACGATTCGGGCGCGCTCATCCAGCAGTGCCGTGACATCCTCCAGCGACCGGGCCGTCCCCGGAGCATCCGGCGCGAACTGACATCCGACCACCCATTCCGCGACGCGATCCCCATCCACATCGCCAAACAGGGTCGCGCCCTGACTCCCGACCGGCTGCGTGCCGGTCGGGCCGCCGCGGGAATAGGCGACCGGGACTCGAGCAATCTGACCTTTCCACCCCCGACGCACCAATCCAGCCTGGAACTGCTCCCTCTCGGTGGCTGACGGGCGGCGATAGTGGCTTTTCCACGCCAACGCCGAAGCGAAGGACGGACGGAACGGACGGGCTACAGCACCCGGCGGCGGCGGTTCGCCGGACAGGGTCTTCCTTTCATCCTGGCCTTCCGACGGCCCGCTGACAGCAAGCCCCAGGAGCAAACAGAGCACGAGGTCCGGACGAAGAGGGAGTTTCCGCATCATATTCTTAGAGACGAGAGCACCCACGTCCCCGGTCACGCATTTTCGCTGCATTCCGCGCATGTCTCTCAAGACGAGAGAACCCCCTCCCCCGGTCACGCATTTTCGCCGCATTCCACGCATGTCTTCTAAGACGCAGAAGGCTCCGGCCCCGGTTACACCTGTTCCCGACATACCGGGCCCGATTCCAGCAGACTCCGGTCCCACACGGCCGATCCACGGGCCGCGGGAACCGGTACGCGAGTGCATCGGCGCGCTGGGGATGGCGCTCCTCGTGTTCTCGCCGGCCGTGGCCTTTCCCTTCGGGCGGGACCAGGCCACTTTCGCCTGGGTAGGCCGGATTATCGTATCCGGGGGAATGCCGTACCGGGATGCGTGGGAGGTGAAACCCCCCGGAATTTACCTTCTCTATGCGCTGTTCGCGTGGTTCTGCCCCGACAGTGCGTCGCTCATGGTCGCCGTACGCGTCGCCGATGTCTGCCTGGTTGCCCTCATCAGCGTGCTGCTGGTTGCGGCAGCCCGGCGCATGGGTGAGGCTGCATCCGGGCCGCCGTCGGCCCTGCTCTTCTCGGCTCTCTATCTTCAGGGATCGTACTGGAGCCTGGCGCAGGCGGAATCCTTCGCCCTACCTCTTTTGCTGGGAATCACACTCCTCGCTCTGCTGCGGGAACCAGGACCGCGCGCGCTCGCCGGAATCGGTCTATTGTGCGGCGCGGTGGCCCTGCTGAAGTTCCCCCTGGTGCTTCCCGCCGCTCCCTGGGTGCTGCACGCACTGCGACTGCGGACGCCCGGGACAGGTCCCCGGGTTGCGGCCCTCGCGGCCGGCGCCGCACTCCTCCCCGCCGGCGCCGTCACGTGGCTCGCCGTGCAGGGCGCCCTCGAACCCTACCTCGCGATTCAACGGGATTTCGTCCTGCCGTACTCCCGCCTCATCCCTGCCCGCAGCGCCGGAATCCTGGCGGATGCGCTCACGCACACGGCGGCCTGGGGCGCCCGCGTGTGGCTGCCGCTGCTCCTGGCCGTGATGGCGGCGGGACGCCGGCGTTCCCGGGAGTGTGCCGGCGTCCCGGCGCGCCGCCTCCTGACCGTGTCCTTCCTGCTGGCGGTGGTGGTGGTCTGGGTGCAGGGAAAGTACTTCGGCTATCACTGGCAGCCCGCCCTTCCGTTCCTGGCGCTCCTCGCCGCTCCGGCACTGACGGCTGCGGCCCGGATGACGAACCCCGGGCCCCACACCCCACACCCCGCACCGCAGACCCCACCCCCGAACTTCCCGCGCGCCGGTCTCGCCCTCACGAACCTGGCGTCCCGCTTCTCGCACCTGGCGACGCGTGCGGCGCGGGTCAGCATGACTCGCCATCAACTCCCGGCTCTTCGCCTCCTGACGCTGCTGTGGGTCGTACTGGCCTCGGGCAGCCATTACCGCGACGCTCTGCTACTCGCCGCCGGCAGGATGACCCGGACGGAGTGGCTCACCCGCTTCGGACCTCCCGGAGGGGGAGACTATTCCTTTGTCGCCGATCTGGAAGCCGCCCGGCGCATCCGGATGGCCACCACGCCCGGAGATGCAGTGCTCGTCTGGGGCTTCGAGCCCGCCCTCTACCTCTTCTCCGAGCGCGATCCACCCACCCGATTCTTCTTCAACGTGGGGGTGGCTGCACCATTCGCCCCGTACGCCTGGAAACAGGAGTTTCTGGCCGACCTGCGACGCCGGCCTCCGGCACTCGTTGTGGTGGTACGCAATGATGCCATCCCGTGGGCTTCGGGACGGCAGGAGGACTCTGCGGGGCAGTTGCAGCAGTGGAAGGAGCTGCGAGACTGGCTGGCCACCCGGTACCGGCCGGCCGGGCAGTTTGAGGACTTCGCGTTCTATGAACCGCGCAGCCGGAGAAGATGAACCATGCCTGAACTCCCTGAATTCGAGATCCACGCCCGGAAGCTGCGCGACTGGATGCCGGGGCGGCGCATTCTGCGCGCCACCATCCTGGACGAAAAACTCCTGGGCGACCCGGATCCGGATGCCTGGCAGCCGATCCTGGCGGGGCGCACGGTCACCGCTGTACGCCGGGAGGCGAAGTACCTGTTCCTGGACCTGGATCCTTCCCCGGCCGGGGCGCTCCACACGCTGGTCGCCCACCTGCGCATGACGGGGCGCTTCGTGCAGGACACGTACGTGGTCGGGACGCCGGCGCATCCGACACGCTTCGCCATGACTCTCGATGACGGCACCCGGGTGCGCTTCGAGGATCGAAGGCGATTCGGGCGCCTCTGGCTGTCGCCCACGCCGGACGTGGCCGCGCTGCCGGAGGTTGCGCACCTGGGCCCGGATGCGCTGCGGGTCCCGCTCAGCCCGGAGGCGCTCGGCGCACTCTGCGCCCGATCGCACCGGCCCATCAAGGTATTCCTGATGGACCAGCGGCGGATCGGCGGTCTGGGCAACATCTGCGCCATTGAGATCCTGTTCCGCGCGCGGATTGCCCCGACCATTCCGGCTGCGCTCCTGCCTGCGGCAGCCATCGCCCGGATCGCCCGGATCATCCCCGAGTACCTGGAGTGGGCGATTGACCGCCAGAGCCGGCGCACGCTGCTCTACATCGGTGAGAAGGGGTCCGAGAACATCTTCCCCATCTACCATCGCGAGGGCACGCCCTGTCCGAACTGCGCCACCGCCATCGCCCGCATCGTGCAGGCCGGCCGGAGCACCTACTATTGCCCGGCGTGCCAGAGCGGTTCCTGATCGCCGCCGGACGACCATCTCATGCCCAATGCCCAATGCCCAATGCCCAACCCGCACACCCGAACCCGCTCGCTCGCTCGCGCCCCCACTCCCCAAATTCCCCAAATTCCTGGTCACACCCGTCCCCACAGAATGAGATAAACTAATGTGGGGCACTCGTGCCACCGCCCCGGACGCCGTTCACTTTCCCGTGGAATGGGTGTTCGGTTTCCTTCGGAATCACCGTTCAGATTCGTCGGAATGGGCATGCAGGGATGGGAGAAGATGCCTTCTTCCTCGTTAAGAAGGCGAGAGAAGGGTTTTTGTCGCGGGTTCGCACCGCCCGGCCCGGGGCACTTTTCCGTATGGGCGGTATGTCCATGAGGAACAATCCATGAAAGAGTACCACCGGCTCCTCCAGCGGGGCGCCATGTCCCCGGAGGAATTCCAGCAGGCAATCTCTGAGTTGCCGGAAGTGGAGCCCGGGCCCCTCTACTTGGTGGACCTGGAGGGTTCGGGCAACGGCGTCCTGAAGGCAGCTTTACCTGGGGACGAAGTGTGGTTCGACCTGCCGGCAGCCGCACTACGCAACCTGACCCCGATTTCCGTGGACAGCGGCGAGCCCACACGACTGCTGATCGCCGCCGCGTTCAAAGAGGGATTCGAGTCGCTGCCGGACACGATTGGCGCCCTGATTGAAGCGACCCGCCGAAGCAGCGCCAGCGAGCTTGAGGAGGATGCCGGGGTCTTTATCACGCTGCCCGAGGACACGCTCGCGGCAGTCGATACGGAGGGCCCGGTCATTGAGGCAGAAGCGGACCTATCCGGTCTCGAGGTGCCCCCTGTCCGCTTCCGCCGGAAGCTCTTCTTCGACCGGTACCGGCAGCTGTTCGACACCACGCTGACCCAGAGCCAGGTAGACGGCATCCAGGCCCTACTGGGCTTCATCGAAGCCGATGCGAACATGGCGGACGTGCGGTGGGTGGCGTACCTGCTGGCCACGATTAAGCATGAGTGCGCCAACCGCTGGCGGCCGATCGAGGAGTTCAGCAGCGGCCGGCAGTACTGCGGGCGGGGCGACCTGGGGAACACCCAGGCGGGCGATGGACCGCGCTTCAAGGGACGGGGCTATGTGCAGATCACCGGCCGCCGCAACTACAAGCGGCTGGGACAGCTCCTGGGAGCCGACCTGGTGAGCCAGCCCCTGCGCACCCTGGAGCCCGCCATCAGCTACCGGACTGCCAGCCTGGGCATGCGGCAGGGACATTTTACCGGCAAGAAGCTCGGGGACTATATCCACGGCTCTACCTGCGACTACCGCAACGCGCGCCGGATCATCAATGCGCTGGACAAGGCGGAGCTCATCAAAGGATATGCCGTCAAGCTGGAGGCGGCGCTGCGCGCCAGCCAGGACGCCTAGGGAACCGCGCAGAATTAATCCTCCCGTCAGGCGGGGACCACTCCCGGGATGGTCACGAACCACTTCCCCAG
>SXGS01725101.1_pt1 | contig 28376 bp, 28 predicted proteins | sample 3174681 | NCBI WGS metagenome assembly SXGS01 (sample SAMN11356861, study PRJNA531348) | freshwater metagenome | isolation source: freshwater sample F1-80 | place: China: Fuxian Lake, Yuxi | collected 2017-12-25 | reverse complement strand
ACTCTTAAGCCCGCCCCGAGGGGGTCCCCCTCGGGGTTTTTTAGTGGGTACCCGGGTCCTTTGGCAGATGCGTTGCGCCACCGCCGCGGTGTCGCAACGCTTCTGCAAAAGGAAACTGGTACCTTTCGCTTGCGCCAAAGTCTTAGAAGACTCAACCGGGCTTCATCTCACCGTACGTGACGAACCATCCTCCACAAACTTCTTCCGTACTGACTTCTCTCCGAGCAACACACTCCAAGCCTACCGCGCAGCCGTTTCGGCTAAACTCTCACCCGAACCTTTCGAACTACTGCACAGATATTTGCCTCGCGCGACGAGAGCCGAAGATGCAAAAAACATCGAGCTGGTTCTCGACCAAAGAGTTGGAACGATTCGTCGACTCAACTGCATCGAAGCGCTGCTACTCGAAGAGCAGATCAAACGCGCACCCCTCATGGAAACAAAGCCCACCGAATTCCTTGCGACCTTCCTAATAAAAGGAGAGCGAGTGCGGGTGTACTACCTCACAAACGACGCGGTCGGGGTCGGAGGAATGGCGCGACTCCATGAGGAGATCGAACGTGATGTTCAGCAGGGATGGCGGGTAGAAGGTAACCTCCACAATCATTCCTTCTTCCTCGATGACGTCGACGGCGATGCTCCGCAAGGTGTGCTCGCGCCGAGTGGAAGCGACATTCATGTTTTGAAGGGCAGCGTGGAGAGTTTCAAGCTCGAGCGAGCTCGCATCACCAACGGATTCCACACGCTCACGATCTACGCGAGCGATCTCGCGGCGTTCGCTTCGACTCCCTAGGTACCAGTTTCCTTTTGCAGAAGCGGCGCTTCTGCAAAAGGAAACTGGTACCTCCAAAGGTCCATCAGACCTTCATCCTCCTCGACTTTTTTCATAGACGTTGGTCGAGGTTTTTCACTCCGAAGGTCTAGAAATCCCAAACCTAAGTCCAGTTCGAGCGCGACCATGGTCCAGTTTTGCTAGACGAGACTTAAGGCGGAACTCGACTCGCCGAAAGGTGTGATGTCAGCAACGAACGGACTAGACGGTCCGGTAGCGAGCAGAGATTCAGCGAGTGACTGCGCGGGATCCGAGCGATGACCTGCCTAGCCAAAAGTCTGTGAGAAGCGGGCACCAACGTGTTCAACCAAACGGCGCCAACGAAGGCGCTCCGTTGCGGGTCTCAGTAGGGTGAGCGAAGCAATCGGCATGTGATGGATCGTGTGCGCAACAACAAGGAGTCCCAAATGGGATTGCGTATCGGTACTAATCTTCCTTCGATCACTGCTCAACGTTCGCTCGCAGGTAGCTCACGCGAAATTCAAAAGACTTTCGCTCAGCTCTCCTCCGGCAGCCGCATCACAAAGTCCGCTGACGACGCCGCAGGTCTCTCGATCTCCGAGAACTTGAAGTCGACAGTCCGCGGTTACCAACAAGCGGGCCGTAACGCGAACGACGGTATCTCACTCGTACAAACTGCGGAAGGCGGTTTGGGTGAGATCTCGAACATCCTGACTCGCTTGCGCGAACTCGGTGTTCAAGCGTCCAGCGACACTATCGGCGATCAAGAACGTTCCTTCATCGACAAGGAAGTTCAGCAGCTCAAAGCGGAAACGGATCGTATCGCGAAGACGACACGTTTCGGTTCCATCCAACTTCTCGATGGCTCGGGCGGCTCGTACGAATTCCAAGTCGACGTCAACAACACTGAAAACGACCGCATCACGTTCAACGCAAGTGAACAGAACGCGACGCTCTCTTCCCTCGGAGTCGACGGCCTCGACTTCAGCTCGAAAGACGGAGCTCGCGAAGCGCTCGAAGTCGTAGACACGGCACAAAGACAAGTCAACGGCTTCCGCGCCAACCTCGGCGCCCTCCAGAGCCGTCTTGTTTCGACAACTGACCAGATCGGTGTGAGCGTTGAGAACCTCTCAGCTGCAAACTCGCGGATCCGCGATACTGACGTCGCAAACTCGACGGCAGAGCTCTCGCGCAACAACATTCTGCAAGCCGCTTCCGTGTCGATCTTGGCTCAAGCCAACCAGACACCGAACATGGCAATGAAGCTCATGGGTTGATGATAGGCGGGGAGTTGGCGACAACTCCCTCCCTCGCGGCCTGATCTAATAAACAAAAAAATTGGTATTCAAGGGGAGGGTCTCCTCCCTTCCCGGTACCACACCTACCTCGAGAGGGGTTCACTCTCTCGAGGGTACTACGCAGGTGGATGGCGACCGGACGAAGATCTAGTTTTCGAGAGCAGGCGTAACAATCCAAAATTGAAACGCCGACAAGTGAAGCGATGGATATCAAAAACATCGCAAGAAATTTGATTCCCTTCGCGCCCAAGGCGACGGAGGCAAAGAGCACCCGCTCCAAAACCGACGCGGATAACGACCGCGAAGGCAACGGGCAGGCGAGTGGAGGCGAAGGCGAAAAGAAACGCCATCTGACTCCCGAAGAGCTCCAAGACGCGATCAAGCACCTCGAAGGCTTGGCGGGCGTGAAAGAAAATCAACTGACCGTGCGGCTCCAAGTTGCCGACGGCATCACCGTCATTCTCGTGCAAGATCGCGATGGCAAAGTCGTCCGTCGGATTCCCGAGAGCGAAATTCATTACCTCACCGCAAATAAACAAAAGAAAAGCGGCAACCTCCTCAATCGCGCTCTGTGAGGTACCACTTTCCTTCTGCAGAAGCGGCGCTTCTGCAGAAGGAAAGTGGTACCTTTTGCCGAGACTCTGTCAAAAAACCAGCGTTTCGGCTCCGAAAAAGCCCAAACTAGACGCTGAAATCAGCTACTTAGCTCACTTCAGTTTCGTGGTCCAAGCCAACTAATTGGCTCACATTTTCTGAAATCTCTCTGAGACAATGTTCTTACAGGAACATCTCTCTTCAGGAAGAAGAGTAGATGAAGTCAGGAGGACTTCTCTAATGGGGATCAGCTTCGGCTCGATCAATACGGGCTTACCGCCCAACATCGTCGAACAGCTCATGGAAGCTGAACGCGTTCCCATTAAGAGCATGGAGAAGCAAAAGGAGAAGTCCGAGGCGAAGCTAAAGCTTGTCGAAGACTTCCAAACAAAAATTGGTGATATCCGCAAAGGACTCACCGAACTCGCCAACACGCGAGGCTTCTCGGACATCAAGCTTATCACCGGTGATCCCAACGTCATCAACGGCACGGTCGACCCCAACGGCTACCAAGCAGGAAACTGGAACGTCGAAGTCGTTGAGCTCGCGAAAAAAGCAGCGGCCGTCACCAATGGTTTCGCCGACAAAGACAAGACGCAAATCGGCGTCGGATACTTCCGCTTTAAAACTCCCGAAGGAAGCAAAGACGTTTACGTCAAAGACGGCAACAACACACTCGAGGGCGCCGCCAACGCCATCAACATGGCGAAGGTGGGAGTCCGTGCTTCCGTCATAAACGACCGCAAAGACCCCGATTATCCTTACAAGCTTGTCTTGTCATCTGACGGCGTAGGTTCCGACAAGAGCGTCGAATACCCACGCATTTACATGCTCGATGGCGATCAAGACATCTACTTCGATGAAGAGATGGAAGCCAGAAACGGAAAGGTCAAAGTCGACGGTTTCGAATTCGAAATCTCTGACAACGTTTTGAAAGACGTCATCCCTGGCGTCACGCTGGAACTCAAATCCGCGAATCCCGGAAAATCCGTCAACATCTCCATCAAAGAAGATATGGAAGTTGTGAGCGGAAAGATCAAAACGTTCGTCGACGGGATGAACGGAGTCTTAGGTTTCATCCAGCAACAGAACAAGCTGGATAAAAACACCGACACTTCCAAAACGCTCGGAGGCGATAGCCTCGTTCGCAGCGTGGAGTCTCGTCTTCGTTCTTTGATCCAGAGTCCGCAGATCGGCGTCAAAGGGCCGATCACGATGCTCAACCAGCTTGGAATTCAATACAACCGAAGCGGTTTGCTCGACTTCGATCAAAAGAAGTTCAACGCCGTACTCAACTCGAATCCCGAGGCGGTCCAAGCCTTCTTCGTCGGAGACGGCTTCGCGACTGGCTTCGTATCGAGCGTAAAGCGCGAGATCAACAATTTGTTGAATCCCGCGTTTGGTCCCATCACGAATCGCTCAAAGGGTCTCAAGCAAAAGGTCGATCAGTTCGATCAGCGGATCGCGAACAAAGAAGCGCAGCTGGTGAAGAAAGAAGAAATTCTCCGCAACAAGTTCGCGCGACTTGAAGAGACGATGTCGAAGATCAAGTCGCAAGGCTCGCAAGTCGGTGCCATGGCACAAGGTCTGATCGCGAGCGCTGGTGGCGGCGGAGGCGGGCGATGAGAACATCAAAATTTTCAAAAGTGAGAAGAGTTTCGGCGAGCTGGATCTTGAGTTTCGTTGAAACGAGCCGAAACAAGACAGTAAGTGATCTGCGGAGTGTACCCGAATGAAGAACGCTTATCAGAAATACAAGACGACATCCATCCAGAGTGCCAGCCGCGAAAAGTTGCTGCTCATGATGTATGAAGGCGCCATCAAGTTCATCAAAAAGGGACTACTAGCGACCGAGCAGAAAAACATCGCGGAGCGCGGGCTCAACATCGGTCGCGCCTACGACATCATCCTCGAATTGAACAACACGCTCGACCATAAAGTCGGCGGAGACATTTCAAAAAACCTTGAGCAGCTTTACATGTATCTGACCGACCAGCTGACTCAAGCCAATATCACGGGCGATCCGCAATATCTGCAGAACTGCCTGAAGATCCTCGAAACGCTTTACGACGGGTGGTCGAAAGCGATCGAGCAACTCAAAAAAGACAACACCGAAAAGCCTTGAAGGATTAGGGAGAGGGGAAACGCATGGAACGCGTGGTCGCACTGTTGAAGGAAAAAAACCAATACCTCGAGCAGTTTCACTTAGTGAACGAGCACGAGCTGATCAACTTCGGAGAGGGGAACTTCGACTCAGTCGAGGCTTTCTACCAGACTCGTGACAAGCTCTTGGATCTCATCAAGACCGTCGACGAGGCGATCGAAGAAGAGAACCGTCGCATGCCCGTTGGTCCGGTCACAAACGCGGCACGCGTTGAGGTCTCATCTCTTCTCAACAAAAAAGACGAACTCGTGAAATCGATCGTTGGCCAAGACCTTGAGCTCTTGTCTTACATCGAGCGCGAGAAATCCAACATCATCCGCGAGCTCCATTCGAACTCGACCGCGAAAAAAGCAGTCGGTGCGTACGCTTCCACTGAGCGTTTGCAAGTCGTTGACGGAGAATGAGCCCAATTTCTATTTAGTTTTTTGAGCGGTTACGACCGGCTCCCGTAAGCCTCGGCCTCAACATGAGCCGAGGCTTTTCTTTTTTCCGCCGCTACTTGCGGAAAGCCTGGGAAAAAGCTGCCGCTCCCGCCAGAACCTCGATCCAGTTCAGTCAAAAACCCGTCGGCGAAAGAATGACCAAGTCAACGTTTTGATTTGGTCCGCAATCGCCGTTGCCGGTTTGTTTCGTTCTGTCGTCCCAATTGTACGTGGCACCTTCGTTGCTCTCTCTCTTTTTGGCGGCCAGAGGATGGACGGACTCATCCCACGGCGGAAGGCCAGTATGGCCGCGGTTATAGACAGTCCGAGAGAAAGGCAAACGAACGAGATGGAACTGGAAAGAGAGCGCACATCTGTACGAATCAAAGCTCAAGCTGAACAAACTCCGTCGATGGCCGCAGGGCCTGCACGACCCATCAGCGAACTTGAGCGCGCGCTCCGCGAGTTCGATAGCGAAGGCGCCGAAGCGGTTGCTGTAGCACCAGCACCCGTTAAGAAAGATCAGGTCGATGAAGTTCTGCTCCAAGCGGAACACCACCTCCTCGATATCTTGATGAAGAACGCGCAGATCCTCATCGATGCACGCGAGATGCGCCTCGCTCTCAATATCTTGCGAAATATTCTCATGCGTCAGCCGGAGCATGCGGACGCGCTCCAAAAAATGGGTGAGTGCCTGCGAGACGAAGGCCGCTACGAGGAGGCACTCAAGTGTTTCCGCGCGTTGGCGAAGACGGCAAAGAAAGTCGACGCACAAGTTCTAATCGCGGAAACTCTTTACTTAAGCGAGCGCGATCAGATGGCGCTCGCCAGCTACCGCGAAGTTTTGAAGTCGGTCATCGACGATTCGTCGCGACTCTTCGAAATTTACAAGAACGTCGGCAACATCCACGTTCGCGCGGGCGACTTCGAATCGGCCGAAGAGTTCTACAACAAAGCGTACATCTTGAATCCGACGTCGGATGCGCTCATGGTAAATTACGGAACTCTCGAAATTCAGCGCGATAACCTAGGCGAAGCTGTGCAACGCTTCCGTCGCGCGGTTGAATTCAATCCCGAAAACGATCGTGGTTGGGTCGGTCTTGCGCTCGTGCATCGCCAAATGGGCGATCAAGAACTCGCCTGGGCCAACGTCCAGCGCGCCCTCGATATCAACAAACGCAATCGCACGGCGATTCGCTTGGTCGTTGAGTGGGGCGGCGTAGATCACGATTTCTCGATAGCGATCACTCGTCTTCAGGAATACTTGGCCATTGAGTGCGAAGATGCTGAAATGAGTTTTACTCTGGCGAAAATTTTGACCCATACCGGTCGTTTGTGGGAAGCCCGCATCGAAATCGAGCGTGTGCTTGCTCTTGACCCGGCGATCGAAGGCGCTGAAGCCGTGAAACAGATTCTGGATCGCGAGCTTTCGCGCGCTTGAAGGATGGATAGTTTGATCACGACGGAAATTTCGAGAACGGGGCACCCCGTTCTCAAGAAAAACGGGCGGCTTCTAGCTTCTTCCATGGATCCTTGGCGCGAGGCTCGCGCTTGGGCGGAGAAAGCTCTAACAGGAGTCGAGCCAAACGAAACAATTTTTGTTTTGGGTTTGGCGTGCGGTTATCACGTGCTCGCGATCCGAGCGCTCGCTGAAAACCAGCCCGTTCTCGTGATCGAACGAGATGCGGAACTCGCCAGGGCCGCGACCGAGCTGACGCCAGATCTCCTTAAATGTAAAAATAGCGTCGAAATCGTGGTTGAAGAGAACTGGGCTAAGCTCATTGAGCACGCGAGCTTCCGCGATCGACTTTGCGGTATTTACCGCGTCGCTACGCACGGCGCTTCGTTTCAAGCCGAACCTGAATACTTCGCAGCTGTCGAAAAACTCCTTAACGGTCGTGACCGGCTTTCGTTTCTCCTCCAACTCAAGACACGTCCCGAGTTGGCAGCACTTCTCGATCCTGAAGCCATTCTCGCGATTCAGAACGAAGCGATCAGCGTGAAAACTCTCGAGAAGCTTTTCCAACCTCAGGCGCAGGGCTCGCGCGAACGTCGCCTTTGGCGCGTGCTCGAGGAGCTTGTGTTATGAAGATCCTTGTCGTCAGTCTTCTTCGCATCGGCGATATTGTTCTGACCGCCCCGATCCTTCGTGGATTACGGAATAAATTTCCGCACGCCGAAATTCATCTCATGCTCAATGGTCAGTTCAAACAAGTCGCGCCACTTTTGCCATACATCGATCGCTTTTGGTTTTTCGATCGCGAAAGACTGCAGAAGGGCCTCGGCGAAGCTTCGGTTCCCATTTTTGATTCATACGAGCGACTGCAGGCGCAAATCGACTCCCTGAACGGTGAGAACTATGACCTTGCTTTGAACCTCACGCACAATCGTCTGAGCGGTTGGCTCTTGAGCCTCATCTCGGCAAAAGAGAAGCACGGACTTGTTTTTGATCCGCAGGGCAAAGCCGCGTTCGGTACCGCGTGGTTTCGATACTTGAATCATCAAGTCGACGCGGAAGGCGAGGAAGTCTTCCATTTCACGGACGTCTTCCGCTTCGCCCTCGGCATCGATTACGATCCAAGGCAGAATTCACCTGCACTCGTTGAGACCGAAAAGGGGCGCGCGGAAGCTGCGGACTATCTCTCAAGCGAGATGCAGGGACCTGTCATTGCCGTCCAAGCTTTGACAAGCGACACGAAAAAAGACTGGGGTCTTGAGTCTTTCGCGCGCGCGATCGTACAGCTCCAAGGGCTTCATCCCGACGCGCAGTTTGCGATTCTCGGTGCGCCCTTTGAAAAGGAAAAACTCACACCCCTGCTGACGCGTCTCCAAGATGCGAACGTTCGCGCGCGGCTCGCCATCCTCAGTTTCGAAGGTGCCTTTAGTTTACTCAAGCGCGCCAAGCTTTTGATCACGGGCGATACCAGCATCAAGCACTTAGCGAGCCTTGCGAAAACCCCGATCGTGGAAATCTGCTTAGGCTCGAGTGATGCGCATCGCACGGGCGCTTACCAGCAGGGAAGCATCATCATTCGCAGTCGAGAAGCTTGCGTCCCGTGCGTTCATTCAAAAGCGTGTCACCGCGCAAGCCACGCTTGCGGACAGAGCTTGAAGCCAGATGCCGTTGCGATGGTCGCGTCTGAAGTTTTCTCGCGCCGCACCTTCCAACTTCGCACGATCGCGGAAGAGTACGCTCGCGAGGTCGAAATCCTGCGGGTCGAGATGACCGAGTCCGGATTTTGGGCCGCACCTTCGCTGCTTGAGCCTTTCAGTGAAGCGTCCGTGTGTCGTTGGCTGGATCTCGCATGCCGCAAGCTTTGGCTCGAATCGACCACGCGCAAGAGCGCAAGTCTTCAGATGGGAACGGAAATCCGTCGACTCGCGGCGCTTCTGAAGTCCATTCATCCTCTCGTTTCCGATATCGAGTGGCGCCACCTTTGGTCAGACCTCGAGCGCCAGGCAGTTCTCGCCGAAGGCCGTGTCAACAGTTTCAAGATCCAACTGCAGTGGATGCGCGGTCATTTCGAGGATCCTCGCAAGATGCGTGAGTTCATCAATGGTCTCATTTTGTTCCGCGAACGGATTCGCCACTCGGCACTTTTGAGCTCATTTAAGTCCCTGCTTGATCAAGTGATCGAGGATGACATGAGCCCAGCCTTCACGCGTTTTCGCCGGGCGCAAGACTTCGCCGCTGAATTTGAAAAACGGACTGAAATCTATCTCCGCCTGATTCGTGGACTTGAAGGATCAACTCTTGAGTCGGGCGAAATGGAGACGCGATGAGCGCCGAAAAAGATCTAGAACACTTCCTGCGTGTGGCCGCGATGCAGATCCGCCACCGCTTAAAAAGCGTCGCATCCCAAGAAGCGGGATCCGAACCGTACTCCGAGCGCATCAACCAAATGCGGATGTTGGAGGAATTGATCAAGGAGCAGATCCCGCATGAAGATCCTCGTGCTGCAACTGGCGCGCCTCGGTGACATTTATCAAACGTGGCCGGTGCTGCGTGCGCTGAAGCGCGCGAACCCTGGTGCGGAGATTCATCTTCTCACGCGTTCAAAATTCGCGGTCGCGGCTCCGAAAGACGGCGTGCTCACGCGCCACTGGCTTCTTGATACGCGCTCGGTCTTAGAACCGTTGATCGACGAGAAGCCTGCGCTCGACGCTTCGCTCGAGAAGCTAACAAGTTTTTCGAGTCAGCTCCGCGCTGAGAATTTTGATCGAGTCATCAATCTCACGTTCTCGCCGTTTTCGAGTTATCTGACTCGTGAGATCACTCAAAACACAGCCGCGCAAGTCAGCGGCTACACTCGCTTTGAAGACGGCTATTTGAGCATTCCTGATGACGGCAGCGCCTACTTTTACGCGCAAGTCGGTGTGGGTCGAGCAAATCGTCTCCACGTGACGGATCTTTTTGCTTACGTAGCGGGTGTCGAGTTGACCGAAGAGGATTGGTCAACCGGTCAGACCACGACACCCGTGCGTGAAGAGAAAATCCTCGTGCACATCGGCGCAAGCGTCGCTGGAAAAACCTTCAGTTGGTCAAAGTGGCTGCAAGTCGTCAAACACTTGCTGCAAGCTTACGAGGGTGAAGTCGTGCTTATCGGGTCAAAAGAGGAGGTTGAGCAAGCCTCAAAGATCACCGGCTTCTCAAGTGGCCGTGAACCCGTCAACTTAGTGGGTAAGACTTCGCTCGATGAACTTTTCGATCTCATCAGCCGCGCGCGTCTTTTGATCGGCGGGGATAGTGGACCCGTTCAAATCGCCTCGATTACCGGAACACCGGTTCTGAATTTGAGTCTTCCGATCGTTTCCTTCTGGGAGACGGGACCACGTTCCAAAGGTAGCCGCATCTTGACTTTGCAAAGTGAAGATGAGGTGACAGGGCAGGATATTGCCATCGAAGCCGTGAACATGGTTCACGACCGGCCCACGGTTGCGACTCTTTCGCCGTTTCTCGTGCGAGTGCCGGGCCGAACTTTGCCGTACATTGAGATGCGACCACAAGCGGGCGCCTTCGACTGGGAGTTCTTAAGAGCTCTATACATGAGCGAGCCATTCCCGTTGCCGCCGAGTGACCTTTACATTCTGGGTCTTACGCGACTCGACGAGGTCAACACGTTGGCACGCGAGCAGATCGAATCGCTTCGCGTGAACGCACAGAATAAAACGGCTGGCGCGATTCTTGATCGCGCGGACGAAATTATGAACCAGATCACCGATCGTGTGCCGGAGCTTGCGCCTTTAGTGCGTTGGTTTCGTACAGAGCGCATGCGCATCGGCCCCATGTCGATGGAAAACTTGATCACGGCGACCGACGCGATCCACGCGCGTATGGCAGACGTTATGAGTTTGTACTTAGACTCGGGGACACCCGCATTGCCGCAAGACCCCGGCTCCGAGAAAGTTGAGGAAAGATGACAACATCATTCTGGGATAAAAACGAAGTCGAAAAGCAATTTGCCGAGTGCATGACTCTCAAAGAGATCATCCGCCGGATCGAAACGGACTTTTCTTTGCGCGGCGAAGTGATCTGCGAGATTCGCGTCAACGGAATGATCCTCGATGAGGGCGACGAGACAAAGTTCGCCGAAAGCCCTCGTCAGGAAATTCAGGACATCGCCATCCGCTCCAATAAACCCGCCGACCTCATCAACGATGCTCTGGCGTCAGCGCATGCCTTCATTCCGGAGCTTGAAGACTCTTGCTTGAAGACAGCCGAGATGTTCCGCGGAAGTAACCTTCAAGAATCACAAAACTCCTTCAACACCTGCTTGGAAGGGTGTCAGTGGTTAGTCGATACTTTGATGCACGTTCGGGGAGCCGCTTCGGGCGTTGGTCAGCCAATACATCAACCTGAGCGTTGGTTCGAGGCCGAGAAAGTGATCGCGCGGGTTATCCGCGAAATGAGCGAAGCTTACTCGAAGAAAGACTACGTCTTGGTGGCTGATCTTCTAGAGTACGAGTTGACCGGGGCCCTCATCGTTTGGAAAGAGGCTCTCGCGCTCGAAAGACCTTTGCGCAAGCCCAACGGCAGTCGCTAAGGCTTGTGCCTCCGCTCCGACTGTTGGAACATAGGAGCTAATGGCTGAGCACAAAGTTCTCTGGGTCGATGACGACCGCGACATTCTGGAATCTGCCGCGCGCCTCTTTCGGGGGGAGCCTTGGACTTTGGTCGCAGTCGGCTCGGCCGAAGAAGCGCGCGAGCATCTCATCAAAGATCGATTCGCCGTAGTGGTTGCTGATCAGCGGCTTCAGGCCGCAAGCGGCGTCGATGTTCTCGCCTTCGCGAAAGAAAAATCTCCCGCGACTTCGCGGATCCTGCTCACGGGGCGAGTTGAAACTTCGGTCATCGAAGAAGCGGTCAACCGCGGCCACGTTTTCCGATTCATCGCGAAGCCGTGGGAGAACGAGCAGCTTCTCGTCGACATCGCAAAAGGAATCGAGCACCACCAACTCAAGATGACTCAGGCGAGTCTGCTGAAAGAAGTCAGCCTGCAAAACCGCCAGCTTGAGCGGTTAACGTCGGGCTTAGAACAGCTCGTGACCGAGCGCACCGTCACCGCCGAAAGCAGCAAGATTGAAGCGGAAAAACAACTCGCCCACGTTCGCGAGCTTGTGCGTTTCATCAAAGATCTTTCGAACCTCACCTCGGTTGACGAGTTGATGGGATTGATCCGCAAAGAACTCAAAGGGTTTCACGAAGTCCGCCCCCCGGTGCTCGGCTACGTGGTTGCGGAGCGAAGACCCATGATTCTCTTTTCGCAAGGCAAACAAATCGTCGAACGAGAAGCTCGTACGATGTGGTCGAACCGCTCGCGAATCCGTTTCAATGAACACGAAGATCGTCAGTATCTCGCGAACGAGTTCGGTCGTCCGTTCGTCAAAGTCCTCGCAGTGCCTTTAAAGCGTCGCGCGGTCGCCTCGGACTCGGAAGCCGAGAGTCCCGCGACCCTTTTTTTTGAGCATCAGCTCAATGACGACAAAGTGGACCGTTTTCTATCGTTCGTGTCCGAGCGCCTTCAGCCGCTTTCGATCGCCCTCGACCGGATCCTGCTTGAATACCACTTGAAGTACACGTCGCTTCAATGGGAAAGCACGTTCGACGGGATCAAAGATCCGATCGCGATCGTCGATATCGATTTTGAAGTTGTGCGCTCCAATCGCCACTTCGCGGGCGCAACGGGCCAGCGTGTGTACGATACCAAATGCCATAAGATCTTGATGCAGTCTGAAAGTGTTTGTCGTGGTTGCCCGGTCGAGGCGGCGCTGAGTTCGGGCGAGCCGCAAAAGGGACAAGTCAAACGCGGCCAAAAAGTTTACGAAGTTTTCAGCTATCCGATCCGCATCAAAGGGGACTCGTTTCTCACGAACGTCATCAATCACTACGTGGACGTGACGTCCTCGCGCGAACTTCATGGTCGCATGGTTCAAAGCGAGAAGATGGCGGCAATCGGATTGCTCGCCGGAAACATCGCGCACGAACTTAACAATCCTCTCACCGGTATTCGTTCGCTGGCGCAGGTTTTATTAGCGGAGATTCCCGAAGGAACCTTCAAAGAAGATATCGGTGAAGTCGAAAAAGCGGCCGGTCGTTCGCAGAAGATCATCGAGAACTTGCTCGACTTCTCCAAAGGCGGCACCGAACAAAAACAAGAGCTCATCTCGCTCAACGAAATCGTTCGGCGAACCCTTCCGATGTTGAAGACCGCGATGCGCGAGCACCGAAGCGAAATCAATATGAGCGAAGACGAAGCTTGCGTGAAAGTCGAGCCGCATTTGATGCAGCAGGTAGTCTTCAACTTGGTCAACAACGCTTGCCAAGCGATGAGTGATCCCGGAACGATCACGATCGAAGTCGAGACGGTGCAAGACGAAGTCGGGCGCAGAGTCTCCGCGCTTCACGTGCGCGATACGGGCGTGGGAATTCCTCCGGAGATCATCGACAACATCTTTGAGCCCTTCTTCACCACGAAGGAAAAAGGGCAAGGCACCGGACTAGGACTCAGCATGAGTCGAAGTGTCATCGAAAACTTCGGAGGGCAAATCTCGGTTCGCAGCCGATTGAACGAGGGCACTCACTTTACCGTGAGTTTGCCGGTTCATCCGGCGCCGACATCTGCCCAAGCTTCGAAAGGCCAAACGAAATGAAGATTTTGATCGTCGACGATGAGCCACTAGTTCGAAAATCTCTTGGTCGTGCTTGCCGCGCAAAAGGTCACGAGGTAACCGAAGCCGTCGACGGCAAAGATGGTTTTGAGAAATGGCTTGAGATCAAGCCTGATCTCGTTTTTCTGGATGTCCTCATGCCTGAAATGAGTGGTCCCGAAGTTTTACAGAATCTGCGAGAGAAAAAGGGGCCTCCCGCGAAAGTCATTTTGATGTCCGCTTACTCTGGCGAACACAATATCGCAACCGCGCAGCAGATGGGGGCTGATCTCTTTATCCCCAAGCCTTTCGAAGACGTCTTTCAAGTTGTAGCTCGAGCGGATCAACTTTATTCCAGCGGTAAGACCGATGCCTGATTCGAATGTCCGTATCAAAAAAGTAAATGCTTACCCGATTCCGATCACGATGAAGTCGGCAACCGAAACGCATACGGGAAAAATCGTCAAAATAACGGATGTCGGTTTCCTTGCGGAATTTCATGCACCAACACTGAAACCAGGTGAGAAGTTCGAATGCGCTTTTGAGCTTCCCGTCTTGCACGCGGCAATAAGTGAGTACGTCGTACTCGTAAAGCTTTACACGCAGTGGGCGCCGGGCACCCATGGTGGTCCACCAGCCGCCGCACCAGTGACGAAGGAGCCCCCAGCACCCGCGGGTTCTCAGGCGAGTTCACATGTCCTTCATCTCTGCGAGTTGCACTTTCTCTCGCTCTCGATTACGAATCGGGCGCAGATCGTTGCGTTTGTGAATCAGCTCGCAAAGAAAAGATAACCAGAGAAAGTAAGCATGAGAATCATTGCCGGTCGCTTTCGGGGACGTCGGCTCGCGAACTTTAACGCTAGCCACATCCGACCCACCACAGATCGAGTCAAAGAAAGTATCTTCAACAAGCTGCAGGGCTATGTTGACGGAGCGCGCGTGCTTGATCTTTTTGCGGGAACCGGCAATTTGACCTGCGAGGCTATTTCGCGAGGAGCCACATCGGTTGACTCCGTTGAGCTGAGCAAAAAGTCTATCGCCATCATTCGCGATAATTTGAAACTGCTTGAGATCGAAGACGAGGTTCAGGTTATCTGCGATGACGTTTTGAAGTACCTAAAACGTTACTCGGGACCAGCCTACGATTTGATCCTCGCGGATCCACCTTTTACGGAGAAGCTTGCCCACAGTGTCCTCGAACTGCTCGGTTCTAGCGCGGCAGTCGGCCCCGATACCGTGATCATGATTGAATCGTCGTCTCATGAGCGTGTTGAATCCAGCTACAAGGGTCTCATGCGGACCGACGAGCGAGATTACGGCGACAAACGCGTGAGCTTTTGGACAAAAGACTCTGAAGAAGCGCCAAAAGACACCGCTGAGTCCAACGACCCGGCTTCTCCGAAACATTCGCCAGAAAACGCAGCAGACGAATAATTCTTCCTCCATAACGCTGCCTCCATTCTTGCTTTTGGGGGCCAGCCTACGCTTAAATGTCCCGGTTCATAGAAATTGTCCCTAGACTGTGGAGACGCGTATGCCAGTGGCCGTTTATCCGGGAAGTTTCGACCCGATCACCAATGGTCATGTCGACATCATTCGCCGCATCCAACCGATCCTCGGGGAAATCACGATCCTGATCGCTCAGCATCCCACTAAAAAGTACCTCTTCACCGCTGAGGAGCGAAAAGCTCTAGTGGAGACGTCTCTCAAGGGCGTCCCCGGAATTTCCGTTGCGATTCATCAAGGTCTCACGGTCGACTACATGCGTGAGGTTGGCGCACGCGTCATCGTCCGCGGCCTTCGTGCCGTGACTGATTTTGAGTACGAACTCGTCATGGCGAATATGAATAAGAAGCTCGCGCCAACTATCGAAACAATGATTGTCTTTGCATCGCCCGAGTTCTATTACGTGGCCAGCAGTACGGTGAAGGAAGTTGCGATGCACGGTGGATCCGTGAAGGGCTTAGTTCCTCCGCACGTAGCTCAAGCTATGAAGGACCGTTTTGCCGAACAAAAGCGAGCGGCCCAGAAGCAAGTGAGCCAAAAGCAGGCGGGGCCAGAGGTCGAAGCACCGGCGAAACCTCCGGCAAAAAAAAGCCTGAGATCCGATAAGCCAAAATCAAAAAGCCATCTGTCCCAGTACACTCATCTGAAGAGGAGAAAGTCGTGAGTCCCATCTCGCTCGCTAAACGCGCCCAGCTTTGCAAACCTTCGCCCATTCTCATGTTGGCCGCAAAAGCTGCGGAGATGAAAGCAGCCGGTCACAACGTGATCTCGCTTTCGATCGGTGAGCCCGACTGGGATACATACGACAACATCAAAGAAGTCGGCATCGGTGCCATCCGCGTCGGGATGACGAAGTACACGCCCGCGAACGGCATCCCTGAACTTCGCAAGGCGATCGCGGAACAAACGTCGCAAGATCTCGGGCTCTCGTACGACCCTTCGCAAGTCACGGTCAGCTCGGGCGCAAAGTTCATTTTGTTCTCGGCGCTCCAAACGATCGTGGATCCAGGTGACGAAGTGATTCTCGTCGCTCCCTTCTGGGCGAGCTACACGACAATGGTGGAACTTGCGGGCGGAGAACCTAAAATCGTTGTTTGCGATGAAGACGTTGATTTTAAACTCACTCCCGAACTTCTCCGCAAAGCAATCACGCCGAAGACTAAAGCCATTTTGTTGAACTCGCCTTCGAATCCGACGGGCAAAGTCTATTCGCGCGAGGAGCTCACAAAGCTCGCCGCGGTTCTTCGTGATCACCCGAAGGTCGCCATCATCAGCGACGATATCTACAATCGTCTTTCGTTTGAATCGAAGATCGCGCCGCATCTTCTCCACGTGGCGCCGGATCTCCGCGATCGCGTCATCGTTTTGAACGGAGCTTCGAAGTCGTACGCAATGACGGGCTGGCGCATCGGTTGGGCCCTCGGAAACAAAGAGATCATCTCGGCGATGACGGCTTACCAAAGCCAAAGTGTGAGCTGTGCGGTTGCCATCTCCCAACAAGCGGCCGTCGAAGCGATTCGTAATTCCGAAACGCAAGTGGCCCAGACCGTGCAAAAACTTCGCGAGCGTCGCGACTTCTTGATCGAAGAGCTCAAGAAAATCGAAGGCGTTCGCCTGTCGGTCCCGGAAGGTGCGTTCTACCTTTGGATCAACGTCCAGCCCTTCATCGGTAAATCGCACAAGGGCAAAGTCATTCGCTCATCTGAAGACATTTCGGTAGCGCTTCTTGAAGACCAGTTCGTCGCGGTTGTACCTGGCAACGAGTTCGGTCTCGAAGGATTCTTACGCCTTTGCTACACGCTCGAAAAAGAGAAGGGTCGCGAAGCCGTCGAGCGGATGAAAAACTTCTTCTACGCACTTAAGTAATCTTTAGTTCGCTGCGCGTGGGTCGAGTTGGAACCTCGACCCTTGTTCTTGTCTTTGGTCGCATAGACGCGCCACGGCTTAAGTCTTTACCATTGATATATCAATAGTGGTGGAGGCTTCGTGGGAACTTTGCTCCAGGTCGTATTCAATATTTTTGCCGCCGTCGGTTTTTTCGTCATCATCATGCGCATGAACCGGGCGCCGAAAGACGACCCTCGTCTGAGCCGCGGCCTTCAACTTCTTCAAAGTAAGATTTCGGTTCTCGAAGACCTCTCGGATCGCACCGAACTTCAAGTGAACCAACTTGCGGCCATCCTCGACCAAAAAGCGAAAGAGGTTCAGGCGAAAGTTCAACTCGCGGAACAACATGTGCACGAGCTCCGCGTTTCGATGGAGCGAAGCCTCGATGTGGCCAAGATCTTCCAAGATAAAATTCCGCACCAAGAAATCATCGAGCGACAGAACACGATTAAGTACGTTCAAGCCGCGCGCCTTGCTCATCAAGGTTTGAGTGCGGAAGAAATCTCCGCGAAGATCGATCTTCCGAAAGGTGAGATCGAATTCATCGCGAAAGTGAATCGCGATCAACTGATGTTCAACGAAGATCAGCTGCCTACGTGGGCTCAAGGTGAAGTCGATGCGCAAGCCATCAGTGGAACGGCTGCAGCCGGAGCTTCGTTTGCCGAACCGCCTCCGCCGCAAGCGGGGAGTGAATCCGCAGAAATGCAAACCCAAGCGGCGCGTCTTCGCGCTGAGCTTGAACTTGCCGAACAACAAAGACTCGTTGAGAACTTAAGTCGCCTACAATTCGAAATGCAGAATCTCGACATCCAACTTGCGCGTGAGTCGACGGTTCGCGATCTGTCGGCGGCTTTCGAAACTCCGAAAGTTGAGATGGGGCCACTCCAGAAGTTGGGCGAAGAGTTCCGCAAAGCCTGCGAAGACGCGGAGAAGAATGACTCGCGTTCCTTCTTCCCTCCGCTGGATCAGCTCTCGAATTTGATTCCGCAAATCTTTACGGGAGTTGAAGGGGAGACTGCACCAGCGCAGCTGCAGCCTCTACCTGTTGCACAGCAACCGATGGCGCCCCAGATGCCGACCCAGATGCCGCCCCAGATGCCGCAAGTGCAACCCGCGGCACAGATGCAGCAATCCCTACCACAAATGCAGCAACCGTTCCAACAGCAGCAACCGTTCCAACAGCAGCCGATGCAACCGCAGGCCGCCGCAGCACAACCGGTTCCGATGCAGGCGCAACAAGCAGAGAAGCCAAACGATCCTGTTCTCGCCCGCGCGATGGCGCAAGCGAAGGTGCAAGCCGCGCTGAAGGCTGGCGCGAAGGCGGCTCCTGAGAAGCCTGTCCCCGCTGAGCTTTCGCAAGCTCGCGCGATGGCAAAAGAGGGTGCGGTCGCTCAGCAGCCCGTTCATATCGTGAATGGCCGTGCTTCAACCGCTGCCGAGATGCCGGTTGTTCGCAAAGTGCAGTTTCCCCGGATCGAAAGTCCGGAGGGCTGATGCTCAAGCGTGCGTTACAGGGTCTTAAGCTGGGTGATCTCGTTCAAGGCCGAGTGGAAGAAGTCATGCTCAGTGATGACGTCTTGATCAACTTCGGTGGGAACTTGCTTCGTGTGCACAACGAGACGAAGCGCCCTTTTCGCGAGGGTGATTCCGTGACGTTGATTGTAAAGACGGTGGATCCGATTCGCTTTCAACTTCTGCCGGACCGAGGCGATCAAAAGCGCCGAGGCGTGATCGATATCTCCGTTTGAAATTCACAGGTCAAAGAGCAGCGTGAGGCGCATCCCGATCTGGTAGGCCTCGAGCGTGCGTCCGTCGAAGTTGCCGTTGGTGTATTGGCCTTCGGCGGTCGCGCGGAACATCCCACGATAATCAAAGCTAAATGCCCCATAACCAAAGGCGTTCGATCCTTTGAGCACCGTCGTCGATTGGTCGGGCAGACTCGGGATCGAAGTGACTTCTAGCCGAGTTTGCTTCATGCCTCCACCGAGCGAGATGTTCATGTAGTAAACGCCGACACGTGCGCCGAGGGAGTCGAGAATACCTTTTTCCGCGTACGTTTTACTGTCGATCGAATTGAGAAGCTCATGGCGTGAGCCAATCGCCGCGAACTGCCAACCGAACTCACCTTTCAACGGAAATTCGAATCCTACTTCCAGATCAGGACCCCAACCGGTGTAGGTGGTACGAGCCTTGCCGTCCGTGAAATCGAGGAGGGCGCGTGAGAGACCAACTCCACCGAAGAAGGTTTCGCGTCGTTCGCGTGCCTCCGCTTGAGGTGCCGCAAAGATCAGGAGCGCGAGGAGGAGAAAGGCTAAATTCTTCATTCGCTCTTCTCCATCACGGCCATTCCGGTCACGCAGCGGCTGAATACGGAGTTCTGCACGAAGGGAAGAGTTGTCGCTCGCGTGAGCACGCCGGTTGACGAATTGAAAGTAAACTTCTCAATCGTATTGAAGGTGCTCGTCGCATTTGCAACGTACACGTCTCCGGTAATCGGGTCCTCGGCCATCGCCGAGGGACCGTTGACGATGCCGTAGTCGGTGTATGCGAGAGTCGCGCCACTGAATGCGTTGGTCGTTTGGTTGAGATCGTAAGAATAGATCGAGTTACTTGTCGCCGTCGTGCTGCCGTACGCGATCAAGAGTTTTCCGCTCGAATGGAGAAGAGAGGCGGTCGGTAGCGAAGTCGTAACGGGCGCCGCTTGCGAACTCAAACAGTCGCCAGCGGCCGTGTAGCCGTTAGCTCCGATCAAAACGGTCTTGTTGTTCGGCGACGTGTTCGCGTGCGTGTAGAGGATCTTTCCGTTCGGAAGCGCGAGCAACGAAGACACGTTGACGTTCGTCGTTGCGCAAGCACCTGCGGGAGCGTTCACGAAGGGGTTGGCACCGATGGTCACGCGCGATTTACCCGAGGCGAATTTTTCGATCGCCGAAGCTTTGCTCACGAGCAAGCTCTTATCTGGCATTAAGAAAATTCCGCGCATGGTGGCGTTGAGCGCCGCCGAGTTATTGATGTAGTTGTCTTGCTCAACACCGTCTTTGCGAACGATGTCGATGCGGCGGCCGGCTGCGTTTTCAACCGAGACGAGGAAGTAATTCGCGCTGAATTCGCGGATTCCGACGGGGCTATCGCCCGGTGAGGCCGTGTTGTAATCGCGAATGTAGTGTTTTACCGCACCAGTCGTTAAATCGTAGGCAACGATCGTGTTGGAACCCGTTGCGAGCGCAACGCCACCGCCGTAACAAGCTCCGCTCGTGACGTAGAGGTAACGACGAATCCGATTCTCCGGATCGATCGCTTGCGAATCGGGCGCACCGCAAGCCGCAAGGAAGCTAGCTGCGAAAACCGCTACGCCGAAAAGTGTGTAGAGCAGGTCTTTCCGTAAACCCATAACGCCTAATCGGAGTTGTGAAGAATTAAATTGAGACGCTTGAAGACCAGGTTAAGTCTGGGTCGGGAGGCCGACGAATGTCGAGCCTCCGCTATAAAGGATCAAGCGGCTTTGACCGTTGTCTGCGCAAACGAGGCGCGAGCACCGGGCTGCGAGAGCACGGCGAGCAAGCCATCGATATCGAGCACGAGCGCGACTGAACCATCACCGAGAATCGTGGCTCCCGAAATTTCGGGCTGTTCTTTGAACGTGCGATCAAGGGGCTTTAAGACCACTTGTGTTTGCGACAGGACGCGATCGACAGCAACTGCAACGAGTGTCGTCGCGGTTTCCATCACCACGATTGTACTGTCCTTGAAGCGATCTTCCGAACGCTCTTGATTGCAGAGCGCTTCGTTGAGGCTTAAGTAAGGGATCATCTGATCGCGGACACGCACGACGCGGGAACCGGATGTAAAAGAAAGAGATTTGATATCTCGCGCCTGGATAAGTTCGCGCATGCGATCGAGGGGTAGGATGAATTTTCGTCCCGCGGCTTCGGCCAAAATGCCCTCGGTGATCGACGTTGTCAGCGGAAGCGACAGGCGGAAGAGTGTTCCTTTGCCGAGCTGGCTTTCGATGTCGATCGTACCTTTCATCTTTTGGATGTTTGTCTTTACGACATCGAGTCCGACACCGCGTCCGCTGACGTCAGTCACTTTTTCCGCTGTCGAGAATCCAGCCGCAAAGATGAAGCCAAAAGCTTCTTTATCGCTGATGTCCGATTCGTTCCGCTCTTGCGATATGATCCCGTTTGAGCGAGCCTTCGCGATGACTTTCGTGCGGTCGATACCGCCGCCGTCATCGCGAATTTCGATCACGATCCTTCCGCTTTGCTGACGAGCCGAAACGCTGATGACGCCGACTTCGGGTTTGCCGCGTTCAAGGCGTGTTTGGCGCTTTTCGATTCCATGATCGATTGCGTTTCGAATCAAGTGAGTGAGGGGATCGGTGATCATCTCGGTGAGGTTACGATCCATCTCGGTGTCTTCACCATCGATGGAAAGCGCGATCGGTTTTTCGAGCTTTACCGAAAGATCGCGAGCGATCCGCTGAACTTTTTTGAAGGTCGTCTTGAGCGAAGTCATACGGAGCGCCAGGGCCTCGTCGTGAAGTTCGCGCACCGTTTTATCTAAGAGGTCGACCGCTGAGCGGAGAGTTGCGGAACTCTTGAGAGCCGGATCACGAAGGATCTGACTCTTGATCGTTACGAGTTCACCCACAAGTTCGATGACTGATGTTACGCGAAGGGCGTCGACTTTCAGCAGACGGCCCGGATCATCCGCGCCGCCGGAAGAAGCTGCAGTCTCTTCAGACTTTGGAGCTGATTTCGGCGCGGGAGCTGGCGCTGCCGCGGCTGCGGGTGCCGCTGTCGCCGTCGGTGCGTGAGCTGGTGCTTCTACGGGAGCTGCGGAAATCGGAGCCGGAGCATTGTCATGATTGTTGATCGCCGAGAGTCCCGAACCGGAAAGACGATTGAGAGCTTCCACCGTTTCGGAGACATCCCAGATCGAGCGAATCCCTTTTGAAAGCTCAACGACACGGGATTTGATCAAATCGATGGATTTCAGGAGCAGCGTAACGATTTCGCGCGTAACAAGATTCGGTTCCACGCGGAGGATTTGAAGCAAATCTTCAACGGCGTGGGCGAAGTGTCCAAGGTCATCAAAACCGACCGCGGCCGAAGCACCTTTTACCGAGTGCATGACTCGGAAGATGTTCGTGAGCTCTTGCTTCCGATTCTCGGGAGCATCGAGTTTTAGAAAGCTCTCCTCAACGGACTCAACCATGAAGCGAACTTCATCGAGGAACTCTCGTTGGACATCATCGACTTCGAAACGAATCGCTTGATCGCTCATTGCTCTCTTCTCAACTCAGCAATTAATGACCTTAACTACTCGTTAGTAATCGGCGTCAGTCGCGGAAATTTTGAGTCGAGTCGCGGATTTGCTCTGTCTTTCCAGGTCTCGTCGCGAACTCTTGACGGCCGAAAGTCTTGGAACTCGATCAGTTGAGTTTGATCTTGAAAGAAAGGAGGCGTCGAGTTTCGGCCTTGTCTAGAAGTTGAACGCTCAAGACCAGCGATATGAGGTTTTAGCTCAGTCCGGAACTTGCATTTATTTTGCGGCTTTGGGTGCCATCTCCTGTTCAAAGGACGTTGTGATGAAACGTTTCTTAAGCCGTCTAATTTTTGCTGCGCTAATCCTTGTTACGGGTGGCGTTCACGCGAAACCTTCGAAGCCCGCTAAGCTCTCGGAGTACGAAATTCAGCTCATTCGCGATTACACGAGCCAGGGCTATCTCATGAACCACACGTTTGCGAACATTCTCGATCGCGACGTCGTCGGTCTAAAAGGCCCGATGGTCCCGGATATGGCGTGCGAAGAGGGCGAGTTCGGACACAGAGTCATAAGCTACCGCACGCAGCTCAATAAGATCCTCGCGAAAATTCCGGCCCACGGCATTCCAGGTAAAACGACCGTTTACCGCGGCATCTATCATACGTCGGAAGAGCCGATCGAGAATCGATTCTACAAAGGACGCGTTTGGATTGAGCGTCGTTTCAGCTCATCGACGACGGATAAAAAGGTAGCTGAAGACTTTGCGATGGGTGCTTACAAAAACGAAGGTTGCGGCGGCTGCGACCAGAACGTTAAGGAAGCGGATCCAAAAAACGCCGTTATTATTTCGATCGTAAATCGAACGGGCGTCGACATTGCTCCTTGGTCACTGGCTGCGGAAGAAAAAGAAGTCTTGTTCAGATCGGGGACGATTTTCAAAGTCGTCGAAGCTAAGCGCGATCCGAAGGGGCGCTATCTCGTTTCGATGGAGGAGCTTGATCCGGCAAAACTCTCGGGCGCAGACAAAGCGGCTCTGGATGGAGAAGAAGAGTTTCGCGCCAATCGTTTGGTCGATTCTGAATTTCAGGTCAATCATGGCTCGGGAGCTAGTTTCGATCCCATTGCCTTCGCTCAAGGACTAGCCCGCGCGAATCAATGCATCGAAGATTGGAAACGCAACAACTCGCTCGAAATGCCGATCAGCTTTGATGAAGAAGGCGGCGGCTGATTACTTCGCCGATTCGCGGATGAAGCGAGTCATGTAGTAACGAACGAGGTAGTCGATCTTGATGGGCTGTTCTTGGTAAGTCCAAACGAGATCACCGAACGCGCCCCAACGCGCGATCAAGATGTCTTCTTCGTTCGTTACCTTCTGCCCGTTATCGCTAGCAGCGTTCACTTGTACAAAGCCCGCTCCGACGTAGTGGAAGCGGATGCCGATAACGCCGGGCTCACGAAGCGCAAAGATAAGCTTAAAGCCGTTGCGGAAGAGCATGAAGTCGGCATGCGTGTTCGAGATGCCGTAGATCTTTACGCGACCGACGGTCGAAGCTTTGAGTTGGTTGAACGACGCAGATGCCTCGACGAAGCCGTTCTTAAGTTGATTAAGAAAGCTCAACGACTCATTGAACAAAAGTTGTTGAGGATCAAAGCCGAAGCTGAAATCCACGACGCCGGACTCTTCCATCTTTTGTTCCGCGCGAACGAGATCTTTGATCCAATTGAGTTTGTCCATGAACTCTGATCGACTCCCAAAATCCGACCGAATTTCCGGCAGAAAATGCCGCATTCTGGATGCGGCATATCAATATCGTTTCAAGGGCGAGGGGGGTTTGTCAAGGGGTGGGTGACAACGTCCCAGCCGTCTCGCTAGGAGCAACCGTCGATTTTTTCTCAAGAAAGTGCACTTCGCGCGCGACGATGCTGGTGCTCGACGCCTCGCTACCGTCCTCTTTTTCGTACTTGAACTTCGATAAGTAACCTTCGACCGCGAGCGCTGAGCCGCGTTGGAGCCACGACTTGTAGCGTTCAGCGTTTTTTCCCCAGACCATCACGCGATGCCATGTGGTCGAGGTTTCCCGCTCGCCACTCGCTAACTTCCGGTTGTGGTGAGTCGAGATACTCATACGCAGGTAGGGTTTTCCCGTCTTGCTGGTCAATAGTTCAGGGTCGGCACCTAAATAACCCATGATGAAGACGCGATTGATTCCGTTCACGTGAACCTCCTTATTTGGTTTTGCTCGAACGTCGCGCCTCCCACTTTGCAAACGGGGGAGCCTTGCTCTCGTCGAGCGAACGCAGTGGGCATGAGGATGAAGGTCCGGAATTCGCTTGCTGGGTTCAAACGCTCTCCCTACGCTGATGAAAGCTAAAGGGAGGCAAAATGAGTTTCATGATGGCGGTCGCGATCGGCGTGATCATCTGGTTTGTCGTTAGGTGCGTAATTCCTGGGATCTACACGGTCGACCAAAACGAACGCGCGGTGAAAACAACTTTCGGGCGCGCCGAGCGAATTGGGAACGCAACAACGAGCGATGATCCTACCTTGAAACTTCTCGATCCGACGGAAGCGGGTCGCTACAGCTATCCACAGGTTCGGGTGATTCCTCCCGGCGGTCCCTACGTTCGCATGCCGTGGCAGAAGATCCATAAAGTCTCGATCGCGACCGAGACGATCAACATCGCGTTTGATCCGGAGAGTCCTTCCTCCAACCATAACGGAACGGCGCTCGACGCTGTCACGCGAGATCAGCTGAACATCGCTTTGAAGGGTCAGCTTCGTTACACGGTTTCGGAGCGAAACCTTTACGGCTACCTCTTTGGAATCAAAGACCCGGTTCAGCACATTCTCGGTTACTTTATCTCGATTCTTCGCGAGCGAATCGCGAATTACGAAGCTCCGAATGCGGCTGGGGAAGAAAACGCGACTCCCTTTGCTCACGACACGCAAGGGATCTCGGTGAACGATCTTCGTAAGAACTTGAGCGCAATCAATCGTCACATGGAGGAAGAATGTCGTTCCTCCGTTCCTCGTTACGGAGTCAAGCTAGATGCGACTTTGATTACCGAGATCAATCCTCCCGATGATGTCGAATCGGCGCTTGCCGCGATCAACACCGCATACAATCAAGTGTCGTCGGAAATCAGCTTGGCGCGAGCGGCGGCCGATCAAAAGATCGTGCAGTCGCGTAAGGCAGTTGAAATCGAGACTTTGAAAGCGCAGGCGGAGGTGCAGATGCTTGAGCAGCTTTCCGAGCAGCTTCGCATTCTAAAGAAGTCAGGCAGCGCCGTTTTGCCTTTGTACCTTCGTAACGTGAAACTCCCGCTATTCTCGCAAATCAAAAAAGCCGTCATTCAGAATGAGGAGAGCCGCGTATGATGTTCCTCGAGTTCATTCCTGTTGTGATCATCACGATCGTCGTTCTCTTTTTTGCGGAAGTCGTCGTCCGCGCTCTCGGTCAAATTTTCGGTTTTTACACCATCAATGGCGAACGCCAAGCGCGCGTCTATGTTTTGTTTGGTAACGTTCTCGGCGTGATCGATGAGCCTGGCTTTCACTTCTTGTGGCCTAAGCTGGGAGCTGGTGCCTTAATCGTCAATACCTTGGGTCAATGTTATGTGCGCGATCTGCGTCTCGATCAGCAGTACTTGCGCTCGAACCCGGTGAACTCGGAGGAAGGTGCACCGATGGGAATCGGTGTTTGGTACGAGATGTACATCACGGATCCGGTTGCGCACGTTTTCCGCAACACGGATCCTCGCGGCTCACTTGCGGCGAACGTGGGAACAGCGACCGTGAAGTGTCTTAGTAATATGAAACTTGCGGAGATGTTGCAGAGTCGGCATCCGATGAGCCACGCGGTTCGCGAGGAGGTTTCGCCCCTTTCGACGGAGTGGGGATACAAACTCGGTTCTGTTTACATTCGGAAGGTTCACTTCCGCGATCACGGCATGATTCGCCAGATTGAGGCGAAGGTCGTCAACCGCTTGCGGCAGGTGACGAGCGCGATTAAGCAGGATGGTGTGAACCAGGTGAACATCATCACGAGCCAGGCGGAGAAGGAAGCTGCGGTCGAGTTCGCTCGTGCGGCCGTCGTCCGCTCGGAAATTGTTGGCCGCGCGATCAGTGGCCTCGCGGCCGAGCGCGATGTGGCTGATGCGCTTTTCGACATTCTCGAAACGCAGCGCCTGCTCACCGGTCGCGCGGAGCTGACGTTGATCCCGCGCGAGGGCCGCTCGGATCTGCTGACGCAGATCATGGCGTCGACTCCGACGGAGTCGGGGGCTTCGGGTTCGGGCTCGGGGCTTTCGGGCTCGGGCTCGGGCTCGGGTTCGGGTTCGGGGGGGAAGCGGGGGTAGGCTGGGGTACGGAAAGGTGCCTGGCACCTTTCCGGGATGCGTTGCGAAACCGCTGCGGAGTTGGGGCGTGGGGGGTGCGCTTCGCGGTACCAGTTTCCTTTTGCAGAAGCAGTGCGTGACCGAAAGGTGCCTGGCACCTTTGCGGGATGCATTGCGAAACCGCTGCGGTGGTAGGTGTCGGGTGGGCCGAGTCCGGAGATCGGACGTCCGTAAATAATTTTGATTTTGTGCTTGCAGGGTGTTGGGAATCGAGTTTTTCGTATCGCGATCGATCCGCGAGACTTCAATAGAACCGCCACTATTTGACGACATGAACGCCAACAGAGCGCAGCATTTGAAGGCGAACCCTCCTTCGTGAGTTTTCGCAGAGCTCTCCGTTATCGTGCGAATAGCCGCCAAAAATTTCCGCCGAAAACTCGTGTTACATTCTCGCCCAGCGGAGGTGCGAGATGGATGCACACAAGTTCGATGCGGAGTTTGCTCAAGATGTCCGTCGGTCGAACGAGGCAACTCACAAGGTTTTAGTGGGAATCGCGGCGTGCGAACGAGAACGCCACTTCGTCGTGCTCGGTTTCGGATCGGTCTACGATTGGCTGATCAAACGACACAAGTTCTCAGAGTCCGCAGCACATCGCAGAGTTCAAGCCTCGCGACTGCTCGCACTCGTACCAGAAGAAAAGTTCACGAGTGGAGAGGTGAATCTCTCGACGCTCACGCAGGTCGCAACAACGGTGCGTAAGGAGGAAAAGCGAACGGGCAAACGCTTCACCGCAGAAGCGAAGAAAGAACTCGTCGCAAAGATCGAGCGAAAAACTTCTGCGCAAACCGAGCAACTTCTTGCAGCCGAATTTCCCGAGATCAGCACCGCCAAAGACTCACTGCGCACGCTCAACACGGAAGAATCCAGACTCACCACCGATCTCCCGGCCCAGACACGCGCGAAACTCGAACGTCTCAAAGAACTTCTCGGCACCACGAACTCCGCCGAAGTTCTCGACGAGGCATTTGCCGCACTTCTCGCAAATCTTGAAACAAAAGGGATGCCCCGCGAAACCACTGCGAAGTTACTACCGCGCAAACTCCGCCGCTACGTCATCCAAAAGGCGCAAACCTGCGAATACGTCGACCCCGTTACGGGCCAACGTTGCAACTCAACTCATAATTTGCAGGTGGATCACATCATCCCGAAGGCGAAAGGCGGCACCAACCAACTCAACAATCTAAGATGCCTCTGTCGGCAACACAACCTGCACGCCGCGGAACTCGTCTTCGGCCGCGAACACATGAACAAGTTTCGCACGGTGAGAGAGCGATCACGAGACTACGTGGCGTACCACTAAGCCCGCGGCCCGCGCACCGGGCCCCAACCTAAAACCAAACCCGGCCCACAGCGCAACCGCGCGCCCAAGCCCGCGGCCCTCAGCCGGCAGCCCGCAGCCCGCAGCCAGCAGCCAGCAGCCAGCAGCCCGCGGCCCGCGGCCCAAACCCAAACCCCAAAAGCCAATCACATCCCCAATCCAATGAAGGGAAACAACCCATACGGATTCGTTTGCGCGTCGGCTCCATAATACAAGCCAAAGATAAACTGAATCGGGACGTGGTAAAACACCGTCGTGTCCGCGCGAGCTTCGACGCCCGTGCCGAGGAAGACTTTGCCAAGCTTCGCTTCCACGCGGCGCTTAGCCTCGAAGTCGTACGAAAACCCATCCAGCGTCAACGCATCAACAAACGCAGCCGCGTGCCAGCGCTGAATGAAAAAAGGCGCCGTGCCAAAGCCGCGATACGTGTAAGAAAGCGGAAAGCGGTACTCCGCACTCGCCGTGATCAAGTTCTTGCCGATGAAAGCGCCGCTCTGATAGCCGCGCATGATCAGGCCTCGCTGAGTCAGCGCAGCTTGGTTATTTCCGCCGATCGTCGTCTGACCAAACAAACTT
>SXGS01587656.1_pt1 | contig 28381 bp, 20 predicted proteins | sample 3174681 | NCBI WGS metagenome assembly SXGS01 (sample SAMN11356861, study PRJNA531348) | freshwater metagenome | isolation source: freshwater sample F1-80 | place: China: Fuxian Lake, Yuxi | collected 2017-12-25 | reverse complement strand
GGCGGCAAGTCGCCGACCCTCATCTGCGACGACTTCGACGTCGAGGAGGCGGCGTCGCGGATCCTCTACGCCAAGTTCCTCAACGCCGGCCAGACCTGTCTGGCGCCTGACTACGTGTTGATCCCCGAAGGCAAGCGCGACGCCTTCGTCGCCGCCGCCCGGCGGATCATGCCGGTGCGTTACCCCGATCCGGGCTCGGCCCAGTACACGTCAGTCATCGACGACAAGTCGTACCGGCGGCTGCGGGCCACGCTCGAGGACGCGCGCCAGAAGGGCGCCGACGTCGTGCCGCTCGTGCCCTCGGCCAGCTTCGACGACCGCCTGCGCAAGATCCCGCCGCACATGATCCTCGGCGTCACCGACGAGATGGTCGTGATGCAGGAGGAGATCTTCGGCCCGCTCCTGCCGGTGAAGACCTATCAGACGCTCGACGAAGCGCTCGCCTACGTCAACGGCAAGGACCGACCGCTCGGTTTCTACGTGTTCACCAACCAGAAGCGGACCGAGGACAAGGTCCTCTACGCCACGATCTCCGGCGGGGTCACGATCAACAACTGCATGCTGCACGTCGCTCAGCACGATCTGCCGTTCGGCGGCATCGGCGCCAGCGGCATGGGCCAGTACCACGGCCACGAGGGCTTCCTGGAGTTCTCCAAGCTCCGCCCGGTGTTCACCAACCCGCGGCTGCCGATCCTCGACCTGTTCTACCCGCCCTACAAGCGCAGGCACCGGGCGATCCTGGACTTCCTCATCAAGCACAAGCCCTGAGCCGCGAGCCGCCCGATCATGGTGATCGGCGCCCGCGCGGCCGCCTCACTCGCCTTCGGTCATGAACAGGAGCTGGTTGACTCCGCCCGCGCCCTTGTCGCCGGTCTGCGACACGGTGAGCGACAGCGTTCGCGGTGGTTCGGTGGAGGTGGCCTGGACCACGCCCGGCACCTTGGGCGTGGCGGGCGTCCTGATCACCTTCACGGTCAGGCCGGCGTCGGTGAGGGCCTTCTCGTAGAACGCGAAGATCGCGTCGGGGGCGTCGGTCGTCTCCTGGTTGAAGGCCCAGCCGTTCCCCGCCTTCATGAAGCCCGCGGGTGGCGTGGCGCCGGGGTAGAGCGGAACCCAGGCCGGCGCCTGGCCGCTGGGCCCGCGCTTGGCCACGGCCGGGCCCGGAGTCGGCGAAGGCGCTGGCGTCGGCGCCGCCGACCCGGAAGCCGATGAGCCCTTGTTCGCCGGTGTCGCTTCCTTGGAAGAACACGCGACCACGAGTACCGCGACGATGGCGAGCCGAGCACGCATGAAGACCTCCCGCCGCGACGATACCAGGTCGGTGAACAGGACTTCGCGCACGTGCGGCGCGATCCGCGTCGCCCGGCCCTGTCGATGACGCACGGCGTGCTCGAGGCCGAGCCCTGCGCGATCCATCGCTTGGGATTGGCCTGGCACGCGGCCTGCTTGATACTCGGTGCATGGAGAAACTCATCGAGGGACTGATCGGGTTGATCAAGCGGGGCGGACCGTCTGGTGGCGAGACCGTCGAGGTCCGCGTTCACACCGGGGAGGCGCCGCCGTGCGTGCGGGCCCTGGTGGACGCCATGGCGAGCTGCACGTACTCGGTCGACCTGGGCGAGTTCCAGGTCGACCCTCCCCACCTGATCCACAGCCTCGCGTCCTCGATCGAGGTGGCGCAGGACGGCGCCGGGCTCGACGACCTCGACGGGTACCTCGGGTCGCGCGGGCCGGGCGGGGCGCCGTTCGATCCGGCCTCGACCCTCGAGCTCGCCGCCGACGGCGGTGGCATGAGCGCGCTCGGCATCGGGTGGTCGAACGGACGTGCCTTCCTTGCCCTCGTCGAGATCGACGATCCCACCGAGGACAACATGGTCAAGGTGTTCGCGACGCCGGCCGAGTTCTTCGCCGCGCTCGATCGCATCAATCGCGACAGCCCGGGCGCGGACGTCGAGGCGCTTCGCGTTGCCGCCGGGCTGGCGACCGCCGCGCCGGCCGCCACCGCAGCGACGCCGGCGCCGGTGCTGAGCGCGTGGACGGGGCCGGCGCCTGCTCACCCGTTCGCCGAGGCCCAGGCCCACTTCGCGAAGCGCGACATGCTGCTCCAGGCCGGACCGACACCCGAGGGGCGGCTCGTCCTGGCACGGCGCCGGATGTTCACGCCTCCGTGCTCGACCCAGGTCGTGGCGCGGACCGCCGCCGGCGCGACGACGGAGCTGAGCTGGGAAGGCACGGCCGACGTAGCCAGCGTGAGTGTCGTGCCCGGGCGTGAGCGAGCGGTGCTCTGCGCGGGCTCGTCGGGTCCGCTGGTCGAGATCGATCTGGTCAGCGGCGCGCGTCGCGAGCTCCTGGCCTCGGTCGGCTGGAGCTGCGGCTTCGTCGACGCCGACCACCTCGCGGTGCTCGACGGCCAGACCGTGCGGGTCTACCGCTACGGCGACGGCGACCTCGGCGAGCCGGTGGCGTCGGCGCCGGCGGCGGTGGTCAACATCTTCGTCGGTCATGGCTGCGTCTTCGGCAAGTCCCGGGAGGTGGGCGTCTTCTCGTTCCAGATCCTGCGCTGGACCGGCGGCGCGCTGGTCGACACTGGCAGCCACGCCGTCGACGCCAAGCCGTTCGCCTTTCACGCGGCGAGCGCGCACGGCGGCACGCTGCTGCTGGGCGCCGTCGACACCAAGGGCGTCGTCTCCTGGTTCGCGTACTCTCCGGTCTGAGATGGGAGCCCTTCGTGTCTTCTTGCGCTGGCTCTGGTACTCGCTCGTGGGTGTGCTGCTGCTGGTGCTCTTGCTCGGCGGTGGCGGCGATGTCCACGGCGTCGACGATCCGGCGCGGCGCTGGCGATCGATCCTGCTGTCGATCGCCGGCTTGATCGCGAACCTCGCCGGTCTGGCGGTGTGGCTGGGGTATCGGGCCGGTGGCTCGGTGGGGGCGTACTGGCCAGTGGCGTCGATCCTGGCCTGGCTGCTCGGCGGGGCGCTGGTCATCGCGGCGTGGATCTCGATCGCCGGCGACCTGCGGCGCGAGTCGACGTCGCGCAAGCGGTGACGTCGGCAGGCCCGCTCAGCGAAGCTCGATGTCGACGGCGGCCAGGCCGTGGGCGTGGTGCAACGGTGAGAGCGCCTCGCGATCGAGGCGTTTCAGCCAGCTCATGGTGGCGCCGTTGTGGTCGAGCCGATAGCGACTGCGACCGGTCTCGCTGCGGCTGACCGGGCTCGGGCGCTCGGCCATCGTGCCCCGAACCGTCAGCTCGGGATCGACCGCGACGAGGATCTCCCTGAGGTTCGCTGGCGGTGAGCCGTCGAAGTGCAGGTCCAGCTTCAGCGTGGTGTGAGCGTCGGGGTCCTTGACCCACTCGTTGATCACGGGTGGTTGCGCAAGAGCCGTGGTCAAGCCGCGCACCTGGTACGGGCGCGTCTCGGTCCAGGACATGATCCGGCTCAGGCCCGTCGCGCGGGCCCACATCCACGCCAGCAAGAGCACCGCCACCGTCCCGGGCGCCACCATGGCGAACGCGATGTCTGGAGCGGGGGTGCACGCGACGGCGACCCCAAGCACCAACCCCGCGGGGAGCGACCAGGTCAGGATCGCCGCGGGGTCGACGCTGGCGAGCCCGCCGGCGCTGTGCGCCAGTCGGACCTTTCGCGCCCGTGGTGAACGGCGATCGATGGCGACCGGTGCGCCGCGCCTGGGTTCATCGGTGGCGGGCGCGCGTGCGGTCAGCTCTGCGAGCTGACGTCGAGCCCGGGCTGGCGCCGAGGATTCCGCGTGCGCGACCTGGTCGCTGAGCGCCTGGTTCTCGCGTCCGAGCGCGGCGGCCTCCTCTTCCGCGCGCTCACGCCGCCGCCGCTCCTCGTCGAGCTCGCGGGCCAGCGCGTCGGCGCGGGCCTGCGCGGCGTGGCCGTCATCGCGGTAGCTCACGCGCCCATCATAACGCAGGCTGACGGTTGTCCCGTGCTCAGGTGCGAGGGCCGCGGGCATGGACCAGGGTGTGCGAGCCATCGGCGAACGCGACCTCGACGTTCTTCACCGTCACGACCTGCACGGTGCCGCGGCCAAACGTCGGATGCTCGATCAGCTCGCCAACCGCGAAGGTCTGGCTCACGCCGTACGTGCGGACGGCGGCCGCCGGTGCGCTCCACACCAGCTCCAGCAGCTCGGTCAGGCTGGCCAGCAGCGAGCGGGCGACCGAGTCCGGTGTCGGGTACTGGATCTCGGTGGCGCGGCGGACCGCGACGTCGCGCGGGGTCAGCCGGTGGGTGATGGGCAGCTCGAGGCGCGCCGCGTTGCCCGCGTCGCCACGCTCCAGGACTGCCCGGGCGCGATCGAGGGCGGCGGCCGTGGCTCGGCCGACGATCGCGGTCCGCGCCTCGAACAGCGCGTGCTGCACCGCCTGGACCACGTCGACGGGCACCTTGGGCTGCGGCGGCATCCGCGTGCCGCGCTCATCGAGCTGCGCCGCCATCTTGTCGAACGCCTTGAGGTGCCGCTCCTCGCAGCGCGCGCGCGCGGCCGCGATGAGCGCCGGCCGGAGCTGGGCCGCGGCGAGCTCGACGTCGACGACGCCGGCGATTGCCGCGAGCATCTCCCGTCGCAGCTCGTCACCCATCGTGACCGAGCGATCGGGCGGGTCGGACAGCTCCACCCCGAGGGTCGCGAGCAGGCAGCCCGCGAGCTGCGCGGGCATCGTGCTGCGGGGCCCGCCGGGGTCGAACCGGGTCCGGTCGGCCAGCAAGGCGGCCAGGCCGTCCTTGAGCCGCGGCTCCTCACACAGCCCGGAGCTGTCGGCGACGTCGAGCGGCGCGAACGCCTGCGCGAGCTCGACCAGCACGCCGTCCTGGCCTGCCCGCATGCAGACGTCGAAGAACCCGGCGAGCAGATCGCGCGTGAGGGTGGCCGGGGCGCAGTCGATCCCGCGGCGCTCCAGCACCTGGGCGGCGAGCTCGTGGAGCGAGGCGAGGTGGCGGCGGGGAAGCTCGGACATGGTCAGACAAGGTACTTCGCAAACCAGGCCAGGGTCTCGCTCCACGCCGCCCGAGCGGGGGTTGGCGTCGCGACGGTCACGGTGGAAGGTGTGCTGGTGCCGGGTAGACGCGCTCCCACGCGACTACCATGAGGCATGGCGCTGGTCGTCGCGGCTCTGCCGTCGCGTGTCGGGTGCATGATCGGAATCCTGGCGTTGCTCGTCGCCCCGGCCGCGGCCGAGCCGGATCCGCCCCCGCCCGACGACGGGCCGCCACAACCGCTGTTCTCGGACACCCAGCTGCTCGAGCGCTCGGGCTGGAGCTTCGAGGAGCCCGGGCTGACCGGGACCGAGACCCGGCACATGCTGACCTTCCAGCACTTCGACGCGTGGGCGTACGGTCGTAACTACTTCTTCTTCGACCTCACGCTGCCCTGGCAACGCACCGGGCGCCATCAGGAGGTGTACGGCGAGGCGTACTCGTCGGTGAGCCTGGGCACCGTGCTCGGTCGCCCCCTGCGCGCGGCGGTGATCAAGGACGTCCTGGTCACGGCGGGGCTCAACCTCGGTGCGGCCTCCGATGGAGCGGGACCGCTGGCCTTCTTGCCCGGCGTCACGCTCGATCTCGACCTGCCGGGCTTCACCGTGGCGGCGGTCGACGTGCTGGCGTTCGTCGATCGCGGGCGCTTCGCGGGCGCCGACAACGGCTGCCACGCCGTCGGCGTCGACGTGACCGCGAGCTGGCAGCGGCCGTGGCGTGTCGGCGCCCTGGCTGGCACCGTCGAGGGCTACGCCGAGCTGACCTCCGGGCACGGCGCGTGTGCCACACAGTTCCTGGCCCAGCCCCAGCTCCGCTTCGATCTCGGGCGGCTGTTCGGGCGACCGTACCGGCTGTTCGTCGGGTTCGAGCTCGAGGTCTGGCTCTCCAAGTACGGCGTGGCCGATCTCGACGAGTACGTGCCGCGGACGCTCGCGGTGTGGCGCTTCTGAAGGAGACTGCAGGCATGGAGAACGGCATCGCCAACATCCTGCATCGCGGCACCATCGCCGTGCTGGCGGGGACCCACACGTTCGATCGCGGGCAGCGCTGCTTCGCCGACGGCCGCGTCGTCGAGGTCGAGGGCGTCAAGGGCGAGCTGCACGGCAAGGTCAGACCCGCCGAGGCCGGCCGCGCCGCCTACGTGGTGCGCCTCTGGATCCGCAGCGAGGGTCTGGCCTACGAGTGCACCTGTCCGATCGGCGTGGAGCGTCGGTTCTGCAAGCACACCGTCGCCATCGCGCTGGCCCACCTCGAGCGCGAGCGCGCCGACGCCGAGCGCGGCCTCGACGTGCTGCGCGAGGCGCTGGTCACCATCCCCGCGCCGGCGATGATCGATGGCCTCCTGGTGCTGGCGCGGCGCGACGCCGTGATGGCCGACGCCCTCAAACGCATGTGCCTGGACGCACTTTCGCGGAGTTGAGCCGGTCCGCGACCTGCGACGGCAGGTGGGAGGCCGGTTGGCCGTATCATGACGTGATGTCGGACCGGAACCACCGTGAACGCTCCGAGGCTGACGCCGCCGACGACGCGGCGTCGGTGCATGCGCCAGGCAAGAAGCCGCGTACGGCGACGATCCCCGCCGGCGGCGGGCCCGCCGGGTCCACCGGCGGGCTCATGACGCCACCGGTCCAGCTCAAGGCCGATCCGTTCGACTTCGGCTTCGTGCAGAAGAAGGGCGATCCGGCCGCGACCGGCTCCGCGGCGACCGGCGGCGCCGTCGATCCGTTCCCGACCGAGAAGCACGCCGCGGCGAAGTCGTTCGCCGCGCTGGTGTCGCTCATCGAGCTGGCGGAGACCCGGCTCAACGGCGCCGGTCACGACACCGCCAGCGTCATCCACATCCTGCGCGGCATCTTCTACGGCACGAAATGGAGCATGGACAACAAGGTCGAGAACAGCGAGATGCGGAACACCGCGTTCCAGATCTACACGGCCTCGACCACCCCTGACGATCCAGGCCCGATCATCGGCAAGTCGCTGTTCCTGGCCCTCCGCAACAGCGCCGAGGTGAAGGATCCCAGCGGCAAGTTCTCCGACATCGGTCACCTGATGATCGGCCTCGACGCGCGCGACTGGGTGTCGCGTTCGGTCAACATCCCGACACAGGGTGGCACCGGTCAGGCCATCAACACCTGGCTCGGCGATCTCGGGGGGGGCGCCGGCATGCTGGCGATGAAGCGCGGCCTCGACGGCAAGGCGTCGAAGCCGGCGATCGATCACTTCAAGGGCGGCGACTACGGCGGCTGCGTCAACCTCGAGGGCGACATCGCCGGCGTGGTCGGCGTCGAGATCAAGCCGGGGCAGAAGCTGGCCGACGCGCTCCGTGCCTACCTGCTTCCACCCAAGGAAGACCCCGGCGCGCGCTGGAACCACCGCGCCCAGCTCATGCTCGAGAACCTCGGTGGCACCGTCACGTCGGGCGCGCTCACCAACCAGGCCGCGCTCATCGCCAGCGTCGGCGCCCAGATCGAGGGCTTCGGATGCTGGTATGCGGCCACGCGTCTCAAGGACAAGGGCAAGTCGCTGACCCCGGCGATGTGTCGCGACGTCGGTCACCACGTCACCGGCAGCGCCGCCGAGATGGCCGAGATCTTCATCAAGACGCTGGAGTGGGCGATGGTCGATCCCAAGCGCAACGTCGACGCGACCCAGGCCGGGTGCAGCCCGCCGGTGTCGCCGCCGGCGACGACGGTGCCCTACCAGCTCGAGTCACTGGCCAAGGGCCTCGAGGCCGCCGAGACCGGCGCCGATTGGCTCGATCGGGCCGGCGACTGGGTCGACGACCAGCGCAAGAAATACGGATTCTGATCGACGGGGCCGCGCGGGCGGTGTGGCAAGCTCGGCCGATGAAGCAGCTCGCGCTGGTCCTGTCCGTGCTCGTGGTCGCCGCGTGCGGCGGCAAGAAGGCTGCGCCGGCGGCGCCGGGCGGTGCCGGGGCCGGTGAGGTCGCGCCCGCCGGACCTGTGGTCACCCTCAAGGGCCTGGAGAACGGCGACCGCGCCTGCTACGTGGTCTTCGACGGACCCGACGGCGAGCAGTCGCAGGAAGGCTCCTTCGATCTGTGCGCCGGCGGCGCCCAGGACGCCACCGCGCTCATCGGCAAGCGGATCACCTTCACCACCGAGAAGGCCAACGTGCTCGCCGCCGAGTGCCAGGGCGACGTCGACTGCGGCAAGTCGGATCAGGTCGACCTGATCAACACGATCACCGCCGCGCCCTGAGCACAGCGTATCCAGCGAGGTGCCGCGTCATGGGCGGCATCATAGTGACTCGAGGAACGTGATCAGATCGCCGAGCTGGGCCTCGTCGAGGGTGTCGGTGGCGCCGTGGCTAGCGCCGCCGCCGCAGGCGCCGAAGCGATCGCGCAGCGTGATCGCGCAGCCGGTGTGCATGTAGGGCGCGCGCCAACCCACCCCGATGAGGCTCGGGACCTTGAAGCGGCCGCCGGTGCCGACGTCGGCCATGGCGTTGTTGGTGTAGATCTCGCCGTTGTGGCACGTGGTGCAGCCCATCTCGGCTGACTCGAAGACGGCGCGGCCGCGCGCGACCGCGGCAGCGTCGAGCCCGGTCGGCGCCGGTGGTGGCGGCAGGTTGAACAGGAACTCCTCGAGCGCGCGCTCGTCGCCGACCGACAGCGGCTCGCTGCCCATGCGGCCGACGAGGACGTCGTCGACGAGCTTGTGCAACGTGTTCATGTCGCCGCCCCAGTGGTAGGGCGCGCGTTCGCGCAGGTTGCCGCTCAGGTTCTGGGTGCGGCGGCGGCCGAGCTCGTCGAAGTCCCAGGCCAGACCGTCATCGAGGCCCTCGGGATGGCAAGAGGCGCAGGCAAGACCGGTGAAGGTGGCCTGATGGAAGCGCTGCTTGCCGGGATCGTCGGGGACGTCGGCGAAGACGACGACCCGGGTCCAGTTGGTCTCGTCGGGCACCGACAGGCCACGCTCGTACTGGACGACGAGCCGGCCGGCGGGGGTGTGGGCCACGGCGACTGGCCGGCCGAGGCCGATGTCGGCGGGTTCGCGGATCTCGGTGCTGACGAACCCGCACGGGCTGGTCGATGGCGTCGTCATCGACGCGATCGACACCACCCGCACCGAGGGATCGCCGGCCATGACGACCGCGACGTTGTCGTAGGTCGGAGACACCGAGATGTCGACCGGGAGCGCGCCGAACGGGAACGCGAGCGCGGCGCCCGGCGACGGGAAGGCCGGATCGAAGATGGTGATCGTGGACTCGATCTGCGAGCTACAGCCGCCGCCGCCGTAGCCGCCCGGTTGGATCGACAGCGGCGTGCGTGCGGCGCGCTGGTGCACCATGACGGCGCGGTTGCCGCGCCACGACGCCGTCCGCCACGCCACCGCCGGCACCGCCACCTGCTCGGGGTCGCCGCCGCCGAACGGCCCGTCGCGGGTGATGGTCGCGGGCTGGACCCGACTCGTGACGCTGCCGTCGGCGGCGATCCAGAGCGCGTCGGCCGCGCGGAAGCGGGTGACCAGGAGCTGATCACCCACGACCACGACATCGCGCAGATCGCGATCGAGGACGAGCGAGCGGACCGCGGCGCCGCCGGCCGGAGGCAGGCTGACCAGCTCGCCGGTGGCGCAGGCGACGTGGAGCAGATCGCGGCGCTCTTCCCAGGCGAGGCCGCGCGGCGCCGCACAGACCGGGCGGCGGTCGACCGCGGGTTCACCGGAGATGGTGCCGGCGATGGTGACGACGGCGCCGCCGCGACGGAGCGCGACGTGGATGCGTCCGGCGCCGTCCTCGACCAGGCGTCCGGGCTCGTCGCCGGGCTCGAGCGGGACGGAGGCGACCAGCGTGTTCGTGCTCAGGTCGACCATCACGACGCGATCGCGCTCGGAGTCGGAGGCCACGGCGAAGTTGCCGTCGCGGGTGACGAGGAGGGTGCCGCCGGTGATGGGCCGACCGGGCGGCGGCGGGTCGGGGTCCATGTAGAGCGAGCAGGAACCCACGACCAGGAGGGTTGCAGGCAGGATCGCAGGCAGGATCGGGGACAGGAGTCGAGACATGGCCACCTCCGCGGGACCCAGTCTCGCGCCGATCGCAGGTGGGCGCGCGCGGGTTCACGCTGGGATCACGCTTTCCGGTGACGGTCGCCACGCCCGATGGCAAGGTCGCTAGCGGGCGGAATCGCTCAGGGTGGGGGCGGCGCCGCCTCGCCCCGCCAGTGTGCCTCGATCGCGCCGCGCACCGCCTCGGGACCGGGGACCTCGACGACGCTACCGGTGCCGTCGAAGCGGAACAGCGGGGTCAGCGCCACGAACTGCTCGAGTCGGACCCGGACGTAGCCCGCCGGGCGTTCGTCGCCGAAGTGGACCTTGTAGGCGCACGAATGGGCGTCGTAGTAGCGGCACAGGAGTGGACGCTCGGGCTTGCCGTAGACGCCGCAGCGGGTCCCGGTGAGGTGCCGGCACCGGGTCTTGACGATGAGGGACCACCCACCATCGTGGACGCCGATCTCGATGCCCGGGAATCCGAGCGCGAAGCGCAGGTAGTCGACACCGCTGCGCGTCGACGGGAAGCCGTGCGGAAACACCAGCGTGCTGCAACACCACGCCGAGCAGTCGCGGCAGGGCTCCTCGAGCTCTCCATACAGGAAGGTGCGCGGCGGCTTGCGGACCAGGCTCGCGCCCGAGATCACGCTCTGGCGCCAGCCATCGTGGACGGCGTCCTTGCCGATCTCTGCCTCGGGCTGGGGCTGCTCGTCGCAGGCCATGGTCTTGAACACCGCCGACAGCGTGTCCCAGGACGGCACCGAGACGATGTTGCGTTGCTCGTCGAACACGGTGTTCGCGACGATGTACTCGATGCGCGGCCGATCGATACGGAGGAAGCCCTCGCTCACCGGCGAGCGCAGGGCCCGCTTGTACCAGCACGCGTAAGGATTGAAGTTCTTGCAGATGTCGGGCTGATCGGCGGTTTCGTGCACCGTGCAGCGGAACGTCGCGCGATCGAGGTGACGGCAGGGATAGCGGTAGTAGGCGCTCCACTCGCCGCTCGCCGACATGCCCAGCTCGATGCGATCAAAGTTGAGCAGGTATCGCGCGTGATCGAGCGACAGCATGGTGTCGACCGGGAAGCGGTGCAACGGCAGGTAGGTGCAGCACGGCGCCGTCTTGCAGGTGGCGCACGGCGACTCGAGCGCCTCGGCGAAGGGCAGCGAGCGCACCTCGGGTTCCACGGTGCCGGCCAGGATGTTGAGCCAGGGTTGCTTGGCCATGATCACTTGCCGCTGGCGACCAACTCGAGCAGCTCGACGAGCGGCGGCGCGTAGCGGTCGTAGATGACCTCGTGCTCCTTGCCGTCGAGGCGCACGGTGACCACGTAGAGCGACCCGTCCTCGACCTGGGGATCGACCTGGTACGGCGGCTGGTCGAGGAAGCGGTCCTTGCGCAGCTGCTTCTCCACCTTCGACACCGTCGCCGCGGACACCTGTCGGGTCGGCGTGGCGGGCAGCGGCGTATCGTAGAGGATGCGGGCGTTGGTGTTCTTGCCGGTGTGAGCGGCGTGGTAAAGGCTGCCGTCCTGGTGGAGGACGAACCGGTGGTTGGTCGCCGGGCTGAGCCGGCCCAGCGACTGGAACTTGACCAGCGCGGCGGGCGCGAGCGGATCGCGATCGCGGCTATTCCAACGCGGGTCGAGATCGGCGGGGATGGGACCTGAGCGGACGCGTGGATTCATGTCCGGAGAGCCTTGCGCGGTATCGGTGGCGGGGTCGGCGCCGTCGATGGGAGTGGCGGTTGGCGTGTCATTCGACACCGCCGCGGATCGACCGCGACCCGAGCATCCGACGACGACCACGGTGACGAGGAGTATCGAGCGCAGCACGGGGGCCTATTCGTTGAACTTCCAGTCGTCGTAGCCGAACTTGGGATCGGGCAGCGCCGCCTTCAGGGTCGACTCGCACAGCGCCTGCCAGAAGGTCACGTAGTGGTAGATGCGGACCTCCTGTCCGCCTCGCATGATGCTGCCGCCGCCGGGCACGTCCTTGAGCGCGACGTCGTCGGCGTACTGCTGGCCGAAGGCCTTCTTGACCAGATTCCAGTGACTGGTCTTGTCGCCCTTGGTGCCGTACTCGTCACCGACGCCGAGCATGTGTCCGAACTCGTGGCCGGCGGTGTCGAGCTTGTTGACGAAGGCGGGATCGACGGCGGCGGTCAGATCGACCCGCTGCCACAGCGCATCCTTGGTGGCGCCGGCCTCGCCCACGCCGCTGGCGGTGATCGTGTGCGCGGCCGCAGCGCCACCGCCGACGAAGTGCGCCTTCACGGCCTCGGCGCGGTTCTCGGACAGCTTCTGGTTGTACTTGTCGGCGCCGGGGTTGGATGCGTGACCGACCAGGTCGATGATGAAGCGAGGCTGGGTGGCGCGGCGCAAGTAGGTCGCCGTGCGCGTGAGCTTGTCGGCGTCGGGCGCCTTGACCGCCGATGAATCGAAGTCGAACAGGACCTGGCTCGGCATGATCGCGTTCAAGCGGCCGAGCTCGTCGGCGCCGGTGTTGCCGAACTGGGCCGAGGGCGTGAGGTCGCCCTCGTAGAGCTTCATGTTGGGGCGCACCACCTCGGCGCGGCCGGGGCCCTTGTGCGCGGTGATGGTGAAGTGCTGCCCGGCGTTGACCACGCTCAGATCGAGGTTCACGTGCACCGGCCCCAGCTTGCTCCACACGTCCTTGGGCTCGCGCACGTTGCTGAACGTGTAGCGATCGTGCCATTGGCCCTTGATGTGTTTCTGGAAGTCCTTCTGGAACTGGTCCTTGTCCTTCACCGTCCACATGCCGTGGGACGAGGCATAGCTGTCGCCGAAGTCGTCGCCGAACGCGCGTCGCACCGCCTCCACCATCTTCTCCACCGTCGACGACTTGTCGTTGGTGTAGTCGAACTTGAGCCGCATGGTCGCGGTCAGGGTCTTGGCCGCCGGCGCGTACTTCGCATCGAAGTTGCCGTTCACGCCGGGCTTGAAGTCGGGTAAGGCGTAGGTGCCGGAGATGAACTTGGGATAGTCGTCGAGGGCCTTCTTGTACTGCTGGTCCCAGAGCGTGACCGGCGCCTTCTTGGTGGCGGTGTCGGCCTTGGCGCGGATCCAGACGCTCACGCTCTTGGGCTCGGGAGCGATGCTGGCACCGGCGACGATCTCACCTGTCGACTTGTCGATCGTGGTACCGAACGCCGGACCGTCGAGGCTCCACTCGACAGTCTTGCCGACCGGATCGGTGGAGGCCACGGCCTTGGCCTTGTCCTTGCCGTCGGCCACCAGCTCGATGGGCGTGATGGTGAGGGTCTTGATCTCGGTGCCGCGACGAAGCACGGCGCCGGCGGCGGCCGGCTTACCCCATGGCGCGCGGTGACGGGCCGGCAGCTCCGCGCGCGCGCGCCCGAACCCGGCGCTGCGCCCGATCGGTGCCCCCGGCGTCTCGACCTTGCGGCCCTCGTACTTCTCGACGTGACCGAAGGCGGGACGGCCGGTGATGACGGCGGCGGCGACCGCTTCGGCCTCGCGCTCGAGCGCGTCGCTGGGTCGGCTCATGCCGGTGCCGGTGCTGCCGCCGCGAGCCTGCACCACGTGGGCGAGCTCGTGCGCGACCAGCTCGCGATCGGGGCTACTGGAGACGAAGGCGATCTGGTTGCCGGTGGTGAAGGCCTCGGCGCCGAGCTGGGCGGCGGCAGTTCGCGCGGCCTCACCGGTGTGGACCCGGACGTCGGCGAACGAGGTGCCGAAGCTGGCCTCCATCTCGGAGCGGAAGGGGACCTCCGAGCCGCTGCCGCTGAAGGCCTGGGCCGCGGCCTGATGCGGATCGACCTCGGGCGCTTCGGCCGCGGCAGGGTCAACGAAGCGGTAGATCGTGGTCCCGCTGCCGAACTGCCTGCCGGCGGCGCGCTCGGCCAGGCCGCGCGGTGGTGCGATCCGGCCGAAGCCGCTGTGGGTGTCGGTCCGCCCGTCGGTCCGGCGCTTGTCGAGGCGCCGCTCGTCGGGGCGGCGCTCGTCGGGGCGCCGCTCGTCGGGGCGGCGCTCGCCGGGGCGCCGCTCGTCGGGGCGCCGATCGCCGCCCCGGATCAGCCGGGTAATCGTGGCGTCGTCGAGGCGGGCGCTGCGATTGACGCGACCCGGCGCAATGCCCGTGCTGCGCCTGCGTGTGCCCTCGCTCGTCTCGATGGCATCGACCTGGCGGGTGGCCTCGAGGACAGCGGTCACCCAGTCGCGTCCGGCGATGAGCAGGCGCAGCGCGCGCCGTTCGATCTCCTTCTCGCGTTCGAGGCGACGGAGGTCGACCTCCTCGTCGCCGCGGTGGCGCTTCTCCCGATCGCTCATGACGCCACCGCGTGTCCGCGCTCGATGATCCAGCGCGGGATGTAGTCCGACTGGACGTTGGTCCGCACCCCGAGGTCTCGGGCCAGGCAGGCGACGGCGAGTGGCGCCAGCGCCAGCTGTCCCTGGGCGTCATTCGTGCTCTCGGTGCCGTAGTAGTGATGGTGACCGACCAGCGCATGGACCATGGCGCTATCGAACGCGGCCTGGTCCTGCTGCAGGGCCCGGAATGCCAGCTCGAGTTCGGCCGCAACGATGTCGAGGATCCAGTTGCGGCTCTTGGGATCGACCTTGTCGGGGTCGGCCTTGCGCATCGCCGCGGCGAGGAGGTCGCCTGCCGCGGACTCGCGGCGAAACGTCGCCGACAGGGCCGCGGCCTCGCTGTCGAACCACGTCGGCACCGGGCGGCCGATGCGGGCGAGGTCGAGAGCCTTCACCGACGCCAGCGCTTCGATCGCGGCGTGGTTGCGCGTCGCAGCCGCAGCGAGGATGCCGTAGCGCCACTGCACAGCGGGTTGGAGCTTGGCGCGATCGAGCTTGGCGCGCGTCACCGTCACCATGCGCCGTCCCGGTCCCGGCGCGGTGATCGGATCGGCGCCTGGAGTCACGGCAGCGAGGTAGGCCGCGGCCGCCGCGCATGCGCAGCGTTCGAGATCGACAAAGATCTCAGGCTCTTCGGGGTTGCGATAGGCGCGCACCGTGGCGTTGTCGAACGCCTGCACGCTGATCGCGCCCAGGAACTGGCCATTCCACTGATCGGCGTCGAGCTGGGCCAGATTGGCGGCGCGCGGCTCGATGGTGTCGGCCATCTGCGCCGGCGATACCGGGAACACGTGGCGAGCAGGGACGGTCACAGGCTGAACTCCCGGATCCTACCACTGCGAGGGTCACCGCCCGTCGTGGCAGCGGGCGTGCCTGTTGTGGTCGCGGTCTCCATGGGCGCTTCGACGAGGACGTAGTGGATGTCGGCGGTGCCTCCGGCGTCGCGATCGATGATGGCTTGCAGCGCCTGCCGCAGGTGCGGATCGGTCGCCGAACCAAGCATCTGCCGCGCGAGGTGGGTGAGGTACTCGGGCGAGCCCTGCTGGGCGGTGCCGCCGGCGCCCACGCCGAGGCCGCTCGATGCGCCCTTGGCCTCGACCACGACGACGCTGAGGGGCGGTCCGGTGCGCACGTAGACGAAGTCGAACTCGCCCGAGCGTCCCGGCACGGTCGGCGTGCCGCCGGGGTGCAGGTTGGTGTAGTCGGCGTGGCGCGACCGCATGTACTCCATGGCCATCGTGTTACCGGCGCGCTCGCTGGCCTGGGTGAGATCGCGACGTGCGTCGGTGAGGAGGCCGCGCTGGCGAGCCAGCTCGTCGATGCGGGCCAGACGCGCAGCGTCGCCGTTGGCCTCGCGGCGCAGCCGCTCGATCGTCACCGTGGCGTCGGCGGTGCTGCTCAGAGACTCGGGGGTGACGCCGAGCTCGGTGGCGAGGCGCGTGACCGCGGCATCGGAGTCGGCGCGCCGCGACATCGCCGCGCGGCGGGCAGCAGCGCTGGTCGCAATGTCGGCTGCGGCTGCGCCGGTCGGTGTGAAGCCGGACTCCCGGAAATCGCTCGGCGCGTCGGCGGCGACGAAGCCCGCGGGGCGGATATCGCCGCGCGGCGGGAACAGCTCCTCGAAGGTGGTGCGACCCTCGCGCATCGCCTCCGCCGAAAAGTCGCGCTGCGGCGAGACCGTCCCATCGGCACGCGGCTCGGCCGAGTCGCGGGCCAGGATCGGATTACCGGTGCCGTCGGACGTCCAGTGATATGGCTCATCGGTGGGGACGAGTCGGCTGAACGCCGCAGCGTCCGCATGTCCGCCGCCCCATCGGAAGTGGGCCTCGTCGAGAGCCGTCCACCCCGATCGACGTGCGCCGGTGGCAAGCGGCACGCGATCGCTGCCGCGTCGCGCCACCAGCCGGGCGTGGGCGTCGGTGCTGCGGCCGGTCGGCACCGGCACCACCGTCCCGACGTCGACGACCATCGGCCCGATCCCGTGGGTGCCGCCGGGCCGCGTGCCCATGGTCGCATCGGCGTCGCCGCCGATCGCAGCGACCGGCGACGTCGTGTCGGCCGATGCGACGTAGCCGAGACCAGGCGCGAGGTCGTTGAACGCAGGGCCGTGGGCGTTGAGCTGAGCTTGCAGGGCGTTGGCCTGCTCCTCGAGTCGCGCCCGGGTGGTGTCGCCGATCGGACGCCCGGCGATCTCGGCGCGCAGCGACGCGATGATGGGCGGCAGCTTCTGCAGCTCGAAGCGGGCCTCGAAGGCGCGAGTGTGAGGCGGGATGTGGCCGCCGCCGCGTTGCCACGCCGTGACCCGTTCGAGCAGGTTGCGCAGCGAGCCGGTGAGGCCCTCGTAGCGGCGCATCGCGGTGAGCGTGGCCTCGTGACGCATCACGCGGTCGAGCGTGGCCGTCGGTCCGATCTCCATGCGCACGTTGGTGATGCCGCCGGTCGCGCCGACGTCGAAGGCGATGCGCACGCCGTCGCCGCCACCCTCCCAGGTGCCGACCCGGACGCCCATCACGTCCTGCACGTGGCCGCGGTCGGTGCCGGTGATCGGCTCGTGGCCGCGCGGCGACGCCATCGACTCGGTGAGGTGGGTGCGCGCGGCGTCGACACGAGCGGTGTGCGCCGCGTGGATGCCGTGCAGCGTGCGCATGGACATCCGCATCAGGCCCTGCTGCGCCGCCATCTGGAGGCCGACCGTGGCCCAGGCGTCGGTGGCGTCGCGCTGGAGCTGGGTGAACTGCGCGCGCAAACCCGGCAACTCGGGGTCGCTGGGGTTGGTCGCCTCGAGCTCGGTGATGCGGGCGTGGATCTCCGCGGCCTGGCGCACCACGCCCATGCGGATCCCCTGCACCTGCTCCTCGGCCTGCGCCGTCATCAGCAGGATCTCACCGGCGGTCTCCAGGCCCTCCATGACGCGGTAGGTCCTTCCGCCCACGGCGATCATGCGGCTGGCCCGGCCCACGTACGGGATCACGTCGATCGCAATCTGTGCCGCGCCGATGACGCCGTCTCGCCAGGTCAGGGCCTCGCGGGCGCCGAGATCGACCATGGTGGCGACCGTGTCGACGGCGTTGTAGGCGATGAGCGTGGGGATGATGAACGGCGCCGCCGGCGGCACGAACAGCGCCACGCAGGTGCCGGCGATGTTGATCACGCCCGCGACCACCGGATGGTAGGCGACGCTGCGCACTGCCTCCCACGTCGAGTTGCACTCGAGCTCGAAGCCGACATAGCGACCGGTGGGCTCGCCGGTGGTGTCGTGCAACATCTCGATGCGCAGGGCCATGCGGCCGCGCGGGTAGCTCTTGGCCAGCTGGGAGAACGTGTACTCGGCGGCCTCGCTGAAGCGCGGCACCGGGTCGTTCTCGCCGTCGTAACGGCTGTTGCGCGCGTCGAAGGCCTGGGTCATGTCGTGGATGGCGACCTTCCATCCGGCCGCGGTGTGTTGGGCCGTGGCGACGATCTGGAGGGGCGTCGAGGTCGCGCCCTCGCCGCGCGACAGGTATGCACCCTCGGCCATGACCGAGCGCCAGCCGCTGCTGAGCTCGGTAGTGATCCGCGCGCGCGCCTCGTTCATCGCGGTCAAGTAGCTCTCGGCCCACGACTGGCCGGCGGCGTCGAGCCGCCCCGAATCGCGATAGCCCTCGACCTGGGCGATGCGGCGATTGAGCGCGTCCAGGCTGCCCGGAATGGGCATGTTGGGATCGCACTCGATGGGCATGTCGCCCTCGTAGCTGGTGCCTTCGTTGAAGACGTCGGTGGCGCTGGTGCCGAGCATCCGGCGCGGCGGGGCCGGCGGGCCTACGTCACGGTCGCCCCACATGCCCGGCGTGAAGGCCCGATCCTGGACCTCGGCGAAGCGCTCGTCCTCGGTGCGGACCTCGCAGAAGATCGTGAAGTGGTTGGGCGCGAAGTTGTCGTGATCGACGACCGCGTTGATCTCGTAGGTGCCTACCTCGGCGAACGAGAGCGTGAAGCGCTCGGCCGGTTCGAGCATGTGCCGGTGCGCGGTGTCGCCGGTGCGGTAGACCGGCGCGCTGGTCTCTCGGGCGGTGGTCCGGCGCACCACCCAGTGCACGTGCACCCACGGCACCGTCATCATCAGCGGCGGGGTCTCGTTGCTGGTCACCTCGACCGAGAACGCGGCTTCCTTGGTGATGAACAGCAGATCGGTGTGGTTGACGATGCGGCCGTTGACTGGCCACGGGAAGGCGCGGGGCGCGGCCGGCGCGCTGCTGGGCGTGATGCCGAGCCGGTCGTACTCGGCCCGCATGTCGACCGACTGCATGGCCTGCCGGAGCGACGACGCCAGATCGCCACTCGGTGCCGCCGTCGTCGGCGCGTTGCGAAGCGCCTCGATGATGCGCGCACGCTCGGGATGCGCATCGATCTCGTGAAGGACCGCGACCAGGCTGGTGGTGATCCGCGCCGAGCCCGAGCCCGCTGGTGCGCCGGCGAAGATCTCCTCGAGCATGCGCCGGCAGAAGTGCTGCTCCTCGGTCGGGATGCCGGGGTCGGCCATCTCGCCGGAGGCGGCGCCCTCGTCGCTGGCGACGTCTCCCGAACCCGCCAAGCGCCTCTCGAACGCGAGCCACGCGCCTTCACCGAAGATGCGGATCATCTCGGACCGGGCGAAGGGAAAGTACTGGTTGGCGAGGCCGGGCGTCTCGATCTCGCCGAGGTGGCCGCCCGAGATCAGATCCTCGCGGACGCCGGGGAGCAACGTGGCGCCGACCCGCGACTCGAGGCGGTCGAGGGCTTCACCGAGGAGCGGCGCCGACATGCGCGCATGCGATGCCGCCGGTTCCGCCGAGGCGCGGACCATGAGCTGCGACATGCGCATCGGCGGAACCGGCGCGGGTGGGCCGACCACACCCGGATCGGGCGGCGGCGGAGGTGGAGCCGGACCTGCGACGGCGGGGAAGTCCCACAGCACGTTGATCCCGGGTGGCAGACCGACCAGCGTGTAAACGCTGTTCTCGATCGGCGCGGTCGCGATGTCGTTCATCTCGAAGTCGCCGATGTGGAGCCGGAGCTCGGCGACCGCGTGGGCGAGATCGGCGGGCGAGAGCGAGGTGATCCACGGCATCGTGGACTCGCCGAGGCGCTGCAAGATCAGCCGATTGGCGATGTCGCGGTTGCCCGCGGCTGCGGACGAGCCGTAGTGGTGATCGTACCAGCCGCGCTCGACGCGGATGTGATGGGCCTCGAGCAAGAACCCGTCGGGGCTGAGCTCGTGCGCGGGCGCGGGCGTGCCCGGCAGATGCCAGGCGGCGAGCGCCATCGGATCGCGCGCGGCGTGGAGTGCGCCGACGCTGTCGCCGGCCGCGAGCCGATCGCCGGCGCGGTGGGCCTCGGACTCGATGGAGCTCTCGCTCCACGGTCGATCGGGCAGCTGGCCCTGCGCGAGGTGCACGACCTCGTGCGCCATGATCCGGCGCCCCTCGGCGCTGCCGGGATCGACCTGGGTGGGATCGATGCGGATCGTGTCGCCCTGCGCGAAGGCGACGGTACCGGCGGCGCGCACGGCGGCGACAGCGTCGGGGCCCGCGTCGACGCGCGGCGAGACTCCAACCGCGCTACCGAGCTCGCCAGCGAGGAACGCGAAGCCGTCGATGAGTGGATCGGGTGCGGCGGCCGGCGCGGCGCCGGTTCCAGCATCGCGGCTGAACGACGCGGTCAAGCTCCGCTTGCCGGGCGCGATGCCCGGCGCGAGCTCTTCACCGCCGTCAACCGCCTCCGCCTGGGGGCGGATCCTGTCCTGGTAGCTCATCGGCGTCCGGCTTCATTGTACGGAAGCCGGGTCCGAAATCTCCCCATCCTGGTGGGGTGAAGGCTTGTCACTCCGCGACGTCGCGCCGCAGGAACGGACGGGCCTGCTTGATGATCAGCTGGCGGCCCGGCAGGAGCTTCCATTCGGCGTCGACGGCGTGACCCGGGTAGAGCGATCGGTACCGGTTGTGGATCGCCTCGAGGTAGTCCGATAGCTCGGTCAGCTCGGCGTCAGTGAGGATCGATACCGACGACGGCCAGTTCGTGGTCCAGCCCAACAGCGACGAGCGGCTGATGACCTCGTACTCGGGCTCCTCGTACCAGGTGTAATAGAGGATCTGCTCGGGGACGGCGTCGCCAGTGGGATTGGTGACCGAGACCTCGCCGACCTGGGCATTGAGGTAGTGGGCTGGCCGGAGCTCGCTGAACTCGTTGATCGTGAGCGCCACGCCGTTGGCCAGCTCGCCGTCCTGGGCGGGATGGATCAGGAGGCCCATGCGCACCTCGTGCTGATCGACCCGGTAGAAGTCGCGTTCGATGAAGGCCTGGGTGTTCCACGCCGACGCCCACACCACCTTCACGGCGTTGGCGATGGCGTCGCGCCCGTCGGTGACGCGCATCCCGGCCGAGGTGTACAGGCCCGCGCCGGTGAATTCGGCGAGGTCCTCGACGTTGGTCGAGCTGCGGACGCGCAGCTTGGTCTCGGGCGTCCACCGCGTACCGGCCAGGGCGATCACGGTGTCGATCACGGCGGGGGTCACCGGTGCGCGGTAGATGGCCCAGCGGATCGCGAACAGGCGTCGCTCGAGGTCGGCGGGGGCGACCCGGCCGGCGGCGTGATCGGCGATGAGCGTGTCGATCTGCGGGAAGATGCCGGCGGCGGTGAGGTGGTTGGCGTAGTGGGCGAAGGGGACGGCGAAGGGGCGATCCGGCAGGGGCAACGGACGGCTGTCGGCGGTCTGGATGCGATACAGCTCGCCCAGGTTGGAGGCCTTGGCGCCGATGCGAATGACCTCGGCCAGGGTCACGCGGGTGACGTCGAACATGGGCAGGGTGACCGAGTCGTGCTGTGGCACCTGCACCGCCGTCGGGCGCAGCGAGTCCCAGTAGGTCTGGGCCTCGGCGGGCTGGGCGATCTGGACGGTGAAGTCCTGGGGGCCGACCTCGAGCCGGACGAGCTGGCCCTCGAACGGCCGCAGGCGCTCGTCGTCCCAGGCGCTGCGCAGCGCCATGTTGGGGGTGCCGCGGGTCTTGGCCAGGAGGCCGACGTGGGCGAGCGGGGTCTGGAACTCGGCGGTGATGATGCCGGCCACCATCGACAGCTCGTTGGGCACCCGGTCGAGCACGACCAGATCCGTCGGCGACAGCGGCTGGCCGTCGAGGGTGGCGGTGCGGCGGAAGCGCAGGACGCCGTACCCGATGCCGCGGTTGAGCGCCTGGTAGACCTGGTTGCGGAAGACCTCGTCGGTCGCGATGGTCCGGATCCGCCGGCCGATCTCGTCGAGCATCGCCTCCTGATCGGCCGAGACCGGGCGGTAGCGCAGGACGTCGGCGAGATCGGTGCGGGCCGCGATCTTCCGGAAGCCGTCGACGATCATGTCGGCGCTGGCCGAGTCGCCGGCGGCGAGCTCGAGGGTGTAGACGTCCTGGTCGACGTATTCGACCAGCTTGGCCAGGAGGAACCGTCGGTTCTCGCGGCGGTAGTTGAGGATGTTGAAGTCGGCGAGCGTGCCCACCGGGGTCAGGCCGGGCTTTTCGAGGAAGTCGCGGGCGAAGTAGTAGTGCAGCTCGTACTTGTCGGGATCGATGAAGTAGACCTGATCGCCGTCCTCGCGATCGATGATCACCAGGATCGAGCGGGTACGCGCGAAGACCGCGTCCTCGCGGGCGGTCGACATCACCTCGCGATCGTCGCTGCATCCGAGCCGCCGCACCGCGACCGGCTCCGCGCCGGGCTCGAGCTCGCACGCCATGGAACCGCAGCCCGCGACCAGCACGCCGAGGAGGAGGGCCAGAACAAGCATTCGTCCTGTCGAAGGACCCATCACGGGGACACCTCGTGCGCGTTGACCATGGCCGGGGTCGGCGCCCGCGGGAAGAACAGGCCCTCGCCGTCGGGGTCGCGCGACAGCGTGACCTCGGCAGGCGCGTCCGGGCCGGGCGGGTACAGGTAGAGGAGCCCGTCGAGGACCACGCCATCGGTCGCCACCAGGTGGATCTCGTCGGCGACGTCGAGCTCGAACGGCGCGTGCACCGGATCGATCGCCGCGCCCCCGATGATCGGGGTGTCGTCGGCGAACAGCACCAGCCGATCGCCGGGCGCGAGGATGCGCGGCGGGCACATCGCGGGCGGCATCACCCCGCCCAGCGGCAGGTAGTGATCGAGCCGATCGACGGCGTCGGTCAGGAACACGCCGCACAGATCGATCGGCGTGACGCTGCGGTTGTAGATCTCGACCCAGTCGGGGCCGTCGCCCCGCGGGGCGATCTCGTTGATGATCAGATCGGACGTCGCCTCACTGCCCTGACCCTTGGGCGCCGGCGGCGGCACGGTCAGGTTGTCGCCGCAGGCAGTCGCGGCGACCCCGAGGGCGGCGGCGCTGGCGACGGCGGCGAGGCGGACGTACATCCCTCCATCCCACAGCAACGGACGTGCCACAGGCAAGCCCGGGTGATTCCGGAATGCCACGCGGGCGGACCCTCAGTTTTCCGAGGGGCCGCCCGCGTGGGCAGGTGGTTTCAGGCGTTCTTGTGCTCGCCGTTGGTGTGCGGCAGGAGCTGCTTCATGAGGCCGTCGGCGCCCACGACCAGCTTGATCTCGTCGATCTTGTCGGCGATCTCCTTCATGGTCTCGAGCTCCTTCAGGCGCATGAGCACCGGGTTCTCCGCGATCACCTTGGCGGTGTTGGCCATGTTGCGGGTCGCGGCCGCGTCCTCACGGCGGAGGATCACGTTCGCGGCGGCCGCCTTCTCGGCCTCGATCACCTTGTTGAGCAGCGTCTTCATCTCGCCCGGCAGGATCACGTCCTTCACGCCGACGCGGTGCACGCGCACGCCGAAGGTCTCGGCGCGCGGGAGGACCTGCGCCTCGAGGTAGCGGGTGAGCGTGTCACGCTGCTCGAGCAGCTCGTCCAGGGTCACGCCCGAGACGAACTCGCGGGCCGCGAGCTGGACCGCCAGGTAGAGCGCGTCCTTCACGTCGGCCACGGCGTGGACCGTGGTCGCCGCGTCGGTGGGCGCGTACTCGGCGGTGAGGGTCAGACGGAGCGTGACCTTGTCCTTGGTCATGAGCTCCTGGCCCTCGATCTTGAGCTGCTGCACACGGGTGTCGATCACCATGACCGCCACGCGCGCGGCCGGGTGGTTCCAGAACGTGTGGCGACCCGGCTCGAGCAGGGCCTCGAAGCGGCCCTGCACGTACTTGATGCCACGCTCGAACTGGCGCACCTGAGCCTCGACGATCTCGCCGGCCGGGATGACCGCGCGGAGCTCGTCGGTGAGCTCGGGAGCGTCACCGGTCACGTCGTGGACGGCGATCGTCACGTTCGGGTTGAGCGTCCACACCCGGTACAGACCCGGGCGCAGGAACTTCACCGGACGGTCGTCGCGGTAGAGCACGGCGCGCTGGTTGGTGCCGAGAGTCAGCGTCTGGTACCAGGCCTCGGGCAGGAGCGCGAGCACGTCGGGCTGGGCACCCAGGACGAGGTCGTCGAGGTTCCAGACCAGGAGCTTGTTGTGCTTGCCCCAGAACGCGTGGTGACCGGTGCCGAGCACACGATCGGGCACACCGTCGCGGACCAGCACGGCGCGCTGGTTGACCTCGACCTGGGTGTCGAGCAGCTCGGCCGCCGGGATGACCTTGCGCAGCTCGTCGGTGAGCGGCGGCAGCGGATCGGTCTCGGCGTAGGCACGGACGTTCACGCCCGACTCCACCTTCCAGATGCGGTGCACACCCGGACGCAGGAACGCCACCGGACGCTCGTCGCGCACGACGATGCCGTACTGACCCGGGGCGAGACGGACGGTCTCGTACCAGTCGAGGGGAAGCGCGGCCAGGATCGAAGCCGCACCGGTGAAGGCGAGCTCGTCGGTGTCCCAGCGCATCACGTCGTGGTGCTTCCAGAAGGTGTAACGGCCCGGACCGATCGCGCGCACGGGCTTGCCGTCGCGGATGAGGACCGCACGTTCATTGAGAGTCAGCTTGATGTGCATCATGTTCATTCCTCCGGCCCGCTTGTCGGGCAGGTATTCGAAAAGGCGGTCGCCGCCGGTGGCCACCAGCGCGCCGTGGCGACTCGCTCGAGAGCGAAGCGCGGTTGCGCGGGAGCGCCGCACCGTCGAGGTGGGAGCGGCACGTCACGGGCGAGCGGGCGCGGGCAGGGTGCTGGCGGCCGCAGGCGACGTGACGTGGATCCGATCCGAGCTCGACGTGGCGTGGTCGGGTGGGAACCCTTCCGGGCGACCACCGACGACGACCAGCTCAGGTTTTTTTCCGTTAACGAGACGGATGGGATGTTGGGATGAGCAAGCCCAGTGCGTTTACCGTTCCGCCACCGGCCCGTGAAAAGGTGGGCCAGGAAGGATTCGAACCTTCAGATCCCTGGTCTCGCCAGGCGATACCGCTCCCGGGACGGTCGGTCCTCGGACGTGTCCCCGTGACATTCCCGTTGAGGAATGACCTGACACGCGCGCCGCCGCCGGTTGTGGTGAGCGCGAACGCGCCCAGCGAGGAGTGAACAACTACGGCAAGAAGATACGATCGTCAATTGAAAAAGTTCTGGCGCTAAGATGCGGTCGATGACGAGGGCACACGACGCGATCATCAAGCGGGTGCGGGCGCTGGGAAAAGCGAGTGATGCGAAGAGGATCGCCGGGGCGTTCGTGGCCAGTCTGGGCGAGGCCCCGGGGTTCTGGCGGGCGCCGCTGATGGCGCTCGCGGTGGCGGAGCGCGTGCCGGCGCATGTGTACACGCCGTGGAGCAAGGGTGACGGACAGTGCCGGGTGTGCGGGCTCGATCCCGAGGCCGAGGTTGAGAGCCCACACGAGAGGGGGCAGCTCTTGCCCGAGGACCTCGCGGGTGTGGTCGCGGCCCTCGAGCAGGCCAAGCAGCGGAAGGGCGAGGCGCCGAAACCGAGCGCCACCGACGTGAAGCGGCTGCAACGGATCTTCGCGATGGTTGGCGAGCTGCCGGCGTCGGCGCGCGAGGGCAAGCTCAACGAGGCGATGCGGGCCGAAAAGCTGGTGGCCGGTGAGAAGTACGATCGGCGCCACGTGATCGAGACGCTAGGTGCGTGCAGCGTGCTCGAGACTGCCGAGCACCCCGGGTTCACGACGGCGTGGACGAGTTTCGCAGCGCGGCAAGCGCGGCCGACCGTACGCGTCGAGTGCGATCCGCCGATCGCGTTCTGGAGCGCGGGCCACGGCGTGGGAGCAGCCGGCGTGGAGCGCTGGTTCGGGCACCTCGGCGTCACCGCCCCAAGAGTGTCGGCGACGCGCGCGGCCGAGCAGGCCAAGGTGACCGAGGCGGCGGCGGTGCGGCAGTCGAAGTTGGACAGGCGCGCGGCCCGCGCCACCGAGCTGGTGGTCGGCGATGCGGTCGCGTTCGCGGTCGGCGCGCGCTGGATCGCCGGCATCGTCGTCGATCACTTCCAGGATCGCGGCGGCCGCCGCCCGGTGGTCGAGCTGGTCCAGTGGGCCGGCGATGCGCCGCCGGCGGTCGAGGTGCTGCACGGCCGGGGCGCAGCCGGGACGCGCTCTGGCAAGAACCAGTGCCGGGGTCGGCTCATCCTGTCCGATCTCTGGAAGCGCACCGACCGCCGTCGGCGCTGGGTGGTGGTGGGCGAGGGCATGAAGGCGCCGGCCAGCGGTCACCTCGGCGAGGCCATCGGCGTGGGCAGCTTCCGCCGCATGATCGAGATCGATCGCATCGCCCGCGACGCCGGCCTGGTCGACGGCTGATCCGCGCCGCGCTCCGGCGCGGCCTGGCGTCCGTCGCCACGATCAGGACGCAGGCTGGCGATCGAGCGAGCACATCACGATGGTCACGTCGTCGTCGGCAGGGACGCCGTCGGCGAAGGTGGTGACCTCGGCCAGGACGGCGTCGCGCACGCCGGCGATGCCGGCCTCGCCTCCGGGGTTCTTGGCGTGGGTCACGGCGAGCTGGAGGCGGCGATGGCCGAAGGCGCGGCCGCCCTTGTCGCGGCGGTCGGTGAGGCCGTCGGTGAACAGGACCACGATGTCGCCGGGGGCCAGCGTCTGGGTGCCCTCGCGGATGTCGGCGACGATGACCTCGCTGTCGTCGACGTGATCGATCGTGGCGTTGGTGGCGAGCGCGCTGACCTTGGTGATCGCGCCGGTCGCGTCGCAGTTGGCGACCAGCGGCAGCATGTGCGAGGCGTTGGCGAAGTCGATCGTGCCCTTGGGGTCGAGCAGGGCGGCGAAGCAGGTCATGGCGGTGTGGTCGGCGCCGGGGATGCGGATGGCGGCGTTGATGGCGCGCAGCACCGAGGTCGGCGTCAGGCGCTCCTCGCCGACCTGCGACAGCGCCTCGACCGCACCGTGGGCGGCGCACCCGATCATCGCCGAGTACACGCCGTGGCCGGTGGCGTCGCCGACCACCACCAGCAGCCGACCACCGGTCAGCCGCCGGTAGGTCCACCAGTCGCCGCCGGTGTCGGCGGCGGGCGTGCAGGAGCCGGCCACGAACAGCCGCCCCTGCCGGGCCACGCTCGACAAGGGCAGGATCGATCGGTACATGGAGCGGGCGCGATCGAGATCGCGTTCGGTGGCGACGATGTGGGCGCGCGCGTCGGTCATCTGCTTCACGCGCGCCTCCACCTTCTCCAGGCTCTCGATCGCGGCGCGGGCGGCGTTACCGGCGTGGACCGGTGACTCGCCGCGAGCCAGCCGCTCGGCTTGCTCGGTGACGTGGACGAGCGCCTTCTCGGCGGCTTCGTTGGCCGGCGCCGACGGGGCGGTCGCCACAGCGAGCTTGACCGCGTCCGTCGAGCGTTTGAACGACCAGGCGACAGCGACGACGGCGACGACCACCGCGGCGAGCGCGATCCAGCCCATGCCTACACTCTCGCACAGCCGCGCGCGGTTCGGGCGGCCCAGGGGCCGGCTACGGTGGCAACCTAGGCTTCACGGACCAGGGGGACCGGTCGGTCGCTCATGCCGGGGGCGAACATCGCCGCGTCGGACAGCCGCGGCAGCTCGTCGGAGAGCCAGGCGGCGATCTCCTTGTCGCCGCACACCAGGCCGTTGCGCACGGCCACCGCCGCGAGCTGCTCTTCGAGGGCGGCGCAGCTGTCGGGACGGCCCGACGGTTCGTAGGCCAGGGCGCCGATCAGGATCCGATCGAGGTCGGTCGGGAGGTCCGATCGAACCGCGCTGGGCATGGCCAGGTGGGGCCAGCCGTCGACGCCGAGCCGGGCCAGTACGGCCAGGTCGAGGTTCACGGCGGTGCCGGTGAGCAGCTCGTAACCGAGCGCGGCGCACGAGTAGACGTCGGCGCGCACGTCGATCTCCTGGCCCATGCGCTGCTCGGGAGCCATCACCTCGGCGGTGCCCTTGGTCTCGCCGATGGTGGTGGTGCGGACGGTGGTGGCGGCGCGGGCGATGCCGAAGTCGCCGATCTTCACGGCGCCCTGCTTCGACAGGAGCACATTGCCGGTCTTGACGTCGCGGTGGATGAGCCCGAGCGGGATGCCGTCGTCGCCGGTGGCGGTGTGGGCGGCATGGAGGCCGTCGCAGACCCGGCGCAGGATGGTGAGCGCGACTGCGAGTGGCACGTGGGCGCCGCGATCGCGCATCGAGCGCAGCACGTGCTCGAGGTCGGCGCCGTCGACGTACTCCATGGCGATGAAGTGCTCGAGGCCGGTGCGCCCCAGATCGTAGACCGCCACGATGCACGGGTGATCGAGCCGCGACGCCAGCCGCGCCTCGTCGAGGAAGTGGTTCACGGCCTCGGGCCGGCGGGCCATGTGCGGGTGCAGGACCTTGAGCGCGACCGGCCGCTCGAAACCGGCCTCGCCGGTGGCGCGGGCCAGATAGACGTCGGCCATGCCGCCCGAGCCGAGCAGCCGCACCCGCTGGTAGCGGCCGAAGCCGTCGCCGCCGCCACCGGGTGGAGGCGGCGGGCGGAGCTCGATGATCGTGCCGGCGCCGGGGCTCGCGCTCGCGCCGCTGCGCCGCCGGAGGCCGAGCCCGACCGCGACCATGCCGAACACGCCGGCCATCAGGCCGAG
>SXGS01648714.1_pt1 | contig 28393 bp, 12 predicted proteins | sample 3174681 | NCBI WGS metagenome assembly SXGS01 (sample SAMN11356861, study PRJNA531348) | freshwater metagenome | isolation source: freshwater sample F1-80 | place: China: Fuxian Lake, Yuxi | collected 2017-12-25 | reverse complement strand
TGAAGGCGATGACATCATCGACGGCGGTGACAACAACGACTCGATTTACGGGCAGGGCGGGACCGACAAGCTGAATGGCGGCGGAGGGGACGATTTTATTCACGGTGGAATTGGGGCGGACCTGATCGATGGGCATGCTGGCAACGATGAACTGGATGGCGGTGGAGGCGCGGGAGATCGGATTCTTGGCGGCGAAGGCATCGACACGATTTATGGTTCCGATGATGGCGCGGACATCATCGACGCAGGGCCAGGAGATGACATGGTTTTTGGCAAAGGCGGCAATGACACCATCGGTGGGGGCGATGGGAACGACATCCTGCACGGCAGCGCAGGAGATGATCTGATCGGCGGTGGGTCCGGATCGGACACCGCCCTAGGCGAGGGAGGCCACGACACTCTTTACGGGAGCTCGGCGGACAATCCAGGAGTGAACGATGAGGTCGATTACTTGTACGGCGATTTTGGCACAAACGGGAACGAAGCCGGCTCCGGCAACGACAGGCTTTTCGGGCAGAACGGGAACGATTTTCTATTCGGGGAGGGAGCGGACGATTTCATCGATACGGGGGCCGGAACGGGTGACCTCGTGAATTATGGCGCTGGAGAAAGAGCTGTTCTTCAGGACTACGCAACTCCCAGCCCCACGCCCGCTCCCGCGTTGCGCGGCGCCGCGAATCTGGTCCCCGCCCTGGGAACGATTCCGACTGGAGTCACTGAAGCAGGCCGATGGGCCGAGTTGATGGGGAGCGCCACTGGCGCCGGTTTGAGCGGGGGCCCGGCTCTGTCGACCGATCCAACGCTCGCCGCCGGCCCTGGCGGAGTGATGTATGCGGCCTGGGCGGATGCGCGTCACGGGAACTTCGAGATTTATGTGCTCCAATACGATCCCTCGTCCGGCTGGAGGGAATTGGCCGGCAGTGGAAGCAACGGCGGTGTGAGTAATTCGTCGGGCACATCGCGCCGTCCGACGCTTGTCGTGGAGGCCTCGGGGGCGCCCGTCGTTGCCTGGACCGAGGCGGCCGGGGGCCAGACAAACATCGTGGCGATGCGTTATGCGAGCGCCCAATGGAGCCCGCTCGGGAATGGAGCCGCGCAGGGTGGCCTCAGCAACACGGGCACGGCGGACGACGCTCATCTGGCGCTCAGCCAGGCAGGTCCGGTCGTTGCGTGGACGGACCGCCTCAATGGCGTGCTGAACGTGGCGGCGAAAGTCCTTCGGAATGGGGCGTGGCAGGCCCTGGGGGCCGATGCGTTCGTCTCCCGCGCGACATCGGATGTGTCGGGCCTTGCTATTACAAGCCAAAGTGGAAAGGTGGCGCTCGCCTGGTCTCAGGACACGGGCACGAACCGAGAGATTCATGCGGTGCAGTTAAACAATGAGGTGTGGCAGGAAGTGGCGGGTTCCTCCTCTGGCGGGGGCGTGAGCCGCACGTCGGGCGCCAGCACAAATCCGTCGATTGCGTATTTGCAGGGAAATCTTTTTGCGGTTTGGCAGGACGATTCGAGTGGGTTCAACGAGGTTTACGGGGCGCGCTTCGACGGAACTCAATGGCAGGCTTTGCAAATCGGGGGCAGCGGGGGCCTTTCGAGCACGAACGGCCAGGCCTCGCAACCGCGGCTGGCGGGATCGGGCGCGACGGTCGAACTGGTTTGGTTGGACGATCGCCTTCAAAACCGGACCGGCACGGAGGTCGTCCTTTATGCACGCAAATGGAATGGCACGAGCTTCATTGAAGAATTGCCAGGGGAAAGCAGCGTTCGCGGTTTGAGTCTCACCGGACATTTGCCTGACCAGCTCCAGTTGGTCTACGATTCGAACGGGCATCCGGTCGTCGCTTGGATCGGAGGTGAGCCGGGCAATCCCGCGGTCTATCTGAGAGCCAACCTTTACTCGATCAATCGTTCATTTACAGCAAGCCCAACGTTATCGGTGGCACAAATTCTTGCGGCCAACCAGCTCGGCGCGGGGGATGCAATCGTGGTTCAGGGAGCCGTCGCGGGGGACGTGAGCCTGGCCAATCAGGATCCAGGAATTCTCCTTTTCGGCGCACCGGGGTCCAGTCTGAGCGGCGCGTTGACGTTCGATGGAGGCAACAATGTCGTCGTGCAGCGGATCAGCGTCGGTGGCGCCAGGGTCAACTCCGGATCGGGAAACACCTTGCGCGAAAGCACAGTGTCCGGCTCGGGGCTTGCCCTCGCGGGAGGGTCGGGATTCCGGGCGGCCCACAACCAGTTCACGGCCTCCACGGGGTTGGCGGCGTCGGGTCCTTCGCCCGGCGCTCTGGTGGAGTTCAACGCCTTTTCGGGACCGAACACAGGCGTTCTCTTGAACACTGCAGGCCTCGCGAACGTAACGATTCGCAACAACCGCTTCATCAACCAAAGCCAGGGCATTGCGATCTCCCAAACCGCGTCCGGACAGATTTCAGGGAACGAAATCGCCGGGTCCCCAGCCGGAAAAGGGATTGTTGTGAACGCGGCGTTCGATGGAGCTGTGGCGGGCAACGATTTGCATGGATTGCAACTGGGCCTCTCTTATGCAGCGCCTGCCAAGGTCAGCGGCAACCGCATCCACGGGAACGAGACGGGCGTCGAGGTTTTGGTGGACAGCACGGAGACAGGATTGGGATTTCAAGGCGGGCTTCTGCCAAACGAGATTTACGGAAATGGGACCGGGGTCAGCGGAACCGGACGTGTGCAGAACCAGCACGTCTTCCGCAACGAAACAGGCTTCATGGGCGGCGCCATCATCGGGCCTGTGTCGGACCTGAACCTGGCGAATGTCGTCGAAGACAATGCGGTTGGGTTCAAGGCCACGCGCATTGTGCAGTACAACCGCATCCTGGGAAACAGGGTCGGGATTGAGGCGGTGGACGATTCGCTGATCGTTCACAATGTATTTTCGCGCAATACCGTCGCAGGCGTTTCCATCGTCGCCAAGAAACACGCCCAGGTTTTCCAAAACACTTTTTACACGGACACCGGGGATAACATCCGGCTGGAGGGTTCCGCGAGCGACGTGGAAATCAGAAACAACATCCTGTGGACGGAAGGCGGCTACGATATCTTTGTGGCGAACGAAGCGCGCGAAGGATTTTTCTCAGACCACAACGACCTCTATGCGAGCGGCGCAGGAAGGCTTGTATTCTGGGCGCTGCCGTTTGGCGACATCCTGGATTGGCAGGCGGATGTGGCGCGGTTCGATCTCCATTCCACTGGGCGAACGGCGATTAATCCTGGCTGGGCCAAACCTGCGTTCTACAGTCTGGCGCGGAACGATCTGAGAGTCTTCGACTTCGCCGCCGCACAACGGTTCACAAGTCCCACAACCGATGCGGGCGCGACCTTCCTCGATCGCGGCCTGCAGCCTGGAGCCTGGACAAACCTGCTCGCGAACCCCGGGTTCGAGTCCGGCGTGAACGGCTGGAAAGTGAACCCGGACGCGGCGGTGCAACAAAGCTCTCCGACTCCGTTCGATGGCAACAGCTATTTTTATGTTGGCAAAGCTCCCGTTGGTTCCGCCGAGCAGGTGGTGGACTTGACAAATACCCTCAACGAAACGCAGTTGGACGGTGAGGATCTGGTGGTCGTTTTCGGCGGCCGCGTGCGGTCCGCGGAGGATCATCCGGAAGACGCCGGAACGTTGATATTGACGCCCCTTGACGCCCACGGAGCCATGATCGGCGAGCCGACGATCCTTCATTCCAGCAATCCCCTCGACCGCTGGGACCTCGTCGGCGCGAGGGTCCCGCTGCCCAAAGGGGTTCGGTTCGTGCGCTACCGTTTTGAGGCCGTTCGGGGAAACGAAAGTTCGGATGAGAACCGCAGCTATTTGGATGGGGCGTTCCTCTACGTGTTGCCCGACACGGTTTCAACCGACCTGGGCGCGTACGGAAACACCCCTCTGGAGGGAGCCGCGAATGGGGCCGCGCATATCCGGTTGCTCACGCCGGACATTTATGTGGATTGGCTGCGAGACGTGCCGCAAACCATCCTTTGGACTTCTTCGGGAAACCATGAGGAATCGCTCATCCGCATCGACCTGATGAAGGACGGCGCATCGGGCCCGGAGCTCCTGGTGAATCTGAGCCCTGGCGCGAAGGACAACGGGCGTTTCGTTTGGACCCCGCATCGGCACAACGTGGACTATGGCGCCAGCGGCCTGCGCATCCAGTTGACGCTGGCTGCCGATAATCTCGTCTTCGACCGCAGCTCGGAAGGATTCACGGTTCCTGAAAACACCGACACTTATTTTGTCAATGACTCCTCGCAAGCCGGCGACGAGTTCACAAGCCGGCCCGGAAACAATCGGAGCACGGGGAAACTGGCGGGCCTCCCGAAACCGTACTTCAACAACGTGCTCCGCACCTACCAGGTTGGAGCCAATCAAACCGTCTTTGTCGATACTGGCCAGTATCCCATGCACGATACCCTGGTGATCTCGAACAAGCTCGGCGTAGGCGACGACGAAGGGTTTGTCCTCGGTGGTCCGGCGGCTTCGAACCATTTGGCCGTCCTGACGTTCGCGAACCCGCTGGACAACAAGCCGCTCGTTGAATTGAACAACGCGGATTTCGTGACACTCAATCGATTGCGGGGAAACAGGGGAAGCGTCGGCATTTACCTGCACGGCGCCAGCGATCATTTCAAAGGCGCCTTTCTGACTTTCTCGGATAACACCGAAGACGGCGCGCGGATCGAAGCACTTTCCACCGCCGAAGAATTGTCTCATCTCCAGATTCTGAACAACGGGGGATCGGGAATCGTCTCGAAAGGGAGCATCCACTTGTTGAGAGATACTCTGATATCGGGAAATGGGGGCTCTGGAATCGATCTGCAAACAGAGGACGCTTCAGTGATTGTAAACAACATCGTCCGGCAGAATCGCGGTGACGGGATCAGAGCCGACGGCCCGGTGACCGTGATGCACAACACGATTTCGGGACACGTCAATCGCGATCCGGACATCAGTCGCGGGTTTGCCGGAATTCTGTTGAACGGGGCGGACGATTCGATTGCCTCCGAAAACATAGTCTTCTCGAACGATGTGGGAATTCAGGCGGATATCTTTGTGAAGGCCGCGGTGATTTCCGGAAACCGCGTTTACGCCAACACGGCGGCAGGCATCGTTGCGGATCATGCCGCGCGGGTGAATCAAAACGTGGTGTATTCGAATGGCATCGGAATCCGGCTTCAGGAGGGCTATTTCGGCCCCGCCCACAACAACGTGGTCTACGCCAACACGGAGGCGGGATTCCGGGTCGCGGCGCAGGCGGTAACAGGTTCGGCGCAACTCGTGAACAACACGATTTACCAGCGGCAAGGCACGGGCGTGCGGGTTCTTGACGGTGCGCGGAATGTCGTCCTCCGAAACAACATCATCTGGGTTGAGGCCGGACCTGGCATTGAAGTCGCTGACGACAGCCAGGCTGGGTTTGTCAGCGACTTCAACCTGCTCTACGCCTCCGGAGGCGGGGTCATCGGCAGCTGGCAGGGACTCAACCGATCGTCCCTTGCCTCCTGGCGGACGGCGGGATTCACCGACCTGAACAGTCTGAGCCAGAATCCCCTCTTCGTGGATGCGGACGGGGCTGACAACCAATTGGGTTTCGTGAACGCGGCGAGTGATGGGCGTGACGACGATTTCCATTTGCAGAGCCTTTACGGCAGCCAGCACGGGGCCTCGTTTGCCCCGGTGACAGGCGGTTCTGGGCTGCCTGTGCCGAAGACCGGACAATGGATCAACGACGGCGGGATGTCGCCCGGCATTGATCGGGGGAGTTCGCAAGATTCCAGTTCCCTGGAGCCCGCGAGCAACGGTAATTTCGTGAATCTGGGATTTGAAGGCGGCACAGCGCAGGCATCCAGAAGCCCGGCGCAGTACGTTCTTGTTTTGAGGCCGGACGGTGGCGAGACGGTTCCGGCGGAACGAACCCTCGCCATCCAGTGGCGAAGCCATGATCAGCAGGGCAGCGTCACGCTGGAGTTGTGGCAAATCGGGGGTGCCAATCGCGTTTTGACTATCGCAAGCAACGTGGCCAACAACGGGCAGTTTGCGTGGCGTGTTCCTCAAACGCTGACTCCCGCAGGAGGCTATCTGGTCAAGGTGACGCGAGGCGCCTTGTCCGATACGACTAACGAGCCTTTCGCGATCGTCGCTCCGATCAAGTTTTATTACGTGAACGACGGTCAGTTTCAGGTGGGCGACACTACCTCGGCCCCCGGAAACGACGCCAACAGCGGACTCACTCCGGCGGCACCAAAGGCATCGATTCGAGCCGTGTTGGAGAGTTACCAACTTGGACCGGGCGACACGATCAAAGTGGATGCGGGAACTTACAACCTGAGCGCGAATATCCTGATCACCGCCAGTGATGCCGGAGTTGCGATCGAAGGTTATCGGAACGTTCAATTCCTGGACCGCGCAACGGTTCTCAACCGGGCAAATCCGTCCCAGGGCAGCTACGGGTTTGAATTGTTCCAAGCCAATGGGACGGTCCTGCGCCACCTGAAGATCACCGGGGGTGAGTATGGCGTTTTCGCCGGCAGGAACAGCGGCACCGATGACGTCCAGATCCTCGATAACGAGATCTACCTGAACCGGGAGGGAGGAGTCAGCCTGGCGGAATCGAACGACAACGCCGTGATTTCGGGCAACTCCGTCCACGGTCGAGCCGAGCCGGGACCCGAGGCCGGGCAGAACGTGGGCATCCGCGTTGATGGGACCGGCGCGAGCCTTGTCAAGAACGCGGTTTTCAACAATTCAGGGCCGGGAATCGATATCCGCGGAGGATCCACCCTGCTGAGCGACAATGACGTCTATCAGAACGCCGCAACGGGGATTCAAGCGGCGGGCTCGACTGAGCCGGACGGTGGGAATCCTCCCATCCGACTGATCAATAACAAGGTTCACGGCAACCTGGGACTTGGGATTCATGCAGACGGGGACGTCATCGTGCGGGGCAACAGCGTTTATGAGCAGACTGCGGGAAGAACCGGAATCGTCGTCGGAAATGGCGCGAGGGCGGAAACCAATGTGGTCTACCGCAATGCCATCGGCATCGAAGTGGCCTCCAAAGGGACGGCCACGGGCAACCGGGTTTATGGAAACAGCAGCCACGGAATTTACTCAGATTACGATTCGGCCATCACGCACAATAAGGTTTATGGAAATGGAATAGGGATTTACACGGATGCCGCCTTCGATGGGACGATCGTCGGAAACCTTGTTTACGGCAACCAAACCGAGGAGATCCATCTGCAGGGATTTGATCAGCGATCGACGAGGGTCGTCCTCGTGCAGAATAACACCATCGTTGCGGGCGCGTCGGGCACAGGCCTGGTACTTTCCGGGCACTTCGGCAGCGTCCGTGTGACGAACAACATTTTCGCCGCGCAGAGCCGGCATGCCATTTCGGTTGCAGCCGTGTCGGAACCGGCCTTTCAAAGCGACTACAACTTCTTCAACCTCAGCGGGACGGCCAAACTGGCCTCGTGGGGAGGCCGCGATTTCGCTTCGAGAATCGATTGGTTTTTCGAGCTGGGCAACGACCCTCACGGGTTGGAAGGGGATCCTCTGTTTGCCAGCCCAGCGGGTTTCGACCGCACTCTGGGATACAATACTCAGACAAGAACTGATTTTGGCGACGACGACGATTTTCATTTGCGGCCCGGCTCGCCCGCAATCGATCGAGGAGATCTGGGGGAGTATTTTCTGGGTGAACCCGTTCTCAACGGCGGGCGGACGGATCTTGGGGCCTACGGGAACACTCCCGGAGCGACCGCGAGCCCGGCCCATACACTTCAGTTCCTGAACCCCGCCGCGCTGGAAAAAATCAGCGTTGGCTCTCCCTACACGGTCCGATTTCAAACCAACGGGCTGACCAGTTCGGTGGTCGTGGCTCAAATCAATGCCGGCGGAGAAACGCTTGGAAGCTGGCTCTACGATGCGTGGTACGATGGGCCCCGGCGCGCGAGCGATGTGAATCGACCCGTGGACCTCTCCAAAGCCGTGAACCCCGCTCCGTCCGGAGTTTATCAGACTTATCAACAGGCCGCCAGCGGCGTGGGAGGCGAGTTGCGCTACCAATTGCCCGTCCCCGACGGTCAGTACACCTTGAGGCTGCACTTCGTCGAACCAGACGAACTCAGACCAGGCGAGAGGGTGTTCGATGTGTGGGTGAACGGCTCGAAGGCAGTTTCGAATCTTGATCTCGTCGGCGTTTCGGGAGCCGTTCGGCGCGCTCACACCCAGACCGTCACGGCTCTGGCGCAGGGTGGAAATGGCATCGCGTTGCGATTGGTGAACAATACCGATGACCCGGCCGTCATCTCGGGAATTGAAGTGCTGCGGGCCAATCCCGGCGGGACCGCCAATCCTTCGGTTGCCATCGACGTGTCCACCGATGGCGGCGCCACATTCGCATTGCTCAAGAGCGGCATCGTTCTGGACAGCGGCGGCGCCGGAAACTTCGCTTGGACCCCCTCCGCTGTCATCGATGGAAATCGTGCCCGCCTGCGCATCCGCTCCGAGCAGAGTGGATCGAGCCAGGCACTTTCGGATGGGTTTGCTGTCGGCAACTCGGGGCACAACTATTACGTGAATGACGGCATTGTGGCCCAGGGAGATCTCACTACAGCCGCGGGCGACAACCTCAACAGCGGAAAAGATCCCGCTCATCCGATGCGGAGTGTTGTTGGCGTTCTGAAAGCCTATTCTCTAGGCGCCGGTGACGTGATCCACATCGATACGGGTCGATATCCACTCTTCGAAAACGTCGAAATCACGGCTGCCTTGAACGGTGTCACTTTCGAGGGAGCCGCGCGCACGGGGAGCGAAGCCCGTCCGCTGCTCGATCGTGGGAACCAGAGTTCCGATGCAATGCTTTTCCACATCGCCGAGGGCGCTCAAGTCTCCTTCAAAAACCTCCGGTTGACGGGAGGATTCACCGCATTAGGCGCCCTGGGGACTTCCTCCCCCACCCAGGTGTCGCTGGATAATGTGGAGGTGTTTGGCAATGCTCGTTACGGGGTGTATGGAACGGGAGAGAAATTGAGGCTGACGCTCTCGAATTCACAAATCCACGACAACGGAAACGCGGGAGTTTATCTGTCAGGCCCATCGGTGGTGACGGGATCCAGAATTTACAATCATCAAAGCGGCGGGAGCCTGGGTGTCTGGCTTGAAAGCGGGGCTTCGGTTCTGGACAGCTCGCTCTCCAACAATGTGATAGCCATCGAAACGACCGATGCTTTCGTCCGGGGCAGCCGCCTTTTCAACAATGGCACTGGCGTGCGGATCGAGGGCAATGAAGACAGAATTGAAGGCAACCGGATTTACTCGAACGACGTCGGAGTGACGATGTCCGCGAATCGATTTACTGGCTCGATCATCAACAATATCATCTATTCGAACGCCACGGCCGGCTTGAGCGCGTCCGGCACGGAATTCAGGAATCCCGACCTGGGCAACAACACATTCCTTGTCACCACCGGCGCCGCGATCAGTCTGGACAAGGGAGTCACCGGCGCGGTGATTCACGATAACATCTTCGAGATTCGGGGCGGCTATGGACTGAGCGTTTCGCCGGAGAGCCAGGCGGGCTTTCGCAGCGACTACAACCTCTATCATGTCTCGAATGGCGGCAATGTCGCCCTCTGGCAGGGCCGCGCGTTCGACACACTTCAAAAATGGTTCTACGAAATCGGGGCCGATGGGCATGGCTTGAGCGCCGATCCCGGTTTCGTCGACGTGGATGGCGCGGACAACCTTCTGGCCTACAGCAAGCAGTCGCAGATCGATGGTGGCGGTGACGATAATTTCCGCCTGCAACCCACATCACCCGCTATCGACGCAGGGCGGCCGGGCGCTTATTATTTGAGAGAGCCGCAGCCCAACGGGAGCCGCGTGAATTTGGGCGCTTACGGAAACACTTCCGAGGCGGCCGTGAGCCCCGCCGCGAGTGTTCTCCTCATCGATCCGCATGGGTGGAACAAGCTCCAGGTTGGGCAGACCGTTCCAATCACCTGGCAAATTTCCGGAATTCTCCCATCCACTCCGGTTGCGTTCATAAACACAGGAGGCGCCACCGCCGGCCTCTGGAATATGGATCGTTACGCGACTCTGGCGGGCGGTTCGCTCGAAGTGCCGGATCCGATCGATCTCTCCGCGCCATCCGCCTCCGCGCCCCATGCGGTGTATGAAGACGTCGCCCTCGCGCCGGACGGCATCGGGAGCAAACTGAAATATGAGCTGGGCGTCCCGGCCGGGGACTACCAGGTGACCCTGCATTTTATTGAACCCCACAACCTTTCCCCCGGCGCCCGGGTCTTCGAGGTCAAGATCGGAGGTCAGACTTTCGAGAACGCGTTCGACATCGGCGTGGCGGCGGGGGGCAAACAAAAGGCGGTCGCGAGGACCTACACGGTTCAGGCCACGGCCCAGAAGGGCATCGTCATCGAGCTGGTGAACCGCACAAACGAACCCGCGGCCCTCGCCGGGATCGAGGCGCGGACACGCCATGCGGCCAGTTCGGTCCTTCCAACGGTCGGAGTAGAACTGTCGCTCGATGGCGGTTCCAGTTGGAGCTCGATCGCCGCTGGCCTGGCTTCGGACACCAACGGCTATGGCCGATACTCCTGGACGCCGGCTGCGTCCACTTCAAGCAATACCGCGCGGATTCGCGTCACTGCGGAGCAGGGTGCAAGACCGGGCGACGTTTCCAGCACCGGGTTCTTGATCGCTCCGGTGGGATATGATTTTTACGTGAACGATTCGGTTGCGGCGGCGGGCGATTGGACCACGGCGGCGGGCGACAACAGTTTCAGCGGAAAGGATCCCGCCCATCCGGTGGCCAGTCTTTTCACCTTGCTGAACTCGTATCGTTTTTCGGCTGGCGACGTTGTCCACATCGACCGTGGGACCTACGAAATACTGAGGAACATCGACCTGGGCCCCGATCAATCCGGCATCACAGTGGAAGGTTATAGGATGCCGCAGCCGGGCGATTTGGCGGCAACTCTTGCGCGAAATAACACGAATGTTTCCAGCGCCGTCCTGGACTTCAAGGGCGCGGACAAGGTGACCGTGCGCAACCTGAACATGACAACCGCATGGGCCGCCGTTCGTGCCGAGGATGGCGCCGCGAGCAACGATCTGCTCCTGACTGGCAACCACCTCTACGGCAACTTTCAGTTCGGAATCTTCCTGGGTGAATCAAATGACCGTGCCGCCATCAAGAGTAACATGCTCAACGGCCTGAAAGGAGGCGCCACCGTCGACGATCAGACCACCGGGGTCTCCATCTCGGGACTGGATGCTCGGATCGACAGCAATCAAGTTTACGATCATCGATTGAGCGGAATCACGGCGAAAGGCGCGGGCGCCCGGGTGACAAATAACGAGGTCTACGGCAATTTCATGGGAATCCTTGCGGGTGACCTGGGCGCGGCGAAAGGGGCCGTCGTTTCCGGAAACCGTGTTCACGACAACCTCGCCGTTGGGATCAGCGCCACCAACAACACCCTGGTCGAGAACAACGACATCTCTTCTCAAGTCTTGAACAAAGCAGTGGGGCTGGAACTGTCTTTCCGCGCTGTGGCCAGAAACAACCGCATCTGGAAGAACTACCAGGGGGTGTCCGCAACCAACGAGGTGGGGATCGAGGCGAATGCGATTTTCGCGAATCGCACATCTGGAATTTTTGTCGCCGGGCACGTTGCCGTCTTCAACAACCGGATCTACTCCAATTCCTCGGGGATCGAAACGTCAACCGATTTCCGCGGGCTCGTGGCGGGCAATTTGATATATCATAACACGGATTACGGAGTGGTCGCCGCCACCACGACGGACCTGCCCGCCCGGATCGTCAACAACACAATCGTCCAGCCTGTGGGAAATGCCATCAGGCTTGAGACCGGCGTTATCAATGTGTCGGTGCAAAACAACATCCTGGAGGCCAGCACAGGCACCGCTTTCCGGATCGCGACTTCGGATATCTCCGAGCTGGCGAGTGATTACAATCTCTTCCACCTCGGCGCCAACGCACAAGCCGTTTCGGTTGGCAACACCCCCGTCAGTTTCGCTTTCTGGACCGGCACGCAGAAGCAAGATGCGCATTCCCTGACGGGTGATCCGCGGTTCATCGACCCGGACGGGGGCGACAATGTGCTGGGATACAATGAGGCCGGGTTGGGTCACGATGGGGGACATGACGACAATTTCGCGCTCGGGAAAGGATCGCCCGCCATCGACAGGGCGGATGCGTGGCCCGCGCCCGGCCTGGATGCCACAGGCCGCGGACGCAAGGACGACCCGGCCTCTCCCAACCTGGGGTCACCGGACTATGTCGCTCGCGAGCTGGGTTCCTCGCTTTTCACCGCCACGGGGCAGCCAAGATCGTGGCACTCGCAGTCGGCGTTTTGGGAACTGAATCTCCCTTTCAACTTCAGCTTTTATGGGCGGGACTACGAAAGGGTCTATGTTTCCGCACGCGGTTTTGTGGACTTTGCCCCACCCGATGAAGAGGCCATGGCCTCGGTTTCCGAACTGGCGCTAAACGCCCGCATTGCCCCCTTGTGGGACAAGATCCGGACGGATGTCGGCAACACGGACATTTTCGTCGCCGCCAGCTCCTCCCAAGTGACGATACGCTGGGAGGCGGTGAACGAAAGGGATGGTTTGCCCGTGCGGTTCGCCGTGACTTTGTTCAGCGATGGCCGCATTCGGTTCGACTATGGATCAGGCAACACAAACCTCTCGCCTGTGATCGGCATTTCCCAAGGCAATGGGATCACCGCTGTGATCAGCCAGCTCACGGGCCGAAGCGCGCTGAACGCGGCCCGTTCTGTCGAAATCAAAACCGAGCCCGGCGCGTCCATCGTGGACCTGGGCGCCTATGAGTTCCGCGGTTCCAGTTCGGACGCGGCTCCGCCCACTGTTTCTGGCACGGCGCCGGCGTCGGTTTTCAGCGGGCCGGCTCCTGTCGCCCCCTTGCGGCAGCTCACTTTGCAGTTCAACAAGGAGGTCAGTCCGATCGATGCGGGGTCGAACTCCAGCTACGACCTGCGCGCAGCCGGGGCTGACGGGATCTATGAAACGGGGGACGACCGGGTTTATCAACTCGCGGCCAGTGACACATCCGGGAATCGCACGGTCGTCCTGACCGTCAAATCAGGCGATCTCCCTGCCGGCGTTTACCGTTTGAAAATCGCAGGCATCCACGACGACTCAGGAAACGTGCTCGACGGAGACGGCGACGGCATGTCCGGTGGCGCTTTCGCCAGAGTGTTCACGGTGGCGCCGCTCCCGGGCGAGGTGACGGGCGATCGTGTGGTCAACGACCTGGACCTGTTCAAGCTGTGGAAAGAACTGAAAAAGCCCGCGGCGCAAAGGAACCTCGCTTTCGATCTGAACGGGGACGGACAGGTGACGACAGTGGATCTTGATCTTGTAAAGGCGAATTATCTGGCCGGATCGCCGGCGCCTCAACCTCCTGCTCCCGCGGAAGCCGACTCGCTTCAAAATCCAGCAGCCGCTTCCGGAGAAATGACGTCGCAGATCGGACCGAGCTTTAGCAGTGCCGCCAACCTATCCCCCATCATTCCTTGGTGGCGGGATCCAGCCAAACCTCTGAGCCCTCCCACTCAAGGCTTCTGTCTTGCCGCCGACGAAACCGTGGGGAAGTCAGCCAGGCATTCTCTGCGGCGAATTGTCCTGAGAGCATTCCAATGAAATACCTCGGCTTCCTACTCATCGCCGTTTGTTTCGGTTCGCCCCTCCAGGCCCAGGTGGTCAACGTGACAGCCGCGTTCGATTCGACGAACTTGGTGATCGGCGGCGCAACGACCCTTCGAGTGTTTGGGCATGTCAATGAATTCAATCGATCCGCGGCGGATCAGATCCTTGCCTGGTATCTTGATTTGATCAACTTCACTCCCGCCACGGCTCGGGCTGATTACGCCACATTGCAGAGGCGGTTCTCAGACAACGATTCGCGCACGTCATCGCCCGGTAAAACGGAGGGAGGCAACCAGCGCGGAATCTTCGATACCTTTCTGAACACCGCTGGAGCTGGAACGACGAATCGAATTGAACTGCTGAGTTGCACCGTCACCGCCTTGGCGGCGGGCAAGGTCATTTTCGGAGTTGCGCCCGGCACCACGGTGGGCAATCTCTCGACCGATTTTCTGGTGGCTCTCAAAGCCGATTCGGATCCGCTCGCCGGCGGTGTTTACTCGCGCGCGCGCGCCGAGCTTCTTGTAGGGGCGGGGGCGGTCGAGACCAGTCCCGTCATATTGCAGGTGTCCTATTCGGCGTTGCCCGGCGCTTTTCAGAACCGAGTCGCTCTTTCGTTCAACGTGACATCGGGGCGCAACTTTTTTCTCGAGTTCCGGGATCAGCTTTCGTCCGCGTCAGAGTGGCTCACATTCCCGGGAGGCCCGCACAATGCCGGGAGCTACGTGGATACGAATTCTGTCCCCTCGCGTTTCTACCGTGTCCGGTGGTAACCGTCGCGCCAGACGCCGGGAGGTCGGACTTCAAAGCACCACCCAGCACGCCGGTGAATGCCTCAGGAATCAAGCGGCTCCCACGAAGCCGTCCCTCCTTGCCGCCCTAAAACAGATGAATCCGCCCATGGCCCTGTACTGAAATCAGAAGGGTAAACCTTGACTGCAATGTTCCCGGGTCTTATCAAGGAAGCAACGTGAAAATCCCCATGAACTTTCAAGCTGGATCCCAATCCTCTCCATCGAGGCGCCGTTTTCTCAAAGACTCCACCACGCTCGCCGTGAGCGGCGCGCTCGCCCCCTACATACTCTCGAAGCCCGCGCTTTTCGCGGCGAACTCCGAGACGCTCAAAGTCGGGCTCATCGGATGCGGCGGGCGCGGCACTGGAGCGGCGCTGCAGGCTTTGAACGCTGACAAAAACGCGATGTTGACCGCCATGGGCGACATTTTTGACGACCGCCTGCAAGGAAGTTTGAGGTCGCTGAAAAACGAGGAGGCCATCAGGAGCAGGATTACCGTGAATCCAGACACTTCGTTTATAGGTCTGGACTCATACAAAAAAGTTTTGGAGAGCGGAGTGGATGTCGTGCTCCTGGCGACTCCCCCGGGATTCCGCCCCTTCCACCTAAAAGCGGCGGTTGAGGCGGGCAAGCATGTTTTCTGCGAAAAACCGATGGCCACCGACGCCCCCGGGGTCCGATCTGTCATGGAGTCGGTGCGGATCGCAAAGCAAAAGAAACTCGCCCTGGTGGCCGGCTTTTGCTGGCGTTACAATGCGGGCGAGCGCGAGCTGATGAAACGGATTCATGACGGCGAGATTGGAGAGCCGATGTCGCTGGAAACGGTCTACAATACCGGGCCCTTGTGGGTGCGCCCTCGCAAGCCCGAATGGACGGACATGCAATACCAGATGCGCAACTGGTATTATTTCACCTGGCTTTCGGGGGATCATATCGTTGAGCAAGCCGTTCACAGCATTGATAAGATGGCTTGGGCTATGAAGGATGTCCCACCTCTAAAATGCGTGGCTCAGGGAGGGCGACAGGCGCGCACCGGCAAAGATTACGGCCATATTTTCGATCATTTCAGCGTGGTGTATGAATACCCACAGGGCGCGCGCGGGTATCATTCCTGCCGGCAGCAGGCCGGATGCGCCCAGGCCAATGCCGACCATATCATCGGTACCAAGGGAATCGCCACCATCAAGGCTTTCGGCCAATTGACCACCACGGGCGCCAACCCCTGGCGGTTCAGAGGGGAGCGGCCGGACATGTACCAGGTGGAGCACAACGAGTTGTTCGCGTCGATCCGCGATGGCAAACCCATCAATGACGGAGACCGGATGTCCAGCAGCACACTCATCGCCATCATGGGACGCATGGCGGCTTACACCGGCCAGGAAATCACTTGGGAACAGGCGTTGAACTCGGAGGAAGACCTTACAAAACAGGCGCTGGGCCAAGAAGGGAAAGCCGGGGATCCGGAGTTTCGCTGGGATATGAAACTGTACGAGGCCCCGGTGGCCATTCCTGGACTCACCAAATTTGCCTGAATGGAAAGTTCGCCCTCCATCACACTTGCCCTGCTTTTGCCGTTATGAGCACTAAGAACCGAAGATCTTTTTTAAAGCTGACGAGCGCCGCCGCGATGGCCGTTGCCGCGGGGAGTTTGCTGGCCCAAGACGCGCCCGCCAAGAGGCGCAAAATCAAGAAGGCAATCATGTTTGGCACCGTGGGCGTGAAGGGCTCCGTGATGGAAAAATTTGCGGCTTTGAAAGAAGCCGGCTTTGAAGGGGTCGAGCCGAACAGCCACATGGATCCAGACGAAGTCCTGAGGGCGCGCGATGCGACGGGGCTTGAGATTTGCAGCGTATGCTGCGGCACGCATTGGGCCAAGCCCGTTTCGGACCCAAACCCCGGCACGCGCAAGGAGGGTCTGGACGGATTGCTGCAGGCACTCCGCGATGCCAAGCGTTACGGGGCGAGCTCGGTGCTCTTTGTCCCCGCGGTCGTCAACAACCGCGTCACCTACGATGAGGCCTACCAACGGTCCCAGGAAGAAATTCGGAAGGCCATTCCAGTCGCCCAGGAATTGGGGGTCAAGATCGCGATCGAAAATGTTTGGAACCAGTTTCTGCTGAGCCCAATGGAGGCGGCCCGATATGTCGACGAATTCAACAGCCCTTGGATCGGATGGCACTTCGACGTGGGCAACGTGATTAATTACGGCTGGCCCGAGCAATGGGTGCGCATCCTCGGAAAGCGAATTCAGAAATTGCATATCAAAGAGTTCAGCCGCTCCAGGAGGGATGAAGAAGGTCTTTGGAAGGGATTCGAGGTGGAGTTCTTGAAAGGCGACAACAATTGGCCCGCCGTGATGAAAGCATTGGACGACATAGGCTACGAAGGCTGGGGCATCGCCGAGCAGGGCGGTGGCGGCACACGCGAAGGCTTAAAGAAGCTGTCGGCCGAAATGGATCAGATATTTAAGAGCTGATCGAAGTTCGATGCGAGGCCGGCCAGGGCCGTTCTTGGGAATCGGGGAGTTCCAGCAATCCAGACCCATTCACGACTGGAGAGTCATGATTGGTGGAATGCGGCCCCCAAAACCCTCGCGAGGAATTCTCTCGACCGGATCTCGAAATGGCCATCCGGCTTCCATGAGAATGGCCGGCATGGGCCCGCGAGACTTCACCCTTAAAACGGCTGTTGTCCAAGGCGAATTTTCCCAAGATCCTGCCGATAAAATGTTTCCGAATCACTCACCAGATCCACAAGGGAAATGCCTGCCTCTTCGTGGAGGCTTCCTCATCCAGGCCTTTGCAAATCTCCACGAGGTTCAACCGCCGTCTTAACGTTCAAGGCATTCGGCCGCCACCCGCGGACACGCTCGCCACGGTTCAGGCCCATTCGCAGAGCGCTTCGACATGCGCGGCGGAGCCGTCCTTGAGCCAAGACTCAAGCTGCGATGGGTCTTTGAGCTGCTGCCCCCGGGCGCGCGGAACGACGATGAAACGGCAATCCAGCTCGGGAAGCGTGGTCATGTCGCCCCATAACTTTTCAAACTGCGCCACCGGAAATATGTCCTCCTGCCCGTTGCCCCACCGTTTTTTGACATCCTTGAGAGTGATGTAGGTGGGCATTCTCCCCGCGAGCTTTCGGACTGCTTCCGCCACTATCGCCGCGTTTCCGAGATCTGACCGCTTGAGCTCGAACGCTTCCAGCGTGCGGTCCAGCTCTATCCAAGTCGTCAGCGAGTTGTAGTAGCTGAGGTCAAACTCCGATTCCTCCCTGGGCATCGCCAAACCCTCCACCAACCGGGGCCGCCCATCCACCCGCGCCAAGCCTCCTCCTCGATCCTCCACACGCCGGCTGATGACTTCGAAACTGAGCGCCGCCCCCGATCGCGCGTGCCACCCGAGCAGGGCCGGATCCAGACCGGCGCCCACTGTGTCGATGTTGTGCATCAGCAAGAAATCCAGCCGTGGCTGACGCTCCAGCACCGATCCCAAGGAGCCGTTCCGGAGCAGGTTCACGAATTCGAACCAGTGCCCGACGGGATGGAGGCATTGGGATGGCAGATTGTCCACGTAATCGCTTCCCTCGCCCGACCTTCGCGCCCAATTCATCAAGGCCGCGTGCAGGCTATCCCTGACCTTTTGTTTGGGCGCGTCGAGCTTCTGGCGCGCGGTTTCTTCCCACGCGAACGCGAGGTCCCTGACCATGGGAATGAGGCGCAATCCAATCGATTTCCCCGGTGAAAAAACGACTTCCCCTTCATAGCCGAAACCTTGTCGGTGGCCCAGAAATGTTTCGATGGCCTCGTGCGTGAGGTAGCTTGTGGTGATGAAGTGGACGGGAGGCTTTCCGAACAGCACTCCCGTGCGGCGGCTTTTGGCGATGTGCGTTTCGAGAAAACTCCGATGCTTCCCCGCGAAACGAAAAAACGGGTTCAACGCCTTCACGACGCCCGCCCCTTGCGTCCATCGACTGCCTGCGCCTCCCGCCAATGTCACGACCCCAGCGCGTCCTTCCCGCAGCAAATCCTTTCCGGCCGCCCTTGCCTCCTCGGAGCTCAAAACCTCTTCCATGTGCGTCACCTCGCCGGCATGAACATCCGTGATATGCACGGTCGGCGAGAGTCGGTTGTGGGCGACTCCAGTTCTGCCGCTCCTCAGATCCGCCCGGATCTGCTCGTGTTGAACCGCGTCAAAGCCGTTCTCGGCAAGCATTTCAACGAGATTGCGGCGCGGCCCTCGACTGGCTTCGGACCTCGGCAGCAGCCGATCGAACAAGGAAGGCATCACTTTCCCCAGAGTTCCGCTCGTTCGGCAGGCGAGGGAGAAAAGATCGAGCTCCTTTCGCTTTTGAAGGGTTAGCTGCTGAGCGTCGCCACGTATGGCCGCCGGCAATGTCAGGGCGTAGTAGCCGGCCGTCAGCAAAGCTTCCTCGTTCTGTAGCAACACGGATGTCGTTCCGTGCGGATTGATCGAAAAATCGTACACGACGGGTTCCATGGCGAAAGGCAGGGCGCTCTCCAAAGAGGCCTTCAGAGAGCGCATGGCAACCGCCAAGAAGTCCTGGCCAGACGCCTTCGCTTCAGGCGCGAAGATAAATCCCATGCCGCCGCCGGACATTCCGCCAAGCATCCAAAAGCCCCAAAAGTCGTCCGCGAACTTCTTCTGGCATTGCTCGATCAGCGTTTCCGTAAATTCGTTGGTGACCCAGGGCACGATGGCTTGGATGGGGCCGAAAAAATTTCTGGTTGTCGCCCCGCCCAACCGCTTGATGTCGCCCGCGCGCAATGCCTCAAGCACTTCATCGAAGATTCGTCCCGCTTCCAGGCGCGCTTTCCATTCGGCATCGGCTCGGATCAGGTACTTTTCGCTCACCATCTCTAAAATAGGGCCCACGTTCTGGGCCATGCCTCCATGCACGAGGACGAGGCTGCGTTGAAGCCGGTCGCGTGATTCCTGGGAGATCTCGGTGTTGTCAATGATGCGATGGGTGGGGAGGAGGCACCCGCGGCTGATGCCGTGCTCCGGATCGCCCGGGGCGGACAGAGCGCCTTCTATCAATTTGATTCCGGGCCAGACGCCGCCGGAATCTTGCCAGCCTCCACCCGACCCCCCCATCCACTCTCCAAGAATGGCCCTGGCCGCGACCATGCGCCGTTCCTGTTCGTCCATCATTCCGGTCAGAGACTTGATTTGCCCGGTCGCGCGCATGCACAGCGCGATGAGCGACGCGAGCAAGTTGGTGGAGACCGCGAGCCTCGAGCCTTTGGGGATGTCATTGACCTCGCTCACGATTTCCAAACCCATCCCGGGCCCGACGAGGCGATCCAGCAGGTTGCCCAGAGACTGGCTGGCTCCTTCAACCCCGGGAGGCACCAGGCCGGAGGCGATCACCGCCGCTTTGATCAAACCCAGATAATCCCTGGCGAAATCAAAAATCTCGGCGAAATCCTTGATCGTGGCCGTGGCGTTCAAATCCACGCTGGTCAGTTTCAACGCGGATTCGTCGAGCACTCTCAAGAATGTTTGGATCGGAGGCCGCGGCCGCTCGTCCCTCCCGCGGACGCCCAGGTCGATGGAAACATTGAGCACGCGCGCGCCTTCGGGAAAATCCATGCCTAGGAAAAAAATATCGCTCCAACAGGAGTGAGAAAGATCCATCCGGACGGGAGTTCGCTCGGTCAACACGGGGAACAAGCCGGTCTCGCTGGAGGGTTGCAGGAGCTCCGACCGCATCCTCAAGGGATGGTCCAACGGATGCCCCATGCGAAACATCCATTGATTGCCGGCGACTTGACGGACGCTCCGCCGGACTTGATCGGCGAGTGTTTGCAGGGCGAGTTGTTGATAGGCGGCGGCTAGGGCGCTGCAATTGGCATCCTGAACACCATGGCGGGCTTGCTCGCTTCGGAAGGCATCGACGGCCTCCTCAAACCGGCGCTCGAGCAGATGGGAGTAGCCTTCGTAGGAGATCAACCCCTGGGTTGCCGAGAGCCGGCCGGGCACCTGATATCGGAAGATGGCGTGCAGCAGGGTGAGGGCTCGAACCCGCTCATACAGGTTCAAGCTCGCCCGGCGAAACTCGTCGAGCCATCGGGCTTCCTGAAGGAGGGCGTTGAGGTCCAGCGAGGCGCAAGCCGTTTCGACGGAAAGGTTGCGGACGGCGGGATCGGCGCTCGTGATGATCTCGACAAATCGGCTCTTCATGGTGTCCGAGGAGAGGGTTTAGCCGCGGTTGGCCACCATTTCGACTATGCGCAGCAACAACTCCTCCCGGTCTCGTCCCGACATCCCAAGCGCCAGTTGCGCGATCCAGAGCCCGTATTTTTCGCCCATGTCATAGCGCGATCCGTTGAGTTCGGCCGCGAGGTAGCGTTCTTTGCCCGACAAGCTGGCGAGAGCGGGTGACAGGGCGATGGGGGATCCCCTTTCGAGAGCTTGGATCTGCGAATCCAGGATATCAAAGATGGCGGTCGTGAGCACGTGCATTCCGAAGAAACAGAGGTAGTGACCCGCGCGGAGCCCCGGCACGACCAACTTGCGCTCCGCTTCGGTCGGAGTCGGTTTCTCGATCACTTCGTCGATTTGATACAGCCCGGCCGCGCCCGGAACACGGCGCCCGCCCACGGTCCCGTAATAAGGAAGCAGGCGTTCCCGCGTCGATTGAACCGCCGAGACGGCGCACGCTTCGGTGTCGGCGATGGTGACGAGTTGCCGGGCACAGCGAACAGAGTCGCGGCTCACGTAGAGATGATCTCCCACCATGTGCAGGAACGGAAGCGACCCCGCCCAATTCCTGGCGCACAGGAGGGCGTGGCCGTATCCGAGCGGTTCGCGTTGTTGGATGAACACGAGGCGGGCGGACAAAGGGCCCGCCGCCGCGCGATAGGCTTCCTCGTCCCCGGGGCAAACGATCAGCGCCACCTCTTCTACGCCGGCATCCAGTGCTTCTTCGAGAAGGATGCGCAATGCCGATTTGGGTTCGGCATCTCGGTCGACCAGGCTTTGGAGCGCGAGAGATCGCTGCTTTCGGCCGGCCACAGTGATTACGGCTTTATGGATTTTAGGCATGGAATATTCCCGGAGTGTTGTGGCTCATCATCGGCCGGGACGCAAGCCGGGCTTGGTGGGGAACGGGCGCTTGGGGCTCTCGTTGGTTGACGGTTCCTTGAAAGCGCTCCGGAGCAGCCAGTGTCTCTTCAGACCTTGCATCAATTCGTCGGCTTGCGTCACGGCCGACGAGATGCCGGCAAGCATGTTGGTGTTGGCTTGGACTTGGGTGTTGAGATTGCTCGTCATGTTCGCGAGGTTCTCCAGCACCGGGATAATGTTTGTCAACGCCTGATGCAGATCCCGCCTCGTTTGAGCGATCAGCAAATCAGTCTCTCCAACGGCTTTGTCCGCCTTGTCCAAGGCTCCCGAGGTCTTATCCAAAGCCACTTCAACCCGTTGATTGAGATTCGTGGGGATCAACCATTCTCCCAAGGATCCTTGGCGATTCGTCAATCCCTCGGTGATCAGCCGCAGATGCGCGATGGAAGGCTGCAAGCCCTCCACCGTTCCATTCAAGTTCGAGGTGAGCCGGACGCTGTTTGTCAGGACTTGGCTGATTTGATTCGTCATCGCGAGCACGCCTGGCAACGCCGCCTTGACGATTCCCACCATGCGCGTCAGCTCTTCCGGAAGGGATTCCGACTCCTGCATCGTGAGCTCGTATTTGCTCTTTTCGGTGACGGCCTCGTAATTGTCCGTTCCCTTGACCAGCATCGTGATCGGATTCAGATCCTTCCCCAGGTTGTAGGTCGATTTCCCGGTCCTGCCTCGCGTGACCTCCAAAGAGCGGTTGCCAAGGAAATCCCCCGCGTTGAGCTTCACTTTGGAGTCCGACCACAGATAGCCATAGTAGGGTTCCCAAATGCGGAACTCCACATACATATCGTGGTCGAGATCCCCAGCAGGCATGGGATCAATGAGCGTGATTTCACCCACGTTCAACCCCATCAGCGTGACCGGATCCCCGGCTTTCATGCCGGTCGCCGTTCTCGAGTAAGTGTAGTAGTAGGCCTTCGCCTTGAACCACCCTTTCGTTTTGGCGGTATGCAGAACGTAAAATCCGAACGCCAGGAGAAAGAGCAGCACGGCGAGCCCGAGGAACCATCCCACGGTCTTCTCAACACGGCTGAGCCGAGTCCGCAGTTGAGGCGTTAAATCATGCAACGGCATAGCGCTTCTTAAGTTTGCCGGGCCGGCGGTTCGATCGGATCTTGGTTAACGTCATGAAGGTAGGTGAACAAACACTCCGATCCGTTCCAAGGCGCGGGATCCGAGGCGGTCACCAGAACCGTCACGGGTACCCCGCCATACCACGCATGCCCACGGACGAGGCTTTTCAACAAGCCAAGCCACCAAGAAGTCTGATCTGGATCCAGACCGGCCAATGGGTTGTCCAAGAGCAGGAGCTCCGGCTTTGTCGTCAACGCGCGAGCCAGGCCAATACGGGGGCGCCAGCCGCGTCCGATCCGTCCCGGGATTTGGTCGCGCAGATGAGTGATGCCCATCCAGTCGAGCAACGGGTCGACGAAGCTTCGGACTTCCTCGAAGGATTGATTCAGATGGTAGCACACGGGCAGGGCCACGTTTTCAATCACGGTCATCTGGGGGAATAGCCTGCAGCCGTCATCGAAGACGAGGCCCACCCTTCGCCGCATCTCCATCCAATCATCTCCTCGGAGGGCCGAGGTGTCACGGCCAAACAAGCGGACGGCGCCCGCCTCGGGTCGCGCGAGTCCCGCGAGGATTTCCAACAAGCGGGTTTTGCCGCTGCTCCCACCGCCCACGACCACGTGGTAGTCGCCTTGCCGAAGCGTGCAACTGAGGGAGTGGGAGGCGGCCGGCCCGGGCCGCCCCGGCGAGGCGAGGCATAGTTCCTGAATCTCGGCCACAACGGAGGGCGGATCTTCAGTGCGGCAGCTCATGACGGGGCTCGCCGCGGATCCGCCCGCTGCCGGGGCGCTGCTCTTATCTGGATGGCCAATCATCTCAAATCAAAGTTTGAAGGAGGAAGATGCCGTCAAACACGACGCAGAGCACGACACTTCGCATCACCGCCCGGGTGGTGGCTTCGGAGACGTCTCCCAGATCCAGCGGCCTCGCCAGTCCTTCGTAGCAGCAAGTCATGGAAATGATACCCCCAAAAACCGCAGTTTTCATTGCCAGCAATATGAAATCCGACCACTTGAGGGCATTGCCGATCTGGGATAAATACACTCCCGGGGTGATGGGCACGTTTTGCAAAAACGCGAACATATAGCCCCCCGCCAGCGACAAAAGAATCGAATATACTGTCAGGGCGAATGTGGAAAGCGCCATGCCGCAAACCCTGGGCGCGACGAGATAATGGACGGGATCGATGCCGAGAGCTTCGAGAGCCTCCACCTCGCCTAAAGCTCGGGCGGTGCCCAACTCGATCACGGTCGCGGTCCCAATCTTCGAGAGCATCAGCAAAGCCGTGACCGCGGGCCCCAGTTCCCGGATGATCACCGTCACCATGATGGTTCCAGTGAGGTCTTGTGCCCCCACCTGGGTCAGCAAGGCCACCGACTGCCCGATCACGAGGAAACCGAGCCCGAGAGCCATGAAAGCCGCCATCGGCAGGAGCTTGAATCCCGCGCGCGTCATCTCCCGCCGCATCATTGGATGCATCACCTTGGACGCCACGTTGAATTTGGTGAGGACCACCGCCAGGGTGATCAGAAAGAACGCTCCCAGATCGCGCGCGACGACCATGGCTCTGAGGAAAACCCTGCCGAACCTCGTGGCGGCGGATCCGCCGCGCGTGTCGGAGGCGATCCCGGCATAGGATGCGGCGGCCCGTGATCTCATGCCGGCTCAACCGCCCGTGTCCCCCCGCTCCATGACTCCAGCGCCCCCGCCAACCTCTCCAACGGCAGCCCAACCACGTTCGAGAACGATCCGGAGATCTCGGAAACAATCCATCCGCCGTGATCCTGGATGGCATAGGCACCCGCCTTGTCCAAAGGCCGGGTGCGGGACAAATACAGTTTGATCGCCTTCGGTGAAAGGGGCAGAAAGGTCACGTCGGTGGTTTCGACGAAGAGCTGTTGCCGATGCGACCGCAGATGAGTCAGACAAACGCCCGTGACCACTTGATGGGTTTTCCCCTGGAGCGCCTCCAGCATGCGCTCCGCGTCAGTCATGTCTCGCGGTTTTCCGAAGAGCCGAGCCCCCAGGCACACAACCGTGTCCGCTCCGAGCACGATCGAATCCGGGAATCGCTTCGCCACGGCGCGCGCTTTTCGATAGGCATTCAGAGAGGCGATTTCCCACGCGGTTAACTGCTCCTCTTCGCTTTCCGCGGCGTCGCTGCCGATCGCCCGGTGATTGACCCCCAGAACTTCCAACAACTCCCCGCGTCGTGGTGAGATGGATGCCAAAATGATGTCCGGAAATGGCGTTTTCATCATTCGATTCCCGCGTGTTGATTCAGGCGCGACCGGCAGCGCGGGCCGGGGAGTTCGGGCCGACACGGCCAGCGGAGCAACGGGCGAGGCCATCGCGCGAGGTTTGACATCGGATCCTCGCGTTCAGAGAGGCCGCCAAAGACACACCGTTCCGGACACCCGTTCGCCATGGCCCAAGATTACGCCCCCCTCTTCCCACTGGCAACTCTCCGCTCCAGCATGTGGGGCGGTTGGTTCCAGGCGCCAGAAGCTGGTGAGATGCGAGAATCTTCGAGCCCGGAAGGCGAGGAACATTCATTCTGGGCAAAACGGGGCTGATATGCTTGTATGACCGAGGCATCCCTTATGAAAAAGAATTCAGCAGGCCCTCAAGAAAGCCGCCATCGCGCGGCTGGGAAATCCGGCGCCGCCCGAGTCGGCAAGATTCATCCCGTCGTCATTTACCCCTACCGTCAGCCGGCCCATTTCAAGGATTTGGGGGCGCTTTACCAGTTAATCGCGCGCCTCGATGGGGAGCGCGGCAGATATGCGAGGCCGATCACCGTGATCGATCGCAAAACGCATTATTCCCACGAAAAAGATCCGAAGTTCATGGATTTTAGAACGAACACCGTCGCGAAGCACTCCGATATTCTGGATGCCTGGTGCGTGGACACCTGCCAGATGTGGTATGCCGGCTTGGGGATGGCTTCAGAGCGCGGCGGGGCTGGGGATGTCTACTGGCTCATCCCGGGTGATTTCAATTATGGCACCTCGGTGGGACAGGAGGTGCTGGGCCGGCTGCATGATCTTCCGGAAATCGTTCTGGAACTGGATCAAGATCTCTGCATCGGGGAAATCGAAACAGATCACAACAACTCCAAGCAATTGATCGACACTTACGGGACATTCGCGCTTCTCTACAACTGGTTCCCCGCTGAGGCCCAGGAAATAAGGCAGTTTACCGAGCGCCCGCGATCCGAATTCTTCGCCATTCGCCACGGATTTCTCAACGATCTGCTGCGTCGGCGCTGGTTCGCCTATGAGCAGACGGTGGTGATGCTGCTGGAAGCGGTGTTCACCGGGAAGAAGATCAGCCGTTTCTTCGTGGGCAATATTTCGGACATCGCGGAAGGACGGGAATCATTCGCGTCGGCCATGCCGCAAGTGGAGCGCACGGAGCGGGTCTTGAAAACTATTTGGAGAGAACGGAGCCAAGCCGACGGTGAATGGACCGAGCGTTATCGCTCCCTCGCCGCGAAATCGGAGCAGGTTCGCAGGACGGCATTGGTGTTGCTACAGAATCTTTTGAGTTAAACGGCATCCTATCACATTCGATCATGAGTTCTTACGGTTCCAAGAAAACACTTCGAGCGGTCAACTTCATCTGTCACGCCCCCCAGGCGCGGGAGGTCAGCCTGGTGGGCGATTTCAACAAATGGAGTCCGGCCGACCATCCCATGTCCAAACTGCCGGATGGCGCGTGGTTTCGGACGATGGAGTTGCTGCATGGACACCATCGCTACGCGTTTCTCGTCGACGGCGCCATGACCCTGGATCCCAGGGCCCAAGGCGTCACCCGCAACGAAAGAGGGGAGCGCGTCTCCCTGCTTCCCGTGAGCTGAAATGGAGCGGCCGCTTGGGCGCCGCCGGCTCCGAGCCCTGCTCTATTTTCTCAGTTGAAAAAAACCGGAGTTTGGCCCGGGCAACGCGGACTTGTTGAGGAGGAGAACGCGCCGGGCTCCGATCAGGACTGGCGTTCCCGCCGCCGATCACGGCCCCGTCGCGCTCGTGGCGGTTCTGAGGGAAAACCCGGTGTCGGGAAGATTCCAGCTCACCAAGTACGCCAGATCAGGGGGAGCGCTTAAAATTCCCGCCGGGTCTTGGGCGCGGACCGCCCACAGATTGGGGTTGAGCTCGGGTGTTTGAAAGGAGTCGTCCGCGACGACGACGGCGCCTTTTGTGATCTTGATCCGGGAGATCGTGGCGGACAAGCCGATGCGGGTTTCGGCATTCGGCTGGACTCCAAAAAGCGCGCTGACGCCCGTGTTGACGGGTTCGTACAGCGGAGCGTCCCCGTCGGGCATCGTGATGTCCAAAGTCGCCTGGTCCGAAGCCGTGAGCGTGATGTCCTTGTTATTCTTGAACGTCACGCTCCATGTGCCGAGCATTGATGGAGCGCGGATTTGACCCAAGACACCCACAGGTCCGGCAGCCGCATTGGCCTGGGTCCGGTAAAGCATGGCGTTGCTGGCGGCCTCGTTGACCTTGTGCAGGAAACGGGCTTGCGCCAGCACGACGTCGTCGGATGTGCCGTTGGTTCCATCCGGACCCGCCGTGTTCACGTATTGGAACTCGATCATGATGACGTTTGGATCGTTCCAATCCGGTGACACCGCCCGCCCCGAATCCGTGGAGAGCATGATGTGCCCTTGGAAACCCGTGTGCTCGGTCTTGCCCGGAAAGTCGGCCCACGTGATGGAATAAGTCACAGGGCTGGGCTGGTTCACCCACCACAGGCCGTTCGCGAGGTCCTCGGAAGGAACGGACACGATGTTTTGTCGCTGGTAGGCTTGGCCGGGAGCGCTGGCGAACAGCTTGAGACCCGGTGTCTCGTTTTTCGTGATCGCCAATTTCGGGGGCGGCGGGCCGGAGGTGGCGCGTTTGAACACGAAGTTGTCGAGGTAATAAATCACGGGGCCTCTGAAGCCTCCGTTTCCGTTTTGAATGATGATGCCGCTGAGCGAGCCCTCGGTCGGGGCGATGTTGAAGGTAATGGTGGTCCAACTGGTGCTGGTCAGATTCACTCCTCCCATGGCCGTTCCATTGGGGCGCTTCAATTCAAAATAGCCGTACTGCCCCCCGGCGGTCGGCACGGAGGCCGGGTCCACCTTCACGTCTACCGACACCGACACATAATCTGATCCCACCACGGGGGTCTCGAATGTTTTCGAGATCACCATCTGTTCCCAGCCGTTGTCTTCGGGCGTGAAATAATCGGCCGCCACCCGCAGGGATCCCGAGTTGGCGGCTCCGCCATTTCCCGCGGGCTCAAAACTCAACACGGGAGAAGTTCCCCAAATGGCCGTCCAGGCATCCGCCGAGGAGGCGTCATCAAAAGCATCGATCAGAAGATCCGCGGCCTGCGTCAGAGGAGCGGGAACGAGAGCCAGTCCCGCCAGCAAGGCCAGCGCGAGTTTTCGTAGCGGATAAGTCTTCATGAGGTCGTCCTTTGCTTGGTTTGGGCGTGTGCTGAATGCCCGTTTCCAGGCATGTCGAAGGTGCTCTCAACGAAACCAGATCGTCGGGGCTAGTGTGCCGTCCACGAATTCGGTGGGCATTTGTTGTGCCACAGTGAATCTCTGGCAAGGCGCGACGACGGAGCCTATCCGGACATGGATCTGT
>SXGS01263707.1_pt1 | contig 28397 bp, 17 predicted proteins | sample 3174681 | NCBI WGS metagenome assembly SXGS01 (sample SAMN11356861, study PRJNA531348) | freshwater metagenome | isolation source: freshwater sample F1-80 | place: China: Fuxian Lake, Yuxi | collected 2017-12-25 | reverse complement strand
GGGACCTGAATGCCATACCGAATCTGCAAAACCTTCGAGATCGAAAGCGGGCACATGCTCTCCAAGCATCCCGACCTCTGCAAGTTTCCGCACGGCCACTCTCGCAAGGTCGAATTCGTCCTCGAAGCGGACGATTTGGACAAGAACGAGATGGTCTGCGACTTCAAATCGCTCAAGGAAGCCATGGGCCATTTTCTTCAGGCGTGGGACCACGCGCTGTGCGTGAACACCAAGGATCCGCAGCACGATATGCTCAAGAATGCCTACGGCGAGCGAATCATCAGTTTCGACGGGATTGACCCCACGACGGAGGTAATGGCCCGCCGCGTGCACGAAGAGTTGAAGCGTAATCTCGCCGCCTACGCAGCGAATCCATCGGCGAAGTATCCGCTCCGCCCGACTGTGCGCATTGTGAAGGTCCGCGTCTGGGAAACCAGCAGTTCATGGGCCGAGTATGAAGAGTAATCGGCGAACCGCAGGGCCATACGCGGCTAAAAAACTATTGGCTGACATCCAGAAGTCGCGCGACCAGAGGGGCATCGAGATCGACAAGGTCGGCGTCTGCGACCTCACCTTTCCGATTGCGGTTTTGGACCGCGAAAACCAGCGACAGCAGACGGCCGCACGAGTCTCGATGTCGGTGAATCTTCCACATCACTTCAAGGGCACGCACATGAGCCGCTTCGTCGAGGTGCTCTGCCGGCACGAGGGCGAGTTCACCATGCACACGCTGCCGGTCATGCTGCATGAGTTGAAGCAAAGGCTCGAGGCCGAGGCGGCTCACATCGAGTTGGAGTTCACCTATTTTCTCCACCGCTCCGCCCCGGTCACCGGACAGCGGGCGCCGATGGATTACGAGTGTGCTTTCATTGCCGAATCAAACGCCAGGAAGGATGACTTCGTGCTGCGCGTCAAGGTGCCTGTGGGAACCCTCTGCCCATGCTCAAAGGAAATCAGCGATTATGGGGCCCACAACCAACGGGGCTACATCACGGTTTCGGTGCGACCCAAGCGCAAGGGGAAACAGTGGGAGTTAATCTGGATCGAGGAGGTCATCGAGTATGCAGAATGTTCCGCATCCTCGCCGGTCTATCCGCTGCTGAAAAGGCCGGACGAGCGCCACGTGACCATGCAGGCCTACGACAATCCGGTTTTCGTGGAGGATGTGGTGCGCAACACCGCTGTTTTTTTGATGAAGGACAAACGGGTTGCTTGGTTTGAAGTCCGTGCCGTCAACCACGAGAGCATCCACAACCACTCCGCGTTCGCAGTCGTGTGCTCGCACTAACCAAAATTGATGAAGTTAGCGCCTCGACCGCCCTTGCGATCATCATAAGACATTGCGCTGCCTCCGCAAGACCCGGATGGCGAGATGAGATTGCGCGCCGGTCGCGTCGCGCATTTCAACCTCTCCCTGACGACCGCGAAATAATGCGCCGCATCTGTGTCGCCATCTCCTACAGTCAGGGGGCGCGCTCGTCGCTCATTAGCGAGTTGATCGAAACGCCCGCTTTCAACGAAGCTTTCGCTGGTTTCAACCCCGCAGCACTTGCTCGTCGCGACCCGGAGCGCATCCTCACCACCTACTGGTCCCGGCTTAGCCACTTTCGCTTTCGCGGCAAGATTCCCCGCATCGTTCAGTGTGCCCGTGTGCTCAACGGCATCATCCGCGACTGCGGTTCGTTCGCCAGCTACCTCGAAGGTTTTCAGATTCCCCGCAGGATTCGCGATGCGACCCACCTCGACCAGTTCTGGCAGAGCTTCAACGCGCTCCAATCCGACCTCCGGCACCGCGAAATGCCCTTCTTCCGTTCCACCACCAGCCTCCTGCAGTTGCTCCTCGATCTCGATTACGACTCGGTGAAGCCGGATCTCATCGTCATGCGTCTCGCGCGCCGCCTCGGCATCGTCAATTGCGAAATCGGCGACCGGGCCTTCCGTCAGTGCGTTCGTTTCCTCCAGGAATACTCCATCACGAATTCCTGCCGCGCCGCTGAACTCGATCTCGCCATGCTGGCCTTCGGCGGTCAGAGCAGTGCCGCCCAGTTGCTTACCCAAAGGTTTTGTCCATCCACAGATCCCTGCCACCACGCAGACTGCGCTGTTGGCGCAAATCAGCTATGCATCGCTCGTAAGTCTCCCAGCGAGTCGACCAAGCACATGCGAATTGGAGGCGTTGTTCGTGCGCTGGTCGCGAGGTCTGTTTTTCAAACCCGGGCGGCAAACCTGAACGGGTAGAGCAAAATGGCTAAAGCGATTTTTGACATCAAGGAAGGGGAGTTTGTAGTCAGCAGCGCCAACGGCCACGGCATTGGCCGATTGCGCAGCAATAGCGGCAATGAGGCGGTCATCGAGTATTTCGATACGCCGGAGGATACCGGTGTAGTCGAGGAGACCGTTCCGGTCACAAGCCTCCAGCGCACTCAACTCGAATCTCACAGTCGAGTTTACATCAAAGACGAAAGCACCGGCGCATGGACTGTCGGAACGTTGGTTTGGCATGTGCGCTCAGAGGCGCTCGTCATCTTTCCCGACCGTAGCGAGAAGAAGGTTCACGATTCCATGCTGCACGTTCGTTGGAAGCACCGACTGCAGGATCCGAGCACGCTCTTGGCAAATCGAATTACCGAGAGCGCCCAATTTGCCTTCGCTCGCCGCCATTTTTTGGCTCACATGTCGAAGCAGAAGCTGGCCGCGGGTGGTATGCCCTGCCTGCTTTCGTCAGCAGTGGACCTCGAGCATCACCAGATTGAGGTGGTTCGCCGCGTGCTCCGTGACCCGGTTCAGCGGTATCTTCTTGGAGACGAGGTGGGGCTCGGAAAGACCATCGAGGCCGGATTCCTGATTCGCCAGCATGTTTATGATCACCCCGCAACTCACCAAGTTCTGGTAATTGTTCCAAAGGCACTCAAACAACAGTGGAAGCGCGAGTTGGGAGATCGTTTTGGGCTCGCAGCTGAGCTTCACAGCACCGTTAAGGTGACCGAGTTGAAAAAACTCGCCGACCTCTCGCCTGATTTCCAGCCTTCCATGATCGTAATCGACGAGGCTCATCAGGTCGCCTCCCTCTACCGCGGCGGCCCCTTGGCGACGCTCCAGTTTGAAGCGATCCGGAAGCTCGCCCTAGTGACCCCGCTGCTGCTGCTGCTCACAGCCACCCCCCTGCTCCATAACGAGCGTGATTACCTCACGATGCTGCACTTGCTGGATCCGGAAATCTACCAACTAGATGATATCGATGGCTTCCGCTCACGAGTGAGCCAGCGCCAGGCGATTGCTGAAGCGTGTTTTGTGCTGAGGGCCGATACTCCGAACGGCTTCCTTCGTGATGTGGTCCAGCAAATTGCGGATCAGCTCTCTGCCGACCGGGTGGTCAAGGAGCTGTCCGCAACGTTAATCGCCAGGTTGGACGTTGAAGCAGACGAGTCTGACCCGCTGCGAAATGAAGCCATCCACACGCTCCGCACGCATTTGAATGAAGTTTATAAGCTCCACCGGCGCCTGCTTCGCAACCGGCGCGTCGGCGAACTCAAAGCCGCCACCCCAGGGCGCGCCGGAATTAACCGTATTTTCTATACAGACCCAAAGCTTGTGGCGCTATTTGAGGCGCTAGAAAAATGGCGAGAGAGTGCTGTTTCGGAAAGCCGAAGCCGTTCGCCAAAAAGCAGCCCTGAGATTCTATCAGCTGAGTTCGGTCAGCTTCTTGCCCGCTGTCTGGAGCTTGGTTATGGAGTGGTGGAGTATATCGAACTGCGGCAAGCGACCTCAGCCGAGGATGTTTCTCCGCTTCTGGTTCCAGCGTGCTTTCGCGTCCTATTCGAAGGTGAAAAGGACCTTTTAGAAACCATCGGCAACTGTGCCGCGGCTGTTCTTCAGAGCGACGCTCGCATGAATGCGCTGGCCGACCACATCGCGCAAAACGTCGAAAGCTCGACCCGCTGGGTGATTTTTTGCACTTCGCCGTCGTTAGCAGACGAGCTCTCAGCACACTTTAAAGCTAGGTTCGCAACCGCCTCAGTTTTACGCCATAGTCTTGAGAATCCAGAATGGCGTAGATTCTATTCCAATGATCAGGTGGCTATTCTTGTTTGCGACAATCGCGCCGAAGAGGGATTAAATTTGCAGGGGCGCGACGCGGTCTTGGTTCATTTTGATCTCCCTTATTCTCCCGGAAGAATCGAACAGCGGATGGGGCGGCTTGACCGTTTCAGCTGCGGAAGACCTGTGCGCTCTATTCTGCTCTGCGCTGACGGCAACACCTGGGAAGAGAGTTGGTTGGCCTTTATGAATGAAGGTCTGGGCGTTTTTAGCGACTCGATCGCCAGCCTGCAGTATTCCACCTCGGACTGGATTGCGCAGGGGACTAATAAGAGCTTCGCGCTTGGCTCGGAAGCTTGGGATGATCTTGCTGGGCAGTTGGCTGGCCCGAGCGGAGAAGTCGCGAAACAGAAACGCCTGATAGCGGAACAAGACGCGATGGATCTCATGGACCTATCCGATGACACGTCAGAAACGTTGGTTAGCCGTCTCCACGCGCTTGAGACGCCTGCGTTTCTAAAAGCATTCTCAGAAACCCTGGCAGATTGGGCTGAAAAGGCGCTAAGCATCAAAATATTTGAGGAAGACAAGAATAATCCGGGCGTCATCCGACTCGTTGTCTCCGAGGACCGGACGCTAATTCCGCAGCGCCAGTTTGAAACTTATTTTGCCGGCGCTTTGGATGCTGCTTACATACCTGCCCAGTGGGCGAAGGATGCTCGTGCCGCGAGCAGAAAGATGAGCTTTAGCAGACGGTTGGCCCAAGAACGCCGTTGCCTGGTGGCCCGTTACGGCGAAAAGTTTCTCGACGCTCTTTACGGCTACACACGTAAAGATGATCGAGGTAGGTGCTACGCTGTATGGCGCGGCAGAAGAAACTTGCCCGAACAATGCGAAGGCGTATACCTCCGTTTTGATTTCGTCATTGAGGCCGAAGATTCCCAAGCCTTGGCCGCATGCGGCGCCGCCGTTGATCCTCGCGCCATACGCCGCGAAGCCGATTCCGTTTTATCTCCCCTCCATCTCGAAATTTGGCTCGACGCGGATCACGAGATTGTCTCCGACGCAGGCATCCTGGCGCTCCTGAACGCTCCGCTGGTTTCTTCCCCAGGACCATTTCAAGATGGCGACTTCGATCTGAATCACAGGCGTTGGGCTACCGTCGCGCAGCACGATGGATTCCGTGACTGGCAGGTTAGGCTGCGGAGGTCGGTCCAGGTGGCTCGTGAAAAAGTTGACACCCTTCACAAAGTCAGGGGACATATCGCTAAAGCAAAAAAATCCGCCGAGCATTGGCTTCGAAACTTCGAATGCCAGATGGCTAGCCGATTGGCTGTTCTGCCGGAGGTCGGGCGAGAAGCCGAAGCCAGACAGCTCGATGGTGAACTCGCCTGGCGGAGGGCGATTATCGATTCCTTGGATAAGCCGCGATTCCTATTGGACTCGGCGGGAGTCATGGTTCTCGACCGAAGAAGTTTCAACAATTAGCAATGATTGAACCCTTCCTCAAGGCCGCCGAATTGCTCGCCGCTTGGCCGGAGATTCCCGTGGGGTGCCAGAATGAGCAGGGCCTTGGGGATGCAAGCTGCGATCGTTTACGCCGGGCGCTGATGCAACTCCGGGATAATGGGCCGTTTTCACCCGGTCCTGGAGACCTCGCCTCTCTTGTTTACCATGTTGCGAGACGCGCCCATCTTCTCACGGGCAGCCCAGTCCCATTTCGGGTTCCCCACGGACAAAGTTGGCCGACAGCGGAAGCTTGGTTTCAGTTTCAAGTGCGGCTGTCTCAATGGGCGAATGGGTGGGAGATTTCCGACGCCCTGCCTTGGTCTCCATCCTGGCTTGAGGGTTCTCAAAAGTATCCTCCTTTTGACGACGCGATCGCGGAGGTTAAGTATGCATTCTCTCAGCCGCATTTGCCATTAGACCCCTGCCTTGAGAAGCAGTTAGGTAGCGCCAGCGACATCAAAGAATACCTGAGCCCCGGTCAAGCGCAGGCGGTTCGCGCCGTTTGTTTAGCCGAGCAAGGAAGCACCACGATGGTGGTTTTGCCTACCGGTTCCGGGAAGACCTTGGTTGTCTACGCGGCTGCGCTATGTGATCCAACGGAGGCTGGTCTCACGGTCGTTATCACTCCCACGGTAGCGCTCGCGCTGGACCAGGAGCGTCGCTGGAACGAGCTTCTGTCCAAAAAAGGTGAGCCGTGCGACCATCCTTGTAGCTGGCACGCTGGCACCAGCGAGACCTCCCGATTCGCCATCCTTGATGCAATTAGGGAAGGCAGGCAGCGAGTCCTTTTCACTTCGCCCGAGGCTGTGGTGACTTTCTTGTCCGGTCCGCTCGCCAGAGCCGCAGAGATGGGTTTCCTACGAAACATCGTAATTGATGAAGCGCACATGGTGGCCCAGTGGGGCGACGACTTCCGGCCCGAGTTCCAGTCGATCAGCGCCACTCGCAGGCATTTTCTCAGAGTAGCGCCTCCAGGTAGCCAGCCTCGAACGGTTTTAATGACTGCCACCTTGGTAGACGAGAGCCTCGACACTCTGCGGAATCTTTTCGCTGAAGAAGGGCGGTGGTCGCTGGTAGGTGCCATCCACCTTCGCCCCGAGCCTCGCTACTGGATGGCTCGCGCGCCCGACTCGGCCCAGCGAGAATACCGCCTCTTGGAAGCAATCCGACATGCTCCGCGCTGCCTCATTCTTTATGTTACCAAGGTAGATCACGCTCTCAACTGGCATGCGCGCCTTCGCCGCGAAGGATTTACTCGGGTTGCCCTTTTTACCGGCCGCACCTCTGACGAGGAGCGTGAGCAGATTCTTTTCGATTGGGCCAAAGGCAACTGGGACATCGTCGTTGCCACGTCTGCGTTCGGTCTCGGTGTCGATAAGAGTGACATCCGCTGCGTTTTGCATTCCTGCATTCCCGAGACGCTTGATCGCTACTACCAAGAGGTAGGGCGAGGAGGTCGCGATGGTAGCGCCTGCACTTCTATTCTCGTTTGCGAACCCGATGACCTACGTGTCGCTAAAAGCCTTAGCTCGCCGACTCTTATTGGCCCGGAAAAGGGGTTTACCCGCTGGAACACGATGCGCCTTAGCGCGGAGCGCTCTTCCATCGGACAGAATACTTACAAGTTCGATCTGAAGCTCGTCCCGGCCCAACTGACTGGCGAGAACGAAACCAATCGCGCTTGGAATCTAAAGACGCTGCTTCTCATGGCCAGGGCCGGAATGGTGCGATTGGACCTCGAGCCGTGGCGGCAGCCTGAACCTAAGGTCGGGGAATCGGCGGAACATTTTCGCGCACGGGTCGCCGAAGGCCGTAGAAATTTTGCAGATCAGGTTGTCGTCGATTTTCTGGCCGGGGGATTCACCACCCAACAGGAGTGGGATCTATCAGTAGAAGAAGCCCGCTCCCGCACCTATCAATCTCGCTCAGCCAGCCTCAAATCGCTGGTTCAGTTACTAAATGGCAAGTCCGCTCACGAACAAAAGCTCTCCGCGATCTATTCTCTTGCAGACTACGGACTCATCGCGGCATCTCTCTGTGCTGGTTGCGCTGCCTGCCGCCAGCGGCAAGCGCCGGCTTTAGGCGCCGCGAACCCGGTTCCTACAACGTCTGCAGTCGTTCGCTCTAAACTTAATGATAGCCGGCTGACGTGCTTGATTCCAGCGAACGGCCTACTCCTTGTAGAATACCCGGCAAATATCTCCTCAACATGGATGGCTCAAATAGCCGAGTTCCTGCAGCGAGCGGTGGCGTTCGGAATTTCAGAAGTCGTCGTCCCCAATGCTTGGCGTAACGGAGATGGAAAGCAAGCGGGTTGGGATCGCCTCCATACACACTCCGACCAGGGATTTGTTGTCGTGACCGATCCTGGGCATCTAGCCCTGTTTGGCCAACCGCTGCCTCTACCACGGTTATGGATAATCCCTCCCGTGCATGACAAACGGCGTTTCCCGCAGGCCGCCCTCGAACTACACCCAGCTGATCAAATCGTGGTATTCCCAGACAACCTTATCGACCCATCTCAACCTGGTCGCCCCTTCGCACAGATTGCACAATCACGTTCTTTGGCAGAAACACTTAGCAGATTAAAAGCATGAGCATTCTCAACAGACCCAGTAAAGGTCAACCGAGCGTTCTCGTCGCTCTAGCCAAAACCCTTTGGGGCAGCGAGGACGGCAGCCTGCCTGCAGACCAACTCATCAGTCGAGCGGCACCGGCAAGTCTCTGCGACCAGAAGCAAGCGCGAGGCACCCTCAATACATGGCTGAAGCTAGGCCTCTTTACGCAAGCGAAGAACGGAGGAATTGGATTCGCTACCGATCTCGCAGCATCAGAGGACTTCAAGCCGCAGACCCTCCTTTGGCTTCGGAATGCAACACGGGAAGTAGCTTTTCGACCAAAAAACAATAACCCGTTTTGGGCTGTCAACCACACACCAGACAACGACGAGGAAGATACAGGCGGCTTCGCCTCCGACCTAAGCCGCGGCGCGGCTTGGCTGTTGGCTCAAAGTCTTGACGTGCGACTCGTTACTTATAGGCAAGCTTCAGGACTTGCTACCAAGCAGTTTGGGAACTTCCAGCTTGTTCTTCAAAACGATACCCGCTGGAAACCGCTTGTCGATTGGATGGTCTTCCTTGCTCTTGGCATCAAAACCCCTGACGAGACCGAACGCTCACGTCCGACGGATGAGCCTCCAACAGCGTTAATTCTCGATCCTGCGGATGCCATTTCGGATCTCCTGCCGCGAATTTTCTCCGACAACTCAGAATTGCCACAAGGCACTTTCCTAGACTTGCTGGCCAACATTCTCCCAGTGATTGACTCGGGCACCTACCGTCAGCAGGTCGAGAAACGTATGACCGCAGAGTGGTCAGGGCCGGCTAAGGGCCGACTGTCGCCCTCTCTATCCAGAGCGCTCCTGCGACTGGAATCCGTTCGCAGGATTAAGCTGGAAGAAAAATCAGATGCAGGGCATGGACGTTCAAACGCCGCATCCTCCCCGATAGAGTTGTGCTTTGGCGCAAAAGAAACAAAAAAGGTCACTCACATCTCTTTTAAGAAAGGCTCTAAATGAGTATCGCTAAGTTTTGGCCCACTCCCGACCAAGTAAAAGCTTGCATCCAGCCTGAAGCGGAGATCCCGCCTGCTGCGGTTCTGCTGGCTGTCCATCGCCGAATGGAGTTTCAGTTCGTCGAGGGTCAGGAGCACCGACCAGTCCAAGAGGGCTATCTCCTCGAGAGGTTTTTGGACCCTAACGTCGAGCGTGGCACAGCGCTAATTACGATTCGCGGCAGTTCGGGCGTCGGAAAATCCCACGCCATACGCTGGCTCGAGGCCAAGCTTCGAGCTATGCCTGAACCCGATTCGCGGCACATCATCCTGCTGCCCAAAAGCACCAGTCTCAAGGGAGCGATAAAACTTATTCTCGCCGACCTTGAGGGATCTCGTTTTGAGCCCATCAAGAAACGCTTAAAAACAGCTCGCGATCACGTTGAGCTTAGTGCGGTAGCCATACGGCTCCAAGGGAACTTGGTTATAGAAATCAACCGGCGAATCGAGCAGTCCACTGCAGCCGTAGTCTCCGCCAGGGCGCGCGGCGAATCCGCTGCAGATACGGATAGAAAGTGGCAAACTCATAAAACTCTCCGCGACGTCATCCTTCATCCCGATCTGTATGAGAGATGGGTTGGTGTCGGCGAACAAAACGAACCAAAGGGGGTGCTAGCTGAAGTTGCTGCCCGAGTCCTCCAAGAGGGTCGCGTCATCGATGAAAAAACTCGCTTACAGTTCAAACCGGAGGATCTCATATTTGAACCCGAAGAGCTTCAGAATGTCGCCGGCGAAACGCGCAGTTACCTTCAGCACCTGAGTGTCGGGGGCGGGCAGCACAGAAAGGATGCAATCGATCTCCTCAACAGTGTGATTGATGATGCTGCCAACCAACTCCTAGACCTCGGCGACACTGGTCTAAAAGACATATTTGACGATATCCGGCAGGAACTTCTCAGCCAAGGCAAAGAACTGGTCGTTTTGGTTGAGGATTTTGCGGTTCTTAGTGGTATGCAAGGGGCGCTTCTCGATGCCTTAATCAAGGAGGCTATCAAAAACGGAAAGCAAGTGCGTTGCACCATGCGGACAGCTCTAGCCGTAACCACCGGATACCAACTCCCCGCCACCGTTCTAACCCGTGCAACGGGAGATTTTCGGCTTGAAGACATGCCCTTTCAGGACGACGAATCAGCTTTAGATGCAATCGTGCAATTAACCGGCCGCTATCTCAACGCTGCACGTGTCGGCAGGGAAACGCTCGAAAAAGCCTATAATAAGCACGGCGCTAAGAACCAAAGCTGGGTGCCGCGTTTCGAGGATTCAATCGACCTAGAAGATTCGGATCGAGCGATGCTCGAGGCTTTTGGCACCAACCCGTCTCCTGATGATTTTTTCCTATTCCCCTTCAATCGAGCAGCACTACGCCAATTGGCAATCCTTAGATTTCGAAAGACAGACCAGGGCGAGCAGAGAATCGAGTTTAAGCCGCGTGATATTCTAAAGTTCATCATTCGGAAAACCCTGCTTGAAAATGGGTCCGACTTTCATATTAGCAAGTTTCCACCGGCCAACTACAACGAGGCAGATACCGTCAACCGCACTCCAGCGGTCATTGAGGAGATCAAGAAGGTCGAACCTGACCCTGCAAAGCGCGGTCGGCTTGCGGTTCTCATCCGCTTCTGGGGAGACAATCCCACCTCGCCTCGCCGGACTGACTGGAAGCTTCCTCCTCAAATCCCATTAGCCTTCGGGTTACGAGACATTGGAACCACATATGTTGAGCCTAAGTCCCCAGAACCACCAAAGCCAGCATATCCTACCACCGGTGCTGTAAAGCCTCCGCCGCCCGTTGTAAGTCACCCTGACAGACCGGTTCCTGCCACCCCATTTGATACATGGCGCTCCTGCATCGACGGGTGGCTTACCGGGCGCGTGAAAACACTTCCTCAGGAAGAGGCAAAACAGCTTAGGCATTGGATCGCGGGAGATGTTCTTTCTGCGATTAATTGGGATTTGGAACTTTTGCCCCTGCCTGCCGATCAGAACTTGAGGTCATTTCGTGACATGGTTTTCCTCGAACTAGCAGCCGGTCGAGGCAATGCCTCAGAAGAAGATTGTTCAATCCTAGCGGTCAGCCAAAAAGAGCTTAGCACGACGGAGACTGCAGACGCAGTTGGGCTTGCCCTCCACGCACTCGTCCGCTGGAAACTCGAGGGCAGTTGGTCATTTGATTCGGATGGCAGCAGTTATACGCGGTGGGCCAACTTCATCCTGCCTAAACGACCTCAAGCTCTTGACTTTATAAGGAAAGCATTCGCTGTTGACTTGCTAGCTCCTGCAGCGAGAGTTCTTTATCTTGGAACACGTTTGCTGGATGTTTCCGGCGCGCATAGCGAAAAGCCGGAAGAATATGTGAACGCACTGTTCCTAAAACGGGCGACGACGACGAACGTCACGCCTATGGCGGCACGGTCACCAGGGAGTTGGGAAAGCTTGAAGTTCGTTGCGGCAGAACAGAGGGAGCGTCTTCAGAGTTTTGTCCTGCGTTTTGTTGGAGCCAGAACCGGCGGCGCTGGAAATCCGCATGCCATTGATTTTCACGGGTTGCTTTCCGCTCTTGGTGATGTGCGAACTAAGTTGACCGTTTCAAATGTGCAACTGTCTGGTGAGTTCGAACCCGATTTTAAGCCGGCAGTTGAACATGCAAAACAGCTCCAACGTCATTTTCAAACAGCTCTTAGCAAGCAGTTTGAAAGCTGCCAACAGAGAATCGTGAGATGTTCTAAGGAGCTTGGCAAAGCTCCCGATGAGAAGCTTATCAAAAAAGAGGTTGAGGAGCTAATCAGCAAGTGCTCCGCTTCCTTGGGCATACCGTTTGATTTGTGCGCGCGACTGCAGAAGGCGACCGACCTCTTCGCGAGCTCTTCTTATCAAGCCGTCGAACCGCTTGCTCCGACGAGCCCCCTGAGCACTCGTTTGGCCTTTGCTGCGTCCGTTAACGAGCAGCACCTCTCCGTTGCCGAAAACTTTCTGGACGAATTTATGAAATTTTCTGGAGCGGTCGAAAACAAATTGCGCCTCGCAGCGATTTCTGGCGGTCTGGCAGACCTCAAATCTGAACAGATGGCATTCCAAGCGGAGCTCTCCAAAACAGCACTTCTGGTGGGTGCAGCCCTCAGCGATGGTCAACCTTCAGATGCCAATGAGTCGCCGGAGAAACCGGGCGGAAAGCGCAGTGCGGCTAAGCCCCCCGCCTCAGTCGCTCCATCCGATGGAGTCTGCCTTTTGCTTCTGAAGTGCCAGCAGTTGGCTCAAGGGCTTCGTGACCATGCCGACCAAGAGAAGCATAAATTAAAGGCAGAGAGCCTTCGCACGCACAGACAGAACATCAAAACCCACCGCGAAGATCTCGAAAAGCAACTGAAGCCTTGGAAGCTATTGGACGCGCGAAAAGTCCCAGGGCTCGGTAAACCGCTCGCCGCTGCGGCACTTCGAGACGGCCTAAACACCCTTTATGTCCGAGTCACACAGATGTCAGAGCAGATAAATTCTGGTCAGACCATGAAAGACTGTCTGGCTGGATTAACACGCATCGCCAATGATTATGAACTAAGCGCGGAAACCGCATGGAAGAAATACAAAGAATCAGATTTTTACGTCGGCGTTTCCATAGGCTTGGTTAAGACCTTCGTTGGAATTGAGGGCTTTAAAGTCAAGGCCTCAAAATTGGCAGATGCCATCGAGAAGGAGCTTGACCCAAGGATCGCTAAAATTCCTCAGTCTGATGAAGAATGGAAGGACCTTGAAAACGCTTACAAGCTCTGCCAGCGGCTCATAAAAGATCTACCGTTCGGCAACCTTCCAGAAGATGTAAGGACGTTTCTCGAGGCGACCGTGGCTGGTGGGGCACCGGTATCCGACATGACGAAGGACGTCAAAGATTGGATTGATGAGAACAACCTCGAAAAATCGTTTGTAATTCGAGCCGCCAGCTCAATTTCCCAATCCGACCGCTTCTTTTAAGCCATGGACCAGAGAACAAAGCTGCTCGTAGACTTTCTCGATGCCGTCGAGGAGGCCGAGCTACGTCTCCTTTCATGGGGCGTCGTGGACCAAGGGTTCACGGAAGACGAAATCCGTGAGCGCGCGGTAACATTCCTTGATGCCCGTCAGGCTTGGTCGTTGTTCGCGACGGAAGACACGCTCCTCGACGAGTTGAGCGGTCTGACCTGGCTCTTCAAGACTCCGCCTCACGATGCCCGGTGGCGGTCTCGGTTTGCCGAAGGCGTTCGGCTCTTCGCGCGGCTGCGCCAGCTATTTCCTGATCATCTCATCGGTCATGCGTGGCTCGGCGCTGCAACGCTCGTCTCCGATTACCGCGTCCTTTCCCGCCCTCGCCAATACCCGAAGCGCAGCATTTCCCCGGCGAGTTTTATTTCCGAGCTGCAATCCCCTGAGATTCCACTCGCCGCCGTTCAATTCTTGTCGCAGTTGCTACCCACACTTTCGACTCCGGGGTTCTCACAATTCCAACTCGAGGCGACGCAGCGGATTCTGAAAGAAGCTGCGAGCGGTCGCGCCTCTGGCACGATCGTTGGCGCTGGCACCGGCAGCGGAAAGACCTGGGCTTTTTATTTGCCGACGTTCTCTCTTCTATATGCGGATAATCTGAGCAAGCCCGGCGTCCGATGCGTCGCGCTTTACCCCCGTAAAGAGCTGCTGAAGGATCAGTTCACCGAAGCGCTTCGCAGCGCGGCATTGACCGCTCCCTTCTTTCAAGAACGCCATGGGCGACCTCTCCGGCTAGGCACGTTTTTTAGTGATACCCCCTACGATAGCAGCGACAAGTCCCTAGCAGAAAAAAACTGGGGTCAAGTTGGAGGTGAGTTCATCTGCGCTTTCGCCCGCTGTCCTGAGTGCGCCAGCGATGTCATTTGGAGTCAGGCGGATCGGATCAGCGGTATCCACCGGCTTCGCTGCGCTGTATCCAACTGCGGTTGGTCAGCGGGCGACGACGCGTTAGCCCTGTCCCGCGATCGGCTCACGAGCAAGCTCCCGGACGTTCTCTTTACCACCACCGAAATGCTGAACCAGCGCATGGGGGATGCGCGGTTTGGCAAGCTCTTCGGCGTGTCAGCGCCAGTCTCGCCGCGCCTAGTCCTGCTGGATGAAGTTCATACCTACGGCGGCGTCCACGGCGCTCAGGTCGCCATGCTCCTCCGTCGCTGGCAGTGGCTCGCAAAAATGCGCGCCCACTTTGTGGGCCTTTCTGCCACCCTGCTAAACGCTGGAGAGTTTTTCGCCTCCTTAACCGGACTTCCTGCTGGTGATGCCACCGAGATTACAGTGCGCGGTGAAGATATGGAGGAGGAGGGACGGGAATACATGCTTGCCCTCCGTGCCGACGCATCTTCACGAACAGCAACTCTCTCGACCACTATCCAGGCCGCGATGTTGCTTGGGCGACTGTTGGAGCCTCCCAACTCCAGTAAGCCGCCGCTCTACGGTCGCAAGGTATTCTGCTTCACTGACTCCTTGGATATTGTTAACCGGCTACTCTTCGCAATGAAGGATGCCGAAGGCTGGCAGCGGTCTCGCCCCGGCGGCAGTCTCGCGAACTTGCGTTACCCCATGCTGCCAGACGGTCAAGAGCGATTCGACGCCGGACAATCATGGGAGGTCTGCCAAAACATCGGTCACAACCTGCAAATGCGTTTGCCAGGCTCTGGCAGTGGAGGTGGTCCTGCCGGACCTGGTCGCCGAGGGCTGCGTATCGACCGGACGAGCTCGCAAGACGCTGGCACGGCTCGTGATGCTCAACTCGTGGTTGCCACAGCATCCCTGGAGGTCGGGTATAATGATCCCTTCGTGGGCGGGATTATTCAGCATAAGTGTCCGGCCGATCCGGCCTCGTTCCTGCAGCGCAAGGGGCGTGCAGGTCGTCAGCGTGAAATGCGGCCCTGGACGCTCATTGTCCTCTCCGATTTTGGTCGAGATCGCCTCGCCTTCCAGGCCTATGATGATCTCTTCAACCCTATTCTCTCCCCCAGGGAGCTCCCGGTCGGCAACCCTTACATCCAGCGCATGCATGCCGCGCACGCGCTAATGGATTGGCTCTCTAGGACCGTCTTCGAGGTCAACGCATGGCAAGATTTGGCAAGTCCGACCATAGGTAGCGAGCCTTGGAAAATTAGGCGCCGTGAACGGCAGGACCGGCTGGCCTTGGTTCTTCGCGACATTCTAAACGATTCCGCTAAGCGGAAAGATCTCAGGGAATACCTCAAAGGCGCGCTCCGGCTATCGGAAGCCTCTGTCGAGCGCTTGCTCTGGGAGCCGCCCCGTTCTCTTCTTTTGGAGGTTGTTCCTACGTTGGAACGTCGACTCAGGACTAATTGGCAGGTGGGAGAGGTCGAAGGCGCCGATTTGCACGGCAGATCGCCGCTACCTGAATTCGTTTCCAGCACCTTGTTTTCCGAACTGCTGCTGCCCGAGGTTCAAATTCTCCTTCCGCCGGCTAGGTTTGGCGGGAACGAGTTTGAGGAACAAATGCCCGTCGCGCAGGCGCTTCGCGAGTTCGCGCCCGGGAAAGTATCGCGCCGCTTCGGCATCGAACATGCCCATCAGCGCCACTGGGTTGAGATTAGCGCAGAAGAGCCTGGTCTTGTTTTCTTAGAAGCAGTCTGCGAACGGCAGTGGATCGAATGTGGCCAGATGCGGATGGCACGCCACCGTGGGTCGGAAGAATCTGTCCGGTGCGTTCAGCCGCTCGTTTGGCGGGTGACGACTCCAGCAAAAGAAGTCCTGGATTCCTCTTCCGCCAGACTCAAATGGCACACGGAAATCAGCTCAGAACATTTGGGTCTCAGCATTAGCATTCCGCCGAAACACGCTTGGGAAACCCAGATATCTTCGGTCATTGCTTTCTTGAATTCCCGAGCAGAGCCCGCGCGAGTAAGGCGTTTTGCCTACGGCGGGGAGGCCACGATCCGCTACGACGATGGAAACGCTGTTCAAAGACATTTTTCGTTCTCTCTTGGTGACGCCAGCATCAAAGAACAACTGCCTGCCGCCGTCGGTTTCATAGTCGAGGTTGACGCGATAAAAGTCGCTCTGAAAGCTCCAGACACAGCGCTAATTTTGGCGGCGACGGCTCGACCAGAACTCCTTCCCGGGCTGCGGATCAGCTTCTTCAAGTATCTCTTGGCTGCGAGCCCTGGTCTGGACGGTCTTGCTAATGTCTTTGAGCGCGCCGCTCTCGCTCTGGTGATTCCCTCAATGCTCGCTTGTAGGTCACAGGAAGCTGGCGGCACGTTGCCTGAGGCTTGGGAGTTCCTCCAAGCTTCTAATTTTGAGGACCCCGTCGTTGATTCAGTTCTTGGCTCACTGGCATCTCCGCTGTCTGCACTCCTGCGCGGTCCAGACCAGCAGGATGCCGAGGACGCAGAAGAGGGAGGCGAAACGACAGCAGACCATGCTGCTCACTACGGCGGACCGGAGACTCGATCTGGCGAGCTTAGGCAACTTCTGCGCGGAGTGCCAACTCTTGCGGCGATCAATGAAGCCATACGCGTCCTCTGGTCGCCCCCGGATCTAACCTGGCTCCCCTGGCTCCGCGAACGCCATGATTCAACAATAGCTCACCTCTTCCTCGAGGCGCTGCTTGAAATCTGTCCGGATGCAGATGAACGCGAGCTGCTCCTGGACCTTCAGCCTTCAAACGAAGGACCCGAGCGGATCTTCTGGATCACGGAACGAAGCATCGGTGGTAGCGGTGTGTTGGACACGTTCACCCGCCGTATGCTCGATGACCCGCGCAGGCTGTTCGAGCTCATGGACCACATGGTTGAGCCGGGTGATGCCGAACGTAACGATAACTTCTGGCGCATCTTCACAAGCCGCCTGGTCGCGGATATAGAAGGACCGCTTGCAGCAGAAGTAAGAAGCTTTCGTGATGCCGCGGGTCACGAGGCAAGGCGCGCTGCTCTCACGAGGTTGATTGGCGCACTGTCTCAGGTAGGATGCCCAGCTTCTCCGGGGTTCATAAACGGGATAAGCGCGCGATTCATTCGGCCTGGCAGCAACCCGCAGACAGATCTCCTAGTGCACAGCCTGCTCCAACACCAGCAGGAGCTTGAGACCGCTTTGGGTCTTGAGCTCGACAGCCGGCTTCACGCTTTTATGGCGAGCCAACCGGAGCGTCTGCCTAATGAGATCTGGGCAGCTGCGCCGCAGGACCCGACCATCGACCCACAGCGGATGCGCATGAACGTGGCGGAAAGCATTTTCTGGGAACGTGGCGTCTTCCTTCGGGAGAGGCTTCATCAAACTTGGAACGAGTTCGCCGACCTGCCGCCGGCCGATGCCTCGTTGCTGGCGTGCCTGCGCACCGTCGATTTTCAATCTGTTGACCTGAGCCAGGAAGGCTGGCGAGAAGCCCTCGTCGCTGCCTTGTCACAAGATGGGGTGGCAGCCCTCTCAGCGCCACTTGCCTCTGGCCCCAGCCTCCGGGAGGCCCTGACGGACCTGATGATCCGCAGGGTTGAAGCCGGCGTGCTGATTCTCGACGTCCGAGTTCGTCGAATCCTCCAGAGGGACGGACGATGGTTTGTCCTTCTTGAACTTCCTCCCACCACATGAGCGCTGACCTCGACCGCCAAATCTTTGCCACTTCGCCGGAGCTTCGCCGTCGTTTGGCCGAGGCATTTAGCTCGTTTCTTGTTGGTGAGCTTCTCGCTCCCGGAGAGGATTTGTGGTTTGTAACGGCATGGATCAGCAACATCGATTGCCTCGACAACCGGGCGGGAGACTTCGATGCGCTTCTCGGAACCTACCCGCGCAGGTGGATCCGGCTTGCAGAGGTGCTCGCGCACCTGATCCGGTCCGGGCGGAAGGTTCGGATCGTGGTGCGCGACGTTGCGCATAACAATTATATCATCGGCCAAATTTCCTCCTTGGTTGGCCCTCCAGGTCCGCAAGCCGGCTGGACTCTTAAGCGCTCGGAAGATCTGCATATCAAAGGATTTCTCGGTTCTGCCCTTTTCATGTCTGGATCCATGAATCTTACCTATAATGGAATCACGCTGAATGACGAATATGTCTTGGTAACCCGAGACCCAGCAAAGCGTGCCCAGGCGCGCATGGAGTTTCAGACTTCCTACGACTGATGCCTGATATGGCACACCATACTAGCTCTACCGAAGCTGCGGAGAGATTTGTTCGGGAGTTTTTTGCCGCGCCAAACGGCGCCATTCTCTCCGGCGATGGCTCTGCATGGACCCTGATGGGCAAGCCAGCGCAGGTTGCGCAGGCGCAGCTCCTCACTCAAAACTGCTCGCGAGTCAGAACCCGCGCTCCAGCCCTGATCCCGTGGATCGAAACTGATTCCATTACCTGGTATGCTCTGGCCTTCGAGCCGGTCCAAGTGAGAATTCTTCAACAGTGGTTGCGCGCGTTTATCGGGCACACTTTCGGAACCTTCTCGGATATTCCCATCACCCTTGAAACCGTCTCAACGCCGGAGCAACTGCTCCGCTCGCTGCAGCTTTCGGCCGTTTTTTCCGTTAAGGCTGCCGGCTCCGCGAGAAAGCCTTTGGGCGACCAGATTCTCCGCTTATTTCGTCTTCTTGAAGAGCGCCCGGGTCCGAGTCTTGAATCGTGGGATACCGCATCGAGCCTTCTTCGCTCGTTTCACGCAGCGGTGGGCGCTGGCAATCTGCACAGCGCCGCCGGAGCGCTAGCCCGCCTAAAATCGGGCGCCTTCCTCGATGCCATTAACCTGTCATTCTTGGAAATCCAACTGCTCGCTGCTGCCGGAGATTGGACTGCTATCGTTAGCCGAGAGCGGCTGAAGGATATCCTCTTCTTGCGGCGTCCTCTGCGCATCGACTCTCTCATCGCCTCCGCGTTTTACCACGCCCATCTCCTTGGGCAGGAGAAAGACCCCGCTGCTTTGCTCAAGGCCTTCCAAGAGGAGGTTTGGCCGCTCGCAGGGCCAATTTTCACGCGCCAGTTTCTTAGCGACTCTCCGGAAGCCCGCCGATGCTATCTCCTCTGGCGACTTTTCGTTACCAAAGACGAGACGCTTATCAGGTCAGCCAGCATAAACCTCTTGCCCGAAGATCCGGTCCGCCTGCTCGCAGAACAGCACTTAGCCTCTCTCCGCACGACTTCAGTCCCAGCCATCACTGGCTTTACAATTGAAAAGGCTAGGGCCCAAGTTGATGCTGGTGATTGGCAGGGACTTTTTGAAATAGTTCCGCACCTTTCGCCATCACCCGAAGCCCTAGGTTTCGCCATCCGCGCGGCAGCCGAGGTAGGCACAGCTTCCGCTGCTCAATTCGCTCTGCAGGAATGGTCGCGCCATACATCGGCTCACCAGGAATCCGTCCTCCGCTCCCGCTGGTTCGCAAACCTTTGGAAAATAGTCAGCGCGCTCTGCAATGAGCAGGAACCATCGTTCACGCCAGTTGATCCTGGCTCTTGGTTCTCTCGAATTGCCAAGTCTCCGGACTGGCCCCAAGCTCAGTCAGCTTGGGATCGCGGCGCTGGTGAATGGGATTTCAGGGTGTTTGCCACCTCCGCATACCAAATCGAATCGGCTGCCGTCGTTCTTGGAGCTCCTCCACCTCCTGTCCGCAGCATCCTCCGTCAGATGCTGCCTCAGCTTTTGGCCCAAATACCTGAAGACCTCCGTCCTTCCCGCCCTCTTCGGAAGCTCCACCTGCATGCTGCAGAATTCATGGCGACGGCGGAAAGCCTTTCGGAGGAAGAACGCGAACTGCTCGTGGAAGCCTCCCTGCGGGCGCTCGATGGCGGACTTGATGATCTGGAGTATGTCTATCTCGTGGAAGAATGCTGCATCGACGCATGGAAGCGCGGGTCGAGCCCACGAACTTTCCCTTGGGCCCTCTCTCTGCTCGAAGTAATTGCGGATCGCCCCGCCCAGGTTGTCTCGGCTCGCACCGGCTTCGCACAGTTAATCTTTGCTGACGGTCAGCGCTACCTTTCCCGCTTGCCCCAGAATCAAATCCTGCTGCTCAAGGAGCTTTTGCAGGTATGCGCGCTGGGTGACTTGGCGAACAGTCTTCCGGATCCACCTGCCCCCGGTGATCGGAAGCAAGAGGCGGATCGTCTTTCGGCTGGCGGCATTCGGCGACTGGGCATCTACACTCTTATGGAACCGGCAGCCAAACGCGCCAAGGTCATCATCCAGGCAGCTCACCCCGACATTGAAATCATTATCAATGCTGATCACGTTGCAACTCCAGCTCTTCGCAACATGGCTCGGGATTGTGACGCCCTTCTGGTCGCCACGTCGTGTGCTAAACACGCAGCGACTGGCTGCATCGAACAGAACCAGTGCGGACAGCCACTCCTCTACGTGAGCGGCAAAGGGAGCAGTTCTATCCTGAGCGCATGGGAGGGCCTTCTCGAAGGACTAAGTTGACAGCGATATACTAAAGCACCGTGAACTGTTTCGCCCATGGTGAACTTCGTCTAAGAGCGGAGGTTGACCATGCTTACTTCGACCAGACAAGCCGTTTATACTGCAGCAGCAAGTTGTTCGCGACAAGTTGGACGTCTTTACTTGTGTTCTGAACTTCATTCCATTTCCGTTGATTTCCTTGGCCGAAGTTCCAGTATCCATCCGTCCAGGAGCAGTATGGAATAAGCGGAGCCAAATCCGCAGCAAACTCATCTGCTGTCGGAATCCCTTTTGCGCGAAACCGGTCTGCGATCGCATCCATCAAGTATCCCATCGACAGAATACCGACGCCATGTGTGAGGCGCGAGCGCGTTGGTGGTTGGCCCCAGGCTTCCCCAAATACACGAGCCACGGCTTCCCAGAAATTAAAGAGTAATTCCAGCATCCGTTCAATATCCGCCTCGCCATCAGCCTGTAGCCTGCATCGATATAAAGCTCCGTCGTGCAGACTGTTTTCAAGCATTCGCAGGATAGAGTTGTCTTTGATGAAGCCTTGAAGCTTTGCCTCGCTTGCTTTCGGGTCGGCAGGAGTCACATTGTCCAGATTGGGTTGTGGCATTAACTGAAAGCCTCTCCGACTGCGAACTTTCAGGTCCAAGAACGGGTTCGTTGGAGTCTGGATCGCAAGATGTAAAGGCGACCTAGAGTCGTAGTTCAACCGGTCAAGCAGATAGGCCGGGAAGCGTCTCCGCTGCAGATGGCTAGCGAGTTGCACATCCGTTGCCGGAAGCAGTTCGTAAATCAATCCTTTTGGTAGCGGTTTGGTCGAATTGACTAGGATGAATTGTTCGCGCTGCTCCGCCACGCTGTCCGTGATGAACCCGGTCACGAATACCGGAAACGTATCGAGGCGGGCATCGCGTATCGCGGCCGCTCGCTGCTGCCCGTCAACAATCCAGCCAGCCTTGGCGCCATTGGTGTCCGCAGCGGTCGGGATAACCAGATACCCATGGGCTGGTCCCTTGTCGCTGCGTGTCCCCTTCAATGGCTTGAACTGCACGCGCGAGTTGAACGCCACGACAATCGCGTTTGGCAGCATCGGTTCCTCAGACTCTAGGTAGTTCCGAATTTCGGCAATGTGCGCGACGACTTCTGGGCGTTGGTAGCCGGCGATCTTCTCGCTTTCGTCGCGACCGAGTCGCGACACTTGGGCAAAGTCATGCAGACGTTTGCCATCCACGGCGAACGCGTAAAGCTCGCGCTTGTCACTTTGTCGGATCGCGATGGCTGGCACCTCAATTGTTTCACCTGTTGTCATGTCTGACTTTCTCTTTGGGCGGAAGTTGATCCAACTTTTTACGAAGAACGTAAAGGTTATGAAATCCCCGGCGGCGATTTCGTTCGGCCCCACGAAACAGCACGACGTGGATGCCCAGTTTTTGGCAAATGGCGCAGCGGCACCTTTTCCACGGCTTGTCCTCCAAGGTTTCCCGGTAACGAACCGAGTCGTCCTTTCTCCCATGCCAGACTAGTTCATACTCGCGCAGTCGCTCCAAGAGGCTCTCGATGCCCAGCTTTCCCTTGTCGAACTCAAGCACACCCTGAAAACAGGCCAGTTCGAGTTTCCGAGCCACGCCAAAATCGACTACCCCCGCCAAAATCAGCTTCTTCAGTTGGGCGTTGCCATCCACCTGGGGTATCCGCACGGCAGTGTAGGTCCGCTCAAGCGTGTGATAGTTGTCGCGGTCATCCATGAAGGCCCTCTTCAGCGGGGACGTGCTGTCGAAGCTGTAGACGCCGGCACCCTCAAACGCGTCCAGATTCTCCAGTCGTGAGATCCCAAGGAGATGCAGTTTTGTCGAGGGTTTGCGCACCTCGCGGATCGCTTCGAGAGTGGCGAGGATTTCCAGAGTTTTGAGCGGCACCATTCCGCCCAGCGCGATGTAGTCGTAGCCCATCTGTTGAAGGCTCTTCACTGCGTCCCGGTAGGATTCAGCACTCCAACCTTGGGCTGCGCCGATTGGGCCGAAGGGCAATCGAGCCTGTCGGTGCTGCTTCAAAAACTCCTCTGCCTTGTCGAGGGTGATTTGGAAACGCCGCTGCCATTCGGGTAGCCGGTCCTCGTTCTTTACTCCCGGGGCGTTAAACCCGAGAACGACGTGATCGAGCGAGATGCCATGGTCAAATTGGCAGTCCAGGTAGAACTGAATCACCGCATCCACTCCGTAAGGAGGTTCCGCCTCGTTCACATAAGAAAACGAACCGCAGTCTCCCATCGTCTCCAGCCTTCGTTTCAGCCCTGGCCGGTCGAGTCGCAGAAACTCGTGCGCTCCCACTCGTTTCAGCCGTTGGACCTGAGCAAAGGAGTAGCGCACGCTCTTTGCCGATGAGTGCGGGTCAATCATCGCCTTCGAGAGCAGCATGCCATCGTAAGGAGGCGCATCGAGAACCTCGTGTGCGTAGAGCTGCGACTGCTGCCGGCTCCCCGCAAACGTCCGGCGCTCCGTCGTGAAGTCGAACAACGGGTTGACCAAATCGTGCGCGTCTGGAAAGAAGAATTTCACGCCTTGGTTCGGCGGTCCAGGTAGGCGCGGATAAGAAAGTTCGAAAGCATCGAGAGGTGCTTGTGGAGGTTTTGTAGCTCGTTCCACCCGATTCCCCCGAGGTGCTCCCACTCCCCGTCGGTCCACCGGCACAGCGAGGCAATCGAGTGTAGTTCGTTTCGAACAAGCTTCTCGGCATCCTTCCGACGCACGTCTACTGAGGACATGATTCTGTCCATTACCTTGCCCATAGAGCGAATTCCGACCCCATGCATCAAACGGCTTTCGGTCGGTGGCTTGCCCCAGGCCTCGGGAAACGCGTCTCGGACGGCTGACCAGTAAATTTGCAGCACCGCCCAGATCGCCGCTTCATCATATTCCCCTGTGGCGACATTGCGGTGCGGAAAAAGGCACCCAGACGGATGCGTGAGGCTTTCCTCGATCATCTTGACAATGACTGTGTCAGTGACGACCGCGCTTTTTGATTCGTCTCCGCTGCTGGAAGGTCTTTTAATCAACCCCTTAAAGGGCGATTGCTCTTCGCGGTTGAGCAGGTCACAAAGCGCCGATGGCACCTTCCTGATGGCTAACTTAGGTGGCAGAGGTGAGTTAACCTCCGGCAGCAACTCTGTGACGAGGCCGCGAGGCAGCGGTCGCGAGTTGTTGATGCGCAGAAACTGATCCCGCTGCAGTTCGACGTCGTCGGCTACAAAGGCACAGACGGGCACCGCAAAAGTTTTGTCTGAGCAAAGGCTGATCGCTAGAGCCCTCTGCTGCCCGTCGACAATCCACGCAGGCTTCTCCTCACCGCCTACAGGAAATGGGATTCGCAGCATCCCGGCCACGGCAATGCCATCCGAGGTCTTCTGTCCCCGACTGGAGACGAACTTAACGGCTGAAGTGAATGAAAGTATGATCGGGTGAGCGAGCAGCATCTCTGGTGATTCCATGTAGTCCGCTATTTCACGAACGTGCCGACGAACCTCGGCGCGTTGGTAGCCAATCAGCTTGCCGTCATCGTCGCGGGTCACTCTCGAGACCCCCGCCAACTCCAGCAACTCAGTGCCCTTGAGGGACAGCAGGAAAATGTGTCGGGCACCCTTTTGCTGAACCTTCAGCGCCTTCCGTTCGAGAAAGCTTTGGCTCTTGAGTTTCATTTTAGTCTTCGTTTTCATTGCCAACCACCTCCCGGAAAAGTCCCCGGAATCGCTTCTGTTCGCACGCTCGGTCGGTGGCCCGATACTGGCGCAGCAGCGCGGTGTAACTGCCTCCTTCGTTCTTTGCTATTTTTCGACGGATAAAGCTACGCACCGTTTCGTCCTCGGTCTGGCACCTCTCGGGATAGGTGGCCTTCGGCAGGCGGCCTAACATCGCCTCAAAGTGTGAACTCAAGCGGCTTGCACGGATATTCTCAACTGCGAAGCCATGGACGATGTCTCTCAGTATCCGCGCGTTCAGGGCCATTCGAGATCGACCGTAGCGATGCTCGAGTCGGGAGTCGCACGGCAAGAAGTTGGCTGTCAGCGGGCCTGTTTTCCTCGCCCCTGCTGAGATGATGATAAGGCGGTCGCTGTCGGCGAGCGCCGAGCGCGCCGTTTGGAGATCATGGGCCACCGCCTTCAAATACTCACTCGATATCGCTGCGACCAGAGGGGTTCGCGGATGAAGTCGCGCTATGTCTGCAACGCTCGCTACAGAAGAACCGGCCTGACGTCTTTGGCCCCTCAGCATGTCCCACCATTCTGAGACTGAGTGCGAAGCCAACTCCGGTGGGATGACGGAGTCCTCCTCGCGAGATGCGAAGGTCGCGGCGTAAGGCGTCAGGTTCTCTTCGAGAGCAACCAATCCGTGCCCCGCAGAAATCACCCATATCCGAAGCCTGCAGGACGAGTTTCCTGCCTTCGCCAACTCGCGAATCACGCTCCAAGAATTTCCGCAGTAAAGATCGACCGCCCGCTTCCGCCCTACGCTTTCGCTTCGAAGTCGTTCACGCCACTCGTCTAGTCGACGATCCAACCGATCCCTCCTAATGTTGCGCATCATCAACATCTCGGGAACCTGAGTAGTTTTCCGCGCGGTGCAGGTCACTACCAAGTTGAGGTGCTCGCAGCTCACGCCGATTAAAATACGGGATCTATCTTTTGAGGCAAGTGGAATAAATACAAATTGGTTGAACTGTGAAAACGAATTAAATGCAGGAAGAACGATTTGGTGCCGCTTGGCGCCTGTTTCGGTTGGTCCTGACTGGCTGATTCTCCTCTGAATCAGATTGTCTGCGGCCTCGGCGGCAAAGTTGTGCAAGGGGGCACGTTTTGCACTTCGGATTGTTCGCGGTGCACAAATCTCGGCCCAGCGAAATGAGGTTCACATGCAGTGAGAACCTCCAGCGCGGCGGGATGGCCTGCTGCAATCGCTCCATATCCGCCCTGGTGCACTTCCCGTTTTTTGAAACGGCACGCACCCAACCCAACCGCTGGCAGATCCGCCAGCAGTGCGTGTCCACAGGAAATACCGCCCGATCGAATGAGTAGAGCATCACACATCGCGCGACTTTCAACCCCACCCCGGGCAGTGAGGTCAGGAAGGTCTCGCAGTCTTTGTCAGTTAGCGCTCGGAGTGGCGCAAGCGTAGCGCGCCCGAATGCACCGATCAGTCGGACGCAGGTCTGTTTGATCCGCCTCGACTTGTGCCGGTAGAGCCCGCCGGACCTCAGTGGTTCGGCGATCTCGCCCGCAGTGGCCCCTGCCAGCAGATTCATGCGCGGAAATCGCCGCTGAAGCGCTCGAAACGTCCGCCTGTAGTTGCTTTCCTGTGTCTGCACGCTGCAGAGAATGAACAGCAGTTCTTCGAAGGGGTTTTTGCGGTTGTAGTGAGCAAAATCCTTGTATCGATCTTGCAGCAGGCTTGCCACAGCTACGATTTTTGCCTCCTTAACGCCCGCTCGATGATGCTGATCAAACACGTTCAAACTGAACGATCCATGCACTGCGCAGTCAAGGAATACAGAGAATGGTTCGCCGCTTGTCCCAATTGTCCTGTATCGGCAGGTTGCTTCAGTCGTCGTCAAGCGATCAACCCCACCAACCTGAGTGCTAAAAAAGAGATTCCGCGTGAGCGAAATCCCTTCTCCCCTCACACCCCCAACTTCCGGAGCTTTCGCTCAGGAGGTTCAGGGGTGGAGGTTGATGGACGGGCACGGTTGTTGGCCCATTGCTTCAACGCAGCGATCTGTTCGGCCATCAACCGCGACAACGGCACAAAACCGTTGAGGGCTGAAGCAACGTCGAGGTCGGTCGGTTCCTTCGAGCGTTCAAACGCGCTGAACATCGATTCAACGAACACCGCCTCGATTTCAGCACCGGTGAGACCTGATGAAACGCGGCTGAGTTGTTGGAGGTCGTAATCAGCGCTGTCCCGTTTCCGGCGTTCAACGACAATCTTCCAGATGGCTTCGCGTTCGATGTCGTTCGGCAAATCGACAAAAAACAACTCATCGAATCGGCCCTTGCGCAGCATCTCAGGCGGCAATTGGCTGACGTCGTTGGCGGTGGCGACCACGAACACCGGTTTCACCTTCTCCTGCATCCAGCTCAGGAACGAGCCGAAGACCCTAGCGGATGTTCCTCCATCGGTTGAACCTGACGACTTCGATCCCGCAAAGCCCTTCTCCAGCTCATCAATCCACAGGCAGCAAGGAGCAATGGCTTCAGCGGTTTGGATGACAGCGCGGATGTTCGCCTCAGACTGGCCGACGATACCTCCGTAGAGCTTGCCGGCGTCGAGCTTCAACAGCGGGACGTTGAAGACGGCTGCGGTTGCCTTCGCCGTCAACGACTTGCCAGTGCCGGGGAGGCCGAGGATCAGCAACCCCTTCAACGCCGGCAGACCGTAGGCTTGGGCGCGCTGGCTGAAGGCATCTTTGCGCCTCACCAGCCAGTCCTTCAGCAGATCCAACCCACCAATACTGTTGAGCGTTTCTTTGATTTCAACAATTTCCAGCAACCCGTTCTTTTTGACAGCTTGGGCTTTCTCCCTGGCGATGATGGATGGGGTGATTGATTTGGTCTCCGCCACGGACAGGGCGAAGGCGTTTTCAGCCTCAATCGTTGTTAGCCCTGATGCTGCCTCGACGGCCTTCTCTCTGGTTTCAATCTCCAGGCTCTTGATGCCGGCTGATTCCATGATCCCGCCTAGCACACCGCGCAGCTCAACAGGACCGGGCAGCTTGAACTCCACGATGGTTAACTCGTGTTCAAGTTCCGGAGGCAGGCACAAGCGACAGCCGAGGATGACGAGGAGCTTCTGCTTCAACTTGGTGTGGAGCAGCGTGTCTTTGAGCTTACGCAGCAGGATGGGGTTCGGTTCAGCGAGGAACAGGTGAAAGTCCTTCAGCAGCACCACGGACTTCTCCGGCAGGTTCTTGACGGCTTCCAGTGCTTCCAGGGGGTCATTGGCGCTGTTCACGGTCTTCGCCTTCACGTCGATCAGCCCGTCCACCACAGACCAGAAGTGCAGGCCGTAGTTGAGTGTTTCAGCGATGGATTTGAACTCAGCCTCCACGCGCAGCTCCTCAGCGGAGACGACGTAGAGGCCGGGATAACCAGCGCGGATGTAGTGGGTGATTGCAGCCGACATCTCAGACGGCAAACCGGCGTTGTCCGAGCTTGGGGGTTTCGAGGGATTTGGTTTGGGCATGGTTGCGGGGTTGAGGTTGAGGTTTGACGGGTTCGTAGGAATGGGAGGCGGTGGATTGTTGGTCCGCCGTGCCCATGTCCACGGCCCGCGTGTGTTTGCAGGAACGAGATCCGTTGGCGGCGACACGCTGGGTCCACCCACGGCAGTTGCACGAAGTGGAGCCGTCCGTGTAGCGGAGGGTTTCGTAGTTGATGTCTGGGTTGGAATCGGAATCAAACGTCCAGACCTGGCTGATGGGCTTTTTCATATCAGGACTGCTTGGGTGTAGCGGGGACGCCGCTTCTTGATGGGTTCAACGCGGCACTGCTCATCGGCGTCGTGCTCGGTTGTTGCCAACTGTTCCGGGCACGCCTGTTGGATGATGGAATCGCTGACTGACTGGCTGGCGGCCGGGTCGCAGTTGTGGGGGTCGAGGAACGGGAACGGCCGCACCAGCCACGGCGCATACAGATAGCCGTTGACCAGCGTGGCCTTGATGACGGTCGGGTTGATGTCCGAACCGTAGAGGCGATACGAATGACACTTGAGCCGGTTCAACACCTGGTTCAGACGCTTCAAAGTGATGCTCTCCTCGCCCATTTCCAAGCGGGCCAAGCTGGATTTCGAGATGCCGAGCTTCCGGGCAAAATCACGGT